>ERZ1026854.14-NODE-14-length-161046-cov-9.194147_pt1 | contig 161046 bp, 130 predicted proteins | sample MGYA00380157_ERZ1026854 | MGnify/ENA primary metagenome ERZ1026854 (study PRJEB33269, sample SAMEA4719793) | human gut metagenome | biome: human-associated habitat; feature: organic feature; material: feces | place: Cameroon | collected 2013-10 ...
CTATCCTCTTCGTCGGCAGCGTCAGATGTGTATAAGAGACAGCTTTTATCGTTGGATATATCATGAATTCAGTGTATAATATAGTTTGTATTTAATAGTGCGGATAATTGAAATGGAGAAAGCAGTTATGGGGATTTATTTTAATCCAGGAAATGAAAGTTTTACAAAGGATAAAAACAGCGAGTTATATCTTGATAAAACAGGATTGTTGGAATATCTGAACAGAGTTGTTGGAACCAATGCAAACTGCATTAGTGTCAGTCATGCCAGACGTTTTGGCAAATCTCATGCGGCGGGAATGATCGATGCCTACTATAGTCGCGGGTGTGATTCCTCAGATCTTTTCAAAGATACAGAGATAGCGACAAAAGACAGTTATCAGAAATACCTGAATCAATATAATGTGATACATATTGATGTGTCATCATTTTGGGATGTATATAAGGAAAACATCATAGAAAAAATTCAGGAATATATATATGATGAATTAGAGCAGGTGTATGGTAGTCAGCTGGATTATACAAAGATGATCAGTTCGGTTCTTATGTCTGTTTATAAAATTACCAATATTCCATTTGTTATCATTCTTGATGAGTGGGATTGTGTGATTCGGAATGGTGGCAATGAAAAACTTGTTCATAAATATCTGGCATTTTTACATCTATTGTTTAAGAGTGAAGAATCAAAGGTATTTCTGGCATTGGCTTATATTACAGGAATTTTACCTATAAAGAAAATCAAGGATGAATCGGCTCTTAACAATTTTAGGGAATATACGATGTTAAAATCAAAGCAGATTACCAGATATTTCGGATTTACAGAGGAAGAAGTGAAAAATCTTTGTGACATATATCACATGGATTTTGAATCAGTTAAAGCATGGTATAATGGATATCTAATAGATGGACTTCATATGTATAATCCGAATTCTGTTGTACAGGCAATGCTAGATCATGATTTTGATTATTATTGGAAAAATACATCATCCTTTGAATCGATTAATACATTTATCACGATGAATTATGAAGGCCTGAAGGATGATGTATTAGCAATGATGGCTGGTGATAAAGTTCGAGTGAATGTGAATACATTTCAGAATGATTTAACGACAGTGGCTTCAAAAGATGATGCGTTGACAGCTTTGATTCATCTGGGATATTTAGGCTATGATGCAGATAAAAAGAGTGCATATGTACCTAATTATGAGGTGGCGGCAGCATTTGAGCTTGCATTACAGACCGGAGCATGGAGCGAAGTGGCAAAATCAATTTCCAAATGCGATGAACTTTTGGATGCGACACTTGATGGTAATGCGGATAAAGTAGCAGAACTGGTGGAACTTGCCCATGAAACATATACATCAATTATTAAATACAATGATGAAAATTCTTTGAGTTGTGTGCTGACAATGGCATATTTTACGGCTTCGGCATATTACAATATTGTAAGAGAATTTCCAAGTGGAAAAGGGTATGCAGATCTGGTTTTTATTCCAAGGGCAAATGCAGGAACGAGACCAGCGATGATTGTGGAATTAAAGTACAATAAATCTGCAGATTCAGCCATTCAACAAATAAAAGAACGTAGATACCAAGGTGCATTATCTGGATATGGAGATAAGATATTATTAGTAGGAATTAATTATAGTGATGATGCGAAAAAGCTTAAGAAGCATACATGCATTATAGAGGAAATCAAATCATGCGATTGAAGAACATTTTGATAGCAGATGAATGTATATCATATGCACGGTTATACGGCTGCCTGGGTTCTTCCGGTGGGAATACAACAGGAAGGGCTGGAAATAAAAGTACAGCCGAAACACAGATATGCAGCAGTTCATGTGGAGAAACCTTTTGAGAATCCGTTTGTTACAATACCGTCTGCATACCAGGCACTTGATTCTTTTATGAGAGTGAATGGGCTGGTTCACACCGAAAGTGGAGTGATTCCATGCTATGAGACGAATGGGGAAAGCATGGATATCTATATTGCGTGTGAGTAAAGCAATAAGCGTTAAGCTTCGTCTTTTTGCAGGATTGAAACAAACCCCACATGCAGATCCATCATCTCTCCAAATGCAAATCCAACAACAAAACTAAACAGATAGGATGGGACAAATTTTTTCCTTCTGTTCCATGATTGTAACACTCTTTTCCGATAGATTTTGTGTGAATTACACACGGTTGCGATTATAGTACTTTTTTCATGCTTTTACAAGGTATTTGAGAAAATATGTGGAAAAACATGGTAATATATGATAAAATAGTATCAATAGCAAACAGAAAACTATGCAAAATGCATAAGAAGAGGTGGACTATGGATTTGATTTACACAAATGAGGCATGTACGGGCTGCAATAAGTGTGTACGTGCATGTCCGGTACTTACTGCAAATGTCGCGACCGAAGCTGGAAAAGTAATGGTGGATAGCGAAAAGTGTATTGCCTGCGGAGCATGCTTTGATGCATGTCCACATGAAGCAAGAGATTATTTTGATGATACAGAACGCTTTTTTGCGGATTTATCAGAAGGAAAAAAGATATCAGTAATTATTGCTCCGGCTTTTCTTGCAAACTATCCAAAGGAATACCAGAAGGTTTTGGGATATTTGAAAAGGAAGGGTGTCAATCATATTTGCAGTGTTTCCTTTGGCGCGGATATTACAACCTGGGGATATCTGAAATATATCACAGAACATAATTTTACCGGAGGTATTTCGCAGCCATGTCCGGCGGTTGTTACTTATGTGGAAAAATACATTCCGGAATTGATTCCGCGGCTGGTCCCGGTACACAGTCCGATGATGTGTACGGCAATCTATATGAAGAAATATATGCAGGTCAGTGATTCGATTGCATTTATCAGTCCGTGTATTGCAAAGAAACTTGAGATTACAGACAAGAACTGCGGTGGTTATGTATCATACAATGTAACATTTGAAAAGCTGATGAAAGCAATCGGAAAAGAGTATGAAAGCTGCGAACCTTATACGGACGAGTTGGAGTACGGTATGGGTTCTCTGTATCCGATGCCGGGAGGACTTCGCGAAAATGTGGAGCATTTCCTTGGAAAGGAACAGGTTGTGCGTCAGGTAGAAGGGGAACATGAGGCGTATGAGTATCTTCGTACCTATGCAGCGCGTATTATAAAACAGCAGCAGCTTCCGTTCATGGTAGATATTTTAAACTGTGGAAAAGGCTGTCTCTATGGTACGGCAACAGAACCGGAGCGAAATACCGATGATGTGATGCTTACCATGGCAAAAATGAGAAACAACCAGAGCACAGAAACGACGCAAAAAGGACGCTTGGGAAAGAAGCATAAGAGTAAGAGTCCGTGGGCAGAAGAATTGTCGCCACAGGAGCGTCTGAAGAATTTTATGGAAGCATTTTCGAATCTGAATCTGGATGATTTTATCCGCCATTATACAGCAAAGCAGGTACAGATCGAAGAACCTTCCGAGCAGTATGTAAACGAAATGTATGAAAGCATGAACAAGGATACCTATGAAGAACAGCACAGAGACTGTGAATCCTGTGGATATTCATCCTGCAAAAATATGGTTCGTGCAATTTACAATGGTGTTAATATCCGGGAAAACTGTGTGCACTATGTGCGCAGCCTTGCCGAAGAGGAAACGAAAAAGCTCGAAGAAATCCGTGCCAGAGATCAGGAAGAGCAGGAGATACATCAGGAAAAACTTGCGGATATTACAGAGCGTTTTGTTACACTTAGTGATAATATCAGTGAACTGAATATTGCAAATGAGGCATCTGCGAATGAAGCGACAAATCTTGCACAGCATATTCAGACAATCTCTGATCTGTGCGAAAATCTGAATGAATCTGTAAGTGTTATGTCGGATTTCATCAATGTATATAAGAAGAGCAACGAGGATATTTCTTCCATAGCGGGGCAGACGAATTTACTTTCACTGAATGCATCGATAGAGGCCGCCCGTGCAGGGGAGCAGGGAAGAGGATTTGCGGTCGTTGCGGAGGAAATCCGCAATTTGTCGGATTCGACCAAGGATCTGTTGTCACAAAATGACCAAAAAGCAGAAGCAATTCTTCCAAAAATTGGGGAGAGTATGGAAGCAATTCAGAATTTGATCAAGAGTATGAATGAGATGACAGAAAAAGTTGCAACGATTGCAGCGAATACAGAAGAGATTTCTTCACAGACAACTTATGTGCAGGAAATGACTGGTAACTTAAGACAGGATGTAGAACAATTATAAAAAATGATAAAAAAGGGTCAAAAGGTATTTTGACCCTTTTTATCATTTTATCCCAGAATATGTTTTAAATCTTTTTCCGGAGTACTGATTGGCGAGATATGATAATTCTCTACCAGATATTGCAGGACATTCTTAGAAATGAATGCCGGAAGTGTCGGACCTAAGTATATATTCTGGATGCCAAGATGCAGTAATGTCAGAAGAATACATACAGCTTTCTGCTCATACCAGGACAGAATCATGGAGAGTGGAAGTTCATTAACGCCACAGTCAAAGGCCTCGGCTAATGCGATGGCAACTTTGATGGCAGAGTAGGCATCGTTACACTGGCCCATATCCATAATTCTTGGAAGTCCTCCGATTTCGCCAAGGTCCAGATCATTGAAACGATATTTTCCACAGGCGAGCGTGAGGATGATCGTATCCTTTGGTGTCTGTTTTACAAATTCTGTGTAGTAATTTCTTCCCGGTCGTGCGCCATCGCATCCACCCACAAGGAAGAAGTGACGGATATCTCCGCTTTTTACAGCGTCGATTACTTTGTCCGCGACACTGAGTACCGTTCCGTGGCCGAATCCGGTCATGACAGAAGTGCCACCATTGATTCCGGTTTTGTGCTGGTCTTCTGGATAACCACCTAATTCGAGCGCTTTTTCAATAACAGGTGTGAAATCTTTGTCTTCCCCAATGTGGACGATCTCCGGATAAGAAACCACTTCTGTGGTAAAGACACGGTCGGCATATCCCGGTTTTACCGGCATCAGACAATTCGTTGTAAACAGGAATGCACCTGGCACCTGATCAAATTCTTTCTGCTGGTTCTGCCATGCAGTACCAAAATTGCCTTTGAGATGCTTGTACTTTTTGAGTTTTGGGTAAGCATGGGCCGGGAGCATTTCTCCGTGGGTATATACCTGAATGCCCTTGCCTTCGGTCTGCTGTAACAGAAGCTCAAGATCTTTTAAATCATGACCGCTCACAACGATGAATGGTCCTTTTTCGATGGTAAGAGATATTTTGGTCGGGACAGGCGTGCCATATGTGGTCGTGTTTGCCCTGTCTAAAAGTTCCATGCAGCGAAGGTTGACTTCACCCACTTCAAGTACGATTGGCAAAAGCTCGTTCATCTCATAATCATAGCCGAGAATGGAAAGCGCCTTGTAAAAGAAGTTATTTACCGTTTCATCGGAAAGACCAAGCATCAGGGCATGGTAAGCATAGGCGGCCATACCGCGGATGCCGAAAAGAATGAGGGATTTCAGCGAGCGGATATCCTCATCCGCATCCCAGATCTGCTTCATATCATAATCACTTGTGTTGCCGCAAGGGGAGGCACAGGCACTGCATCCCGGAACAATGCGTGATTTTTCTGCGCGCACATGGGCAATCATTTCTTTTAAAGTTTCATCATTAAAATTTACATTGGTGATTGTGGTAAAAAGCCCCTCAATCACAATACGGTCAGTGACATCGGTCTTTGCATTGTTCTCACAGGCGTGGGCAAGTCCGATAAGTGCCCCAGTCAGTTCGTCCTGTAAAGCTGCGGTGGCAGCTGTTTTTCCACAGACACCGGCATTTCTTACGCATCCAGTGCATCCGGCAGTCTGTTCGCATTGAAAGCAAAACATTTTGTTATCCATATAAATAAAATCTCCTTGTTTGTGTTGTATTTGTGAGCCTATTATAATAAAATAAAATTACGAGTTCGGTTGTTATAACCACGAAAAGAGGAATTATGGATTATCAATTTTTACCAGTATTTCAGGGACTGACAGAGCAGGAACTGCATGATCTTGAACAGATTGGTGCAATCCGCAGACAGAAGTTTAACAAACATATGACGGTGTTTCATGTGGGAGACCTTGTGCATGAAATCGGCATTGTGTTAGAAGGAAGTGTGTTGATCGAGAATAATGATCTCTGGGGAAATAAGAGTATATTAAGTCGAGTGGAAAAGGGACAGGTGTTTGCAGAGTCTTATGCGTTTCATGAAGTGCCACTGATGGTGGATGCGATTGCAGATGAAGACTCCTTGATTTTGTTTCTGGATGTGCAGCGCCTTATGGAAGAACAGAATGCACAGGCCACATGGTATTGTAAGATGCTCAAAAACCTTTTGCTCATTTCAACGAAGAAAAACCGGAATCTTTCCAACCGCATTTTTTGTACTACATCAAAAACCGTGCGGGGAAGACTGGCGGCTTTCTTTTCGGAACAGGCGGCAAAGACAGGAAGCAATACATTTGATATTCCGTTTAACCGGCAGCAGATGGCAGATTATCTGAATCTTGACCGGAGTGCGCTTTCCAAAGAATTGGGGAAAATGCGGGAAGAAGGATTACTTACGTTTCGTAAGAACCACTTTAGCATAAAAGGGTTTTGAAAATAATAAATATACAAAAAGTGGGATTATCCCCGCAGGACAACCGTAAAAACGACACCGTTGTCCTGTGGAAATGCTTCGCGTATCCATGTACAGTCGTATGGGTCCTGCACCAGAATTTTTCCGTGATGGGTCCGTACGATTTCCTGTGCGGTACATAAGCCAAGACCAAAATGATCGTGATCGGTATGGGAACTTTCTGCACGGTAAAAACGGTCAAAAATATGCGCTTTTTCTTCGGGCGAGATAGAAGGACCGTTGTCAGCCACCGCAAACATGGTATGATTTGCTGATTGTGTCACAAGCAGCAGAATCTTTCCTGATTGTGGAGTGTAGGACAATGCGTTGTCCATCAGAATGGATAGTACCTGCGTGATCCGTTCCATGTCTAATGCGCAGTTCCGGTAAGAAGTATCTGGAAGTGAAAACTGCAAGGAAATTCCTTTGGAAACTGCAAGACTTTCGTATTTTTCATAAACCGAAAGAAGCAGGTCATCTGGCGCAACAGACGCTGTCTGTAATGTGATTCCACGGGCATCGGCGCTTGCCAGAAGCAGCATATCTGCAATCAGATGCTGCATGCGAAGTCCTTCTTCACGGATCAACGAGAGAAAATGGTGACGTTCTTCGATGGAATCCGCTTTTTCTACCGTTTCCAGACCGGAAAGCATGACAGCAAGCGGAGAACGGAGCTCATGTGAGGCAGCAGCAACAAACTGCTGCTGTTTTTTTTGTGAAATTTCCAGAGGCTGCACCATACGTCCCGTAAAAATCCAGGAGAATAGAAAAAGTAAAAAAAGTGTTACGAAATCTGCTGCAATCACACCTATGGTCATATGAAATATCTGTCGGGTCTGATGGGATCTGTCATAGAGAATAACAAAACGAATCTGTCCGTCACCGCGCAGAACGTAACCGACGGATGTATAGTAAGTTTCTTTGGCAGAAACACGATAAGTCAGTTCTTTATGTGCAATGGTCTGGCCGGCTGTATTTGTAAAAATATCCGTACCGGATTTTTTCAGTACGGCATTGCGGAGATCTTCCCAATGCGGATCCTGCAGACGGTCATAGTAGATGGGATCCTGATTATCATACAGATAAATGGTAAAATGATGCTGATCCTGCATCTGTTTGAGCCATTGGTGGGAAATGTATTCCTGACTTTGCAGGCTGGCAATCACAGAAACCAGTTCTTTTTGAAAAGAAGTATATCCGGTCTGCGTAATTGCTTTTTGCGCAAAGAGAAGGCACACAAGGCTGAGGGCCAGTAGAATAGCGCCAGTGATGGTCGAACAGAAAAAAGTCAGTTGTCGATGTAGTTTTTTAAACATGGTACTTGCCCCCGGTTATGATAACGCCCTGATACAATATCCGATTCCGCGTACGGTTTCAATGGTTGCGTGGCTTCCGATTTGCTGCAGACGTTTTCTTACAAAATGAATATAAGTATCGAGATTGCTTTCTTCGACCGGGGCATCTGCACCCCATACACGGGAGAGCAATACAAGACGCTGCAAGGTGGTATCCGGATTTTGTAAGAATACTTCCAGCAGGCGTCCCTCACGTCCGGATAACTGCATACTGCCATCCGGGCCGGTCAGTTCACGCAGACGGCTGTCATAAGTGAGATCGGCATAAGAAAACAGGTTATTGTCATCATACACATGATTGCGTCTGCCGATGGAGCGGATGCGCGCCGCTAATTCTTCGTACGCAAAGGGTTTTACCAGATAATCATCCGCACCGCAGTCAAGTCCTTCCACGCGGTCATAGAGTTCACCGAGTGCAGTGATCATGATGACAGGCGTGGAGATTCCACTGCGGCGTGCTTTTTGCAGAATGAGGAGTCCGTTCATGGTAGGCAGCATACGGTCCAGCAGAACCAGATCATAGGCATCCTGTAAAAACAGATCCAGACCATCACGGCCATTATTACATATAGTTACTTCATGATGTTCTTTTTCTAATTGGAAACGCAGCATTTCACACAGATTTTTATCATCTTCTATCAATAAGATCTTCATGTTTTCAATCTTCCTCTTTCTCTTTATAATTCAAGTATAGCAGATTAATCTTAAAGTAATCTTTAAAATTCCAGAAAAATTAAAGCTTTCCTTAAAGAAAAATTTAAGACTGTTTTGTTACACTGTAAGCAGAAAGCGAGGAGTAAGAACTGTGAAAAAATGGAAAAAACTTATGGCCCTTATGGGGGTCTGTATTATGACAATTGGTATGCTTGCAGGATGCAGCAATGGCCGTGGGACACAGAGTACCGAAGAAGGAACATCAACAGAACAGGCGAAGGGACGCTTTGTGGAAAGTGAATTATCACTGCCAGAACATATACAGGCAGTCAATTCCGTGGCAAGAAGTGAAAGCGGAGAAATCACGATGATCGGATATGGCGAGGACGAACAGCAGCTTTATCTGGCTCATTCCTCAGATGATGGAAAAACCTGGTCAGAAACAAAATTGGAAACGATGGACTGTTATGTTGCTGCTGTAAATGCAGAAGATGGATCGGCAGCCGTGTTCGGTTATGAGAATGCAGATAAAATGACAATGGTTTCTGCAAAAGGAAAGACAAGCAAAGTGAAGTTTACACTTCCAAAGTATAATAAAGATGCGAATGCGACAGGTGATCCAGGTAATTTTGTTACTTCCGCCGGGTATGCAAACGGAAAACTATTTGTAACAGATTTAAACTGGGATGTTTATGAGGTAAACCCAAAGACCGGAGAAATGACGACATTTTCAAAAAGCATTACAGAAAATGTAAACAGTATTCTAACGGTTGGAAGTCGTCTGGCACTGACTACTGACAATGACATACAGTTTGCCGATGCCAAAACCGGGGAAATGGTGAAAACCGATACGGTACTGGAAAAGGCGCTGGGAAATCAAAGTGAAGGAGTGTATACAAATTCGACACAGATTGCAATGGCAGGAGGCGCATCGGATGATGAACTGTATTATATGAATCATGAAGGTCTGTTTTATCATAAATTCGGTGGAAGTACGATCGAGCAGCTGATGGATGGGAGTCTCGCAAGTGTTTCAGACAAAAGCATGACATTTCATGCACTGATGAAAATTGATGATGAAAATTTTCTCCTTTTCGCGGTGGATGCACAGGGAAAAGAACGATGCTTTCAGTATTCTTATGATGCGACGATATCTGCGGTTCCGGAGAAGCAGTTGAATGTGTATGCATTGGAAGATTCGAATGTATTGCAGCAGCTGATCACCGCATATCAGAAAAAATATCCGGATGTGATGGTGAAAAAAACAATTGGAATGTCCGGAAAGGATGGTGTTACAGCGGAGGATGCCATCAAGACATTAAACACAGAGGTGCTGGCAGGAAATGGACCGGATGTGATCGTACTTGATGGACTTCCGACAGACAGTTATGTCGAAAAAGGTGCACTGGCCGATATCAGTACTTATGTGAAGGCTGCGGATGAAAAAGAGGGGCTTTTTATAAATATTACGGATGCATATGCAACGGATGGAGCTTTGTATCAGGTACCCACACGGTTTTATTGTTCTGCGGTGGTAGGAAGCAGTGACCTGATTGCAAACAGTTCTAATTTAAATGCATTGGAAAAGTATGTGAAACAGTGGAATTCTGCCAAAGGAAAAGTCTGCACGCCATTGGGAGCGGAGACTCTGTTATACAGCCTCTATTGTGCAGACAGTGCATCGTGGAAGAAAACAACCGGTATAGATAGTGAACGTTTGCAGCAATATCTGAGTACGGCAAAGGCTTTGTATGATGCAGACGGTTACAGTGAGAAAGAGCGTGTGACGGATGAAGAGGCAAGAAATACGATGGATGGTCAACTGATGAGTCTTGTATCGCAGAGTGCGATGAGCAGTCTCATAGGAATGGGGCAGATTTCTTTTGGTTCTTTGACGGATGTTGGAAGTATACAGCAATTGTATGCGGTTGAAAAAGAACAAAAAGGAGCATTCGCATTGCTGGATGCAGGCGAGTACAGGGCATTTGTTCCTTATGTAAGCCTTGGACTGGCAAAATCCGGTGCAGAAAATAAAAATGCACAGGCATTTATCGAACTTGCACTGTCTGCAGAAGGACAGAAGCAGATGAATGAAGGATTTTCCATTAATCGCACAGCATTAGAAAAAGAATGTGAAGGCACTTCTTCCTATTATATTGGATCCAGTTATGGGGAAAAATGCGTTACACTGGATATTAAAAAAATTACAAAAAAACAGAAACAGGAACTGGTACAACTGCTGGAAAGTCTTGATACACCATCATGGACAGACCGGGTAGTAGAAGATCTGGTACTAAGCGAAGGTAAATTATATTTACAGGGAAAGCAATCGCTGGAAGAGACGGTATCGGCAATTACAAAGAAAGTGCAGTTGTATGTTGCGGAATAGAAAAGTCATAAGGACATATGGCAGAAGGTTGGAAGAAATTTCGTTTTTGTTTCCGGGATTGTGCGGAGTGACCGTTTTTTTCTTCCTTCCTTTTGCAGATGTGATTCGCCGTTCGTTTGTCCAGACCATCAGTGGAAAATTTTGTGGATTTGCAAATTACCAAATGGTAATACAGAATTCAGCGTTTCAGCTGGCAGTAAAGAATACGGTTCGTTTCCTATTGACCTGTCTGCCGTTATTGCTTTTGCTCTCGCTGATTCTGGCAATCATTGTGAATGCGTTGTGGACGGCATTGGAGAAAAAGCAAAAAGCAGATTTTACACTTCGGACGATTAAGACTGCGTATTTATTGCCAATGGCGATTCCGGCAGCATCCGTTGTACTTTTATGGAAACTCATGTTTGACCGGCAGGGATTTGTCAATGGGGTATGCCATATGCTTGGGTTGCAGGGCGTGGACTGGATGAACACACAGGCTGCCTTTGTAGTTCTGGTGTTCAGTTATATATGGAAGAATCTTGGATATACCATGGTTCTGTGGCTGGCAGGACTGTCATCGGTCTCACCGGCAATCTATGAAGCAGCAAAAGTGGATGGAGCAGGAAGTTGGACGCGATTTTTCAAAATCACATTGCCACTCATCCGGCCAATGATTTTTACGATTGTCATACTTTCTTTTTTGAATTCTTTTAAAGTATTCCGGGAAGCATACCTCGTGGCTGGTAATTATCCGCAGGAAGATATGTACCTGCTCCAGCATTTGTTCAACAACTGGTTTCTTGATCTGTCCGTCGACAAGATGGCGGCGGGAAGTGTACTTATGGTGCTGGTCATTGGAACTGCTGTAATTTTGTTACAAAAGATGTGGGAAAAGTAAGGAGTGGAGATTTATCATAAGGAAAATAAAAGTTGTCATATCATTTATTTTATTAATTGCATTTGGACTGTTTATGGTAGCTCCGGTTGCTTTTCTTATTTGTGGAAGTCTGATGGGAAATGAGGAGATCAAAGAATGTCTTGCACCGATTCTGTATACGACGAAAGGATATGCTATATGGAGACTGTTCCCTTTGTATCCGACATTGCGCAATTTCGTGCAGCTGTGTCTGGATTCGCCGGAATTTTTTCAGATGTTCTGGAATACGATGAAGATCACGATGGGGATTCTGCTTGGGCAGGCAGTGTTTGGTATGCCTTCAGCATGGGCGCTGGCACGATATCGTTTTGCTGGAAAGAAGTGCATTTATCTGTTCTATATTCTGCTTATGATGCTTCCGTTTCAGGTAACCATGCTTTCGGAGTATCTGGTGCTTGAAAAATTACATATGATGGACACCTTGTGGTCCATCATTGTGCCGGGAGCATTTTCTACATTTTCTGTATTTTTGATGTATCGTTTTTTTGCGGGAATTCCAGAAGAACTGTTGGAAGCTGCACGAATCGATGGTGCCGGCGAATGGAAAATCTTCTTTTATGTGGGAATTCCACTTGGGGCGTCTGGCATATATGCAGCTTTTGTGCTGCAGTTTCTGGAATGCTTTAGTATGATCGAGCAGCCATTGGTCTTTTTACAGACAAAAAAATTGTGGCCGCTTTCCATGTATCTGCCGGAAGTGAAAGAAGGGCAGATGGGATTTGCACTTTGCTGCTCCTTTGTCGCAGTGCTGCCACCGCTTCTTGTCTTTGGGGCAGGGCAGCAGTATTTGCAGCAGGGAATTGTTGCAGCCGCTTTAAAAGAATAGTTATGAATAGAAAATGCATGAGAGGAGAAGCAAAGTGGGAAAGTTAGGAAAAGCATTTGTATTTTTAATTGTAGTAATGATGCTTTTGACAGTAGCTTCGCGGAGTGCTGCGTCTTTTACGGTTGTGCAGGTAACGGTAGAAACGCCGAAAGCACAGAAAATAGAGCACAAGGTGACCGGAAACGGAGTCGTAGAAAAGATGCAGGAGCAGCCGGTATATGTGGCGGCTGATGTCCTGGTTGAAAAAATCAATGTACAGGAAGGACAGTCCGTAAAAAAAGGACAGGTTCTTGCAACGCTTGATATGGATAGTCTGGAAAAAAAGATACAGACATTAAAGGATGAAGTTTTGGTATTGCAGTTGGAAAACGATACGCTGGCATCGACCAAAAAGCAAAAAGAAACACAGCAGAATAAGGATGTGCAGCGGGCAAAAGAAGATTATAAAGATACGATAGAAAAAAATCAGTCTGCAGTGGATGTGGCAAAGCAAAAGCTAAAAGAGACCAAAAAAGAAAGCAAAAAAGCACAGAAAGAATCGGATAAGAAAGCAAAAAAAGAATTGCAGGATGCAATCGATGCCACAAAGCAGGCATATGATGATGCGGTTGATCAGCAGAAGAAGGAAGAGCAGCAGGCAAAGCGTGCACTGGAGGATGCAAAAGAGACACCGCAGGCGGATTATTCCGATACGATCACCCAGATCGAGATCAATCAGAAGCAGCGCAAGTTAGATGGCTTGAAGAAACAGCTTGAGGCATTATGGAAAAAGAAAAACGATGCCGAGACAGAGGAAGAAAAGGAAGCCATCGATACCGAAATTGAAAATGTAAATGAGCAGATCAAAGATCTCACGGATGAAATTGTTACCATGCAGCTACAAAAACAGGAAAAGGCAGATGCAGCGGCAAAGCAGAACAGTGCGTGGAAGAAAGCACTTGCGCGTGCACAGGAAGACTATGATAACGTTGTAGAGCAAAATAAGAAAGCGGTAGAGAAGGCAAAAAAGCAGTGGCAAGAGGCACAACAAAAACTGGAAGATTATGAAGAAACCACCGATCAGTCACAGGAAAATTCGGAGATAAAAGATGCCAAAGCTGCAGTTGCAGATGCAAAACAGCAGAAAAAGGAACAGAAAAAACAGGCAAAAAGAAATATCGAAGATGCTGCCACAAAAGAGCCGGCAGATCATACTGCGGAGATCAACAATATCAGTATTGCAGAAAAACAGCGACAGCTCAACGAACTTATGACATTGAAAAATCAGGCAGGAAAAGTAAAGGCACACATGAGTGGAACCGTCACCTCGGTACAGATCACTGTGGGACAGCAGACAGGTGATACATCCGCTTTTCTGATTGCAGATACATCGGGTGGTATGCGATTTACAACGCAGATCAGCAAAGAGGATGCGGCGTATGTGATGGCTGGAGATTTGGTGACATTGCAGGCAAATGAAAAGAAATATGAGAATCTTGAAGTATTGTCAACAGAAAATACAGAAGATGAACTGGTCAAGGTTACGGTATACGTGCCGAAAAAGACTTTATCACTTGGAGAACAGGCTTCTATGGAGATAAGCAAATTTTCGAAAGAGTATTCCATTACCGTACCGATCACTGCGGTGCATACCGAAAATGAAAAGAATTTTGTGTATGTGATGAAAAAGGAGAAAGGAACCCTTGGAGATATGCATGTTGCCAGAAAAGTAAATGTGACCATTGAGGAAAAAAATGAAACGACGGCAGCACTTTCGACGGACAGTCTGACGGAAAATGATGAGGTAATAATCGATACAAATGGAATGATCTCTTCTGGCGAAAAAGTACGCCTGACAGAGTCATGAGGTCTGCGTTATGAGTAAGAAGATTTCTCTGTTATTGTTTGTGATAGCGATGGTGGCATCGGTCTTTTTCTTTGCCAATGCATCAAAGGCAGGACAAAACGCGGATTCTGTGTGGCAGAATGTAACCATAAGCGTGAAAGGGTTTGCTATGGAGGACGCACAGAAGGTGCGTATGCAGGAAGGATGTCCGGCGTTTACCGCATGGACAGAAAAAGAAGGGCAGACCGTGACAAATCCAAAACTGGGAAAGAGCATTCAGACGAATATCGTATATCTGTCAGGCTCTTCGGAGCTTGTCCTGCCCGCAGAACCGGTTCTTTCCGCGCAGGATGAAAATGGATGTCTGATTGCCACACACACCGCATGGGAATTGTTCGGAAGTGCAGAAGTTGTTGGACAGCAAATAGAAATAGATCATGAAATCTGCACGATTCGGGGGATAGTGAATAAACCAAAGAATGGGATTTATATGCAGATGCCCGCTTCCATGAAAAATGTTTCCTTTCAAAGAATCACGCTGGAAGAAAAAGAAATCGAAGAGGGAAAGAATTTTCTCCTGCGCTATGGAGTGGATGGTACGGTGATCCGCATGGATTATCTGCGAAGTCCTAAAAGTCTTACGGAACTTGTTCCGGGAAAGTGGTCGGATTTTGATGGCTGGAAAGCAAATTGGAGACTGAGAGAAGCAGGTCTGCGTTATATCCGGAAAATGCATAAATTTGATATAGAATATTATTATGAAAATCAGTGTCAGATGTATGTGTTCGAGATGGGGCTTGGAATATTATGTATTCTGGTAGCATCCGGAATCCTGGAATGGGCAGTTTATAAATATTTTAGAAAATTTATTAGCACTCATACTTGACGAGTGCTAATAACGTGCTATAATAAGGTCATACGAAAAAACAAAACGTTTGCAGGAGGAAATGACTTATGTACGATTTATTTGATACATTTTTTAACCCATGGTATGACGATAGCGAATATAGCAAGAAGGCACCGAAGCAGCAGGCTGCACAGACAACACAGAATCTGATGAAGACAGATATCAAAGAGTTTGCAGACGGTTATGAGCTGCAGATGGATCTGCCGGGATATAAAAAAGAAGAGATTCAGGCAGCACTTCACAATGGATACCTGACCATCAGTGCCACAAAGAGTGTGGAAGAGAAAGAGGAAGGTAAGTATCTGCGTCGCGAGCGTTACACCGGAAGCTGCCAGAGATCATTTTATGTAGGCGAGTATCTGCGTCAGGAAGATATCAAAGCAGGATTCCAGGATGGTATTCTCACACTGTTTGTTCCAAAGGAAGATAAGACTAAAGTAGAAGAAAAGAAATATATTACAATTCAATAATTGTTTATCATTTATATGAAACAAGGGGAAGCGTCGATAATTGCGAAAGATTATCGACGCTTTTTTAATCAATCAGTAAATTGTTCATATTTCATTTCTATGATAGAATAGATGGAAAATATGAAAAATATGAAATCAGAGGAAAGAGATGTTTACGAAAGATAAGCTGTTTTACGAAAAATTGTGGAAACTTATGTTCCCGATGATGTTGCAGAATCTGATGCTGGCACTTGTGGCTGTGGCAGATGCATTTATGCTTGGAGGAATGGATCAAAATTATATGTCCGCAGTTTCACTTGCTACACAGATCCAGTTTATCCAGAATATGCTTCTTTCCGCAGCAACAGGTGGTCTGGCAATTCTTGGTGCACAGTACTGGGGCAGGGGAAATATCCGGACACTGGACGATATTTTCTGCATGGCGCTGCGTATGTGTGGCTTTGTGTCCATTTTGTTTTTTGTGGCGTGTGTCTGGTTTCCACAGTATCTGATGCTCTTTTTCACAAATGAACAGGTGCTGATCGACTATGGAGTACAGTATTTGAGAATTGCTGGATTTTCCTATTTAATTACAGGAATTTCCCAGTGTTATCTTGTGGTTATGAAAATTAGTGAGCACGCAGTATCTGCAGCATTGATCAGTACGACAACGGTATGTATCAACATTGTACTGAATGTGCTTCTTATTTTTGGAAAATTCGGGATTCCTTCCATGGGGGTTCGCGGAGCGGCTGTTGCTACGTTAAGTTCAAGAATTATTGAGTTGATTTGCTGCGTACTGATTTCTTCGAAATCAGGCTATATTCGCCCCAAGCTGACGAGGCTGTTTCGATGGAACAGAAAATTGTCGCGGGATTTTCAAAAATGTGCATTGCCGATTCTTGGAGCATCTTTGTTCTGGGGCGTTGGATTTACATCATATTCTTCCTTTATGGGACATCTTGGGGTGGATGCAGCTGCAGCAAATTCCGTAGCTGCGGTGGTACGTGATATTATCTGTTGTCTGAGTGCCGGAATTTCCGGTGCGGCCGGAATCATGGTCGGCAACGAACTCGGAGCCGGAAATCTTGAACGTGGAAAATTATATGGCACGCGCATGCTGAAGATTTCCTTTATCTGTGGCGTGATCATGACTGTCCTGATGGGAATTTCCGCACCATTTATTTTGATGTTTGTTAAACTGACGCCGCAGGCAGCAACTTACTTGAAAGGAATGTTCATTGTAATCTGTGTTTACATGATTGGGCGCTCTGTCAATGAAATTACAATCAATGGTGTGTTTGGATCCGGCGGAGATACAATGTTTGATGTGTACAGTCTGGCCGTGACGATGTGGGGAATTGCGATTCCGCTTGCAGCACTCGGAACTTACAAATTTCACTGGCCCGTAATTGTTGTATATGCGTGTACCTGTGTGGACGAGGTCGGAAAAATTCCGTGGACAATATATCATTTTCGCAAGTATAAGTGGGTAAAAGATTTGACGCATACGGAAAGGTAGGATATTTGTTATGTTACATAGAAAGAAAAAGGCGATGGAGTGGCCGGGGAAAACAGGCAAATGGACATATGCCAAAAAGTAAAGGTATAATGTCCTCGAAAAGTGCATTGCATGGACATATGGGAAAAAGCAGAAGCATAATGTCCTCGAAAAGTGACCTGAATGGACATATGGAAAAAAACACGAGTGTAATATCTACACAAATTTAGGCGAATGGATATATGTAAAATAAGTAGTAATAAATGTCCAATAAATACATTTGTTTTGGACTTTATTATAAAAAATAGATGCATATATCCAGTATTACAAAAAAGCGAGGACATTATGCTAAGAAAAAATGTATATGTCCAAAAGAGGAGAAAAATGAGGATATAATGAATGATTTTTTTGCATATGTCCAAATGCATGTAACTTATAAACAATTTTTATCATAGGATATAGCAAATGCTTTTTTGCATATGTCCAAATGACGAAAAATATAAGAAATTGCTTTACATAGAAAAAGGAATATGGTTTAATAACGACATAATTAAATGAAAAAGGAGTGGTTTTTATTTCAGTTATTAAACACGTTCTTTTGGAGAAGCGCAGGCTCATGAAAGAACTGCAGCAAATCGAAAAGCAATTGTCAAATCTTCCAGACGGAAAAATAAACTGTGTTCATAATGGAAGGTTTGTAAAATGGTTTCACAGTGATGGTCATACACAAACATATATTCCGAAATCACAAAGAGAATATGCACAGAAATTAGCCTTGAAACGATTTTTGCTGGAAAAGCAAAAAGAATGCAAAAAAGAATTAAAAGCATTAGAGTTTTATCAAAAACATACAGTTGGAGAGAACAGAAAGTCGGTACAATTTCTTTCAGGAGATTCCGCTTATCAGGAATTACTTCAACCATTCTATCAATTAGCCACATTGGAAGCAGATACATGGAGCAACGTCTCCTATTCTAAAAATCAAAATTATCCCGAACAATTAAAATATAAAAGTTGCAAAAATGAATATGTAAGATCGAAATCCGAAGCACTTATTGCGATGAACTTGTACATAGAAAAGATTGCATATCGGTACGAATGCGAATTGAAGCTTGGAAATGTAATACTATATCCAGATTTTACGATTCTTCATCCCATGACAGGAGAAGAGATTTATTGGGAGCATTTCGGAATGATGGATACACAGGAATATCGAAAAAATGCAGCTGATAAGATAAATCTGTATGTGAAAAATGGAATCTATCCGGGTGTGAGATTAATTACAACATACGAGACACAAGAGCAACCGTTAGATACAACCATAGTACAGAAATTGATTGCCTGTCATTTTAAAGAGGATTGCGAATGAAGTGAGATCGTGCTTGAAGTAATATAATGATATGAGGGGTCAAAAGGTATTTTGACCCTTTTATCATTATATAGTACCGTTTTTGAATTGAAATTTAAGTTGCGAGTGTGTGGAGACTTTATGGAATCTGTGTTAAAATAAAAAACACATAAATGTAATAGAGTTTGAAACAACGTGAGGAAATATCATGATCAACCGAGAAGACATGCTGGAATTGTCCCGTCGCATGACACCGGCACGGACGCATTTTGACCGGATTGCCGGGGCATATTTTGATGAGGAAGGATTTGTGGATGGAACATTTAATACGCATTTTTTGAAATTATCCACCACAGAAAAAAAGAATAAATTAGAAATTGCAAAGGCGGTAGTTCTTGCGGAAACAAATGAGCAGCTGAAGGATTACCGGATTCCGGAGAGCGAACGGAATCCGGGAAGTATCTGGCAGCTTTTGGATGGAATCAAAGAATCCGGACTACAGAATGATGCGTTTTTGGATTTACTATATGAAAGGATTGCAGAGAAATATCAACCGAAAAAGCCGTTTGCCGTTTTTCTGTTTCATGGAGCTTATGATGTTCCGGTGAAAGGAACAGACAAAGAATGGCAGGAAGGCTCGGAGGAAGTGTATCATTATCTGCTCTGCGCTTTGTGCCCACTAGAAGACGAATATGAACCGGGGGCACCGGAAGCAGGATTTTTGTACCCGGCATTCCGGAACCGGGAGACCGCATGGGAATATATGAATATATTGAAAGGCAGATAGCAATTTAACATAGGGAAACGAATGTGCGTAGTAATGTAGAAATGAGGTCACGAAAATGAGAATTTTAATCGTAAGACATGGAGATCCAAATTATGAGCTGGATACACTGACGGAAACCGGGTGGAAAGAGGCAAGGCTTGCAGCGGAATATCTGGCTAAATTCGATATAGCTGCTTTTTATGTGTCACCACTTGGACGTGCACAGGACACTGCAAAATGTACGTTGGAAAAGATGAATCGCAAAGCAGAAACTTTTGACTGGTTGCAGGAATTTCCGGCACACATTCATCGGCCGGATACACCGGATCAGGAGACAATTTGTTGGGACTGGCTACCACAGGATCTGGAAAAAGATAACGCATATTATGATCGAAACGACTGGTGCGAGACGGACATTATGCGTGCAGGAAATGTAAAGGAAGCATATGAAAAAGTATGTAATGGCCTGGATGAACTTCTGAGAAAGCATGGGTATGAGAGAGAGGGAATGCATTATCGTGCGATAAAACCAAATAATGATACCATTGTCTTGTTCTGTCATTTTGGAGTGGAATGTGTGATGCTCAGTCATTTGCTTCACATTTCCCCGATGATTTTATGGCATAATTTCTGTGCGCTTCCGACTTCGATCACAAGTATATACACAGAGGAACGAAGAGAAGGAATTGCAAGTTTTCGTGTGAATGAATTTGGAAGTACTGCCCACCTGTATGCGGCAGGTGAGAAGCCTTCCTTTTCTGCAAGATTTTGTGAATGTTATGCGAATGAAGATGAGAGGCACGATTAAAATATGACGGATTAAATGAAATTCGGAATTTTCCAAAATGCTGAAAGTCAACATTTTTATCGTTTGATTACCCGGACTACTGTATCCTGATAATCGTCAGTCAGTGCAAACGAATTTTTGAGACCTTCGGTAATATATACAGTGCCATCATCTGTCACAAACACGGCCTCAAAGTCATTTGATTTTCCACAGAAATCAGCAGCTTTTTCAAGCCCCATAACAAACAGGGATGTGGACAGACCGTCGCAAAGCATGCCATCATCTCCAACGATGGTAACAGAAATGAGCCCGTTTTCCGCAGGATATCCGGTTTTAGGGTCCATGATATGCCAATAGGTTTTGCCATCCTCTTCGAAATAGCGTTCATAGCCTCCGGATGTGACAACGGATTGATCAGAGATAGAGAGAACCATCATAGGTTCCTCATTATTGCGTGGGTCCTGAATTCCAATCTTCCATGGGCTGCCATCCGGTTTGCTTCCAATTGCCTGAATATTTCCGCCGAGACTTAAAAGCCCGGAAGTCACTCCGTTTTCTTTTAAATAATCAGCAACTTTTTGACCGGCATAGCCTTTGGCAACACTTCCAAGATCAATCTCCATATCATTTGGAAGAGAAATTTCACCTGACTCTGGTTCATATTGGATTTGTTTGTAGTCCACAAGCGGAAGCAGGGAACCTATCGTGTGATCATCCGGTACCTGATATTTACCGGTTGTGAATCCCCAGGCGCGGACAATCGGATAAATAGACAGATCCAAAGCGCCATTGGTGCGTTCGCATAAAGAGAGCGCCTTTTGTACCAGTGTACGTGTATCGCCTGTCAGTGTCACGGAACCATTCTTATTTAGTGCAGCAATCTGGCTGCCTGAATCTGTGACGGACATTTGTGACTCCAGATCAGAGATTATGGTTTCCGTTTGATCTAGAATCTTTTCATCTCCATAAACAGAAAAATTCATGACCGTATCCATCGCAAAAAAAGTTTTGGAAACTTCCTGTCTGGATTCATGGGAACATCCTGTAAAAAGAAGAATACTGCAAAGAAAAAGTGCAAATGATCTTTTTATTTTCATAAAAACTCCTTTTGATAAAAAATAGCAATAAGACATTTGTTGCCGTATTTGCGTTGACAATAGAATCATTATTTGATAATTTATGTCACGTGGTTAGCTAATACTAACTAAAGCGCATTATAACATGAGCTGTTGAGAGTTTCAACAAAATAAGAACGAAAGGAAAGTGGTTATGAGAAGCAGATGGAAAAAAGTGACAGCATTGTTTATGGCGGCAGTACTTGTTTTGATACCACAGGTATCATCGGTTTATGCTGCAAATGGAGCTGAACAAAACAGGGAAGTTCAGACACAGACAGTCGGACAGGCAGGGGAAGAAAAAGAACCGCCGACAGATGTTTCGGCATCATCTTATTTTTGGGGAGGCTTTTCCATTAACTATTATTATGGTACGGAAGGATATGAATGGATTTCTAAGATTAGTGGAGTATCAATCAATAATCGTGCATGGGAAAAAACAGGTTCAAGTTTCAATATAGGAAATAATAATTATTACTATGCAAATGATGGTTATTTGTATATCGGGGAAGGATTTGAAACAAATCCGGCAACCTGTGTGATCACAGCAGATGGATATAAGCCATTGACACTGTCTTTGGATAAAACAGATCATTCAGCGACCGTAGTTACAAATGGTTCAGAGTCAGGAGATGTTGAAAAACCAACACATGAAGGATCTGTAGAGGAAACTATAGACGGTATAAAGCTTGAGACAGACATGTTTGGACAAACCTGGTACATGAAATTTACAAATGCAGGCTATGTAGCTGCGGTTACGGATGTAATTGTAAATGATGTATCCTGGGAAGCAAAAGCATATAGCGTTTCAAGTGGCGGCGCATATAGGAAAAATGCAGAAGAAAATCGTCTTGAATTTGCCAAAATGGACTTTTCAAGTAATCCAACAATACCTGCTTTGAAAAGTGGTGATGTGATTACAATAAAGGCAGATGGATATACAGATCTGACATTTAAGCTGGTCATTGATAATGATGGTAAAGCAACGCTTGTAGAGGATGACGGCAAGGGTGACCCATATGAACTTCATGTAAAAATTGATGGAAGTTTTGAGGCTGCTGTCGTAGGACAGAAAGATTATGATGGGGTTTCGAGTGCCAGTGTTGGAGGATCCTCTTCAAACAAGAACAGTGCAGTAAAAGTATATGGGGCACTTGTGGAAAAAGATACAGAGCCTGCTGACAGTGATTGGGAAGAACTTGACAATATGTCCAAAATCAATCTGGACGGAAGCAAATGTTCGGTCAGCATTGTACCGGATACAGAAAATGGAACCCCAAAAGACAGCGACAGTGGTATGGAAGGTGTTTACATGACCATCAGCAGTGATCTGACTTTAAACGGAACACCAAAAGACGCCGGTCAGTATCTTATTTCGATTACAATCGCAGATGATCAGGGACGTACAGCGACCAGTAACGCACTTCCGTTCCGTATTTATACCGGAAAAGAGACTCTGGCAGATCAGATTTCGGTTAAGAATCTGAAACAGTATGAGAGTGGTCTCTATGCATGGGATATCATGGAGCCATGGGTAATCGAAAATTTTGGAAGTAACGTGGAAGGACAGGAAGAGAGTGTTCGTGTACCAAAAGATTTAGAGGCATGGTTTGGATCTCACGAAAGCGGCACTTATGGATATCTTGGATATGACATACCATGGAAACAGGTAGTCGCAGACAATATCCCTCAGACACTTTACATTCCGGACGGATGTAACTTGACACTTACAAATATGGAAGTGTTGAGCAGTGTGCGGATCGTGATTGAAAAAGGTGGAAAACTAACACTTTCGGATTCTGTAGTCCAGGGAATCATTGAAGTAAAAGAGGGTGGAACATTTTCCATGAATTATGACGCTTACAGTGGAACATTTACGACAGGTTCATCGGTTTGTGGTCAGATCCGTATGGAAGATGGAGCGATTCTTGAAAATGCAGCAATTTATTCACACACAAATTATCTTGCAAATGGAAATACCGCTGACCGCTCAAATGCAGAAGCTGTTGTATTGGCAAATGGAAATGTAACAGTAAAAGGACAGGTATTTGTGGAAGGTGATTCTGCTGGAAGTGAAGGTATTGGACAGACTGCATTGCGTGTGCAGAATGGAACTTTAACGTTAGAAGATGGAGCAACGCTCGTTACTTATGGCGGTGATGGAACGGTAAATCTCTATTCGGAAGGCGGTCATGCAGTTGAACTGGAAAATGCAACCATTACAGGAAAGGGAAAACTGGTTGCGATTGGTGGATATGTACTTTGGGGAGATGGTGGAACAGCAGTGACAGGAAACGGAACCATTTCAACAAAGGAAGCATTTTTGCAGGGAGCAACTGCTTATACCAGTAACAAGGCAGTTCCGGGTAAAGCGGTAAATGGTGAGATTAAGATTACATCTTATAAGCAGCATATCGCAGATGGAACACTGCTTGCGACAGGTGTGGATGATCCGCTTGCAAATCTTTACTGGAAGACCGGAATTCACCCGGTTCCGCCACTTGATCAGTTTACGACATCTCCGGTAGACGATGGAAGCAAAGCTAACGGAACCACAGGAGACAATGGAAATAGCGGAACTTCCACAGATAATGGAAACAGTGGAAATAACGGAACTTTTAAAGATAATGAAAGCAGTGAAAGTAATGGAACTTCCGGCAGCGACACAAGTAAGATTACTTCGGTGGAAGTAAAAGGAATTGAAAAGAAGTCAGGAATAAGTACATCGATTTCTGCGGAGACCGTAAAGAACATTACGGACAACGCTGGAACTACGGATGTGACAATTAAGCAGGAAGTGAAGAAAGCAGATGGTTCAACAGCTTATACCGTGGAAGTAAAAGCCACAGATATAATAGCCGGAAATGATCTTAAGCTTATGAAGAAAGATGCAAAGACTGGAAAACTGATTTTAGTAGATAAGAAGAATTATACGGTTTCGAAAGATGGAAGCATCGATCTGACAATGAAAAACGGTGGTGATTATGTCCTGTTAAACAGTACAGATGCAAAAGCTGCTGCAAATGAGATTAAGAAGACGGTGAAAGCAACAAAGTCCTCCACAAATGTAAAGCAGAAAAAGGCTACAGAATTTCCATGGAGCAATAAACTTAATATGGAAAATGTAGAGAAAATTACGTACACTTCTTCTAAGAAATCAGTTATAATCGTGAATAAAAACGGAAAGATTACTGCGAAGAAGAAGGGTACAGCAAAAGTGAAGGCAGTTGTTACTTTAAAGGATGGAACAGTGAAGACAGTTACCATGCAAGTTAAAGTAAAATAAATCGGATCATACGGATGGCCAGCTGTTATCTTCGGCGAATCTGATGCAGACCAGACAGAGTCAGAAGCATCGTTACAAATTCCGCAGCAGGAAATGCAAGCCATACACCGGTCATTCCAAAGAAGGAAGACAGCAGGAATGCAAAGAAAATAATAGCAACAAATCCGCGCATGATGGAAGCAGCAAAGGCACATTTGACAGATTCCACAGCACTGAGGGCCGCCGTTCCGACAATATTGATGCCGGCAAAGAAGAAACCAAGGAAGTACAGGCGCAATCCTTTTTCAGCATAGATAGCCAGTGTTGCGTTATGTTCTCCGTTGAATACCGCAGTGACCTGTGGTGCATAAAAGTAAATAAAAGCAACAAGTATAGCAGAAAGACAAAGGGAAGTCACGAGGGCCATGCGAAGGACCTCGTGTACTTCCTTTTTCTGTCCGGTTCCGTAAGATTTGCTGATCAATGGCTGGGAGCCCTGTGCAATTCCGTTAAAGAGTGCCACAGCGACCAGAGAGGTATTGGCAACTACACCATAGGCAGCGACACCAATATTACCGGTAAGTGAAAGGATGATCATGTTAAATACAACAGTGATGACTCCGGATGAGATTTCCCCAACGAAAGCCGACACACCAACCTGACAGGAATAGATCAGTTTACGGATTGATGGTACAATCGGGTGGAGCGGAACCGTGCATTTTTTCGAGCAAAGATGAATGCAGCAGATCAGAATTCCGATAATCGGAGAGATGGCGGTCGCAAGTGCGGCACCTGCCATGGAAAGCCCCATAGGAAACATCAGAATATAGTCAAATACAATATTGAACAGACTGCTGAATAAAGTGGCAGCCATGGCAATGGATGGATTGCCATCATTTCTTACAAACGCATTGCAAATGTGATTCCACATAAAAAACGGCGTAAATAGCATAAAAATACGGGTGTACGAGGTTCCGGTAGCAACAATCGTCGCATCGCCTCCTAATAAAGCCACCAGTTTGTCCGGAAGAAAGATTCCCACCAATATAAATAGAATACTGATGATACCGGCCCAGACCAGCGCATGGAAAAAATATCCGGCCGCGTCAGGGTTCTTTTTGTTACGTTCTACCACAAAGCGGATGGCAGAACCCACACCGATCATTGCTCCGATCGCGAAAATCAGATTATAAAGAGGAAGGACCAGATTAAGAGCTGCGATACCGTCAGGTCCTACTGCACGGGAAATAAAGTAGGTATCTGCCAGAATGTACAGGGACATTCCCAGCATTCCAAGCATATTTTGAGAAACGTATTTTACAAATTGTTTACGCATAAAAATCTCCTTTGTCATAAGATACCCACGTATTATAGCATGAGTAGAAAAAGATGACAGGGAAAAGAATGAGGAAAATGTGCACAAAAAGTAAAAATGATTTTTAGAATATATTTTGCGCAAATAAATCTCAAAATGTGCAAAAAAAACAAAAACTGTATAGATTCACAAAAAACAAGTAGCAAATTCTCCAAAACGTACAATTGCCGAAAAAATCCGAAAAATATATAATAAAGATACGAAAAAACCGAAAATGAATAAAGGAGGCAAATATGCGAGGGGAAGGTTTTAAAAAAGGAAGAAACAGAGTCATCAGCTTTGTTATGGCAATTGCGATGGTTCTGACGCTTGTGACGGTTGCTCCGGTGACAGCACAGGCAGCAGGGGTAACGATTACCATGCATTTTAAAAACAATGGATGGAATCAAGTGTATGCCACAATTGCGGAAGGAAAGAGTTGGAATGCAATAAGTGGTTATGGCTATGCAAAAGAATGGCCAGGTGCAGAAGTAAAACAAGATGCTTCGAATGACGGATGGTATAGCTTTACGATTGCGGCAAGTGCAGGTGAAGATTTTCATTGCATTTTCAACAATAATAACAATGGCATTCAAACTGATAACATTAATATTACTTCGGTAACTACAAATATTGAAAAATGGGTAACAATTACGGATGCTAGTGTAGCAAATAAAAATGTGATAAACATTAGTGACACTGCACCAGAGGGCTGGAAAAACTCCGTGAGTGAAGCTCCGGTTAAACCAGTATCTAATGTTCAGAGTCCTGTCGTAAACGCAGACAAAACAATTACATTTAATTTAGATGCAACTGGTCAATACAAAGATGCAACAGATGTAAAACTTATGGGAACAGTAACCGATTGGACTAATGGATTACCTATGAAAAAAATAGGAAATGTATTTACGGTTACAACCGATAAGAAAAATCCAGGAGTATATGAGTATAAATTTAAATATGGTACAAATAGTTGGATATGTGATCCTGCAAATGAAAATTTTATTGGTGAAAACAGTAGAGTAGTTGTCCCAGGATTATCTGTAGCTACGGTTGAGGCAATTGCAGGAAAGGCAAAACAGTTGCCAGAAACATTACAGCTTTACACAGCAGATGGAACAGTAACGGATGAGAAAGTTACATATTCTTTAAAGGATAATTCACTGGCTGAAAATGTTACATTAGAAAATGATACAATTACAGTAAAAAAAGGATCTGGAATCACAACACTTACATTACTCGCAACTGCTGAATCAGAAACATCAGAAGTTACAGTAAATGTAGTTGAGTCAATTTATACCTACAACGTGTACTATTATGATGCCAAGGATGAACACATGGATGTAGACAAAGTTGACATCTGGAACTATGAAGATGGAGGAGCTAATCTTCCGGTAGGAACATTTGAAGAAGTTGTTACATTATCTGATGGAAATAAATGGTTGAAAGGAACCATTAAAACATCAGTAAAAAATATCAGTCTTATTGTAAGATCGGCAGGCGAATGGAAGTGGCAGGCAGAGACTCATGTTTATAATAATGAGAATGAGGCTGAATCTACGGACATTTACATTGTATACGGAGATAAAAATACCTATACACAGCTTCCTGAAATCAAAGAACAGAGAGAACGCTATGTAATGGTGGAATATGACCGTCCGGAAAATGATTATGATGGATGGAATATCTATTCCTGGAATACAGGATTTGGTAGTGAAACAGAATTATATACAACAAAGATTAATGGCAAACATTATATTATTGTGCCTGTGAAAGATTCCGAGGCTGATTTTACGTTAGGTTTCTGCATGAGAAAAACAACAGAAGATAATGCATGGGCAGACAAGGATGGTGGAGATCATTATATTGTAGTGCCGGCAGATCAAAATGTTGTTAAGGCTAAATTTGTACAGGGCAAGGGAATCGTAGAGACACTTCCATATAATGAAGGATATGAGATGAAAGGAAGTCAGGATACTATTTCATTCTACTATAGAAATGATGCGTTAATGACTTCTGATACAGAAAATTCTCTGACAGGAAAAGTAAAAGTTGTTGTAAATGGTCAGGAACATGAAATGTCATATGATGCAAAGAACGAGCGCTATACATATGATGTGAAAGGTTGCGAAACTGGAGAGTATACATACTATTATATTGTAGATGGAAAACATTTGACCGATGCATTCAATAGTAATACAAAGACAGTAGAGGGAAATGAGGTATCTTATTTTACATATAAGAAATTTGGCGATCTTTCCATTCAGTCATCGGTTAAAAATGCAGAGATGAATTACAATGATAATAATGTATTATCTGTTTCTTTTACAGGAAAAGATGCAAGTAATGTATCAGCTAGTGATATTCGTAGTATTACAGCTGATGTTTCATCACTTGGAAGAGATACAATAGAAGTTATTCCAGAACTTATGGAGGCAACAATTTCTGTAACATCGACAACTCCAACAGGCACAAAAACAATTCCTGTTACTGTAAAAGATATTTATGGAAATGTATATAAAACATCAACAACTGTTAAAGTAACATCCCGTGATGCAGATACATTTGACTGGGATGAAGCAGTTATTTATATGACTTGCACCGATCGTTTCTTTGATGGAAATAAATCTAATAATAAGGCATATAATAAAACAGATAAATATGATCCTGATGGAGCACTTAGCTATCATGGTGGTGACTTCGCAGGATTAGAGCAGAAGTTAGATTATCTTGATAAACTTGGAGTAAATACAATCTGGATTACACCAATTGTAGAAAATTCAGATACAACAACTGAAGATGCACAAAAAAATACAATTCCATCGACGGGATATCATGGATATTGGGCAAGTAATTTTACAGCTTTAAATCCTCATCTTGGAACGGAAGCAGAATTTAAAGAACTGATTTCTGCAGTTCATGCACATGGAATGAAGCTTATGGTTGATGTTGTGCTGAATCATGCAGGTTATGATACAGAGGATTATTTTAACACTGTATTAGTAGGCAAGGATGGTAAAAAGGTTTCTATGATTCGTGATGATTCCAATACCGTTACAGGAGATGATGTTTATGCTTCCCTTTCTGGTCTTCCGGATTTCGTCACAGAAAACGCAGATGTACGTAATCAGTTAGTACAGTGGCAGACCGAGTGGATGACAAAGTATGAGATTGATTATTATCGTGTTGATACTGTAAAGCATGTAGATGCAACAACCTGGGCTGCATTTAAGAACTCACTGACAAAGGCAAATCCAGACTTCAAGATGATTGGTGAGTATGCCGGTGCAGGATATGCAAACACTGCTGGAGAGCTTGGAACTGGTACCATGGATTCATTGCTGGATTTCGATTTCAATGATAAAGCAGAGGCATTTGTAACCGGTGACATTAATTCTGTCGAGAGTTTCTTCCAGAGTAGAAACGCATCTATCGACAATACTGCAACTATGGGTGGTTTCCTGAGCAGCCATGATGAGGACAGTCTGGTTGACAAACTTGTAACTGAAAAGAAACTGACAGAAGCGCAGGCATTACAGGTATTTAAGGTTGCTGCAGCCTTACAGCTTACCGCAAAAGGACAGGCGGTTGTTTACTATGGCGAAGAAATCGGCCAGCACGGATTAAACAATTATCCAATTCAGTCAAACCGTTATGATTTTGACTGGAGCAAAGTAGATACACAGACTGCAGATGCAAACAGTATGTTGAATCATTATAAAAAGCTTCTTTCTATCCGAAACGAATATAAGAAGCTGTTTGCAAGAGGCGACAGAAGTTCTGTGCTTGTTTCTGACAAAGATGGATATGATGTATTTGCAAGATCTTACAATGGAACAAAACTGTATGTCGGATTAAATATCAAGGATGCAGATCAGACGATTTCTATTCCGGTCAGCGAAGCTGCAGGAAGCATAATGACAGATCTGTATTCCGGAAAGACATACACGGTAAGCACTGATGGAAAGGTAAAAATTACGATTCCAAAAGCTGTAGACGGCGGTACCGTTATCTTAAAGAAGGAAACTTCTTCTAACGGTGGCAGCAGTTCTATCGGAACAACTGAGACTGTTAAGAATGACACAACAACCGTAACAAACCCAGACGGAAGTAAGACAGAAACAACTGTCATCAAGGATCTTCCAGCAGATACAAAGGCAAGCTTAAATGTAACTACAGATGCAAAGGGAAACAAGACATCAGAAGCATCTGTTGAGACAAAGGGAACAGAAAAGAAGTCTGGTGTTAGTACTTCTGTTTCTGCAGATGTTGTAAAGGCAATCACAGATAAAGCCAAGACAACAGATGTAACCATTAAGCAGGAGGTTAAGAAAGCGGATGGTTCTACTGCATATACGGTGGAAGTAAGTGCAGGAGATGTTAAGGCTGGAGAAAATCTCAAGCTTATGAAGAAAGATGAAAAGACAGGAGAACTGGTATTAGTTAACAAGAAGGATTATACTGTTTCTGCTGATGGAAGTGTTGATCTGACAATCAAAAACAGCGGTGAATATGTTCTTTTAAGCCAGAAAGATGCAAACAAAGAAACCAGCCGTATCAAGAAGACAGCTAAAGCAACAAAGCCTTCTGTTACAGTAAAGAAGAAAAAGACTACAAAATTCCCATGGAGCAAGAAGCTGAACATGGCAAACGTAGACAAGATCACCTATACTTCTTCTAAGAAATCTGTTGCAACTGTAAACAAAAATGGAAAAATTACAGCAAAGAAAAAAGGTACTGCAAAGGTGAAAGCAGTCGTTACTTTAAAAGATGGAACTAAGAAGACGGTTACCATGAAAATAAAAGTGAAATAGCCTAACTCATATTATACTTATCCTTATAGAGTCCCCACATGCATTGCAGGTGGGGACTCACTCCTTTTTGGGGTTGAAAAAGAGAAAAGTTAATGTTAAGATGTACAAGGTTTAAAATGATTGATTAATGTGTCATTTTTAAAATATGACATATAATAATGGAGGTGAAATTCATGGACAGTTGTGATAGTCATGGGCGAAGTATGATGTGCAGTGTTTTATATGATGATGCAATAAGAACGCAGCTGTCTGTGAGATAGCCTCGTTCTTGTTTCTCATGCATGAAGCACCGCACCGTAACTGGTAGGTGTATTTTTTTTGCGTAAGAATAGTGTCAAGTTTTCTATGAAAACTTGATATGTAGCGTCAGCCCATTTGCTGAAAGCAAATTTTGCATGGGCTGATGTTCAATGTAAGGAGGCATGTATGAGCAGAACAGAATTTAAGAACAAGAATTACAGCAAAGAATTAGCAGCTTTTATACGCAGCGGTCTTTCCAAGGAAGAATTAAGAAAGCGTCTGTCAAATTACCATGAGAATGATATTGCAGATGCATTGGAGCGGCTGACAGCCGCAGAGCGTAAAAGACTGTATCAGATTTTAGGTGTCCAGCGGATCGCGGAGATTTTAAGTTATGTAGATGATCCGGAGATTTATTTTAACGAATTAACGATTGCCAATGCCGCAAAAGTGATTTCTTTGATGGATTCCGATGATGCGGTAGATGTTTTGGAAAACCTTGAGGAAGACAGAAAGCGGGAAATTGTAAAGCGTCTGGACAAAGAGGCGGGCGAAGATATCCGCATGCTTTTGTCTTATGACGAAGAAGAGATTGGTAGTTGTATGACGACCAATTATGTGTGCATTCGTAAGGATTTATCCATCCGGCAGGCGATGAGCGAACTGGTACGCCAGGCGGGAGAGAATGACAACATTTCTACAATTTATGTGGTAGATGAGCAGGAACATTTCTTTGGTGCGATCGATTTAAAGGATCTGATCGTTGCAAGAGAGAATGTGGAGCTGGATAATATCATTATTCATTCGTATCCTTATGTGCTCGATCATGAGAAGATTGATGACTGTATTGATCGGATCGTTGAGTATTCCGAGGATTCCATTCCGGTTCTGAAGGAAGACGGAATGATTCTTGGTGTTATTACATCGGAAGATATCGTAGAACTCGTAGATAATGAGATGGGCGAAGACTATGCAAAGCTCGCCGGTCTGACTGCAGAGGAAGATTTGAATGAAACAACAGTGGCAAGTATGAAAAAGCGTCTTCCATGGTTAATTATTCTTTTGTTCCTTGGCACAGCGGTTTCTTCGGTTGTGGGAATTTTTGAGACGGTTGTTGCAATTCTTCCAATCGTCATCTGTTTCCAGTCGCTGGTACTGGATATGGCAGGGAATGTCGGAACCCAGTCACTTGCGGTTACCATCCGTGTTCTTATGGATGAAAACTTAACCGGAAAACAGAAGCTTCAGCTTTTGGCAAAAGAGATGAAAATCGGTTTTTTGAACGGAATGATCCTTGGCATTTTTGCACTGATTCTGTTGGGACTGTATATTCATCTATTCAAGCATTATGCATGGGCACACGCCTTTTTGATTTCCGGATGTGTCGGAATTTCTCTTGTGGTTGCCATGGTGATTTCCAGTATGGTGGGAACGGTTATTCCAATGTTCTTCCACAAGATCAAGATTGATCCGGCAGTAGCGAGCGGACCATTGATTACTACCGTGAATGATCTTGTGGCAGTTGTGACATATTACGGTTTATCATTTGTATTTTTGATCAACATTTTTCAGGTGGCAGGTTAAAACTGCAGATGGTATTTTTCCATCCAGTAATTGATCTGGATAAAATAGGCAATCAATTGCGGGCCAGCCATCAGCTGACCAAACCACGGTCTGCCGTATTGTTTTGGTGCATCGAGAAATGCACGGACTTTTGATGGATCCAAAAGAGACTGGATCGGTGCATTGGTATCGGAAAGAATACGGCGCATTTCAGAAACCAGAAGTTTTTCATATCCCGGATGATAGGTCTTTGGGTAGGGGCTCTTTTTGCGGTGGAGCAGTTCGTATGGAAGAACATCGCAAAAAGCGTCCCTTAACAACGTTTTTTCCACCCCGTTTTGATATTTCATATGCCACGGTACATTGTAGACATATTCAATGATGCGATGGTCAGCAAAAGGCACGCGGGCCTCTAAGCCACTGTACATACTTGTGCGGTCCATACGGTCGAGCAGTGTCTGCATAAACCATTTGATATTCAGATAGCCGATGATACGCCGGCGTTCTTCTTCTTTGCTCTCGCCATCGAGAAGAGGCGCTTTTGCTTTGGATTCCAGGTAGCGTTGATAGGAATAATCGGTCAGATCCAGATCTTTTACAACTTCGTCGGTCAGAAAAGCCGTCCGCGCAGTCAGATCAAAAGACCATGGAAAACCGTTGGCATGGAACAGATCATCCCGATAAAACCAAGGGTATCCGCCAAAAATTTCGTCAGCACATTCTCCCGTTAAAGCAACTTTATTATGTTTACTTACCAGAGAACAGAAGTACAGAAGCGATGCGTCCACATCGGTCATACCGGGCAGGTCTTTGGCATCTACTGCGGAGTACAGTTCGCAAAACAGTTGTTCTTCGTTACAGAACAGATAGGTATGATTCGTAGGATAAGCGGCAAGCATCTTTTTTACATAGGTGACATCCTGTTCTGGCTGGAAGGTACTTGAAGTAAAGTATTTATCATTTCCCTCGAAATCAAAGGAAAACGTATTTAAAGTCACACCCTGTTTTGCAAGTGCGTTGTGCGAGATCGCGGTGACGATGCTTGAATCGATGCCGCCGGACAGGAAAGTACAGACTTCTACATCGGATACAAGCTGGCGGGTAATGGCATCTTCCACCAGAAAGCGCACATGATCTACGGTGTCGGCGTAGGTATCGGTGTGTGGGTGACAGGAAAGCTCCCAATAGCAGGTGTTATGCAGACCTTGCGGCGAATAGACCATAAAATGTCCGGGAAGAACCTCAAAAATATCCCTGAAAATACAGGTGCCGGATGTGTGTGCAGGTCCGATCGCAAGAAGTTCCTGCATGCCCTGACGGGCGATTGCAGGGGTGATGGCAGGATGGCAAAAGAGCGCTTTGGGTTCCGAACCAAAGACCAGAGAGCCTTCCATCTGCGTATAGAAGAGCGGTTTGACACCTGCGCGGTCACGGTAGAGCAGAAGCTGCTGCTTTTGTTCATCATAGATGGCAAAGGCGAAGATTCCATTCAATTTTTGGACAAAAGAAGGTCCGAAGTGCATATAACAGTAAAGGATGACTTCGGTATCAGAGGTTGTTTCAAAATGAAATTTTCCGGCAGGAAGTTCTGCTTTCAATTCTTCGGTGTTATAAATTTCCCCGTTGTATACAATGGTGCAGGTATGATTGTGGACGGTGCGGGTCATAGGCTGCGTTCCACACTGAATATCGCGGATGCTCAGACGGCTGTGTGCAAGTCCGGTGTGGGCCGATAAGAAGATCCCGTGATTGTCATTTCCGCGTCGTCGTATGGACTGCCACATATCTGTCAAAATTTTTTCCCAGTGGATCCGTTCTCTCAGGTAGTCTTTTTTATAATTGCAAAAGCCGGCAATTCCGCACATGACAAAGGCTTCCTCCGTATATCGATGCATTTATGTTTGGTTTTAGTATATGTATAAGAAAATATAAAGATACATTTTTTTCATTTCTCTTCCATAAATTATTGAAACGAAGAACAATATCTGCTACGATAGCACTGAAATGAAAAGCTTTGGACAGGTGGCAATGGATATGACAAACAGAACTTTTGGTAAAAAGTGGATATGTCTGATCTTAACATTCGTGATTTTATTATCAGGAATGTGTTTTTCGTCCTATCAGACAGCATCGGTTCTGGCATCCATTGAGCGTGAGAATGCTGTGGATTCTGTTACAGGAAATCCGGCGCAGACACTTGAGACATCTTCACCATCCCTGTGTCAGAATCAGGGGGCAGAAGAAGTTTTCGGTACACGCGGACTGGATACAAGGCTCATTTCGGAGCATCGCACAGAGAAAGTGCATATCCTTCGGACGCTTCTGTTATCTTGCGCTCTGACCAATCAGTTGGAGCATTTCACATATTTCTATACATATCGCATGCCGTTTCGGGGAAAAGAAGCGGGGGCTCTGCGAACGATCATCCGTTATATTCATCAGACGGATGGGGAGAAAGATTACGCATACGATCTTTAAAAGGTGAAAATTCACCGGCAGTCACCAATTTTGATTGATGGCTTTGTTATGGTACATAAAAATAATAAAAAGATCGCGCGTATGCCGCAGAAAAGAGGAAATATGATAGAGAACATTATTGTTGGAGTGATTGTAGCACTTGTAATTGTCGCTGGAGTTGTCGCATGGTGGTTTGAAAATCACGGAGAGGACATTCAAAATCCAGACGAAAAGAAATTACAGGATAAAAAATAAGTATGAATACATCAAATTTGTAGAATACTAGGAGTAACAGAAAGGCAAGAAAATGAAGAAAACAAAGATTATTTGTACAATGGGACCTGCAACGGCAGATGATGAAGTATTAAAAGAGATTATGCGAAGCGGCATGGATGTTGCCAGAATCAACTTCTCCCATGGAAATGGAGCGGAACATTTACCAAAAGTGGAACAGATAAAAAGACTTCGTGAAGAACTGGGATTACCGATCGCATTACTGCTTGATACAAGCGGACCGGAGATTCGCCTTGGCAATTTTGAAAACGATAAGATTCAATTGAATGCGGGAGATACATTTACCCTGACCGCAAGAGATATTACCGGAAATGAAAAAGAGGCATCCATCACTTACAAGAATCTGGTAAAGGATGTACAGCCGGGCATGCGTATTCTGATCGATGATGGTCTGATCGAAATGCGTGTCAAAGAATTGACGGATACGGATATTGTATGTGAAGTGGAAAACGGTGGAATGGTATCCAACCATAAGGGAATCAATGTTCCGGATGCACATCTGACTATGCCTTATATCAGTGAGAAGGACCGCAACGATCTTATTTTCGGTGTGGAACAGGGATTTGATTTTGTGGCAGCGTCCTTTGTCCGTTGTGCAGATGATATTGTTCAGCTTCGGAATCTTCTCAGGGAACATGGAGATAACGACATGAAGATTCTTGCAAAGATTGAAAACCGTGAGGGTGTGGATAACATTGATGAGATCCTGGCTGTTTCGGATGGTGTCATGGTTGCCAGAGGAGATATGGGTGTAGAAATCCCAATCCAGGAAGTTCCTGCCATCCAGAAACTGATCATCAAGAAAGTATACAATGCAGGAAAAATTGTTATCACAGCAACACAGATGTTAGATTCTATGATCAAAAATCCGCGTCCGACCAGAGCGGAAGCAACGGATGTCGCAAATGCGATTTATGATGGAACCAGTGCAATCATGCTTTCCGGAGAGACCGCTGCCGGAAAATATCCGGTACAGGCGGTAAAGACCATGGCAGAAATTGCGGAGTATACCGAGAATGACATTGACTACGAGAAGCGTTTCCGCCAGTTGGAGAAACTTCCGAAAGATGATGTTACCGATGCTATTTCTCATGCGACCTGCATGACAGCAATTGATATTAACGCATCTGCAGTTGTAACCGTTACAAAATCGGGAAGAACTGCAAGAATGATCTCACGGTACCGTCCGAATTCACCGATCATCGGATGTACGCCATCGGAGCGCACATACCGTCAGATGAGTTTATCCTGGGGTGTAATTCCTTTGATGATCAAAGAGGAGACCAGCACGGACGTATTGTTTGCCAATGCCATGAAACGTGCAGAGGAAGAAGGCTATCTGAAAGAGGGAGAGCTTGCTGTCATTACCGCGGGTGTGCCGCTGGGAATGTCAGGTACCACGAATCTGATCCGTGTGGCAGTGGCTGGACAATGTGAGTCTCTGTAAAACGAAAAAATAAAATTATTGTAAAACAAGAAATAAAACACTTGTTCGGTGATGCGGGCTGTGCTATGATAGGCAGGTCGCAGGAAAAGTGTAAGGAAGGTTGGAAATCATACATTTGCATGTGATTTCCAATCTTTTTTAATGTATGATTAGTGTCAGCCCATTTGTTGAAAGCAAATTTTGCATGGGCTGATGTTCCATGCAGGGAGAATTAATATGAGAAAAAGAAATCATTATCCGGCTGTGGCGTTTTTGCTGCTGCTGGCGTTATTGTTTAGCGGCTGCAGCTATGCGCAACCGGGGCTTGATACACAGGCAGTACAGGAAAATACACAGAAGTCATACGAATCGACAGATATCCCGGCGTATGCGGGGAATTCTTTCGTTATACTCGATGGCAACAAACCGTCATTTTCCAAACAGGATCGGGAGCGCACAGATGCGTTTGAGACATACAGTGATCTGGATGAACTCGGACGATGTGGCGTAGCTTATGCCAACATCTGTAAGGATCTTATGCCGACCGAGGAGCGCGGAGCCATCGGCATGGTAAAGCCAACCGGATGGCACACTGTAAAATACGACAATGTAGAGGGGAAATATCTGTACAATCGATGCCATCTCATCGGTTATCAGCTTGCAGGTGAGAATGCCAATGAAAAGAATCTGATTACGGGCACACGCTATCTGAATGTGACAGGTATGCTGAAATTTGAGGATCAGGTAGCAGATTATGTAAAAGCAACGGACCATCATGTCCTTTATCGTGTGACACCGGTATTTGAGGGAGATAACCTTGTTGCCACTGGTCTGGAGATGGAAGCATATTCAGTGGAGGATAAGGGAGAAGGGATATCATTTCATGTATTTGTTTATAACATTCAGCCGGGGATTACGATTGATTATGCCACCGGCGAAAGCTGGCCGGATGATTCCAGAGAGACAGAAAGTACAGAAAAAGGTCAAACTTATGTGCTAAACACCAATACGCACAAATTTCACACACAAAATTGTGAAAGCGTCAGGGATATTGCTGGCAGTAATAAGGAGGTTTATGCCGGGAATCGTGAGGATTTAATAAATATGGGATATGAACCTTGTAAAAGATGTAAACCTTGATTATGAAGACAATTGCGCGGATTCTTGTGCAGGTAGTTGGCAATAAAGGTGTTGTGGCAAGAATTGGTGGCGATGAATATGCATGTGTCCTTTTTTGCCGAATTGGGGTATGATAAAAGGAAAAGATGCGTTAAGCTTTCTATGAAAACTTGATATGGAGGGGAGAGAAAGTAATGAATTGGTTTGGGAATAAGATTACACCAAGAAAGAGTGAAGTGCCGGCACCAAAAGGAATCTATCTTGCAAGAGGTCTGGGATTTCCTGCGGTCGGAATGATTGGATTTACGGTTGCCGGGATAGAAGATATCGATCCGGTGCCGAAGATGATCGGAGGAGCAGCAGGTCTGTTGTTTTGTTTGATTGGCGTGATCCATATTCTGGTTTATTTGTCGCAAATTTATAAATTTAATAAATATACGCCAAAATGGGATAAGGGAAGGGGCTTTTTTGACCGGTTTGCGCTGGAAATGAACCAGATGGACAAGACGGGTGCATATCCAGCTTCGTGTGACAGCGATATGCAATACCATCTGAAGTTGCAGAGAAAGCGTTTAGAGGCGATGAATCTGCGGATGCACAGCCAGATTTTCCCGTCAAAGGATGAAGGTGCATCTACAATTTCATCGACAGTTCGTTCGCCGTGGTATTCTTCGGATATCAACCGGGAGCAGATTATTCGGAAATTGTCTTTTGAAGATACCTCCGGAAGAAATATTTATCATCGCAACGTTGGATATACGATGTCGCAGATGGTCATTCATTCACCGGATGATAACCGGTGTCAGGAGTTGCGTGTGGCATGTCCAAACTGTGGTGCAGTGGCAAAGGTTGGTCAGCTGGAACAGGGATGTGAATTCTGTAACACCAGATTTTCGATAAGGGATCTGTTCCCGTATGTTACCAATACATACTTCGTACGCAGTAATACAAGCACGAAAAACAGTGTGGTTTTTACGGTGTCCCTGCTATTATCGATTGTGGCAGTATTTGTTGCAACCCTGCTTTATGGAAAAACGCATTGGGGATATTCTTTTGCAAAGAGTTTGTTTTATGCATATCTTGTCGGTGCTATGGGAGGCGGCTTCTTTGGTTTGATTTTTGCGGATATTGTTTTAGTGATTTCAGCATCAAACCGTGATGGCATGCGCCATATTCCAATGTTTAAGTATATTGGTGCAAAGAGCAGGATTGGAAATGTAGTAAAGCAATATGATCCAAGTTTTCTATATGAAAAATTTGAAGGACAGGTAGTTTCGTTGATAAAGATGGCGGTATTTACGGAAGATCCGGATAATCTGGCTTCGTATCAGCCGACGGTGAGAAATCCACAGTTTGATCGTATCGTGGATATGATATATGGTGGCGTGATGATTCTGCGGGAGGCTCATATGAGCGGAAATATGCTTTTTATGACGATTCGGACCTGGTGGTGCAACTATGCATATGAGAATGGAAAAATCAAAAAAAGAGGAGACCTGATCGATGTGACAATTATGAGGAATGTTGCCAACATGCAGGCACCTGGATTTTCTATCTCAGCAGTTGGATGTCCACAGTGTGGTGGCAGTTTTGATGCGGTACGCCAGCGGAATTGCCCGTTCTGTGGAACCGCATATCACATGGAAAATGAAAACTGGGTAATTGCAGATATGAAGTTGTTATAAGGTTGAGAATAACCTATTAATGATAAAAAACAGGTTTTTTGTGCAAAAACACAACAAGTAGTTTTAAAAACTACATTAAGAGGTAGACAAAAACTATGAAATAGAGTACAATGTCATATGTTGAGTAAGGGGATAGAAGATGCACAAGGAACAAAAAGTGGTCTATTACCGGGACGAGTTAAATGATGAGTTTTCAGATGGACATATTGATGCGAAAAAAATAGATGGGAATTATCGTTATATAAGAGATGACAGCCCGATTGGTAAAGTCGTTCATATATTCTGGTATCGCATCGTTGCGACACCATTGGCGTGGCTTTATATGAAGCTGCATTTTCATCATAAGATCGTAAATCGACAGGTGTTAAAGAAGGCAGAGAGTGCTTATTATATCTATGGAAATCATACGCATTTTCTGGCGGACGCGCTCGTTCCTACGATGGTGAATTTTCCAAAGGATGTGTCGGTGATCGTACACCCGGATAATGTGTCGATGCCGGTGCTTGGAAGAATTACACCTACGCTTGGCGGTTTGCCGTTGCCGGATGATAAAGAAGCGATGAAACATTTTATTGAAGCACTGGAAAAGCGGGTAGCACAAAAGCGTTGTGTGATGATTTATCCGGAGGCACATATCTGGCCGTTTTATACAGGTATACGTCCGTTTAAAGATACATCTTTTCGGTATCCGGTACAGCAGAAACTTCCGGTGTTTTCATTGACGAATACCTATCAGAAGCGTAGATATTCAAAGAAACCGAAGATGGTGACTTATATTGACGGACCGTTTTATGCAGATGCATCGCTTCCGGTCCGGCAGCAGAAGAAAATGTTGCGGGATCAGGTGTATGAAACCATGAAAAAGAGGGCAATGAATAATACTGTAGTTTGCGTCCGCTATGAAAATATGACAGGAGATTTGGGAGAAACTTTATGATTAACATACTTTTCTCAGGAAATGGTAAAGTGTTTGATGGGGTATTGACCTGTATGCTTTCTATTCTAAAGAGAACGAAGACTACCGAGCCATTTTGTGTTTATGTCTATACGATGGACGTGACAAGGATCAAACCGGAATACACAGCGATATCGCAAGAGATGATCGCATTTCTGGATGAAGTAGTAAAAGAATATAATGCCCAAAATCAGGTTCTGCGTATCGATGTGACGGATTTGTATGAACAGTATTTTGCAAAATGTCCGAATGAGGATGCGTATTGTTCACCTTACACGCTGCTTCGGCTTTTTGCGGATCTGGTTCCGGGGATGCCGGATAAATTGCTGTATCTGGATGTGGATATTTTATTTCAGCATGATATCCGGATGCTCTATGATATTGATGTGACCGATTATGAGTATGCAGCAGCGCGGGATCATTATGGAAAGTATCTGATCAATCCGAATTATATCAATGCGGGTGTATTGCTGTTAAATCTTGCAAAAATAAAAGAGATGGGACTGCTGGTGAAAGCGCGTAAGCTGATTCAGACAAAAAAACTGATGTTTGCAGATCAAAGTGCAATCAGCCGCAGTACGACAAGAAAGAAAATGCTGCCACAGAAGTTTAATGATCAGAAATTTCTACACAGGCATACGGTGGTAAGGCATTTTTCCAAGAGACTTTTTTATCTGCCATATCCGCATACTGCGAATGTGAAGCAATGGAATGTGAGTCAGATACATAGAATTTTTCGTTATTATGTGTTTGATGATATTTTATATGATTATGTTTATTTAAAGAAAAAGTACGAGGAGCGTTAATCATGAACAAAGAAAACAGAATACCGATTTTTTTTGCATGCGATGATAATTTTGTGAAGTATACAGTCGTAGCGTTACATTCTATGATTGCGAATGCTTCCAGAGAAAGAAAGTATATCATTCATGTATTAAACACCGATATTTGCGAAGATATGAAACAGGTCTTATATGACATGGCGAATGACAACTTTGAGGTACAGTTCAATAATGTGACGAATTATCTGCGAACAATCCATGAAAAGTTACCAATTCGCGATTATTATTCACATACGACCTATTATCGCTTTTTCATTGCAGAAATGTTTCCGGAATATGAGAAAGCAATCTATATTGACAGTGATACAATTGTAAAAGGGGACATTTCCCGGCTATATGATTTTGAACTTGGAGACAACTATGTTGGCGGAGTTAATGATCAAGTCGTAGTACAGGATCCTACATTTGGGGATTATGTGGAAAAAGTGTTGGGTGTGGAGAGAGACAATTATTTTAATGCAGGGCTCTTATTGATCAATTGTGAGCAGTTCCGCAAAAATAATATCCTGGATCAGTTCTGTAAGCTGCTTCATATGTATAATTTTATTGTGGCACAGGATCAGGATTATTTGAATATTATCTGCCATAATAAAGTGCTTTGGCTCCCGCAGATATGGAATACGGAAGTATTTGGTGAGATTGAACCAAAGGAAGAAGACATCTGTATCCTGCATTATAATCTGGCTGCAAAACCATGGCACTACAGGGATTGCAGGCTGCAACAGTATTTCTGGAAATATGCAGAAGAATCCAGCGTTTACGAGCTGATCTTAAAGGAACTGGAAACGTATACGGATGAACAGAGAGCGGAGGATGCAGCATCTGGAGCTAATCTCCTGGAACTTGCAAAGCAGGAAATTGCAAAAGAAAATAATTATCTGAATCTGGTACAGAGTGGGAAATTAAAATCGGAGGATCGAATCGAGGTTTTGGACAAGATTGCCATGCTCGAAAGAGAAGGACGATTTGATGAGGATGTGGAGGAAGATCCGCCATCGAAAGAACTGAAGCCGGATGATGTAGATTATCTGCGCAAGAAATGGAGCAGTAAGCTTAAGACAAAACTTACCTACCGCGTTGCCAGAAATTTTATGAACAATATTATTGCGAATAAGCAGTTGATTATCAAAGATGTAATCGGAATTGAACATATGAATGCATTGAATTCGGGTGCAGTCATTACCTGTAATCATTTTAATGCGTTTGACAGTTTTGCAATCCAGATTGCGTACGAGAAATCAAAGCAGAAGAGAAAGCGCAGACTGTATCGTGTAATCCGGGAAGGAAATTACACGAATTTCCCTGGATTCTATGGAATGCTTATGCGTAATTGCTATACATTTCCATTAAGCTCGAACAAAGAAACCATGAAGAAATTTCTGCATTCCATGGATGCAGTATTGCAGCATGGCGATTTCATGGTTGTTTATCCGGAACAGAGTATGTGGTGGAATTACCGCAAACCAAAACCATTAAAGAAAGGGGCATATACATTTGCAGCGCAGAATCATGTGCCGGTGTTACCTTGCTTTATTACGATGGAGGACAGTGATATATTGGGCGATGATGGCTTTTATATTCAGGAGTATACGATTCATATCGCACCTGCAATTTATCCGGATCCAAATAAAAACCGGGCAGAGAATATTGAAGCGATGCGCCAGAAGAATTATGAGGTCTGGAAAGAAATCTACGAGAAAACATATGGGGAACCATTGGTATATGAGTGTGATGATATGTCGACAATTGCATAGTTGACATATGGTACTTTAGTACTGTGACTGGATAAAGTGCATAGAAAAGTGCGAAAAATACGGAATTATTTTTACTTGCTATGTGAAAAAAGGTGTGTAATACTTGATATGGGTATTTGCATTATATATGCAAAAAAACAATATTATACAAAACGAGAGGATGGAAGAAATGAAAAAATTTATTTCAAAGAAATTGGGATGTCTGATGCTTGCATTGGCAATTTTATTGACATCTGCATTCACGAATGTCGCGGAAGTAAATGCTGCGACAGATGATGATTGGAATGTTGTATATGAGTCAGAATTTGAAACTGCTTATGCCGGTGTTGAAAAACAACTAAATTTTACAGTGACGGCAAATGAGGGTGCAGCAGTATATGTATATACAAATGCGCCTTCCGCTGGAACAATCAGTTTTTATAACAGCCAGAACAAGTATTTATATGGTGATTCCGTATATGCAAGCGATTATGAACTGATCACACTTTCAAGTGGAGCACAGGTATATGCTTTTACCTGGGGATGGAGAAGCGGTTTACAGGCCGGTGATTACACAGTAGGCTTAAAATTTGATACAGATACCAGTTTCTTCGTGATTGTTGACCAAAAAAATGTGAAGGCAACCATGAGCCAGTCAAATTTGACACTTACAGCAGGATTTTCAAAGAAATTATCCGTAAGTGGAAGCTCTGTGAAATCTTGGAAGTCTACAAAGAAGTCTGTAGCAACTGTTGATAAGAAGGGAAAAGTTACTGCAAAGAAAGCAGGAAATACAACAATTGTTGCGACATTAAAGAATGGAAAGAAACTTCCCTGTAAGGTAAAAGTTGCAGCAAATAAATACAAAGACACAAAGCTTACCACAGGCAATTGCCCATATGGTGATTTATATATTAGCGCATATTCCGCTGATTTTGATAAGAAAGGAAATCTTGTCATAAAGGTACAGTGTGTAAATGTAAGTGGTTACAAGGCAACGGGATTAAAGAATTTAAAAATTACAGTGAAAGATGCAAATGGAAAAACAGTTGGTACTTATAAGCAGATCAAAAAGTCTACAACAATTTCCGATAGATCATCTAAGGCATTTACGTTTATGATTAAGAAATCAGCTTTAAAGAAAAAGAAAATTGATTTGCGAAATGCTAAAATTTCAGTGGCTGGTAAATATATTTATTCATATTATTAAAATTTGTTGATAAATGATCCATGCAAAGCATGCAGTAAAGTAGATAAAATATCTGAAAATTATCTTGCATTCTCTATTAAAAATAATTATAATGGAGTAGTAAATAAAGATTAAGAAGCCAACGATGGCGCATCCAGTGGGTGCGTCATTTTTTCTTATCAGAAGAACAAATGTACGTATTATTTTCGGGAGAACCAACGCAATGAAAAATCTGGGAACGAATGAATGGACAATCTTGAATAACATTATATACAAAATATATACAACAGAACATTTTGATGAAATGCGCCTTGCTTTGATGGAAGAACTCCGGATGCTGATTGATTTTGATAGCGCAGATTTTTATGTAGCGGCAGAACATGATGAAAAAAAACTTGCACATCCGGTAAAACTGGATATGGAATGTAATTTTGCGCGTGAGTATGAACAATTGGATATGAGCAGGGGAATTATATTCAGTGGAAAATCATTGATTTATCGCGAAACAGATCTGGTCAGTGATGAGGCCCGAATGGCAACAGACTATTATCAGCATGTGTTCAAACCAAATAACTGGCATTATTCGTTGCAGATGGTCATTGCGAAAGATCATCATTTTCTTGGAGTAATCACATTTTATCGTTCAATCGGAAAAGAAAATTTTCATTATGATGACATTTTTATTCTTGATATGCTCAAAAATCATTTGGCTTTTCAACTTGAAAAACATCATATGTTTGGAGAGGATGAACAGGAAAAACTTACCGTAACCCAGGCAGTTGAAAAATATAATCTCACAAGAAGAGAGAGTACGATTCTCCGGATGTTGATGAGTGGACGGGAAAATGCTGTGATTTGTGAAGAACTGGTCATCAGTGCCAACACATTAAAAAAGCATATATTAAATATATATCGGAAATTAGGAATACGGAATCGTGTGCAATTGTTCAAGATGATCAAAGAAAAGGAATAATCATAAAAAAATTGGGGAAAAGCAACCTTGTGGCAAATTAGATACAATGGTATAATCTGTCTTAACGACTGTAAATAAGAAGAGAGTATAAAATTCAGCCAAGAGGGTGTAAGAATGTATCAAAAAACAATAGATGACTTAATGTCAGAGGAACGTGAAAAACTGGTTATTGATTTGCGGAGCGAAGAGGACTATGCCAAGGAGACTTATCCGCAGGCAAAAAATATTTATTGGGAAAATTTTGTGGAGCATGAGGCTGAAATCCCTAAAAATATGCCGGTTTATCTGATATGTTATACGGGTCAGAAAAGCGACGAGATTGCAGAGGAGTATGAGCAGAAGGGCTATGAAATCTATAGCATTCAGGAAGGATATCGTGCTTATCTGAGAAAGAAACTTGCTGATTTCATGAAAGACGATGACGAAAAAGAGGAACGACTTGCAGACAAAGCAAAAGATGCAGAACGCAGCATTATTAAGAAGTTCAAGAAAACAGTCTGGAGACCATTTACGAAGGCAATCAACGAATATGAAATGATTCAGGACGGAGATAAGATTGCGGTATGTATCTCTGGTGGAAAAGATTCTATGCTGATGGCGAAGCTGTTTCAGGAATTGGAGCGGCATGGAAGAAAGAACTTTGAAGTAGTATTTCTGGTAATGAATCCGGGATACAACGAAATTAATTACCAGACGATTTTAAATAATGCCAAAATGCTGAATATTCCAATTACAGTATTTCGTACAGAAATTTTCGACACGGTGGCAGATATTACGGATTCACCGTGCTATTTGTGCGCGCGTATGCGCCGTGGATATTTATACAGCAAAGCGCAGGAACTTGGATGCAATAAGATTGCTTTGGGACACCACTTTGATGATGTGATTGAAACGATTGTTATGGGAATGCTATACGGAGCACAGATCCAGACGATGATGCCGAAATTGCATAGTACGAATTTCCCGGGGATGGAGCTGATTCGTCCGCTTTATCTGGTGAGAGAAGACGATATTATTCATTGGGCAAGATACAATGATCTGCATTTTATTCAGTGTGCCTGCCGATTTACAGAAAACTGTGCATCTTGTGGGGGAACAGAAAAGGGATCAAAGAGAGCTGAAATCAAGGCTATGATTCATGAACTGGAAAAGCAGAATCCATATGTTGCAAAGAATATATTTCGTAGTGTGGAAAACGTTAATTTGAATACCGTGATTGGATATAAAAAGGACGGCGTAAGATATAATTTCCTTGATAATTATGATGAGGTCGCAGATGAAAGGTAGGGAGTCTCGCATGAAAGATACAAAAGGTAGCTATATGTATGAAATCATACGAGGTGCAATTGATGCATTTGATGAGTGCATGAATGATTACCTCTTTATTTATGCGGTTCGTGAAGATCTTTATCATATTTCGCCAAAAGCAACGAAACGATTTTCTATTGAGAAATCGGAATTCACAGATGCATTGGAAGAACATGCAAAGTTTGTATATCCGGATGACCTTCAGATGTTGATGAATGATCTGGCACAACTTGTTGCAGGTATTAAGACAGAACATAATCTGGTATATCGCTGGCTTGACAAGAATCGCAAGCCAATCTGGATTAATTGCAGAGCACGCATTATTTTGGGAGAAGACGAGAAACCACAGTTTTTAGTGGGATGTATTAACGAAATTGGCACAAAGCCACTGGCTGATAATGTGAGCGGACTGTTGGAAAGTATTGCAATCAAAGATAAACTGAATGAGTTTCACGAACTTACTCCAAACGGATTTGTGCTTCGTGTGGGCATTGATGATTTCAAGAGTATTAATGAGAAATTTGGAATCGAATATGGCGATTATGTATTACGCGGTGTTGCAGAATGCATTGTTGATAGTGTTTCAGAAGGTCAGAATGTGTACCGTGTTGTGGCAGATGAATTTATGGTTATGGACATGAATGGTGCAACGGAGGAAGAGGCTCAGAAGTTATATCGGAAAATTCGTAACCGTGTAGATAAATTTATCAAAATGGACAATTACAAAGCGGTATATACAATATCTGGTGGAATCGTACTTGGAAATTCTATTGATAAGATGGAATATAACGAGGTAATGAAAATATCTCAGTTTGCATTGACGACTGCAAAGAATCGGGGAAAAAATCAGACATATTGCTTTGATGCATCGGATTATAAAGCTTTTATACGTGAACGGGAATTATTAGAGCAACTACGAAAATCTGTTTCAGATGGATTCCGTGGATTTGAACTTTTTTTCCAGCCAATTGTACTTGTTGGACAGAAAGTACCTTTTATGGCTGAAAGCCTGTTGCGTTTTAAAACTACAGAAGGCGAAAATATTTCACCAGTTGAGTTTATTCCGATTTTAGAGGAAAGTGGCTTGATTATCCCGGTTGGAAAATGGATTATTGATCGTGCACTTTCAATGTGTGCAGAGTGTCAGAAGACAAATCCAAATTTTAAGATTAGTGTGAATTTGTCATATGTCCAGATTTTAAAGAGCGATGTCTGTGAAGAAATAGAACATTGGATTGGATTCTATAATTTAAAACCGGTAAGTCTGATGGTAGAATTGACAGAGAGTGGCTACGTGGATGATAATTCGTCGGCAGTAAAACGGATGTGGGATCGTTTGAGAAAACATGGTGTGATGATTGCACTTGATGATTTTGGAACAGGCTATTCCAATTTCCAACTGATCAGTTCTATGGTCCCAAATGTCGTGAAGTTAGATCGAAGCTTTACGGTTAAAGCATTGCAAAATGCATTTGAGCATCAGTTGATGGATCATATTATCCAGTTGGTACATAGTGTAAATCTCAAAATTTGTGTGGAAGGTGTGGAAACACAAACGGAACTTGAAGAGATAGAAAAGTTATCAGCAGACTGTATTCAGGGATATTTTTATGGCAGACCATGCTGTAGAAGAGACTTTTTGAAAAAATTTATACAAAAAGCTGAATAAAAAAAGAGAAACAGAGATTTTCTTAAAAATCTGTTTCTCTTTTTATGTAAAATAACATAATGGCACATTTATTTTGAAATGCCAGAGCCAACATGAGCTTTAATTGCTGCAAAACTTTCTGCACTGATGACATGCTCGATACGGCAAGCATCTTCAGCAGCAACTTCAGGATCGACTCCGAGTTTGATCAGGCATTCTGTCAGTAATTCATGACGTTCATAGATCATTTCGGCAATTTCTTTTCCAGCATCTGTTAAATATATAAATCCAGCATCAGTTACAGTAATCTGATTTTTTTCACGAAGATTTTTCATGGCAATGCTGACACTTGACTTTTTGAATCCCAGTTCGTTTGCAATATCTACGGAGCGTACGACCGGAAGCTTTTTGCTAAGTATAAGGATAGTCTCTAAATAATTTTCAGCTGATTCGTTTGTGTGCATTTTGTTCCTCCCAAAAATTCGTGTATAAACATATGTAAATAGTATATCATAACCAGACAGAATGTTCCAGTAAAAAAGTTTTCATAAAGTTCTTGACAACTAATAGCGGTTAGATTATACTAACAATGAATCAGAAAAACGTATGCATGGATAGTCCTTTTGAAAGGAGTGGTTATAATGGGTACAGCGATTGTATTAGTTATACTTGCCGTTGTGGTCGCAATTGCCACCAAGAGTCTTATCAAAGATAAGAAAAATGGAAAATCCATATCTTGTGGCGGTGACTGCAAAAACTGTCACGGATGTCATTAATTAAATGTTCAACGACTAGGAAGGCCGGACTGCAACCGGTCTTTTTGGTGTACCCCGGAATAATCAGAGGATTATTATTGCTACTGATTCGAATATAGAAACCGAAGTGTAGGAGTTGAAAAACTGCTACGCTTTTTATTTTTATTGCTTGAATAGAATATAGTAGAAATGATATAATCATAAATTAAGCGTATATATACTAATTATGAAGAAGGAATTTAATTATGAGAAAACTATTGATCTATCTACGAGATTACAAGAAGGAGTGTGTTCTGGCACCTTTATTTAAATTGATGGAAGCTTCTTTTGAACTGATCGTGCCGCTTGTGATGGCGGCAATTATTGATAAGGGTATTGCATTGTCGGATCACCCTTATATTTTCCGTATGGGTGGAGTGCTGGTTTTACTGGCATTGATCGGTCTGACATGTTCCATTACTGCACAGTTTTTTGCGGCGAAGGCGGCCGTAGGATTTTCTACCAAGCTTCGGTATGCATTATTCTCGCATATTGAGTCGCTTTCTTTTTCTGAGATGGATACCATCGGTACTTCAACTTTGATCACCCGTATGACAAGTGATATCAATCAGGTACAGTCGGGTGTGAATATGGTGTTGCGTCTGTTTTTACGTTCTCCATTTATCGTGTTTGGTGCTATGATTATGGCATTTACAGTCAATGTGAAAGCGGCGCTTGTATTTGTCGTTACGATTCCATTGCTTTCTATTGTGGTATTTTCGGTTATGGCGGCAAGCATTCCGCTTTTTAAAAAGGTGCAGAATGGTTTGGATCAGGTGCTTGGTCATACAAGAGAGAATCTTGAAGGTGCACGTGTGATCCGTGCCTTTAATAAAGAAGAACAGGAACAGAAAGAATTTTATGAGAGCAATGGATTTTTGACGAACATGCAGATGATCGTCGGACGTATTTCAACACTGATGAATCCACTGACTTATATTATTATCAACTGTGCCATCCTTGCGGTTATTTGGATTGGTGGTAAGCAGGTATACGGTGGGATTATTACACAGGGTGAAGTCGTTGCGCTGGTAAACTATATGTCACAGATTCTGGTAGAGCTGGTGAAGCTTGCGAATCTGATTGTGAATATCAACAAATCCATTGCCTGTGGTAATCGTATTCAGGAAGTGTTTGAAATTCGCTCTTCCATCGAGAGTGGTTCAAAAGAAGCTGATGAGACAGTGGAAAAAGACGCACCGGCAGTGGAATTTTCCCATGTCAGTATGTCTTATGCGGGCAGCGCAGAAGAATCACTTACCGATATTGACTTTACAGTGAAGAAAGGACAGACGATCGGTATTATCGGAGGTACCGGCTCCGGAAAGTCTTCTGTGGTAAATCTTATTCCTCGTTTTTATGATGTGTCCAAGGGATGCGTTCGTGTGGATGGAAGAGACGTAAAGGATTACGATCTTGTTACACTTCGTGACAAAATCGGTGTTGTTATGCAGAAAGCGGTCCTGTTCCAGGGAACGATCGAAGAGAATCTACGCTGGGGTAATCCGGATGCGACCGAAGAAGAGTTGTGGAAAGCAATTGAAGTGGCGCAGGCAACGGATGTTGTGGAAGGAAAAGAGGGAAAGCTTTCTTATATGGTTGAACAGGGTGGCCGTAATCTGTCCGGCGGTCAGAAACAGCGTCTTACCATTGCCCGCGCCGTAGTCAAAGATCCGGATATTCTGATCTTGGATGACAGCGCATCCGCTTTGGACTTTGCAACAGATGCGAAGCTTCGCAGTGCATTGCGTAACCTTCAGGGAAACAAAACAATATTTATTGTTTCGCAGAGAACATCTTCGATTCAGTTTGCAGACCAGATTATTGTTATGGATGATGGACAGGCAGTCGGCATCGGAACACATGAACAGTTATTAGAGAACTGTGAAACTTACCGCGAGATATATGAGTCTCAGTTTAAGAAAGAAGATTTACAGAAACAGAAAGGCGGTGCTTTCTAATGGCAGCAACTAAGAAAGAAAAACTACAGGGACAGATGGAGACATTGAAGAAAGTCTTTCATTATATGAAACATTACATCCCGATTTTGATTTTATCGATTGTTCTGGCTACCGTTACCGTGGCACTGACTTTATATTTTCCGATTCTTACCGGAAAAGCAATTGATCGGATTCTTGAAAAAGGGAAGGTTGATTTTGCGGGGATTTTATCACTTGCAAAGGAAGGCGTTTTGATCATTGCAGTTACGGCGTTGGCACAGTGGATTATGAATATGTGCAACAACCGCATGACCTATAATATTGTGCGGGATATCCGTAAAGATGCATTTGACAAAATGGAGCATCTTCCGCTCAGTTATATTGACAGTCATTCACATGGAGATATGGTTAGCCGTATTATCGCGGATGTCGATACGTTTGCAGATGGTCTTCTGATGGGCTTTACACAGTTATTTACCGGAATAGCAACGATTGTTGGAACATTGATTTTTATGCTTGTGATTGATGTGAAGATTACACTTGTTGTCGTAATTCTGACACCGTTATCTCTTTTTGTGGCAAGTTTTATCGCAAAGAAAACATATTCCATGTTCCAGTTGCAGACAAAGACAAGAGGAGAACAGACGGCATTAATTGAAGAGATGGTTGGAAACCAGAAGGTGGTACAGGCATTCAATCATGAGGATGAGGCATTGGAGCAGTTTGATGAGATTAATCAGCGTCTGCAGAAGTATTCCCTTCGGGCAATTTTCTTTTCAAGTATTACAAACCCGAGTACACGATTCATTAACAGTCTGGTGTATGCTGCGGTTGGTATTGTAGGTGCGCTTTCTGTTATCTTGACAAACGGTGCATTTTCTGTTGGTAATCTGTCCTGCTTTTTATCTTATGCGAACCAGTATACCAAGCCGTTCAATGAAATTTCCGGTGTTATTACGGAGCTTCAGAATGCGCTTGCATGTGCGGCACGTATTTTTGAACTGATTGAAGAACCGGCAGAAGAACCGGATGCAGAAGATGCCTATGTATTAGAGAATGCTGATGGAACGGTCGATATTGACCATGTATATTTTTCTTATGTGCCGGATCAGAAACTGATTGAGGATTTTAATCTTCATGTAAAACCGGGGCAGCGTGTGGCGATTGTTGGTCCGACCGGCTGTGGAAAGACAACACTGATCAATCTGCTTATGCGCTTCTATGATGCAAATTCCGGCAAGATTGAAGTCAGTGGACATGATATTATGCATATGACAAGAAACAGTCTGCGTGCAAATTATGGCATGGTTCTGCAGGAGACATGGTTGAAGAAGGGAACCATTCGAGATAATATCTGTATGGGCAAACCGGAAGCAACCGAGGAAGAAATGATTGCGGCTGCAAAAGCATCTCATGCACACAGCTTTATCAAACGTCTGCCAAAAGGATATGATACGGTTATCACAGAGGATGGAGGTAATCTGTCACAGGGACAGAAGCAGCTGCTTTGTATCGCAAGAGTTATGCTTTGCCTGCCACCAATGCTGATTCTTGATGAGGCAACATCTTCGATTGATACACGTACGGAAATCCGTATCCAGAAAGCATTCCTTACGATGATGCAGGGAAGAACAAGTTTTATTGTTGCGCATCGACTGTCAACAATTCGTGAGGCAGATGTGATTCTCGTAATGAAAGATGGCAAGATTATCGAGCAGGGAAATCATGATACGCTACTTGCACAGAATGGTTTCTATGCAAATCTTTATAATAGTCAGTTCGCTTCTTAAAATAAGTAAGTAATGCATTGTTCCAAAATCACCGAATCGGTTGCGGAAAATAAACATGGAGTGAATTTATCGATGAAAGTGCAATTGTATGATAAATCAAAAATTGAGTGGGATCATCTGACGTTTTCCAATATGGATTTACGCCGGTTGATCATTCCACTCATGATTGAGCAGTTTTTGAATAGTCTTATGGGAATGGCGGACACCATGATGGTCAGCAGGGCCGGTGAAGCAGCCATTTCCGCAGTTTCACTGGTTGATGCCGTAAACATTCTGATCACACAGGTGTTTACGGCACTTGCGACTGGAGGAACAATTATCTGCGCGCAGTATATTGGACGTAAGGATGAAAAGGAGAGCAATCGTGCGGCGCGTCAGGTTGTCTGGACGGTGTTTGTGATTTCTATGGCGATTTCCATTGTCTGTGTGGCATTTCGAAGACCGTTGCTTGCACTCATCTTTGGAAAAGTAGAAAAAGAGGTTATGACAAATTCCATCACTTATATGTGGATTACAGCCTGTTCGTTTCCTTTTATTGCACTTTTTCAGGCGGGAGCAGCATTCTTTCAGGCGAGTGGTGACAGTCGCTTCCCGATGACGGTATCTGTCATTTCCAACATTATTAATATTGTTGGAAATGCTATTTTGATCTTTGAATTTCATATGGGTGTGGCAGGAGCAGCGTATTCGACGCTGGTTTCCCGTATTTTCTGTATGGCAGTTGTGTTCGTACGGCTTCGGCAGCCGAGGCAGATGATCGTGATCAATGATCTGTTGAAAATACGGCCGGAAGGTGCACTGATTAAGAAAATTCTTGCGATCGGTATTCCGTCTGGAATTGAAAACGGAATGTTTCAGTTTGGAAAACTCGCCATTCAGTCGAGTGTGTCAACACTTGGAACCGTGGCGATTGCGGCACAGGCGATGGCAAGTACACTTGAAAATATGAATGGAATTGCAGCAATTGGAATCGGTATCGGCATGATGACCATTGTCGGTCAGTGCCTTGGAGCCGGTAAGAAAGAAGAGGCTAAGTATTATATTGTAAAACTTAGTGTTATTGCTGAATTTGTGATTATTGCAAGTTGTCTGCTTGTTCTTGCACTGACAAAACCGGTGCTGTTTTTTGGAAAAATGTCAGCAGCGGGTACGCAGATGTGCTGGGAGATGATGTGTGCCATTACGATTGTAAAGCCTCTGGTATGGGTATTTGCATTCGTTCCTCCATATGGTATGCGCGCGGCGGGGGATGTCAAATATTCCATGATTCTTTCCATGATCGTAATGTGGGGATGCCGTGTGGCACTTGCAACATTTTTGATTCGCGGATGTGGAATGGGACCAATGGCTGTCTGGATTGGAATGTTTGCCGATTGGACGATACGGGGACTGTTGTACTCCCGACGTTACTTGTCCGGCAAATGGATGCAGCATAAAGTGATTGATTAAAGATGAAAAATGTCATAAGGAGTCCTTTTGGAAGAGCTCCTTATGACATTTTTTTGTATCAGGAAATTCCAGTGAAATTTCCTATACTTTATTCTTTGTCAGGATCTTTGTAGGAGTAGGCATTAGAAATTTTTGCGTTTTCTGCAGTGAGTGTTACCTTTTCACGGTAGAAAGCAATGACCGGGGTGCCGACTTCTACTTTATCATAAAGTTTTTTTGCGATTTTTTCCGGAAGATTGATACAACCGTGAGAACCGCTTGTTTTGTATATTTCTCCGCCAAATGTGCTGCGCCAGCTGGCATCATGAAGTCCGACATTGTAGGCAAATGGCATGAAATACTTTACATTCGAAGCATAGTTTTCACCGACGAGTGTAGCATCTTTCTGACGATAGACGATTTTAAATACACCGTCCGGCGAACCATTGTTGCGATTGAGATTACCGGATACAAAATCGGATTCTAAGACAAGTTTTCCTTTTTTGTAGAACCACATATGCTGGTTCGTGTAATCCAGTTCGATATAGGTGTCTCCGATATCGTCCGTTCCGCTTTGGATGGCAGTCTGCTCATAAATCGGTTCCCGTTCGACCGGTTTTCCATTTTTGAGATCTTTTAGAATTTCTTCTTTTTCTTTGGCTTTGTTTATGACCCATCCATAATCCCCGCCGCCGATTTTTACAGTATCTCCTTTGGAGGTTTTGAAATCACGTACATCACCATATGTATTGTAGCTGCTGGCAAGATGCTGCACAAAAGCAGTAACTTTGTCTTCGTTGATGGAAACCTTGCCGTCTTTGCTGATATTTAACATCTGCAAAATTCTGGAAGAATCAAGGTTTTCATCTGCGCCATCGATCGTATAGTGAATGGTAGCTGCGGTGTAAGCATCAATCTGGGCTTTGAGATTCGTGATCGTTTTGTCGTTTGCGGTGATCTCCGGTTTTTGATAACAATTGTCGGAGAGTGTCAATTTTGTTTTCTGTTCGTTGATTGCTGTCGTGATTTCTTCTGTCACATTTTCTTTGATCGGAGCATTTCCTTCTACTTCATTTACCACTTTGTATGTATCATCGGTAATGTCGATATAAGCATTCTGTGGATTCACGATGTAATCTTCCTGAAAGATTTCCATAGCATCGATCAGTTCCTGAAGCTTGCTGCTATCATAGGTAAAAGAACGGTCAAGCTCGTATGGATGTTTACGGAAAATTTCTACAGGCCACAGAAAGCCGTTCTGGTGGGAGAGGATAGAGGCCTCTTCGCCGGTAGCATCATAGGCATAGGAAAAATCCATACCTGCCAGATGAAATTTGGTGCCTTTGCGATCATAGAGCGTCAGAAGATAATCAGACGCATTATCCACATTTTTGGATTCCACATAGTCTGCAGTTTGATTTCCGCATGGAATATCACCAATCGTTGTATGTGGAAAATAATGGTTGTTGTAATAAATGCCAAAGCCGACATATACGCCAATCAGCGCAATACCGGCTCCGGTGAGTGACGCAAGGGCGACTCCGCACGCCTTGCGTTTCTTTTTTCTTTTGGATAATTCGGTTGGTTTTGCTGCCATAGATTACTCCTTTATCTTAGGCTTTAAATGTGAAACCGGCATATAGACCGGTACGCCATCTTTGTATTCATTGGTGACTTCTCCCTGAATGAGAGGGAGCAGATATTCCTGTAACTGTGGCATGATATCATTTCCGGCCTCGTTGATCCATTCGCGCGGAATGGATTTGGCTTCATTTGCAATGCCACGGATTGGTGCGTGACCATAAGTGACGGTGTATGGTGTGTTGGAAGTACGGGTCAGGGTGACCATCGTAGCAGTCTCACCTTCCTCAGCGAGAGATACCGCTTTCTCGCCCAATGCGAAAGCTTCATCCAAATCGGTTTTGGAAGCCATATGTGCAGCACAGCGCTGGAGAACATTGACCTCTACGGAACGGACTTTTACACCGATATTTTCTTTTACTAAAAACTCGAGAGCTTTGCCAGCTCCGGAAAGCTGTTGATGCCCAAACTGATCTGCCACAGCTTTGGAAGCGGTAATGTAATCACCGTTTTCGTCACGGATGCCCTCTGAAACAGCTACGATTACATTATTTAAAGTCTTTAATTTTTCACGGATGTCATTTAAGAAATTCTCTTTGTTGAATGCAACTTCCGGAAGATAGATAAAATGCGGAGCAGTATTGTATTCATTTCTTGCAAGTGCACTTGCAGCAGTAAGCCATCCGGCATCGCGTCCCATAATCTCGACAATTGTTACGCTTTTTACAGCGTAGATAAATGTATCATGTGCGACTTCAAGCATAGTAGATGCAATATATTTTGCAGCGGAACCAAAGCCAGGGGTATGATCGATCATGCAAAGATCGTTGTCAATTGTCTTTGGAATACCGATAATACGAATGTCGCTATTGATTTTTGCTGCATAATCCGATAATTTAAGTACGGTGTCCATGGAATCATTGCCACCGATATAGAAAAATGCTTTAATATTAAGTTTGGCAAACTGATTAAAAATAAATACATAAGGAGAATCGTCATCCTTATAGTTCGGCAGCTTGTGACGGCAGGAACCAAGATACATGGCAGGTGTCCGCGTAAGCCGGGCTAGTTTTTCCTCATTTTCAACAGATTCCGAAAGATTGAGATAGTTTTCATTCAGGATGCCGAGGATTCCGTTGATCGCTCCGTAGCAGATGTCATATTTTCCGGATTTGGTAACACCGGAGATGACTCCTGCGAGACTGGCATTGATCGCTGAGGTTGGTCCACCGGACTGGGCGACCATACAGTTTGACTGATTCATAGTTATACTCCTTATTCTATGGTATGCAACCATTGTTTTTGATACCACCATTGTAGAGGTTTTGGAAAGGAATCGCAAGAGGTACATATGAAAAATCAAAATTTATACAATAAATGCACATTATGTCCAAGAAACTGTGGAGCAGACAGAAATCATAATCAGATTGGCGTGTGCGGCGTCACCAGCCAGCTGCGGGTGGCGCGGGCAGCACTGCATCATTGGGAAGAACCATGCATCAGCGGAATCAATGGTTCCGGTGCGGTTTTCTTCAGCGGTTGTGCGTTGCACTGTGTATTTTGCCAGAATGAACCAATTGCACAGGGAAGTGCAGGTATTGATATATCTCCACAACGGCTGGCAGAAATTTTCCTGGAATTACAGGAACAAAAGGCAAATAATATCAATCTTGTAACACCGGGGCAGTTTCTTCCACATATTATAGAAGGAGTGGAATCTGCCCGGATGCAGGGACTTCGGCTTCCGATAGTTTATAACACGGGAAGCTATGAAAAAGTAGATACATTAAAAATGCTTGAGGGCATTGTGGATATTTATCTTCCGGATTTTAAATATATGTCAGCGCAGCTTGCTAAAGCATATTCGAAGGCGGAAGATTATCCCAAAATGGCCAAAGCTGCCATTGCCGAGATGGTAAGGCAGCAGCCCAAACCGGTTTTTCAGTGGGAGAATCCGGCCAGAAAAGAAAAAGTGCCGGTGGAAGCCGTTGAAGGTGCCGTCATGACAAAAGGTGTGATCGTAAGACAGCTTTTGCTCCCGGGAAGTCTGGCGGATGCGAAAAAGATTGTTCTCTATTTGCATGAAACATATGGAAACCAGATATACTTAAGTATGATGAGTCAGTATACGCCATTAAATGAAATTCCAGATTTTCCGAAGTTGAATTGCAGGGTTTCAAAGCACTCTTATATGAAGTACATAGATTACGCATTGGACATTGGTGTGGAGAATGCCTTTATACAGGAAACCGATGTTGCAGAAGAAAGTTTTATCCCGGATTTTGGGAGTGGGGAGGGAGTTCTTGCGCCTGTAAAAAAAGAGTAGAAAAAGGAAAAAATAAGTGGTTTTTTATGTCGGAATGTAGTACTATAGTATCATAAATAAAAGGGGAGGTAATGATATTGGAAAAGGCAGGAGGACAGATATTAATCGAGTGTCCGAATACAATATTTCATCTGTATATTAAAAGCGAACAGGATCTGTCGAAGATAGAGACTTTTATGAATAATATCCGTACCATCGAGCGGCTGGGACTTAACGATATCTATACCTGGTGCAATCGACAGGGAATTTTATATGATACTGCATTTAATTATCACAAGGAGACCTCTTTTTGGAAAAATATAAAGGCGTATGTCAGATATTCCCGACAGAAGATGAAATATCAGAGCTGTTGCTCATAAAAATGAAAATGGACCGGCGTGCAAAATTGTACGTCGGTTTTTAACTTTATAGGGATATCTTGCATTGATAAAATTTCTGCATTATACTGAAAGAATGAAAAAAGGAGGTCTGGCATGAGATATCCAGAATTTTTAAAAGACAATGGAACAATCGGCTTTGTTGCACCTTCATTTGGATGTGCGACAGAGCCTTACTATACTGCATTTCAAAATGCATTAATGAATTTCCATACGATGGGATTTCAAACAGAGATCGGACCAAACTGCCTGGTGGAGCAGGGGGTGGGAATCAGCAACAAGCCGGAACTTTGTGGGGCAGAGTTAAACGAGGCATATGTGGATGATGGCTCCGACATCCTTATTTCCTGTGGGGGAGGAGAATTGATGTGTGAAGTCGTTCCCTATATCGATTTCGCAAAAATAAAAGAGACAAAACCAAAGTGGTATATGGGTTTTTCCGATAATACGAATTTCACATTTTTGTCAGCTGTTTTGTGTGATACGGCAGCAATCTATGGCCCTTGTGTTTCGGCATTTGGTATGGAACCGTGGCATCCGTCCGTAAAGGATGCATTTGATCTGTTGCGGGGGAAAATCAACCGTGTGCATAATTATGACAAATGGGAGCGGGAAAGTTTAAAAGATGAGGAACATCCACTTGCACCGTATAATGTAACAGAACATACTGTGATCCGGCGATTTCCAGATCGGGAAATTACAATAGAAGGCCGTCTGATCGGAGGATGCATGGATTGTCTGGTAAATCTGCTGGGCACACGTTTTGACCGCGTAAAAGATTTTAATGCACGTTATGAGGAGGATGGATTTATCTGGTTTTTAGAATCCTGCGATTTGAATATTATGTCAATCCGGCGTGCAATCTGGCAGATGAAAAATGCCGGATGGTTTTCATATGTAAAAGGCTTTCTGATTGGAAGACCGCTTTGCTTTGGGGAAGAAATGTTTGGAATCGATCATTATGAAGCAGTTCTGGCACTTCTTGCAGAGTACAATGTGCCGGTGATCATGGACCTTGATATCGGACATTTGTCACCGATGATGCCAATAATCTGTGGCGCAAAAGCAAAGGTGCACAGCAAAGAGAATACATTTGAGATGGAGTATATTCTGGAATAGAGTAAGAAAAAGGAGAGAAAACAATGAAAAATAGACATTGCAAACAGGTGCTGGCGTTAATTCTGGTAGCGGCAATGATGACTGGAACCGTAAGTACTGTAACACATCGCGTATATGCCAGTGAGGAGACACAGGTCACAGAAGAGGGTGACAATGTTGTAATCACACAGGAAGATAAGCCGTATCTTGCGCTTGGCGCAGACCTGACAGCAGATCAGCAGCATACGGTTTTAGCCTATATGGGAATTGATGTGGCAGATTTTGACAATTATGATGTTGTCTATGTCAACAATGATGAGGAACACAAATATCTTGATGCCTATGTGCCGAAGAAGCAGATCGGAACAAAGGCATTGTCATCGGTTTTGATTTCACTGACTGATAAAGGAAGCGGAATCAAAGTCTCTACTTACAATATCAATTACTGTACTGCCGGTATGTACAAGAATGCTCTGGCAACTGCAGGAATTTCCGATGCAAATATTATTGTAGCCGGACCGTTTGCGCTATCCGGTACAGCTGCGCTGGTGGGAACTTTTGAGGCATATGAAAAGATGACCGGAGAGACACTTGACGAGGATGTAGTTGATGCCGCTATGGATGAACTTGTTACAACAGGCGATCTCGAACAGAGTATCGATGGTGATTCCGAAGATGTTGAAGCTATGATCGCAGATCTGAAAGGAAAAATAGCCAATGGGGAGTTGAATTCAGAAGAGGATATCGAAAATGCAATCGATGAACTGGCTGATAAATATGAAATTAAAATCTCAGATGAAGATAAGCAGAAAATTGCCGATTTGATGGAAAAATTAAAAGGCCTTGATCTGGACTGGAGCAGTATCAAGAATCAGGCACAGGACTGGGCAGATCAGTTGCAGAGTCAGTTGTCTGATAAAAATCTGGGCCAGAAAATTGCGGATTTCTTTGCAAAACTTTGGGAAGCCATCTGTTCTTTGTTCAGCTAAATGAAAGGTTATTTTATAAAATTTCCGTAAAGTGATTGTAAAAAGCATGAAAAGTGTTTTATAATAAAACGTACATGTAAATTTTTATACAGGAGCAAAGGAAAAGAAAATATGAGTGGCATAACAATTGTCCTGACACTTTTAAGCGGAGTTGCATTGTTTCTTTTTGGTATGTCTCTGATGGGAGACGGACTGAAGAAAGTGGCAGGAAATAAGCTCGAGCTTGTCTTATATAAGCTCACAAATACACCAATCAAGGGTGTACTTCTTGGAACTGTAGTTACAGCAATTATCCAGTCATCTTCGGCAACCACGGTTATGGTTGTGGGATTTGTGAATTCCGGAATGATGAAAGTAGCGCAGGCAATTGGAATTATTATGGGAGCCAATATCGGAACCAGTGTGACAGGATGGATTCTCTGTCTGTCTTATATCGATGGTTCAAGTGGTATTGCGCAGCTTCTATCCACAGCAACAATCTCAGCAGTTGTAGCAATCATCGGTATTGTGTTCAAGATGTTCGTTAAGAAGACAACCTATAAGAATGTCGGTGATATCATGCTTGGATTTGCTATCCTTATGGTTGGAATGCAGACGATGAGTGGAGCAGTTTCCCCATTGAAGGAGAACCCGCATTTTGTAAATATGCTGACAAAGTTCGAGAATCCGTTTATGGGAATTATTGTTGGTATTGCATTTACAGCGGTACTGCAGAGTGCTTCTGCATCCGTAGGTATCCTGCAGGCATTGTCTATGACAGGAAGCATCAGTTTCGCAGCAGCACTACCAATTACCATGGGTATTGGTGTTGGTGCAGCTTGTCCGGTACTTCTTTCTTCCATTGGAACAAACAAGAATGGTAAGCGTACAGCGCTGATCTATCTGTTGAATGATTTATTTGGAATGATATTCTGGTCAATTGTATTCTACAGCGTGAATGCATTCGTTCATTTTAAATTTATGGATATGACAATGCGTCCGGTAACGATCGCAATGATGAATACCATTTTCCGTCTGGCAACAATTCTTGTATTGCTACCGTTTATTCATGTGATCGAGAAACTGGTGTTCCGTCTGGTCAAGGATGACCCGGAAGAACTTGAGGAGCAGGCAGATTTTGATCTCCTTGAGGAGCGTTTTCTTTCCTATCCGGCACTGGCAATTGGACAGAGTCATACAGCGGTCAATGGTATGGCAAAGAAAGCCCGCAAGAATATTAATCGTGCGCTTTCTCTATTGAGTGATTATTCACAGGACAAATACAATAAAGTGCAGGAAAAAGAAAATCTGATTGATAAGTACGAAGATAAGCTTGGAACGTATCTGATGCAGTTGACGGGACAGGAAATGTCCATGTCACAGACCCAGCAGGTTTCGAAGTTCTTACATACAATCAGTGACTTTGAACGCCTGGGTGATCATGCAGTCAATATTTCCAAGGTTGCAAATGAGATTGTAGAAAAGAAGATTTCCTTTTCAGATTCTGCAAAAAATGAAATCAAAGTATTAGAGGCTGCCGTTCGTGAAATTGTAGATTTGACCGTAGATGCGTTCTGCGAGGATGATCTGAAGATGGCATCGAAAATCGAGCCTTTACGTGAGCTGATTGGAATTTTGTGTAACGATTTGAAAAATCGCCATGTAACGCGCCTGCGTGAAGGAAAGTGTGAATATAAGCAGGGATTTGCGTTCAATGATCTGCTGACAAATCTGGAGAGAATTGCGGCGCATTGTTCTAACGTAGCGGTTGCGATGATTGAGACAGAGACTTCTGAATTTGACACGCATGAATATTTAAAGAGTGTGCGTCATATGAAAGATGATGCTTATCTGAAATGCTTTGATGAATATGCAAGTAAATATAATATTTCCGCTGGAAAAAAGGAAAAGGAAAAGAAAAATAAATAAGTTTGTAGAGCACACGCGAAAGCGTGTGCTTTTTAGTGTCCGTATTATAGTACACCATATAGGCGATAATTCCTTTATCAGAAGAACGGAGGAAAAACAGATGAAGGGATATGTAGTAGAAAGCGGATATATGGGATATGTAGACGGACAGTATGTGCTTTTTGCAGATGAAAGTGATTATGCAGAAATGTATGAAGAAATAGAAGGTTAAGTTACATTGAATTTTCTGCCGGGTTGTGTCATAATAAAACACAGTGTAGTATATGTTGTAGGAGGTATTTGACGATGAAACAGGAAATTGAACTTGCAAGACCAACAACAGACGTAAAATTACGCCCATATGAGCATCATGCAAAATATTATGAGACAGATCAGATGGGAATCATCCATCACAGTAATTATGTGAAATGGATGGAGGAAGCCCGTATGGATCTGATGGATCAGATGGGACTAAGCTACAAGCAGATGGAAGAAATGGAGATTATCAGTCCGGTACTCTCAATTTCTGTGAATTATCACAGTATGGTTCATTTTGATGATACTGTTGTGATTCAGACAAAACTTGTGAAATACAATGGCATCAAAATGGAAGTGGAATATGTTATGACGGATAAAGAAACCGGAGAATTGCGTACGACCGGAAGCAGCAGCCATTGCTTTTTGAATCGTGCGGGAAAGCCGATTTCACTCAAGCGCATGTATCCGGAACTGGATACGAAGTTCTTTGAGATGAAGGGGGATGTGGAATGATTCCGCAGAGACTTGCAGCACTTCGTCGAGAAATGAAAAAACACAATATTTCTGTGTATGTGGTTCCAACTTCGGATTTTCACGAATCCGAATATGTTGGAGCATATTTTATGGCAAGAACGTATATCACTGGATTTACCGGGTCAGCCGGTACGGCGGTGATTACGATGACAGAGGCCGGGCTTTGGACGGATGGAAGATATTTTGTGCAGGCCGCCAGACAATTAAAAGGAACGACCATTACTCTGTACCGCATGGGAGAGGAAGGCGTTCCTACTGTGAATGAATATATTGAAAAGAATCTCATGGAAGGCGAGAAAATCGGATTTGACGGACGTGTTGTCAATGCGCACTGGGGTGAGGAGTTAGAAGAAATCGCGGCGAAAAAGAAGGCATTTGTATCGGCAGAGAACGATCTGGTGGATGCCATCTGGGAGGATCGCCCACCGATGGCAAAAGAACCAGCCTGGATTCTGGATGAGGCATACAGCGGAAGAGGTACAGGAGACAAATGCGCCGATGTGCGCCGGATTATGAAAGAAAAGGGAGTGGATACCTATATCCTTTCATCCCTTTCGGATATCGCCTGGCTGTTAAATGTACGAGGCAATGATATCAGCTATGTGCCGGTAGTGCTTTCTTATATTCTGCTGACCGAAAAAGAATGCATCTGGTTTGTACAGGAAGAGATTTTAGATGCAACGATGCAGGAGTATCTGCATGCGAATCAGATACAGACAATGCCTTATGATTCTTTTTATGCATATGTTGCGATGATGGAACATAAATCGATTCTGTTGAATCCGGCAGTGATTAATTATCGGACAAGAAAGAGTATTTCTTCTTCCAATAAGATCATAGAAGTGGCAGATCCTACCGAAAAATTGAAAGCAGTAAAAAATAAAACAGAAATTGGACATATTAAGGATGCACATGTGAAAGATGCAGTCGCAATGTGCAAGTTCATGTATTGGCTGAAGAAAAATGTGGGAAAAATACCAATGACAGAAATCTCAGTGGCAGATTATCTTGCAGATCTTCGCGGCCAGCAGGAAGGTTTTCTTGATCTGAGCTTTGAGACAATTGCAGGTTACGCAGAACATGGGGCAATTGTTCATTATGCAGCGACAGAAGAGACCGATGTTCCCCTGAAACCGGAAGGGTTTCTTTTAGTGGATTCCGGTGGACACTATCTGGAAGGAACAACAGATATTACGAGAACATTTGCACTTGGACCGCTTACGGATGAGATGAAGGCAAATTATACCCGCGTGTGCCGTTCTAATATGAATCTTGCAAATGTGCGTTTTTTGTATGGATGTTCGGGAAGAAATCTCGATATTGTTGCAAGAGAGCCTTTGTGGGAAGCCGGACTTGATTATAAGCATGGCACGGGACACGGTGTCGGCTATACCTTAAGTGTTCATGAGGGACCGAATGCGTTTCGCTGGAAAAAGTCTCCGGTGAGTGAAGAATGCATTTTGGAAGAAGGTATGGTAACAACCGATGAGCCGGGCATCTATATTGAGGGACAGTATGGAATTCGTCTGGAAAATGAACTGGTATGCTGCAAGGATGAAAAAAATTCTTATGGACAGTTTATGCATTTTGAAAATATAACGTATGTACCGTTTGATCTGGATGCGGTAGTGCCGCAGCAGATGACAGAGACAGAGAGGGCGCGCCTGAACGCTTACCACAAAAAAGTATATACGGTGGTCTCTCCTTATCTTTTGGGGGACGAACTGGAGTGGTTGAAAGAAGCAACCAGAGAAATATAAAACAGTCACCGGTTGGCGGGGACAAGAAGGAGTTATGAATGAGTAAAAAGCTGGTACTGATCGATGGACACAGCATTTTGAACCGTGCATTTTTTGGATTGCCGGATCTCACAAATTCAGAAGGATTGCACACCAATGCAGTGTATGGCTTTTTGAATATTATGTTTAAAATATTGGAAGAGGAAAAGCCGGACTATCTGACAGTGGCTTTTGATGTTCATGCACCAACATTTCGGCACAAGATGTTTGATGCCTACAAAGGGACGCGTTCACCGATGGATGATGCCTTGCGGCAGCAGGTGCCGATGATCAAAGAGATGCTGACCGCCATGGGTGTACGCATTATCGAGATGGAAGGCTACGAAGCGGATGATCTGCTTGGAACACTTGCCGGAATGGGCGAGCGGGAAGGCATGGATGTGTCGGTGGTATCCGGAGACAGAGACTTGTTACAGCTTGCAACGGAACATGTAAAGATCCGTATTCCAAAAACCAAGAAGACCGGAACGGAAATCGAAGATTATCTTGCAGAAGATGTCAAAGCACGTTATCTGGTCACACCAAAAGAATTTATCGATGTCAAAGCACTTATGGGTGATACCGCGGACAATATTCCAGGGGTTCCGGGCATTGGAGAAAAGACAGCGACAGCACTGATCGCACAATATGGAAGCATTGAGGCGGTACATGAGAATGCAGAAGTTGTCCGTCCGCCGCGTGCCTCAAAGAATATTGTGGAATATTGGGAGCAGGCGGTCATGAGCAAAAAGCTTGCGACCATTATCACAGATGTTCCTGTGGAGTATGATTTTAAAGAGGCGGCGTTAGCGTCAAATGATGCGCTTTATACACCAGAAGCGTATCTGATGTGCAAGAAACTGGAGTTTAAGAATCTTTTGGGACGATTTTCCGTGGACGCACCGAAAAACAATGCCCAGGAACATTTTACGGTAATAAAAACAAAAGCAGAGGCAGAACGTATCTGGAAGAAAGTGGAGGAAAAGCTGCTTGCTTTTACAGTTATTCCAAATGCGGATAACAAACAGGAATCGGACGGACAGATGCTTTTGTTTGCAGCTGCACCGAAGAATGCATTTGCAGCACTTGCAGTGGCTTTTTCTGAGGAAGACATATATTTGTTCGTTACCGGAGATGAGCTTACGGCAGATGATTTGATGACATATCTGTTTGTATGTAAAAGCAAGCAGCTGCTTACGGCCAATTTGAAATCACAGTTGCCGTATCTGGAATGGATGAATGAAGAAAAAGCAGCAGAGGAATGGGATGCATATTGTGCGCAGAGAGATCGCTTTTTTGACCGTACAGTGGCAGCCTATCTGTTGAATCCGCTAAAGGGCGAATACCCATGCGATGATGTCGCAAAGGATTATCTGGGACTTATGGTACCGGGCAAGGCAGATTTACTCGGAAAGAAAACGGTAGCAGAAGTGCTTGCGGAAGATGAAAAAAAGGCAGTGGATTATGCCTGCTATGAGGCATATATTTCGTGGAAGTCCTATCCGGTTCTAATGGAATCGTTAAAAGAACAGGGGATGGATTCGCTTTTCAGTGAAATCGAGATGCCACTTGTTTTTGTATTGTCTGATATGGAACGGCAGGGAATCAGCATTGATGCGGATGCACTGAAAGAGTATGGTGAAAAGCTTTCGGTTTCGATTACGGAACTGGAACAGAAGATATACGAAGAAGCGGGTGAACAGTTCAATATCAATTCACCGAAGCAGCTTGGCGTGATTCTGTTTGAGAAAATGCAGCTTCCGAATGGCAAAAAGACAAAGACCGGATTTTCCACTTCTGCGGAAGTGCTGGAGAAACTGGCAGGTGATTATTCGATTGTTGCGGATATATTAGAGTATCGCAAACTGGCCAAACTGAAATCGACCTATGCGGATGGACTTGCCAATTACATTGATGAGACGGGAAAGATCCATACGACATTTCATCAGACGATTACAGCAACCGGAAGACTTAGCAGTACGGATCCGAACCTGCAGAATATTCCAATCCGTATCGAGCTTGGGAAAATGATCCGTAAAGTATTTCATCCGCTGGATGGAGATTTGTTTGTGGATTCTGATTACTCACAGATCGAACTTCGTCTTCTGGCACATATGTCCGGAGATGAGCAGCTGATTGAGGCGTTCCGGGAAAATCAGGATATTCACAGAAGCACTGCGTCAAAAGTATTTCATGTACCGTTTGATGAGGTAACTGATTTGCAGAGACGAAATGCAAAAGCTGTCAATTTTGGTATTGTATACGGAATCAGCGCATTTGGTCTGAGCCAGGACCTTGATATCGGGCAGAAAGAAGCACAGGGATATATCGACAGTTATTTTGAAACCTATCCAAAAATTAAGGAGTTTTTAGATCGTACGGTTGCAGAAGCGAAAGAAAAGGGTGTTACCAAAACTTTATATGGAAGAATCCGTCCGATTCCGGAACTTTCATCCAGCAATTATATGCAGCGGCAGTTTGGAGAGCGTGTTGCGATGAATGCGCCAATCCAGGGAACCGCAGCAGATATTATTAAAATTGCGATGATTCGTGTGCATGACCGCCTGATTCGTGAAAAGTATAAATCCAGACTAATCTTACAGGTACACGATGAACTTTTGATTGAGACCGCAGAAGAAGAAAAGAATGCAGTGATTGCGCTTTTGGAGCAGGAAATGCAGGGTGCAGCAGATTTAAGTGTAGAACTTGCAGTCGGAACAGAAACCGGATATGACTGGTATGATGCACATTAGGAGGCCAATATGCTTTTTGTTGGAATTACAGGCGGTGTGGGAGCCGGAAAATCAGAAATATTAAATTATCTAGCCAGACACCACGGAACCAGGGTCATGCTTGCAGATGAGATCGCGCACGAGCTTATGGAGCCGGGAACGATGTGTTTTGAAAAACTGGCGGAGTTATTCAAAAAAGAAGATATTTTCCAGAAAGATGGGCACTTTGACCGCAAGAAACTGGCATCTGTGATTTTTGCAGATGAGGAGAAAAGAAATCTGCTGAATGGAATTGTCCATCCGGCAGTCAAAGAATATGTATGTGAGCAGGTGCAGGCCGAACGGGAAGGCGGTGTGCGCAAGCTTCTAGTATTGGAAGCAGCTTTGCTTATTGAAGAACATTATGATGAAATATGTGATGAACTTTGGTATATTTATACGGACAGAGAAATTCGAAGAGAGCGTCTGAAAATTTCAAGAGGATATTCAGATACAAAAATTGACCAGATTTTTGATAGTCAGCTGAGCGAGGATGAATATCGAAAAAACTGTCAGCTGGTCATTAATAACGATGGAAGAATTGAACAGACGCTGGCACAGATTGATAAGGCGTTGAGGGAGAGACACATATGAGTAACGTATTTGGTTTGGACATTGGAACCCGCAATGTAGTGGGAACTGTGGGATACCGGACAGAAGATGATAAGTTTATAGTGGCAGCGCAGTGTGTGAGACAGCACGAAACCCGTGCAATGCTGGATGGGCAGATTCATGATATCGGTAAGGTCGGACGAATTATTGGCCAGGTGAAAGCAGAACTCGAAGCACAGCTGAATGAACCGCTGAGTGATGTGTGTATTGCAGCCGCTGGTCGTGTGTTAAAGACGGTTACCACACATGTCGAGTATGAGTATGCGGAGGAGAGCATTGTTACTGGAGAGGATATTCATACGCTGGATTTGCTGGGGATTGAAAAGGCACAGGATATTTTAAAAGAAGCCAATGATACACAGTATAAGTTTTACTGTGTGGGCTATTCGGTTGTGAAATATTTTTTAAATGATGAAGTATTCATAAGTCTTGAGGATCATAAAGCAACAAAAATAGGTGAAGATATTATTGTAACATTCCTTCCGGAAGATGTTGTGGATGGTTTGTATTCCGCAGTAGGACAGGCAGGGCTTACAGTTGCCAATATGACGTTGGAGCCAATTGCTGCAATCAATGTAGCCATTCCGGAAAATTACCGTATGTTAAATATTGCATTGGTTGATGTGGGAGCTGGAACTTCCGATATTTCTGTGACGAGAGAAGGAAGTATTATTGCGTATGGAATGATTCCATATGCGGGAGATGAGCTGACGGAATTGATTGTACAGCATTTCCTTGTGGATTTTAAGACGGCAGAGGCAATGAAGCTTGCATCGACGACAGAAGAGGAAGTGACATATGAAGATATCATGAGCATTTCCCATACAATTCCTTCCAAGGAAATCTGGGATCTTGTGGAGCCTACGATAGATAAGATTACATCTGAGGTTGCCACTAAGATTATAGAATTGAATGGCGATAAGACCGTCAGTGCCTGCTTTGTCGTAGGAGGCGGCGGAAAAATCCATGGATTTACACAGATGCTTGCCAAGAAACTGGAACTGCCGGAGGAACGTGTGGCATTGCGTGGAGAGGAAGTTCTCAAAGAAGTTGTCTTTGAACAGGAAGATATCCACAAAGATCCGCTTTTGGTTACACCGATTGGAATCTGCCTCAATTATTATGAGCAGCGTAACAATTTTATTATGATGAAGTTCAATGGCGAGCGTCTGAAATTATATGACAACAATCGTCTCACGATTGTGGATGCAGCATTACAGGCGGGATTTCCGAATGATGAGCTTTTTCCAAAACGTGGCATGCCAATCAATTTTGTGGTAAATGGTGCGGCGAGAATTGCAAGAGGCGAGGCCGGAGAACCTGCGATTGTAACATTGAATGGCAGACCTGCAAACATTAATACACCACTTGTTCCAAACTGTGAGGTAACAATTGAACCGTCCACAGCGGGAGCAGATGCCGTATATACCATTGAGCAGTTAGAGGAGTATCATGAGTCTACACTTACGGTGATCATCAATGGAAAAACCGTTGTCTGTCCAAAATTTGTAGAAGTCAATGGACAGTTGGAACCGGGTTCTTATGAGATTAAAGAAGGCGATGTCATTGAGACGAGAAATTATTATACAGTGCGTCAGGTCGCAGAATTCATGGATGTGGAAGTAGATACCGATCATGAGATTCTCGTCAACAACCGGCTGGCGGATTTTGACACGCTTGTATACGAAAATTTTACGATTGACTGGACAGTTCTCTCCTTTGGGGTTGCGCCAGAGCCGGAGAATCGTTATAATGCTACAATAAGTGATACTTCTTCGGAAGTGTCCGCAGAGGATGAGTCTCAGGAAACGAAAGAAGAGGAAGCACCAAAGGAAACGGAAGGATCTGTTACCGTTATGGTAAACGGAGAGTCCGTGACCATGACAGGAAAGCAAAATTATATCTTTGTTGATGTATTTGACTGGTATTCCTTTGATCTGTCTGCTGGAAAAGGACGCGCCATTGCGACGTTAGTCAATGGAAAAGAAGCAGAATTTTCGCAGCCACTGGCAAATGGGGACAACATCGAATTATACTGGAAAGAGAATTAACATGTTAGAATTATGTAGTATTGCGAGTGGAAGCAGTGGCAATTGTATCTGCGTAGGTTCAGATGATTCCCATGTACTGATCGATGCCGGCATCAGCGGCAAAAAGATCGAGAACGGACTAAATGCCATTGATCTGAAAAGCAAGGATATGCAGGGGATACTTGTGACGCATGAGCATATTGACCATATCGCGGGACTTGGCGTTATGGCAAGACGTTATGGTCTGCCGCTGTATGCAACAACTGGGACCATTGACGCAATAAAAAATGTAAAGTCTGTGGGAAAAATAGAGGAAAGTCTGTTTCACCCTATTACGCCAATGGAAGAATTTTCAATTGGTGATCTGGAAATTACACCGATTCCGATTTCGCACGATGCGGCAGAACCGGTGGCATACCGGATCAAAAAGGATCATCATATTTTTGCGGTTGTTACAGATCTTGGAACCTATGATGATGTAATAATACAGGAACTTCAGGGATTGGAAGTCCTTCTGCTGGAGGCTAATCATGATATACATATGCTGGAGACAGGTGCATATCCTTATTCATTGAAGCGACGTATTATGGGCGACAGAGGTCATTTGTCGAACGAGCGAAGCGGGCAGCTGCTTGGCGAACTTCTTCATGATAAATTTGGAACAGTTATGCTGGGCCATCTGAGCAAAGAAAATAATTACGAAGAGCTGGCCTATGAGGCGGTGCGTCTGGAGGTTACGAGTGGAGATAATCCATACAAAGCGGATGATTTCCCAATGTATGTAGCCAAAAGAGATACTGTTTCGCCGGTACTTCGTGCACAATAAAAAGGAGAATTAAAATGGAAAAGACATTAGACAAGGCAATTATCACCGTAGTAGGAAAGGATACCGTAGGTATTATCGCAAAAGTTTGTACATACCTTGCAGGAAATGGCGTAAATATTCTGGACATTTCCCAGACAATCGTGTCCGGATATTTTAACATGATGATGATTACAGATATCAGCGGTGCTACAAAATCATTTGCTGCAATTTCCGATGAGATGGAAAAACTCGGAGAAGAGATTGGCGTTGTGATCAAGTGCCAGCGTGAAGAAATCTTTGAGAAAATGCATCGTATCTAATATTGTTTGCCAGAAGGAGTAAATTCATGATAAATATCGGAGAAGTAATCGAAACCAATGAAATGATCGAGAAAGAGAATCTGGATGTACGTACCATTACATTAGGTATCAGTCTTTTGGATTGTATTGATTCTGATTTGGATCGCTTAAATGAGAACATTTATAACAAAATTACAACGGTTGCCAAGGATCTGGTGGCTGTTGGCGAGAGCATTGAGAATAATTATTGTATTCCAATCGTAAATAAGAGAATTTCTGTGACACCAATCGCTTTGGTCGGTGGTGCAGCATGCAAGACTTCCGAAGACTTTGCAACGATTGCAGCGACACTGGATCGTGCAGCTAAGGCGGTAGGTGTTAACCTGATCGGAGGATATTCTGCACTGGTATCCAAAGGAATGACTAAGGCAGATGAGCTTTTAATTCGTTCTATTCCGCAGGCATTACATAATACAGAAAGAGTCTGCAGTTCAGTAAACCTTGCATCGACAAAGACAGGAATCAATATGGATGCGGTCCGCCTGATGGGTGAAATTATTTTACAGACAGCAGAAATCTCGAAGGATAATGATTCCGCAGATTGTATGAAGCTTGTAGTATTCTGTAATGCACCGGATGATAACCCGTTTATGGCAGGTGCGTTTCATGGTGTAACAGAAGCTGACGCTGTCATCAATGTTGGTGTCAGTGGACCGGGTGTAGTAAAGACTGCATTGGAAAAAGTGCGTGGAGAGAGCTTTGAAGTTCTCTGTGAGACAATTAAAAAGACAGCGTTTAAGGTAACACGTGTTGGACAGCTGGTCGCGCAGGAAGCATCCAAAAAGCTTGGTATTCCGTTTGGAATTATCGATCTTTCTCTTGCTCCGACTCCTGCAATTGGAGACAGTGTTGCAGATATTCTCTGTGAGTGTGGACTTGAGTATGCAGGTGCACCGGGTACAACCGCAGCACTTGCCATGTTGAACGATCAGGTAAAGAAGGGTGGCGTTATGGCATCTTCCTATGTAGGAGGACTCAGTGGTGCATTCATTCCGGTCAGTGAAGACCAGGGAATGATCAATGCCGTAGAAGCAAATGCAATTACCCTTGAAAAGTTAGAAGCAATGACCTGTGTATGTTCTGTAGGTCTTGATATGATTGCAATTCCTGGAGATACAAAAGCAACAACGATTTCCGGAATGATCGCAGATGAGATGGCGCTTGGAATGGTAAACCAGAAAACAACTGCTGCACGTCTGATTCCGGCAATCGGAAAAGGTGTTGGTGATAAAGTAGAATTTGGTGGATTATTCGGATATGCACCGGTTATGCCAGTGAATCCATATTCCTGCGCAGATTTCATCAACCGCAAAGGCCGTATCCCGGCTCCGATTCATTCATTTAAAAATTGACGTGAAAGCTACGAGACGCGTAAAATAAAAAGCTCCCTGACTGGTTCGCTTGCGAAGACCAGACAGGGAACTTTTTATTTTATGGGGCGACAGCCCGCGCATGAGGAAGCAGAGCTTCCGAATCGACGCATCTCGTATCTTTCACGTCAACTTTGTATGCGACAGCCCGCGCATGAGGAAGCAGAGCTTCCGAAATGACGCGTCTCGTAGGAAATGGACATATGTAAAAAGAAAAAGTGTAATGTCCATAAAAAATAGAAAGATTGGACATATGAGAAAAATATGAAAAGAATGTACTTTAAATATACATTCAATTGGATCAAATTATACAAATTTGACGCATATGTCCAATATAAGGTAAAAGTAAGGATATTTATCAAGGAAAAAATTGTATATGTCCAAAAAGTGAAAAAAATGAGGACATAATGAAGAATTTTTTTATATATGTCCAAAAAGTGAAAATAATGAGGACATAATGAAGAGATTATTTATATATATCCAAATGACAGAAAATGGTATATTATTAGAACGCGCAAGGTTATTGCATTGGTGTTAAGCTATGCACATAAGGGAAATCAGATGGAATCTGGCGAGAAGAACAGCCATAGTTTTATAAATACTAACTTTGGACGACATAGGGTGAATGTTAACATTGGAGGATATAGGATAAATGTTAACTTTTAATAATACCGGGTTGACATACTGAAAAAGAAGTACTAATATATTTGACGGACAAAAGTGAAAGGAGAAACATTATGAAATTATCAGTTCGAACCATATGTATGGTTGCTATGTTTACAGCCATTATATCGGTATTATCAATTATGCAGATTCCAACTCCATGGGGAGTACCATTTACTTTACAGACATTTGCAATGGCATTGTGCGGATATGTACTGGGATGGAAGGAAGGAACACTTTCCACAGTTCTTTATATTCTGATCGGAGCGATCGGCGTGCCGGTATTTGCCGGAATGTCAGCGGGAGTAGGCGTTTTAACTGGTGCAACTGGTGGATATCTTTTTGGATTTATTATAATGACATTCCTTTGCGGAATCGGAAGAGTTTATATGAAGAAGGGTGCCAAAGGTATCGTCTGGCTTGTAGCATTTTCAGCACTTGGTTTGGCAGCTTGTCACATCCTTGGTATTATTCAGTTAAAATATGTTGCAAATCTTCCATGGGCAGTTGCAGCGATAAAAGGTTCTGTTCCTTATCTTGCAAAAGATATTGCATCTGTGATCGGTGCTTATCTGGTAGCACTAGCAATCCGCCGTGCACTCCGTTCTACAAACTTACTGGATTGGGAAAATGAAAAAAGGGCACATGCATAAATACAGAGAATTTCGTGTACATCATATTTTATGCACACAGTTGTATCAGGGATTGGGATATGATGGAGAGTTTTGTGAAAATATGACGGCTATTGTTTCGGATCTGCGAAAGAATCCGGATCAGCCATTGCGGCTGGTTGCAAAAGCGGATGCGATATGTGCAAATTGTCCGAACCGCCTGGAAAACGACTTTTGCACAAATGGAGATAACCATGTAGCAATCAAAGACAGGAAGCTGCTTACCCCGCTGCATTTGGCAGAAGGCGAAATATACACCTATGCACAATTGCTGCAGCATTCCAAAAAATATCTGACAAAAGACATCTTTGCCGAAAGCTGTGCCAGCTGCAACTGGTATCAGCAGGGCATCTGTAAATATGAAAAATTGCAGTTCACACCCATAATGTGAACTGCAACTATAAAAATTTCTAATAATTTTAAGAAGAGAAACTTTCTTGACAACTTCATGTTTCCATGCTTAAATTAATTTAGTTATATGACTGACGGAATTTATGTGGAAGAACCACGTGGAGTATAACATCAGGCAGTTTTACTGCCGGGAAAGGCAATGTCTCTTCGGGACATTGCGGCAACACTTCATAGAAACGTTGCAATCGCCGACCGTCTGGGCAACCTGCACATTTGAGGGCAATGCAGTGCGCATTACCTTATATGTTATTGTGTAAGTTCTCAGGTGTGTCGGCTTTTTTCATACAATTGATTGAATAAAAGATGTTTTAAGCGAAAGGAGATCACAAATGCAAAAGGTAGCACTGAGCAAAGAATTAGCTGCAACAACTTATCCGGGAAGAGGAATCGTAATCGGAAAATCAAAAGATGGTAAGAAGGCGGTAACAGCATATTTTATCATGGGAAGAAGCGCAAACAGCCGCAATCGTGTCTTTGTAGAGGACGGCGAAGGTATCCGCACACAGGCATTTGATCCTTCCAAGTTAGAAGATCCAAGTCTGATTATTTATGCACCGGTACGTGTACTTGGAAACAAGACAATCGTCACAAACGGCGATCAGACCGATACAATCTACGAATTGATGGACAAGCAGCAGACATTTGAGCAGGCACTTCGTACGAGAGAGTTCGAGCCGGATGCACCAAATTATACACCACGTATTTCAGGAATCATGCATATTGATAAAGGTGAGTTCAATTATGCAATGTCCATTTTAAAGAGCAACAATGGAAATCCGGATGCATGCAATCGTTATACTTTTGCATATTCGAATCCGGTTGCAGGAGAAGGACATTTCATTCACACTTATATGGGAGATGGAAATCCGCTTCCAAGTTTTGAAGGAGAACCAACATGGGTAGATATTGACGGTGACATTGATACCTTTACACAGATGGTATGGGAAAATTTAAATGAGGACAACAAAGTTTCCCTGTTTGTTCGTTTTATTGATATTGAAACCGGAAAATATGAGTCCCGCATCGTGAATAAAAACAAATAATTGCAACAGAAATAACAGTAAAAGTAGAATACAAAAATAAGGAGAAAATCATGCAGGAATATGAATTAAAATACGGATGTAACCCAAATCAGAAACCTTCCAGAATTTATATGCAGAACGGAGAGCTGCCAATCAAAGTATTATGTGGCCGCGCAGGATATATCAATTTCCTTGATGCATTTAATGGCTGGCAGCTGGTAAGAGAATTAAAGAAAGCGACCGGACTTCCGGCAGCTACTTCTTTTAAGCATGTTTCACCAGCCGGTGCGGCAGTCGGTTTGCCATTGTCGGATGTAGAAAAGAAAATTTACTGGGTAGATGATATGGATGTAGAGTTTACTCCACTCGCAAATGCTTATATCCGTGCAAGAGGTGCAGACCGTATGTCTTCTTTCGGAGATTTTATTTCTCTGTCTGATGTGTGTGATGCAGCAACCGCACTTGTTATTAAAAGAGAGGTGTCCGATGGTGTGATCGCACCGGGATATACTGACGAGGCACTTGAAATTTTAAAACAGAAAAAGAAAGGCAATTACTGTGTAATCGAAATTGATCCAAATTATGAGCCGGCTCCAATCGAGCGCAAGGATGTGTTTGGTATCACATTCGAGCAGGGAAGAAATGAATTGCACATTGATGAGCATTTCTTTGATAACATTGTGACAGAAAACAAAGAGCTTACCGAGCAGGCAAAGATTGATCTTGCCATTGCAATGATTACATTGAAGTATACACAGTCCAATTCAGTATGTTATGTCAAGGGTGGACAGGCGATTGGTATCGGTGCTGGTCAGCAGTCTCGAATTCATTGTACACGTCTGGCAGGTTCTAAGGCAGACAACTGGTGGCTGCGTCAGTCTCCACAGGTATTAGGACTGCAGTTCGTAGATGGCATCAAGCGTGCAGACCGTGACAATGCAATTGACCTTTATATGGGTGAGGATTACATGGATGTTCTTGCAGATGGTGCATGGGAGAATATTTTCAAAGTAAAGCCACCGGTATTTACCGCAGAAGAAAAGCGTGCATGGTTAGACAAGAATACAGATGTTGCATTAGGTTCGGATGCGTTCTTCCCATTTGGTGATAACATCGAGCGTGCACACAAGAGTGGTGTAAAATACATTGCAGAGCCAGGTGGATCTGTTCGTGACGATCATGTAATTGATACATGTAACAAGTATGGAATGGTGATGAGCTTTACAGGAATCCGTCTGTTCCATCACTAATTGTAAAGAATAATTTGCTTGCATTTATTGGAAAACCGAAGTAAAATTATAGGTAAAAAGTACCGATAGTAAATATACTTATAACTAAGGAGAAAATTTATGCAAGGAAAAGAGTATTTTCAGAACAGAAAGATTGCAGACAAGCTTTCTTTGGTGGTAAAAGTTGTATTTGTTATACTGGCAATCAATAATATTTTGTTTGCGGCAGTGCTGATCGCTTTTGGACATCCTGTATTTTTGATCATCCCGATACTCGGAATGATTGCCATGCCGATTCTCGGTCAGCAGATGGTAAAAGCGCTTACGGAGAATATCCTTGAGCCGCTGGATCAGATTGAGAATGCAGCAGAAGCTATGTCTCAGGGAAACCTTGAAATTGATGTAACATATGAATCGGAGGATGAGCTTGGCAAACTGGCACAGAGTTTCCGCAAGACGGCATCTTCCCTGAAAGAAGTTGTGGAGGATATCGATCAGCTTCTTGCTGAATTTGCAAAGGGAAACTTTGATGCAAAGTCACGCAATATTGAAGTTTACCGTGGCAATTTCAGTGAGATTTTAAGCAAACTGGAAGAGACAGAGACAGGACTCAGTCAGACGATTTCAAATGTACAGGAATCATCGAATCAGGTTTCTGCAGGAGCAGATCAGTTAGCACAGAGTGCGCAGGGGCTTGCGGAGGGTGCGACAGATCAGGCAGCTGCATTGGAAGAATTGACTTCTTCTGTCAATGAAGTGGCAGAACATGTAGCGGAAAATACAAAATCAACCGATCGTGTTCATGATCAGGCAAAAGAAGTTGCTATCAAGGCAGACAGTGGTACGGCAAAGATGAAGGAACTGATCGAGTCCATGAAACATATCTCCGATACCACAAATGATATTCAGGCTGTCATTGGAAAAATCGAGAGTATTGCCAGTCAGACAAACCTTCTGTCTTTGAATGCTTCGATTGAGGCTGCCCGTGCAGGCGAGGCAGGAAAAGGTTTTGCCGTTGTTGCGGAGCAGATCAAAGAACTTGCAGAAGAAAGTGCTGCTTCCGCAGAAGAGACACGTGTCATGCTGACAAACAGCCTGAATCAGGTAGAGATTGGAAGCAATGTTGCTGACCAGACTTCACAGTTTATGGCTGAGATGATTGAGCAGCTGGATGTTGTTGTTATGGAAGTTGCCAAGATTCGTCAGGTATCTGATCAGCAGGCAGAATCTGTAAAACAGATTTCGCAGGCAGTGGAGCAGGTAAGTAGTGTTGTACAGTCTAATTCTGCAACATCCGAGCAGGTATCTGCTACCAGTCAGGAGCTTTCAGCTTCAGCGGAAGGACTTGATGAGATGATTTCCGGATTCCAGATTCGTAAGTAGTTTGTATTTAATTTAAAACTTGCCAAAGAGCAGTCGTATGTGCTTATATAGAGAGTATAAAGATGACTCTGACACCGAAACCAAGGTTGAGGTGAAAGGTATAGCATAGAACGACTGCTTTGTGTTTTCAGACATAAGGCTTATTTTGTATGAATCAGGCTGTACCTTTCGAGGTACAGCTTTTTTTGCGTAAGGAGAAACCAATGTAAATGTGGGGAACTTTATGCAAATCAAAAAGGAGAAAAAATGGAAAATAACACAAGAATCGCACTGATCGGTATTATTGTGGAAAAGGAAGAGTCTGCAGAACCATTGAATCATTTACTGCATGAGTACAGAGAATGTGTTGTGGGACGTATGGGGATTCCTTACCGCGACAAGGGAGTGAATATTATCAGCGTTGCGGTGGATGCGCCACAGGACACCATCAATGCATTGTCTGGTAAAATCGGAAGATTAGAAGGGGTGAGTGCAAAGACAGTTTATGCAAACATTAGTGGAAATCATTGATCAGATAAAGAATGAGCAGACAATTCAGCGTGAGCAGTTGCAGACGCTGCTTACGACGACAGATGAGCAGGCAATCAATTATCTGCGTGACACAGCCAGAAAAGTTGCGGATGATATTTATGGAAAACAGGTGTTTATTCGTGGATTGATCGAGTTTACGAATTACTGTAAAAACGACTGTATTTATTGTGGAATCCGAAGGAGCAATCCGAATGCGCAGCGATACCGTCTGACGGAAGAAGAAATTTTATCCTGCTGCGCAAACGGATATGAACTGGGCTTTCGAACCTTTGTCTTACAAGGGGGAGAAGATCCATATTTTTCGGATGAACGGATCTGTGATATTGTAGCAAAAATCAAACAGGACTATCCGGATTGTGCGGTGACACTTTCGATTGGAGAGAAGGATAAGGCAAGCTATCAGGCATTTTATGATGCAGGAGCGGATCGTTACCTTTTGCGCCATGAGACGGCAGATGAAGCACATTATCAGAGCCTGCATCCGGCGGAAATGTCATTTCAACACAGGATACAGTGCCTGTATGATTTGAAAGAAATTGGTTATCAGGTTGGCTGCGGATTTATGGTAGGTTCGCCGGGACAGACTGTGGACACGCTGTATGAGGATTTGATGTTCATCAAAAAACTGCAGTCGCATATGGTTGGAATCGGGCCGTTTATCCCGCAGAAGGATACACCGTTCGGACAGGAACCGGCCGGTACTATGGAACAGACACTGCGGCTTTTGAGCATCATAAGGCTGATCCATCCCCATGTGCTTTTGCCATCGACAACGGCACTCGGAACGATCCATCCTCTTGGAAGAGAGAAGGGGATTCAGGCAGGCGCAAATGTTGTGATGCCGAATTTGTCACCGGTTGCAGTCCGGGAAAAGTACAAATTATATGATAACAAAATATGCACCGGAGATGAGGCTGCTGAATGCCGTCATTGCATGGCCCGACGGATGGAGAGCGTCGGATATCAGGTCGTTGTTTCCAGGGGCGATTTTAAAAAATAACTGAATAGTTGTAGCATGATTCAAACACTAGGAGGAAAGTATGTATAACGTAAAATCATTAAAAGCAGAAGAATTTATTTCAGATGAGGAAATCAAAGAGACACTTGCCTATGCAGATGCCAATAAGGACAATATGGAAGTGATTGATGCCATTATTGCCAAAGCAAAAGAGCGCAAGGGTCTGACACACCGGGAGGCATCCGTTCTTCTGGCATGCGAAAATGAAGAAAAAATACAGGAAGTATATGAGCTTGCACAGCAGATCAAAAAGGACTATTACGGAAACCGTATTGTGTTGTTTGCACCTTTGTATTTATCCAATTACTGTGTGAATGGATGTGTATACTGTCCATACCATTTGAAAAATAAGCATATTGCAAGAAAGAAACTGACACAGGAAGAGATTGTAAAAGAAGTTACCGCTTTGCAGGATATGGGACACAAGCGTCTGGCTATTGAAGCAGGTGAAGATCCGGTAAATAATCCGATTGAGTATATTCTCGAATGTATCAATACCATTTACAGTATCAAGCATAAAAATGGTGCAATCCGTCGTGTAAATGTAAATATTGCGGCAACGACAGTAGAAAATTACCGTAAGTTAAAGGATGCTGGAATCGGTACATACATTCTTTTCCAGGAAACTTACAACAAAGAGGGCTATGAGCAGCTGCATCCGACAGGACCAAAGCATGATTATGCATACCATACCGAAGCAATGGACCGTGCGATGGAAGGTGGCATCGATGACGTAGGACTTGGTGTATTGTTCGGACTTGAAGGATACCGTTATGAATTTGCAGGACTTCTGATGCACGCGGAGCATCTTGAGGCTGTTCACGGGGTAGGACCACACACCATCAGTGTTCCTCGTGTGAAAAAAGCGGATGATATTGATCCAAGTGCTTTTGACAATGGTATCAGCGATGATACTTTTGCAAAAATCTGCGCATTGATCCGTATCTCGGTTCCATATACCGGTATGATCATTTCTACAAGAGAAAGTCAGGCAGTGCGTGAAAAAGTATTACCTCTTGGTGTATCCCAGATCAGTGGTGCATCGAAAACAAGTGTCGGCGGATATGCCGATCCGGAAGCAGAAAAACTTGCAGATGAGACTTCGGAGCAGTTTGATGTCAGCGATCAGAGAACGTTAGATGAAGTTGTGAACTGGCTGATGAAAATGGGATATATTCCATCATTCTGTACGGCATGTTACAGAGAGGGAAGAACCGGAGACCGTTTTATGGCGCTTTGCAAGAGCATGCAGATTTTAAATTGTTGTCATCCAAATGCACTTATGACTTTAAAAGAGTATCTGGAAGATTATGCAAGTGAAGAGACAAAGAAAATCGGTATGGAACTGATTGACCGTGAGATTGAGAAGATTACAAATCCGAAAGTAAAGCAGACAACTTACGAGCACATTCATGATATTTCTGAAGGAAAACGAGACTTCCGTTTCTAAGACGGGAAAGGACGAAAGAACATATGGCAGTAACATTGAATGATACACCTTCCGCAAACCGTCTGCATATAGGTGTTTTTGGAAAAACCAACAGTGGCAAATCTTCGTTTATCAATGCTTTTACCAATCAGGAAGTTTCTATTGTTGCAGATGTTGCGGGAACGACCACCGATCCGGTCTATAAAGCAATGGAGATTCATCCGCTTGGTCCCTGTACAATCATCGATACCGCAGGTTTTGATGATGAGAGTACGCTTGGCGAACAGCGCATCGAACGAACGAAATTAGCTGCGGAAAAAACAGATCTTGCAGTGATCCTTTTTGCGGCAGATGAAAAGCAGGGGCTTGCGGCATGTGTACAGGAGCTGAAATGGTATCGCTTTTTTAAAGAAAAGAATACACCGGTTCTTCTTGTAATCAACAAAGTCGATCTTGCAGATGCAAAGGTGATGCAGGAAGAAATAAAAAAAGAGACCGGAGAGGATACGCTGGTTGTAAGCGCAAAGACGCGTGCCGGCATGGATCAGGTGAAAGAAGCATTATCCCGAAAAGTCCCGGAAAATTTTGGTGAGCGTCTGATCACTGGAGATCTGGTAAGCGAGGGAGATCTGGTTATGCTTGTAATGCCACAGGACATTCAGGCACCAAAGGGAAGATTGATCTTGCCACAGGTGCAGACAACCCGGGAATTGCTGGATAAAAAATGTCAGATTATGAGTGTGACAACCGATCAGATGGTTCCGGCGCTGGCAACTTTGGCTAAGCCGCCAAAACTGATCATTACGGATTCACAGGTGTTTGCGTATGTGTACGAAAATAAGCCAAAGGAAAGCATGCTTACTTCGTTTTCTGTGTTATTTGCAGCTTATAAGGGAGATCTGCCTTATTATGTGGAAGGAGCAAAGCAGATCGACCGGCTGACAGAAAATTCGCATGTGCTGATTGCGGAATGCTGTACACATGCACCGTTGAGCGAGGATATTGGAAGAGTGAAGATCCCTCGGATGCTTCGAAAACGCTTCGGAGAAAACATGCAGATTGATCATGTGAGCGGAACTGATTTTCCGGAAAAACTGACAGAATATGACCTGATCATTCAGTGTGGAGCCTGTATGTTCAACCGGAAATATGTACTTTCCCGCATTGACCGTGCGAAGGAACAGGCGGTACCTATGACCAATTATGGAGTGACGATTGCTCACCTTACCGGAATTCTTGATCATGTCGTTATGCCATAGAATAGTTAGTTGAGGGATGAATCGTTGGAACAGGTAATTGTGAAAAATCAGTCGGAAGAATATATGGTTAACGTGATTCGGTCAAAGCGCAAAACAATGGCACTTCAGGTAGGGCTGGACGGAACTGTCGTGGCAAGGGTTCCAAACCGGGTGGCAAAGAAAGAGGTACTGCGCTTTTTGGACTCCCATGCGGCGTGGATTGCTGCGGCAAAGAAGAAGATGGCCCGGCGCCAACAGGAAAAGCAGGCATACCGGAGTCCCTATGAGATTCCTGCATATGATTCCCTGTCGAAGCGTGAGAAAGATGAAATCCGGGCGCATTTTATGCAGCGGCTGATGTATTATGCACCAAAGATCGGAGTGACGTTCGAACGGGTTGCAATCCGGAACCAGAAAGGACGCTGGGGAAGCTGTAGCAGTAAAGGAAATCTCAATTTCAATTATCGCCTGCATTATCTGCCACAGGAGCTGATGGATTATGTTGTGGTACATGAACTTTCGCACCGGATTCATATGAATCATTCACGGGATTTCTGGGCTTTGGTCGGGCAGTATGATAAGGATTACAAACTGCATCAGACACAGCTTCGAAATATTGGGATTGACAAATAGAAAAAAAGGGTTTAAAGTATACGAATAAAGAGAAACCGATGAGAAAGAGGAGTAGACTTATCCGGATATCACAGAGAGCTGCAGGTGGTGTGATGCAGTATGGAAGGATTTGTTGAATGGACTTTCGAGGGTGGCCCAAAAGGAAATCACTTAGTAGGCGTCACCGGGAACCGAACCCGTTACCAATTCGGCATGTATGACATCGTACGTGAAAGAGTGGACATTTGTCAATTTGAGTGGTACCGCGATAATAAGATTTTATTACCGTCTCAAGCATTTTGCTTGAGGCGGTTTTTTAATGAAAGAGAGGAAAAAGATTATGAAGAAAAAAGTATTAGCTATGGTATTATCTGCAGTATGTGCAATGGGACTGCTGGCAGGATGTGGATCAGAAAATGATGGAAACACAACACAGGGACAGGGAGGAACTTCCGAGACAACCTATACGATCGGAATTTCACAGTTCGCAGAACACGGTTCACTGGACAATTGCCGTGAGGGCTTTTTGGCAGGGCTTAAGAATGCAGGAATTGAAGAAGGAAAGAATCTGAAAGTTGAATATCAGAATGCACAGACCGATACAGGTACAGCAAGTACGATTGCAGACAGTTTTGTATCAGAAAATGTGGATATGATCTGTGCCATTGCAACACCATGTGCAGCAAGTGCATACAACTCATGTATGAATACAGACATCCCAGTTGTTTATACCGCAGTATCGGATCCGGTTACCGCACAGCTTGCAAACGAAGATGGTTCAAGTGTCGGAAACATCACAGGTTCTTCCGATATTCTTCCAGTAGAAGAACAGTTGAAAATGATTCGTGAGATGATGCCAGATGCAAAGAAAATTGGTATTCTCTATACAACAAGTGAGGCAAATTCCTGCAGTACCATTGAAGAGTACAAAAAGCTTGCAGGCGATTATGGATTTGAAATCGTAGATACCGGTATCAATACTTCTGCCGACATTGAAATCGCAGCAACCGATCTGGTATCTAAGGTTGACTGCTTATGTAACCTTACCGACAATACAGTAGTAAATGCATTACAGACAGTACTCGATAAAGCAAACGGCGCAGGAATCCCGGTATTTGGAAGTGAAATCGAGCAGGTTAAATCCGGTTGCGTAGCATCTATGGGTATTGATTATTATCAGCTTGGAATTGAGACCGGTGAGATGGCTGCAAAGATCTTAAAGGGCGAAGCAACTGCAGATAAGACACCATTCATTACTGCATCAAAGGCTGAACTTTATGTAAATACTGCAGCAGCAGACAAAATCAACATGAAACTGGATAAATCCTATATTGCAAATGCCGCACAGACATTTGATGAGATTACAGTAAAGTAATAACAATAAGAGATAAAAAATAAGAGATAAATAATTAGATTTGGGGGTAACACCGTGACATTAGTTTTAAGCGTACTCGAACAGGGCATGATTTATGCAATTATGGCTCTTGGTATTTATATCACATATACGATTCTGGATTTTCCGGATCTGACGGTTGATGGAAGCTTCCCACTTGGAGCTGCTTTATCCGCTGTACTGATCGCAAAGGGATGCAATCCGATTCTGACACTGCTCATTGCTTTTGCGGCAGGAGCAGTGGCAGGAACACTGACCGGACTGATCCATGTCAAATTAAAAGTAAGGGATCTTTTATCCGGAATTATTATGATGACAGCATTGTATACCGTGAATCTGCGTATAGCAGGCAGAGCCAACCTTCCGATTTACAATATGACAACTTTGTTTGACAATGATCTTGTACATAGTCTTTTCAAAGGATCGCTTGCCGCTTTTTCCAATGTGATTATTATTTTGGTAATTACATTTATCATGAAGTTTTTACTGGATTGGTATATGAGCACGAAATCCGGATATCTCCTTCGTGCCGTTGGAGACAATGAAACGATCGTTACTTCCATGGGTGTAGACAAAGGCGTGATTAAGATTATCGGTCTTGCAATCGCCAATGGTCTTGTCAGCTTAAGTGGATGCATTTTTGCACAGCAGCAGCGTTATTTCGATGTTTCCATGGGAACCGGAACAATGGTCATCGGACTTGCCAGTGTAATTATTGGTATCAGTCTGTTGAAAAAAGTGACATTTTTACGTGTGACAACAAGTGTAGTGATTGGATCTATCGTATACAAAGCCTGTGTTGCGATTGCAGTAAAGCTTGGTATGCCGTCTTCCGATCTGAAACTGATTACAGCGGTGCTTTTCCTTGTGATTTTAGTGCTTGGCATGGATCGCAAAAAGAGAAAGAAGGTGGCTTAGATGTTAGAGTTAAAGCATATTCATAAAATGTATAATCCGGGAACAATCAATGAAATCTGTCTGTTTGATGATTTTAATTTAAATATTGAGGATGGACAGTTTGTTTCCGTTGTCGGAAGTAATGGTTCCGGTAAGACATCTATGCTCAACATTATCTGTGGTTCCATCCCGGTGGATGGCGGAAATATTGTTGTCAATGGCGTTGATATCACAAAACAGAAAGATTTTATTCGCCATCGCCGCATTGGACGTGTATTTCAGGACCCGTCGAAAGGAACCTGTCCGTCCATGACAATCCTTGAGAACCTTGCAATCGCGGATAACAAGGGAAAAATGTACGGACTGGGCAGAGGCACCAACCATGCCCGTGTGGAGGCGTACAAAGAACTGCTTGCCAGTGTAAATCTCGGACTCGAAGATAAGCTGCACACAAAGGTTGGAGCATTATCGGGTGGTCAGCGTCAGACACTGGCGCTTTTGATGGCAACCATGAATCCAATCGAATTTCTGATTCTTGACGAGCATACTGCAGCTTTGGACCCGAAGACAGCAGAGATTGTTATGGAACTGACCGGCAAGATTGTTGCAGAGAAAAAGGTTACCACGATCATGGTTACGCACAACCTGCGTTATGCGGTAGAATACGGTGATCGATTGCTGATGATGCATCAGGGACATGCGATTATTGACAAATCGGGTGCCGAGAAAAAGGCCATGCAGGTGGATGATATTCTCGGAACATTCAATGAAATCAGTATTGAATGCGGAAATTAGTGAAACAAGTACAAAAAGAAGGCGAAAGGAGTGAGAGCAACTCATGTTTTTCGCCTTTTTTCAATGGATACAGAGCGTGAATATGTATGTTGCGTCATGGATTTTCACAGGAATCTGCAATTTATCGTGTATGTGTATCATATGAAGGGGGAAGAACATCGCATTCATTAAATTTGACATCGTTTGGGACAGAAATTGCATAAATTTTTTGTTTAGTCAGAATTGATTCGGTTACGACCGAATAAAAATTGACATTCGTATACATTTTTACTCTTGAATATAGTTTCAAACTATGACAAACCACATAAATAAGGTATTATACAAACAAATCACGACATGGTAGGATAACCTTGGAAAACGAAAAAAAACACAGGAGGTTATCAAATATATGAGTACATTAAAGACACCATTTCGCTATGATTTTGTAGGAAGCTTTTTAAGACCGGAAAAGCTTAAAACAGCTAAAAAAGCGTTTGAAGAAGGAACAATCACACAGGAAGAACTCAACCGCGTGACGGATGAGTGCGTGACAGAAATCGTTGCAAAGCAGAAAGCAGCAGGATACCATGCAATCACGGATGGAGAGTTTAGAAGAAAATTCTGGCATCTGGACTTTATGTGGGGATTTGAAGGCGTTGCCCATGAAAAAGACGGTGGCAGCGTACAGTTTAACGGAGAGATGGCAGACCTTGAGGCTACTTATCTGGTGGGAAAGGTAAAAGCAAAGGCGCATCCGTTTGTAGAGTATTTCAAATTCTTAAAGCAGTTTGAAGATGAACAGACCATTGCAAAGTATACCATTCCGGCACCGGCGCAGATGTATCAGCAGATGATCGTTCCGCAGAACATTGAGCAGACAAGAAAATTTTATGCGACCGATGATGAGTTGATCGAGGATATCGGTAAGGCATATCAGGATGTGATCAAACAGTTCTATGCAGCAGGATGCCGTAATCTGCAGCTTGATGACTGTACCTGGGGTGCAATTGTCGGAGATGCTGCAAAGCAGAGATACCAGTCACTTGGTGTTGATATTGAAGAGGTAAAGGCACGGCTTTTGAAAGTAAATAATCTGGCACTGGAAGGAAGACCGGAGGATATGGTGATTACTTCCCACATTTGTCGCGGAAATTATCACTCTACATTTTTTACAAGTGGACCATATGATTCTGTAGCTGACTATGTATTTGCCCAGGAGCATGTGGACGCATTACTTTTGGAGTATGATGATGCGAGATCCGGTGGTTTTGCACCGCTTGCAAAAGTGTCTCCGGACAAGAAAGTTGTACTTGGACTTATTACAACAAAGAAACCGGAACTGGAAGATAAGGATAAGGTGATCGCAAGAATTCACGAAGCAGAAAAGTATATTCCGCTTGAGCGTCTATGCTTAAGTCCACAGTGTGGATTTGCTTCCTGTGAAATTGGAAATAAGATTACAGAGGAGCAGCAGTGGGCAAAGCTTGCACTTGTGAAAGAAATCGCAGAAGAAGTTTGGAAATAGAATATTGTTCTTACATATCTGCAACAATTTTTAAATATTTGCCATAGCTTAAAACTATATTTACTTTTAAGAAAATTATGTTACAACAGGACTTTAGTACTATTAGCATATAAGGATTACCATAGGAAAGTATACGTTTTGAGTAAGCATATGAGATTTAAAAAAGATGTGTTTCTGCAAGCGGATACACAACTTTACCGGGCAAAACAAAGCGGGCGTAATCAGGTATGCTGCGAATAAAAGTCAGAAATTACTTATATGTGCGGGTACCTCCTTATGACAGGAGGTACTTGTGCAGTGCAGCGAGATAGGTTTCACCAAGACGGCTGAGCAGGCCTTTGCGGTGGGTAATATAGCCGATATGCATTTCACTTTCATCAGCCAGTGGAACAGCAATAATGTCACTTCCATTCAGCTTTTCGTCAATGATACCACTGCACACCGTATAACCATTCAATCCAATCAGAAGATTGAACAGGGTTGCCCGGTCACGTACACGTATATTTTTCTTTCGTTCGGAAGGAGAAAAGATCTCTTCTGAAAAATAAAAAGAGTTATGTTCTCCCTGTTCAAAAGAAAGATATGGATATTCCTGAAGCTCTTCGTTTGTGATGACAGATTTTTGCGCCAGTGGATGATGACTGCTGAGAAATACATGTGGTTTTGCAACATAAAGCTCGTGAAATTTCAAATCATTGGATTTTAGAATTTTCTGCAGTACGGTTTCGTTAAATTCATTAAGAAACAGAATGCCAATTTCACTTCGCATATGAGCAACATCTTCAATAATTTCATAGGTCTGTGTTTCGCGCAGACTGAAATCATATTCTTCCTGTCCATATTCCTGAATCAGATCCACAAAAGCATTGACCGCAAAAGAGTAGTGCTGTGTGGAGACGCAAAATTTCTTTTTTCCACCATTATTTTTCTTATATTTGTCTTCGAGGATGGAGGCCTGTTCTAATACCTGTCTGGCATATCCTAAAAAATCTTCCCCCTCTTTTGAGAGACAGATTCCTTTATTTGAGCGATGGAAAATCGTGATATGCATTTCCTTTTCCAGTTCATGGATGGCATTTGTCAGGCTTGGCTGGGAAATGTATAATTGGTTTGCGGCTTCGGTAATGGTTCCGGTTTCCGCTACGGTTACAATGTATTTTAATTGTTGAAGAGTCATGAAAATACCTGTCCTTTGCGCTTTTGTTTTATGATAAATATTTTGTATATAATTGTCAAATTTGTGAGATTACACGATAAAATAAAACGAAAAATTCCTAGTGTTGTCTAAGCTTGTGTGGTAAGATATAAAATATATTTGGAGGAAACAAATTATGGCATACGAAAATGATTTTATTATGCGGCAGGTGCGCGATATGACACGCATGCTTGCTAAAATTTTGTTTGGAAAAAATACAGCGACTTATGAATATCAGCAGGAAGATAATTATACGGCAGCAGACAGTTTGTATGCGCGCCTGATTGCAATGGTGGATGCCGGAAAAATCAATGAGGCGGAAAACAGACTATATGAGGAGTTGGACCGTGATGAAGAAGGAACATTCGAGGTGGCTTTGGGGTTTTATGATTATTTGAATGAACTGCCGGAAGAATTCCTTGAGGCACATGATTACAGCAGAGACGAGGTAAAGGAAGGCGCGCAGAGTCTTGCAGACCGCAAGGGAATGGGAGTGCTTGGGGAAGGTTTGGATTAAATATTATGATGTACAATCCGCAGTTAGATACATTTTTGTGCGTTGTTGAGGCGGGAAGTTTCAGCAAGGCAGCAGAACAATTATATATCGGCTCCGGCGGTCATCAAACAGATCAATTCGCTTGAGGCAAGTCTTGGTGTGAAGCTTTTTGACAGGACACACAGAGGGCTTGTGGTAACGGAAGCCGGACAGTCGGTCTACAATGACGCAAAATATATTATCGTATTGTAAGGACTCGGTGCAGCGGGCGAAAGAAGCGATGCAGGTATCGGACGATGTGATCCGCGTCGGAATCTCACCGATGACACCGCCACAGGTATTTTTGAATCTGTGGACGCGGATTCAAAAGATATATCCGGATATGAAGTTTAAGCTGATCACATTTGAAAATACGTTGGAGAATGCAAGAGAGATATTGGCGAATATGGGGCAGAATATCGATGTGGTTGCCGGAATATTTGATGAAACAATGTTAAAATTCAGGGGATGTGACGGAACGGAGATTTTATTGGATGATCTGGCGGGAGAGGATCTCATGCTCATGCAAAGAGGCTGGAGTTATTACGGAGATCTGTTAAGAGATGATATAAGCAGGAATCATCCGTTGATCAAAATTATTCCGGTGAAATGGGATTACACCATGTCGTTTGGAATACTTCACTCGAAAATCAAGGATGATAATCTATTTTATACGGATGATCTCTACAGGCGTTATATTTCCTACAATTATCCACAGTGGCATATAAAGGAATATGAAACGGTTCATGATACATTTGAGGAAGATGTAGAAAACTGTCTGGAAGCTGGAAGGAATGCGCATATGGCAAAACCTTTAGATGTTAAGATAATAACAACGATAATTGCAAAATATTGTGCAAAGAAAAAGTAGCAAATAAGTGTTTACATTACCGTGAAAAGGGGAATAAAATAAACTTAAAAAATAACGAGGAGGTTCACACATGAAATCAAGAATTAAAATATTGAAGAAATTCGGAGCAATTGTATTGGCAGCCAGTCTTTCTTTCGGTATGCTGGCAACATCTACACAGGAGACAAATGCAGCAGCTAATTATCAAGTAAAGAAAGTCGTGTATTCGAAAGAGTACAAATGGGATGATGGAACGGCATATTTTACGGTCAAAGGAAAATTTCCACAGATTAAAAATGACACAGACGCCACAAAGAAGATCAATCAGGCATTGACCAAAGAGAAAAATCGTCTAATCAATCAGTGGAAAAAGAATGCAAAAGAATATAAGAATGAGATTAAAGAAATTAAAAAAGATAATAATTTAGAAATTACATATGGAGATGAAATTACATATAAAGTGTATTCCAATGATGATAAGTACTTTAGTGTAATGCTCAGTGGTTATCTGTTTACTGGTGGAGCACACGGTAATCCGTATCGTAGCTGTCTGACATTTGATGCACAGACCGGAGAAAAGCTTACTGCAGCTAAAATATTCGGAATCAGTAAGAAACAGTTGAATCAAAAGGTGAAGAAACTTTATCTGAAAAAGTATGATAAAATGGGCGAAGAAGCAGGATTCTATCCGGCAATAGGAGATGAGGATGGAAGAAAGTTATTACAGGATAACCTGAAAAATATGGATTTTAACTCTTCATTTTATGTGAAGAATGGTAAGGCAGTATTTTATGCAGGGCCATACGCATTAGGACCATATGCGGCAGGACATATTTCTGCTTCTGCAACAATCAAATGATATGAGAATTGGGTAAATTGTATGCACAATTGATATAACAGTCACAAAATCTTCACATAAATTTAGCAGTCCGTGCTTGACAGTGCTAACGGATGGTGCTATAACATACTCAGACAAAGAAATATCACATTAATAAGTGACAAATAGAAGCCATCAATCAGATGACAACAGAAAAGAGGCGTATGAAGATGGCAGATAAAAACCCAAAACATCCATTAAAGAAAAAACAGGCGAAAGCCAAAGATAAAAAGAAACATGTTTATGAATAACAGAAAAAGTTCCGGCAGACAGTAAGTTGCCGGAACTTTTTTGTTTAAAAATGGGAAACGAGTTTGACCTTTTGTTTTAGTGCGTTTATACTATATAGCAGTTAGTTTACAAAAGAATTTAACATGGAATACATAGGGTGAGCGAGAAGATAAATAATTATTATGAGAAGGTAGTCGCAAGGACAAGACGGTCCAGACAAACGAAAGATGGGAAATAAAGATGGAACAAAAGAAGATGACAATGCAGGAAGCAGAGAAAAAAATCGACACTTACAAAGAAATATTTTCCGTTGTGCGTCTGCTTAAAGGGGAAGAAATAGAGGAAACACAAAAACAGAAAACAGACGGCATGGAGGGAGTAGATACTTCATGTCAGTGCTACAGTTTCTGGAAAAAACAACATCTGTGTGACAACTGCATTTCTATAAAAGCACTGCATGAGAAAACACAGAAAACAAAGCTGGAATTTCTGGACAATGAAGTGTTTGAAGTAATTGCAAAATATATGGAAATCGATGGAGAGCCGTATGTTATGGAGTTACTGAACCGCATGGAGGAAGAAACTTTTGTTGATTCCATAGGAAGAGAAAAGCTCGTAGAAAAACTTACCGTTTATAATAACAAATTGTATAAAGATGCTTTGACAGGAGCATATAACCGCCTCTATTATGAGGAAGATGTAAAAAAGCGGATGCAGACATCCGGTGTGGCACTGATCGATGTGGATGATTTTAAGCTATATAACGATACTTACGGACATCTCACCGGAGATATGGCACTTGTTACAGTTGCGAATGCAATTAAGAAATGTATCCGCAAAACAGATATTCTGGTGCGGTACGGCGGTGATGAATTTATTTTGGTTTTGCCGGATGTCAATGAAGACATATTGATTCGCAAACTGCAGCGGGTACAGCATGCCATTCAGCATGCGAGTGTTCCGGGATATTCAAAACTACAGTTGTCTGTTAGTATTGGTGGAGTCGTATCCTGCAATGAATCGATTGAGAGTGCGGTCAGCCGTGCGGATAAACTGATGTATCAGGCAAAGACAGAAAAGAATATGGTGGTTACGGAGGAAAACAAGGTGAATCATGAGGGGGAAATCAGCCCATTGGAGCAGAAAAACCGCATGAAACCACAGATTCTTATTATAGATGATTCCGAAATCAACAGAGATTTGCTTGCGCAGATGTTAGAGAAAGAGTATCAGATTCTTCATGCAGAAGATGGGGAACATGGAATACAGATGCTCGAGCAACATGGCAGAGAAATTGCACTTGTACTCCTGGATATTATCCTGCCGGGAATGGATGGATTTGAAGTGCTTTCCTATATGAACCGCAGACAGTGGATTGAAGACATTCCGGTCATTATGATTTCGAGTGAGCATACAGAGACGGAGATTCGTCATGCATATGAACTTGGATCTGTTGACTATATCAACCGCCCATACGATGCGAAAATTGTTTACCAGCGTGTGACAAATACCATAAAATTATACGCAAAGCAGCGACGCCTGATTTCTCTTATTAAGGATCAGATCAATGAAAAAGAAAAAAATAACCAGATGATGATCCGCATTTTAAGTCAGATCGTTGAATTTCGTAATGGAGAGAGCGGAAGTCATGTACTTCATATCAACAAATTGACCGAGATGCTTTTGGATCGTCTGATTCAAAAGACAGACCAGTATCAGCTGGATGGTCAGATGGTTGCTATGATTGCGACGGCATCTTCTCTTCATGACATCGGAAAAATAGGTGTGGATGAGAAGATTTTAAATAAACCGGGCAAACTGACGAAAGAAGAGTTTGAAATCATGAAGACGCATACGATTATCGGTGCAGCAATACTTGATCATTTGGAAAACTATCAGGATGAGCCGATGGTCAAAGTGGCACACGAAATCTGTCGCTGGCACCACGAGCGATTCGATGGAAAAGGCTATCCGGATGGATTGAAAGCGGACGAGATTCCAATTTCTGCACAGGTGGTATCTGTGGCAGATGTTTATGACGCTTTGGTAAGTGAACGTGTTTATAAGAAAGCTTTTTCGCATGAAAAGGCTCTGCAGATGATCTTAGACGGTGAATGCGGACAGTTTAATCCGATTTTGATCGATTGTCTGAAAGAAATCAGCGAGGAGATAAAGACAGAATACAATGAACAATCATAATCATCAGAAAAAAATTGCACTGATCAATGATTTTACCGGATTTGGACGGTGCTCCATAGCCGTACAGCTTCCAATTATTTCGATGATGAAAGTGCAGTGTTGTCCGCTTCCAACTTCTATTTTCTCGAATCATACCGGATATGAGCATTTTTTCTATACCGACTATACAGACAATATGAATGCTTATATGCAGGAGTGGAAACGACTGGACCTGCAGTTTAAAGGAATTTGTACTGGTTTTCTGGGATCTGCGAAACAGATTCAGATTGTAAGTGATTTTATCCGGCAGTTTAAAGAGAACGATTCAATTGTGATCATTGATCCGGTGATGGGAGATTATGGAAAACCTTATCCTACCTATACGGACGAGATGTGTAAAAAAATAGTAGAGCTTGTGCGCTATGCGGATATCGTGGTTCCGAATGTGACGGAAGCCTGTGTTTTGACAGATACGCTGTACAAAGAGCGCTGGACAACGCGAGAACTGACTGTTCTGGCAGAAAAGATTGCGGCAATCGGACCGGACAAGATCGTTATTACGGGAATCCTGCAGAAGACCTATGTATCGAATTTCTGCTATGAAAAGGGGAAAGGATACGAGATGATCCGTACCCATAAAGTTGGAAATTCCCGTTCGGGAACCGGGGATATTTTTTCTGCAATTGTTGCGGCAGATGCAGTTAACGGAGTGGAATTTACCGCATCGGTAAGAAAAGCATCCAAGTTTATCCAGAAATGTATTCAAAGGTCGGTAGAGCTGAATCTGCCGCTTACGGATGGTGTCTGCTTTGAAGAATTGCTTTATACATTGCGGGCATAGACTTGTTCGTTATATTTGAGAGAGCATTTATAATAAAGGAGCAAAATTAACTATGAATAAAGGAATGAACATTTTATACCAGGTACACAATAATCTTTATGTGAATCTTACAAATCGCTGTCCCTGCGCCTGTACATTCTGTTTAAGACAGACAATGGATTCTGTAGCAGCAGATGATGCGACGTTATGGCTTTTGCATGAGCCGGATGTCGAAGAAGTGATTGCGGCATTCGATAAATTTGATATGTCTGCTTACGATGAGGTCGTGTTCTGTGGATATGGGGAACCGACGGAGCGGCTGGATGTGCTTCTTTCCGTTGCAAAGTATGTGAAAGAACATTTTCAAAAGCCGATACGTATCAATACGAACGGACTTGCCAATCTTATTTGGGAGAAAGATGTAACACCGGAATTGAAAGGTCTGGTTGATACCATATCGATCAGCCTGAATACGCCGAATGCAGAGCGTTATCACGAACTGGTGCGCAGCAGGTTCGGTGAGAAATCTTTTGACGCGATGCTTGCATTCGCAAAAGAGGCAACAAAGTATGTACCACATGTGGTGCTTACAACCGTTGATACAACACTGACAAAAGAAGAGGAAAAGCAGTGTCAGCAGATCTGTGATTCGCTTGGGGTGACATATCGTATCCGCCCCTGGGAGGACTGAAAATAAAAGATCTGAATTTTAATAATTAAGAAAACGCCTGTTTTGTGGAGAACCATAAAGCAGGCGTTTTCTATATAAAATGTATATGATGAAATCTGGTAAAATTAGAAATCTACTTCCGTGTCATAATAGCAGCACTTCAGCAGTTTTTCCATCTCCTCCTGACTTGGCTGTCTTGGATTGGAGCCGGTGCAGGCATCAAGAATCGCGTTGGCTGCGATATCATGAAGACGCTCTAAGAAGACTTCTTCCGGAACAAATCCCTGTTCAGCCGGATAGCTGTCCGGACCATAGTTTTTGATGCAGTGCGGAATGTTCAATGCATCATTCATACCGCGAAGATAAGCAATCAGCAGATCAACTTTTTCATCGAGAGAATTTCCACCTAATCCCATGAAATCTGCAATCTCACCGTAACGTTTCTTTGCGGCCTCATCCTTTGCGTTAAAAGCGATGACTTTTGGAAGGTACATCGCATTGGCAGCGCCGTGGATAATATGAGCACCGTAATCTGCAAAAGCAGCACCTGTCTTATGCGCCATGGAGTGAACGATTCCAAGTAAGGCGTTGGAGAATGCCATACCGGCGAGACACTGTGCGTTATGCATGGAATCACGCTTTTCCATATCTCCATTATAAGAACCGACCAGATCACGCTGGATCATCTTGATCGCATGAAGTGCGAGAGGATCGGTAAAGTCACAATTTGCAGTGGAAACATATGCTTCGATTGCATGTGTCATTGCATCCATTCCGGTATGTGCAACCAGTTTCTGCGGCATGGTCTCTGCAAGTTCCGGATCTACGATAGCAACATCCGGTGTGATCTCAAAGTCAGCGATCGGATATTTGATGCCTTTTTCATAATCTGTGATGATTGAAAATGCGGTCACTTCCGTTGCGGTACCGGATGTAGATGAAATTGCACAGAAGTGTGCTTTCTGACGAAGTTTCGGGATGCCGAACACTTTGCACATATCTTCGAATGTGATATCCGGATATTCGTATTTGATCCACATGGCTTTAGCTGCATCAATCGGAGATCCACCGCCGATTGCAACAATCCAGTCCGGTTGGAATGCTTCCATCGCAGCAGCACCTTTCATAACGGTTTCCACGGATGGATCCGGTTCAATTCCTTCAAATAACTGAACTTCCATACCGGCTTCTTCCAGGTATTGTTTTGCGCGGTCAAGGAAACCAAAACGCTTCATAGATCCGCCGCCAACACAGATAATGGCGCGTTTTCCTTCGAATGTTTTGAGTGCTTCCAAAGCTCCTTTTCCATGATACAGGTCACGTGGTAGTGTAAATCTTGCCATAGCTCCTCCAATCTGCCGCAAAGCGGCTACCCCAATGATTATTACGTTGATGAAATCAACCTATGTGGTAATATTATACCATAGGTGTTAAAAGAATGACATGAATTTATACAAGTTTAATAAGATTTCTTGTACTTTGTAAAAAACACGAAATAGCGCCCCATATTTATGGAAACATGCTAAAATAAAAGGAACACTTTCAAAAAGAGTGAGTGAAATGTGTGAAAAAACACAAATAAATTACTTCGAGGAGTGACAAAAATGAAGTACTTGAGACAATTACTAATTATTCTTATTTTCTCTTTTATTGGAGAGATATTGCACAGCCTGATCCCAATACAGGTTCCGGCAAGCATTTATGGACTTGTGTTGCTATTTATAGCACTTTTGACTGGCATTATTCAGCTTCCACAGGTAAAAGAAGCGGCAAAGTATCTCATTGAGATTATGCCGCTGATGTTTATTCCGGCAGGCGTTGGTCTGTTAGAGAGCTGGGGAAATCTGAAATCAATTCTTGTTCCGGTTCTGCTCCTTCTGGTGGCATCTACCATTTTGGTTATGGGAGTTTCCGGAAAAGTGACACAGGGAATTATTCAAAGAAGTAAACGAAAGGAATCAAAGAAACAGTCATGAGCAATTTTTTAGAAAATTCAGTATTTTTTGGTGTATTTATCAGTATCATAACTTATGAAATCGGTGTCTTAATTAAAAAGAAATTAAAGCTGGCAATCTTTAATCCGCTTTTGATTTCTATCGCGTTGATCATCGTATTTCTTCTTGCTTTTCATATTAAATATAATGTATATGAGAGCGGTGCACAGTATTTATCGTATTTTCTGACACCGGCGACTGTAGCACTTGCGGTGCCGCTTTATGAACAGATCGAGCCGCTTAAGAAGAACTGGAAAGCCATTGTTGCGGGAATTTTGTCTGGTGCGCTGACATCTGCGTTATGTGTGCTTGCGGTTGCATTGATTTTCCAGTTAGATCATAAACAGTATGTTACACTTTTACCAAAGTCCATCACTACAGCAATCGGTATGGGACTTTCGGAGGAACTTGGGGGTATTGTGACCATTACCGTTGCGGTCATCGTTGTGACAGGTGTGATCGGGAACATGTTTGCTGAGTCGATCTGCAAATTGTTCCATATTACAGATCCGGTTGCGAAAGGTATCGGAATCGGTTCGGCATCCCATGCGATGGGTACCGCCAAGGCTATGGAGATGGGGGAAATCGAAGGCGCAATGAGTAGCCTTTCCATAGCGGTATCCGGTTTACTTACGGTAGTAGTTTCCATTATTTTTGCCCAGATTTATTAAATCCGGCAAAAAGCGGACATAAAGGAGAAGAAAAATGTCGTTACAATTTGTATTGGGGAGTTCTGGAAGCGGAAAAACCGAATATGTATACAGCCAGATTGTGGCACAGGCGGGGGAGCATCCGAAGAAAAATTATCTCGTGATCGTTCCGGAACAGTTTACGATGCAGACGCAGCAGAAACTGGTCGAACTTGCGCCGAACCATGCCATTATGAATATCGATGTCCTCAGTTTCAAAAGACTGGCATATCGTGTGTTTGATGAGATGGGAAGAACCGATATTCAGGTGCTCGAAGAGACGGGAAAGAATCTTGTACTTCGCAAGCTGGCGAGTGAGCAGGAAGAAAATCTGACAGTTTTGCGTCCGAATATGAACCGCATGGGATATATTGGAGAGGTCAAATCATTGATCTCAGAATTTATGCAGTACAACATTACCTGGGAGCAGCTGGAAAAAATTACGCAAAAAGCTGGAATTTCTCCGGTCCTTTCGGCAAAGCTGCGTGATATTTCCGTAATGTACCGTGCGTTTGAGACTTTTATGCAGGGAAGTTATATTACGGATGAAGAGATTTTGTCGGTACTTGCTTCAATGGCAAAAGACTCTGAAATTTTAAGCGACAGTGTTCTGGTATTTGATGAATTTACCGGATTTACGCCGGTGCAGAATCAGCTCATGCAGGAACTTCTTCAGGTGACAGATCGTATTCTTATTACACTTACCATAGATGCCAGGGAAGATTTTTACCATAGCATGGGAAGTGAAGAGTTGTTCGATATGTCGAAGAAGACCATTCATGTACTTTCCAAAATGGCGGATGGATTACATATTCCGGTTTTAGAACCAATCGTACTGGCGGACAGTGACAAAAAACGATTTTGTGACGCGCCGGCACTGGCATTTCTTGAAAAGAATCTTTTTCGAACTCCATACGAAAAAATGGACAAAGAAGTTGAAGAGATACACCTTGCAGCGGTGCGTACCCCGAAGGATGAGCTTACGCTTGTTGCAAGGGAAATCAACCGTCTGGTGCGGCAGGGATACCGCTACCGTGAGATCGCGGTTGTGACGGGTTCGGTGGAGACGTATCAGAGTTATATCGACCCGCTGTTTACCAAATATGAGATTCCGTATTTTATGGATACCACAAAGGAAGTGTTGTTTCATCCATTTATTGAGTTTATTCGCGCAACGCTTGAGATTATCACAGGCAATTACAGCTATGAAGCGATGATGCGCTTTTTGCGGTGTGGCTTCTGTGCGATTACACAGGAGGACCTGGATGCCTGCGACAATTATCTGGTGGCTACGGGAATCCGTGGGCATGGGGCATGGAACAAGCGCTGGCTTCGCATGCCGCGGCAGAAATCCATGTACGACCTTGAAAAGCTCAACGAAATCCGGGAAACGATCGCAGATGTATTAGAACCAGTGTATGAAGTATTTTCCAGAGAGGATGCCTGCGTATCGGATGGCGTTCTGGCATTATACCAGTTACTGGTAAGACTGGATGTGGAGAAACAGTTATGGCAGAGAGAGCAGGAGCTCCTGGAAACAGATGAGCAGACGAAATCGAAAGAGTACGGACAGATTTTTGAAATCGTCATGCACCTTTTGGAAAAATATAATCTGCTGCTGGGGCAGGAACCTTTGGATGCAGAATCGTTTACAGAAGTTCTTGATGCAGGATTATCGGCTGCTTCCGTTGCAGTGATTCCGCCTGGATATGACAGTGTCACGATTGGTGATATTGAACGAACACGATTGAATCATGTAAAGATTCTGTTTTTTGTAGGTGTGAACGACGGGCTTATTCCAAAAAGCAGCAATCACGGCGGCATTATCTCCGAATATGAAAGAGAGATGCTTTTAGAGAGCGATATCGAGCTTGCACCCGGGGCGCGTGAGCAGGCGTTTATCCAGCGGTTTTATCTGTACCGCAATTTGACAAAACCATCCCGGCAGCTGTATATGAGTTATGCAAGAATTGACAGGGAAGGAAAAGCACTGCGCCCATCGTATCTTGTGGCGGTCATACGAAGAATCTTTCCGAAGCTGGAACTTAAGGAATATGAGGAGATTGAGGCGGCAGATGATTTCTATACAAAAGAGGCAGCAGCAGATTATCTGATTCATGGAAAGAAAGACGAGGCATGGTTTGCTCTGGCGAAGTGGTTCATGGATACGGATGAGACGGAAAATGAAAAGATTACCGGGCTTTTGACAGCGGCATACTGCTGTTATAAAAATACACCAATCAGTCAGGCGGTGGCGCGCGCTCTGTACGGCAGGAGACTCGAAGGAAGTGTGACCCGGTTAGAACGTTTTGCAGCCTGTGCCTATGCGCATTATCTGCAATATGGTCTGCAGCTTCGTGAGCGGGAGACTGCCGGATTTGAGAGCGTGGATATGGGGAATCTTTACCATGAGGCTTTGGAGAGGTACAGCCGGAAGTTAGAGGCATCGGAGTATGACTGGTTCGGCGTGCCGGATGAAGCGAGAAGTCTTATGGCGGCAGAAGCGATGGATGAGGCTTTGGAAGGATATCCAAATGCAAGTCTTTCTGATTCTGCACAGAATATGCATCAGACAAAGCGCATGAAGGATATTTTTGATCAGACGGTATGGGCACTGACAAAGCAGGTGCGGGCGGGAGCGTTTGTGCCGACGGATTTTGAAATCCGGTTTTCTGAGCTGGAACAATCTGCCGCATTGGAATATGAGCTGGCAAACGACGTGCAGATGCGTCTGACCGGACGGATTGACCGGTTGGACACATACGAAGACGAACAGAAACTCTGCGTGAAAGTCATTGACTATAAATCAGGCAACACCAGATTTGATCTGATCAAAATTTACCAGGGTCTGCAGTTGCAGCTGGTCGTATATATGAATGCCGCGATGGAGCTGGCAGATAAAAAGCATCCTAAGAAAGAAATTCTTCCGGGTGGCATTTTGTATTACCACATTGATGATCCGGTGCTTGAAACTGAGGAAAACATCAGCGAGAGCGAGGCGGAACATGCGCTTCTTATGGCGCTTCGACCGGATGGACTGGTAAATGCTGATGAAACGATTTACCGTGGCATGGATGCTGATTTTGAAGGTAAATCAGAAGTAATTCCGGTAGAATTAAAGAAGTCAGGAGAAATTTCCATGGCACGTTCCCATGTGGCAACGACGGACGAATTTGCGTTGATCCAGCGGTATGTCACATCGGAAATAAAAAGGCAGGGACAGCAGATCTATGCGGGCGATGTAAGTGTAAATCCGTATCAGAACGGAACGGAGTGCAGCTGCAATTACTGTCCGTATGCCAGTGTGTGTGGCATTGATGGGAAAATTCCGGGTTATGGATACCGCCATATGGAAAATTTGTCAAAGGATGATGTATTCGACCGTATGGAAACCGATCTGGCGAGACAGGAGTAGGAGGAAATCATGAAGTGGACAACCGAACAACAAAAAGTAATTGATCTTCGTGACCGTGATATTCTCGTATCTGCTGCCGCCGGTTCGGGAAAGACGGCCGTGCTGGTCGAGCGAATCATTCAAAGAATTACGGATAAGAACCACCCGGTAGATATTGATCGTCTGCTTGTTGTGACATTTACGAAGGCAGCAGCAGCGGAGATGAGGGAGAGAATCGGAGCCGCCATAGAGGCACAGTGTGAGAAATATCCGGAAGACATGCACCTGCGCCGCCAGTCTGCATTATTACACAATGCCATGATTACAACAATTGACAGTTTCTGCCTGTTTGTTGTGCGGAATCATTTTGAGGAGATTAATTTAGACCCGAATTTCCGCATTGCAGATGAGGGGGAAATGAAACTCTTAGAACAGGATGTTATGCAGGAAGTGTTTGAGGGACAGTATGCCAATCAGGCGGAAAGCTTTTTGCATCTGATCGATGCTTATGCCGGTAAGAGGAGTGATCAGGCGGTAAGGGATATGGTAAGTAAGATTTATCATATTTCACTGAGCAGTCCGTGGTCGCTGGAATGGATGGAAGGACTTGTTGCACCGTATCAGGTGAAAAATAAAGAAGAACTGCAACAGACACAGATGATACAGGAAATCGTAACGCATGTCAGACAGCTGGTTTCGGACATGCAGATACAGTTGGAACATCTGCTGCACCTGGCACTGGCGGAGGATGGCCCGTCCGCTTACGCTGCAACGATCGAGCAGGATATCAAACAGTTAGAAGAGATAAAGGACTGTGCGGATTATGAACAGATGCAGACTTTTTTTGCAGGACTGAAATTTGGCAATCTGTCTGCCATCCGGAAATTTACAGGAGATCCGCTCAAGAAGGAAACCGTCCAGACAACGCGCAATGCAATCAAGAAAGAAATTGACACGATAAAAACAAAGTATTTTGGAATGGATCTGGATCGGTTGCTGGAACAGGTAACCCGTTTGGAACCAATTGCAGGAGAACTGGTGGAGCTTTCCCTTTTGTATGCCAAAGCGATGGCAGCTGGGAAGAGCAAAAAGCGTATTGTGGATTTCTCAGATATTGAGCATTTTGCGCTGCAGATTCTTGTGGATGATAAGACAAAAACGTGCCGGCATACGGCTGAGGAATTCCGGAGACATTTTGAAGAAATCATGATTGATGAGTATCAGGACAGCAACCAGGTACAGGAAGAAATCATGACGGCAATTTCCAGACATGAAGAAGGTGGCCACAATATGTTTATGGTTGGGGATGTTAAACAGAGCATTTACCGTTTCCGACTGGCCCGTCCGGAACTGTTTATGGGAAAGTATGCGCTTTTTTCGACAGAAGAAGCCAGACAGCAGCGCATTGATCTGCACCAGAATTTCCGAAGCAGGCAGGAAGTTGTGGATTTCTGCAATGACATTTTTTATAAAATCATGAGTCCGGATCTGGGACGGGTAACGTATGATGAAGATGCGGCACTTTACTGCGGTGCTTCCTATCCGGACAATGCCAATATGCAGGCGGAACTTCTGCTTCTCGATGAGGCGGATGACATGCTCAAGGAGCAGGAGAATCTGGACAAAAAGCAGATGGAAGCGCACATGGTAGCTACGAAAATCCAATGGCTGATGAAGTACCAGAAAGTCGTGGACAAAGCGAGTGGACAGCTTCGACCAATACGATATGGAGACATCGTGATTCTGTTTCGTAGCCTGAAGAACTGGGGAACGGATTTTGTGTCTGTGTTAGGGGAGCATGGTATCCCGGCACATGTAGAATCTTCCACAGGCTATTTTTCTGCATTGGAAGTGCAGACGATATTAAGTTATTTAAGAATTCTGGATAATCCGTATCAGGATATTCCGATGGCAGCTGTACTGAAATCTCCAATTGTGGGATTGGATGAGGAAGAGCTGGCACAGCTTCGTGTCAGTGATCCGACGGTTTCGTTTGCAGCAGCTGCATTAAAACAGATGGAGGAAGCCACAGAAGGACCATTGGCAGAATTCTATGAGAATTATTCCAGACTGCGCAAAGAACGGGATTTGCCGATTCATGAGCTGATACAAAAAATCCTGGCGGTGACCGGATACGGCAATTATGCACAGGCGATGCCTGCCGGAGATCGCAGGGGTGCAAATCTGCAGATGCTGATTGAAAAAGCGGTGGACTATGAAAAGACGAGTTATCGCGGACTGTTTCATTTTGTGCGGTATATCGATCAGTTGCAGAAATACGAGATTGATTATGGTGAGGCAGATACGACCGGAGAGAATGCAGATGTTGTCCGTATTATGACGATTCACAAAAGTAAAGGTCTGGAGTTTCCGGTTGTATTTGTATCGGGCATGGCAAAACATTTCAATCAGATGGATACCAATGACAAGCTGGTGGTGCATCCCGATCTTGGCATGGGAATCTGTGAGATTTCCGGTAAGCCAAAGGTAAAGAAAAACTGTCTTTTCCGTTCGGCAATTGCAGATAATCTGCGCAGGGAAAATCTCGGAGAGGAACTTCGTGTCCTGTATGTTGCACTGACCCGTGCAAAGGAAAAACTGATCCTCACAGGCGTAATTAAGGATGGGGAAAAGACGATAGGTAAATACACTGGAAACACAATTCCGAAGAAACCGATCGGTTATCGGGAGCGTGTGGGCGCTGCCAGTTATCTGGACTGGGTGCTGCCGGCAATGCTGTCTTATCCGGATAAGTACACGATTACATGGACGGATCCAAGGGAGATTGTCTGGGAGACCGTAAAAGAAGCTGCAGAAAAGCAGATGGATTATCAGGAGCTTATGGCGCATATACAGAATGCTGATCTTCGGGATGTGCAAAAGTATGAGGAACTGTTTTCCTACGAATATCCTTATAAAAGTCAGGCAGGACGCAAAAGCAAATATTCGGTTTCGGAATTAAAGCATGCTTCCATGGTATTACAGTACGATCAGACAGAGGGGGAAGCGCAGGTGCCGGAATTCCTGCTGGAAGAACATGAATCTTATGTGCCGGATTTTGCCAGAGAAGGGGACGAAAAAGAGACTACCGTATCGCTGGTGAATCCGGGTGCACTTCGTGGAACGGCAGTGCATCGTGTGATGGAGTGTCTGGATTTTATGGCTTTGGCCAAAATCAATCAAACGGATTCAAAAGCAGTGCAGCAGTTTGTGGCAGAACAGCTGGATCGGATGAAAGCATCCGGTGAGCTGATGGAAGAATATTATAACCTGATTGTTCCTGCAACGATTGAAGGCTTTGTAAAAAGCCCGGTTGCCATGCGTATGGCAAAAGCAGCGTGCAAAGGGGAACTGTATCGGGAAAAACCGTTCGTTATGCAACATGAGGATGTGCTCGTACAGGGAATCATTGATGTGTTCTGGATGGAAGAAGACAATATCATTTTGCTGGATTATAAAACAGACCGCATCAAAAAGGGCGAAGAACTTGTCATGCGTTATGAGACACAGTTGCGCCTGTACGCGGATGCATTAAGCCGTGTTTTTTCCAATGAAACGGTGCATAAAAAAGCGGAGGAATGTTTACTCTATTCTTTCCATTTACAGGAGGTAGTACGTATATGAGTCAGATGATTTTGGCGTCGGCATCACCGCGGCGAAAAGAATTATTAGAACAGGTCGGGGCAGAGTTTGTAATCTGTCCAGCAAAGGGAGCAGAAGTGATCACAGAGACGGAACCGTCAGCGGTTGTGATGGAATTATCCCGGCAAAAAGCAGAGGAAGTAGCTTCCGGAGTACTCACTTACAATGAACAGCATGCAGATCTGGCAACCCCGCAGGATATCCTTGTGATCGGAGCAGATACGGTAGTTGCTTATGAAAATCAGATACTTGGAAAACCAAAGGACGAGGAAGATGCAAGACGGATGCTTACGGTGTTATCCGGAAAAACGCATAGTGTCTATACGGGTGTGACATTTGTGTTCATTGATAAAGAAGGTCGAACCGGAGAGCATTGCTTTTTTGAAAAGACAGATGTCTGCATGTATCCATTAAAAGAAGAGGAGATTGACCGGTATATTCAAAGCGGTGATCCGATGGATAAAGCGGGAAGCTATGGAATACAAGGGTGTTTTGCTATCCATATTAAGGAGATACGGGGCGATTATAACAATGTGGTAGGACTTCCGGTGGCGCGTTTGTACCAGGAACTGCAAAAGCTCGGAGTCAGCATCTGGGAATACCGATAGAGTGAAATGGTACCTTTCCCTTTTAATCATGAAATTACGGTTGTAGGAGAAACCGTTGTCAGGTATAATACGAATACAGGGGAACGATTCGCAAGTTCTGAAAAATAAAAGAAATATCAAAACAGGAGGGCAACATTATGTATGAATATGATGATGAGGTATTAAATTATTTTTTAGAGAATCAGCAGCAGCTTTTTCCGGAGAATGTAGCAGATACATTGGAAGAGGCTGAGAATTTTTTAGAGGATTGTATGGCAGTCGTATGCGACAACCTCAAAGATGTTAAAGATTATTTTGATGAGGCAGGAATGGATATCGCAGGAATGAGCGATGACGAAATCCTTGAGGCTAGTGAAGTATTTGCACTTCCGAGTGGAAGATTCCTGATCGTAGAAGGATAGATGAAGGCATATGAAGAAAAGTAAGGCGATTTGTGTACTGGCAATTGTGGGATTGCTGTCATCCACACTGGGTGGATGTACGGTAGGAAACACACAGATTCGATTGGAAACCATACAGTTGCACAGCCATAAAACAGTATTTCAGATCAATAATAACAAATGCGAATTAAAATATGCCAAGCTGTATATGTGCAATTACCGGAATCTGTACGGACGTGCTTATGGCATGGATTTAGAACCATATGATTTCGGCAGTGATTCTTTGGAGGATTATGTCAAGGATGTGACATTACAGGAACTGGCAAGAATCTACTGTATGGATATGATTGCGCAGCAGAAGAAGATGAGTCTGACCGATGAAGAAGAAAAGCTGGTAAAATCTGCGGCAGAATCCTATTATGATTCGCTTTCCGATGAAGAAAAGTCTTACATGGATGTCAAAGAGAAAGATATTGTTACGGCATATGAACATTATGCGCTTGCAGAAAAACTCTATAAGACACTGACGGAAGGTGTGGACGAGGAAGTGAGCGATGACGAAGCCAGAGTAATTCATGTGCAGCAGATTTTTGTGACAGATGAGGAGTCAGCGCGCACAGTGCAGGACTTATTAAAGAAAGGAACGGAATTCGCCACTGTGGCACAGGACTACAACCATTCCGGCGAAGTTGACCGGACTGTAGCAAGAGGGGAGTATCCAAAAGCAGTGGAAGATATTGCGTTCAATCTTAATAATGATGAATGCTCTGATATGATAAAGGTAGATGGAGGCTATTATTTTATCAAGTGTCTCAACAAGATGGAAAAAGAACTAACCGAAAAGAACAAAGATACGATTCGGACAAAGCGGGAGAAAGAACAGTTCGAAGATGCATATCAGAAATTTGTAGATTCCGCATCGTTCCAGTTAAATGACAGCTTGTGGGATGAGGTCAAATTAGATGATATGCAGTCCTTTACAACAGACAGTTTCTTTGAAACTTACGATAGATACTTTGAATAAATGGTACCTTGGAATAGTAAAACGAAAGGACACTGATAGATGAAGTGGGAGTTTGACTGGCTTTATGCGCTGCAGCAGATTCATAATCCGGTTCTTGACCCGATCATGGTAGGATTATCCGCTTTGGGAAATGCAGGAATCCTGTGGATCATTGTATCCGTCATTTGCCTGATAAAAAAAGAGACGCGAAGATGTGGTGTACAGATGATCATTTCCATGCTTGTCGTACTGGTGATCGGAAACGGAATCTTAAAGAACCTCGTTTGCAGACAGCGTCCCTGCTGGATTGATCCGACCGTTACTCTGCTTGTCAAAAATCCAAGTGACTATTCATTCCCGTCCGGGCATTCCATGAATAGTTTCACGGCAGCAGTAACCATATGGTTCTATCACAAAAAGGCGGGGGCAGCAGCAATTGCAGTTGCAACGCTGATTGCATTTTCACGCCTGTATAACTTCGTGCATTTTCCGACGGATGTGTTTGCCGGAATTGCAATCGGAAGTATTGTGGCGATCATTGTGAACTACATTATGAAATTACATAAAACAAAAAATGGACTACGCACCAATTAAAGTGCATAGTCCATTTTTTTGTGACAAATTTATTTTGTGAGCAGCAACATAATTTCATTACTTCTCTTTACAAACTTGCTCATTGCATCCGCAGACAATGGCTGGTTGGAAAGCATAGCCAGATCATACAGCTGCTCTGCAAACATAGAAGCGTGCTCGCCGTCTTTGTTCTCGAACAGATATTTTACCAGTGCATTGTTTGCATTCAGGGTAAGTGTCTGGTCTGCTGCAAACATGTTTGGATCCATACCGCCCATGCCGCCGGCAGCATACATTTTCATCATATCCTGCATACGTCTTCCCTGCTCGGAAAGAGTAAGGATCGAAGCAACATCTGCATCTTTTAAAGATTCTACCTTTACTGTCAGTTTATCGTTGTTCAAAGTCTTTTTGAACAGATCGGAGAGTGTAGTAGTCTCTTCGGTGAGATCTGCAGTATTATCACTCTTTAACGCATCGGTGACATCTGCATCGATACGTTTGAACTGATAATGTTCGTTTCTCTGCTCAAGCTGTGTGATGAATGAAGTATCGATGTTATGGTCTAAGATTACAGCGTTCATATTCTGTTCTTTGAACATCTTGATATACTGACCCTGCTGTACCTTATCTGTTACATAGTAGATTGTGCTGCGTTCCGGTTCTTTTTCTTCTGCAGCATCGTCGGCTTTGCTTTCTTCTGCAGCATCATCAGCCTTGGAATCATCAGTTTCTTTCTTTTCGTCTTCCACTGGAACGAGGAGTTCCGGCAGAGTCTGATACTTATCATTGATATCCTTGAAGAGAATGTAATCATTCATCTTATCGCAGAACTTGGTATCTTTTAAGCAGCCGTATTTGATAAATGGACTGATGTCATCCCAGTATTTTTCGTAGGCTTCTTTTTCCGTCTTGCACATACCAATCAGTTTGTCAGCAACTTTCTTTGTAATGTATTCGGAAATCTTCTTTACGAATCCGTCATTCTGCAGAGCAGAACGGGAAACGTTCAGTGGAAGATCCGGACAATCGATCACACCCTTTAAGAGCATTAAAAATTCCGGAATAACTTCCTTAATGTTATCTGCGATAAATACCTGATTGTTATAAAGCTTAATGGTTCCTTCGATGGAATCATATTCGGTATTGATTTTCGGGAAGTAGAGGATACCCTTTAAGTTGAATGGATAATCCATGTTCAGATGAATCCAGAACAGAGGCTCTTTGTAATCCATAAATACTTTGCGGTAAAATGCCTTGTAATCCTCGTCTGTACATTCACTCGGGCTCTTGGTCCAAAGAGGCTGTGTATCATTCAATGGTACCGGACGCTTTACAATTTTTAATTTATCTTTGGCAGGGGAAACTTCTACAACTTCCTTTTCGCCATTCTCGTTTTCCTTTTCCTCTGTCTTAGCTTCCTCGTGGATTTCCTCTACAACGGTATCGGTATCCAGTTTGTCTTCTTTGTCAATTGTCTCATATTCTTCCGGAGCGTTGGCTTTGCTCAGATAAATTTCAGTTGGCATGAAAGAGCAGTATTTCTCAATTACTTCACGCGCACGGTATTCGTTGGCAAATTCCAGACAGTCTTCGTTTAAGAACAAAGTAATTTCGGTACCTACACCTTCTTTTGTTCCGTCGGACATATCGAATTCTGTGCCACCGTCACTTGCCCAGTGAACCGCTGTCGCACCTTCTTTATAAGAAAGTGTATCGATGGTAACTTCGTCTGCAACCATGAATGCAGAATAGAAACCTAAACCAAAGTGACCAATAATCTGATCTGCATCAGATTTGTCTTTGTATTTCTCTACGAAATCAGTTGCGCCGGAAAAAGCAACCTGATTGATATATTCCTCAACTTCCTCTGCGGTCATTCCAAGACCGTTATCGATGAATTTCAGAGTCTTTTCTTCCGGATTTACGATTACCTGAATCTTGGCTTTGTAATCGGCAGGGAGAGTATATTCCCCGATCATATCCAGTTTCTTTAATTTGGTAATGGCATCACAGCCGTTGGAAATTAATTCACGATAGAAGATATCATGGTCGGAATATAACCATTTTTTTATGATAGGAAACAGATTATCGCTATCGATTGATAAAGTACCATGTTTATTTGTCATTGTATATGCATCTCCTTTGTTTTAATTCGTAAGTATTCGATACAAAAAATGATATATCTGCCATTTGGAAAAGTCAATAGAAAATTAGCACTCTTTTTAAATGAGTGCTAACAGGAACGCCGGAAACGGCAGAAAATAGGGCATTTCCTTATTTCTAAAAAGTTTATAAACTGTGGACATCATGCAGAAAAAATGGTACCATAGTATGCGGTAAATTTTAGAAAAAGGAGTATTACGATATGTTAAAAGAAGGCATAAAAGGTACACAGGAAGTCGTTGTATCTGAGAAAAATACAGCCAAAACAATGGGAAGCGGTGCATTGGATGTATTCGCAACACCGGCGATGATTGCTTTGATGGAGAAGACAGCATGGGAAAGCGTACAGCCTTATCTGGAAGAAGGAAGCGGAACCGTTGGAACACTTATGAATGTAAAACATGTGGCTGCATCTCCGGTAGGAATGAAAATTACATGTGAGACAGAACTTGTAAAAGTAGACGGACGTGCCCTTACATTTACAGTGAAAGCTTTTGATGAAGCCGGACTGATCGGAGAGGGAGAGCATGAGCGCTTTGTAGTTTTTAATGATAAATTTCAGGCAAAGGCAGATGCAAAACTGCAGAAATAATGTTATACGATAAAGATATCCGGGAACCTCTTTTTGAATTCCTGGAAGAGACATACGGAAAAGTCAGACTTTTGGAAGAACAGGTAATGGGACAGTCACGCGCAGATATTGTCATGGTTGTTCCAAATGCGTTGTATGGAATTGAAATTAAAAGCGATGCAGATTCCTATGTGCGGCTGGAGCGGCAGATTCAGGATTATGATCTCTATTATGATTACAATTATGTCGTTGTGGGTACAAAACATGGAGCACATATTGCAGAACATGTCCCGGAACACTGGGGAATCATAACCGTGGAACAGACGGAGAGGGGCATTGATTTTTACAGGATGCGTGAACCAGAATTAAATACTGGCATGCAGTGGACGAACAAAATTGAAATTTTGTGGAGACCGGAACTGGCGCATATTCAGGAGCTGAATGAGATGCCTGCCTATAAAGCCAAAAGTAAGCGCTTTGTGGCAGATAAGATTGTAGAAATGGTGCCGAAAGAGTGTCTGGCATTACAGCTTTCAGAGGAACTTTTCGAGCGTGATTACACGAAGATCTGGGAGACAATCCAGGCATACCGCGTAGAGAACGGACAGAAGCCGAGAAGACGTCGCAGACGCAGAAAAGTCAAGAAAAAACAGGGGTAAATCAGCTTAAAACAATGATATAATAAAAAACATCAACTAAATTATTTAAATTTAATCATTGCATATATCAACAACTGTGATAAAATTCTATCATAGTTGTTGATATATTTTAATTTTAGAAAAGAGGAACATTATGAAGAATTTTGACAAGTATGAGAGACAGTATTTCCTTCCACCAGTATGTGAGTATGACTGGGTAAAGAAAGATTACATAGAGAAGGCACCTATCTGGTGTTCGGTAGATTTAAGAGATGGTAACCAGGCGCTGATTGAGCCAATGAGCCTGGATGAAAAACTGGAATTCTTCCAGATGCTTGTAGATATCGGATTTAAGGAAATCGAAGTTGGTTTTCCGGCAGCATCTGAGACAGAGTTTATTTTTATGCGTACATTGATCGAGCGTGATATGATTCCGGATGATGTAACCGTACAGGTACTGACACAGGCAAGAGAGCATATCATTAAAAAGACATTCGAAGCAGTCAAAGGTGCACCACATGCAGTAATTCATCTGTACAACTCTACGTCTGTGGCTCAGAGAGAACAGGTGTTTAAGAAAGATAAGGAACAGATCAAGAAGCTTGCCGTAGATGGAGCAGAATTATTAAAGAAGCTGGCATCTGAGACAGATGGAGATTTTTCTTTTGAGTATAGCCCGGAGAGCTTTCATGGTACAGAAGTAGAATATGCTGTTGAGGTTTGCAATGCGGTTCTTGATGTATGGCAGCCAAGCGGAAAGCAGAAGGCAATTATCAATATTCCTGCAACCGTTGAGACTGCTATGCCACATGTATTTGCAACACAGATCGAGTATGTGAGCAAGAACCTGAAATATCGTGATAATGTAGTATTAAGTCTTCATCCACATAACGACAGAGGATCTGGTGTCAGTGATGCTGAGTTAGGACTTTTGGCAGGCGCTGACCGTATCGAGGGAACATTGTTTGGAAATGGTGAGCGTACTGGTAATGTAGATATCATCACACTTGCAATGAACATGTTTTCATATGGTATCGATCCGCAGCTTGACTTTGCCAATATGCCGCAGATTCGCGAAAAATATGAGCGCCTGACAAGAATGCAGGTAAATGACCGTGCTCCATATGCCGGAGATCTTGTATTCTCTGCATTTTCCGGATCGCATCAGGATGCGATTGCAAAAGGTATGGCGTGGAGAGAAGAAAAGAAGCTTAAGACATGGACGGTTCCGTATCTTCCAATTGATCCGGTGGATGTGGGAAGAACTTATGACAGTGATGTTATCCGTATCAACAGCCAGTCCGGAAAGGGAGGAATCAGTTATATTCTGAAACAGAACTTTTCTATTTCTATGCCTGTTGCAATGCGAGAGGAAGTTGGATATGCCGTAAAGCAGGTTTCTGATGAGGAACATAAGGAACTTTCTCCACAGTGGGTATATGAGATCTTCGAGGAGAATTACGTAAACCGTATGCCGTACTTTACCGTTGGTGAATGTCATTTCAAGCAGAACGATGGAATTATGGCTGAGGCAAGCATTAATTTTGGCGGAAAGACAACAGTTGTAGATGCAAATGGTAATGGCCGTCTGGACGCTGTCAGCAATACATTAAAGCAGTTCTTTAGCATTAGCTATGAACTGTCTACCTATGAGGAGCACGCACTTTCCCATGGTTCATCTTCTAAGGCTATCGCGTATGTAGGAATTACCTGCGACGGAAAGAATTACTGGGGCGTTGGTATGGATGAAGATATCATCAAGGCATCTATCAGTGCACTGGTAGTTGCGGTAAACAAATTGCCACAGATTCAGCACAATGAAGAAGGACAGGATGAGCGTCTGACTGCAATGCTCAATTATATTCAGAATAACTATCAGACCGTCACATTGGAGAGCGTTGCGGAACAGTTCCATTTATCTGAGCCATATGTATCCAAGTATATCAAAGATAAGTCCGGAAAGACATTTGGAGAGCATGTGGCACATATTCGTATGAAACGTGCGAAGACGCTTCTGAAAAATGGAAATATGACCGTTGAGAATATCGCTTATGCTATCGGATATCAGAATGTAGAGCATTTTAACCGTACATTTAAGAAGAGTTTTGATATGACACCGATTCAATATCGGAACGAAAGCCGCGAGCAGAAATAATAAAAGTATCAAGTTTTCTATGAAAAGTATCAGGTTTTCTATGAAAAGAGGAGAAAATTATGAAAAGAAAAATGAGAGTGCTTGCATTATGTCTGGCGGGCGTACTGGCAATTACAGGATTGTCAGCCGGCAAAGTGCAGGCTTCGCCGAAAGTTTATACAGGGAATAATCAAAACAATATATCCTATCTGATGGTTAATTATTCGGAAAGTTATAAATCAGGAAAAATCAAAGGCAAGTATACGTATACGATGCCGACACTGGTTGGAACTTCAAAGGCTGTGAAAAAAATCAATAAAGCATTGAAAGCAGGATACACAGCGTCACAGAAAGAGAAAGATGATCTCTGGGATTATGTGAAAACGGACAGCAAAGATGATGCTGCGAATCGGAAGGTAGTATATGAACTGACTTCTACGTGTAAGGTAAGATACAATCAAAAGGGATACATCTCTTTTTCCTATGACCATTACTGGTTCGCAGGTGGCGTATCCAATATCTGGACAGATGGTATGACGTTTGATTTGAAAACCGGAAAGAAGCTAAGTATTTCAGATGTTGTATCTGGAAGCGATACAAAGATCCGCAAAAAGATTCTTGCAAAATATGAAAAGAAGAATGGGGAACTTGGCGAACTCGGACAGGATGAAATCCTGAAAGATACCAAGATGAAAGATTTCCAATTCTATCTGAATAAAGACGGTAACGTCGTTGTATGCTTTGGACCATATCAGCCGGGTGGTGGTAATGGAAAGAGCACGATTACATTAAAAAGCAATTTGAAGTAAAAAAAAGGAGCCGAAAGGCTCCTTTTCGTGTAATTAAATGGTTTCTGCAATATGTCTTGCTACATATACACCGGATGCAGATGCATGGGAAAGAGAGTGTGTAACACCGCTTCCGTCACCGATAATATAAAGACCCGGATATTTACTCTGCAGGTGTTCGTCAATCTCTACTTCCATATTGTAGAATTTTACTTCGACACCATACAGAAGGGTATCATCGTTTGCGGTTCCCGGTGCAATCTTGTCTAAAGCGTAGATCATTTCAATAATTCCGTCAAGAATACGCTTTGGAAGAACAAGGCTCAAATCACCCGGTGTAGCAGCGAGTGTAGGAGTGACAAGTCCTTCTTCGATACGCTTTGTATTGCTTCGACGTCCACGGACAAGGTCGCCGAAACGCTGTACGATGACTCCACCGCCTAACATGTTGGAAAGTCTTGCGATGCTTTCGCCATATCCGTTGCTGTCCTTGAATGGCTCAGAGAAATGCTTTGCAACAAGAAGGGCAAAGTTGGTGTTCTCTGTGCGCAGATCTGCACTTTCATAACTGTGTCCGTTTACCGTTACAATACCGTTTGTATTTTCGTTAACAACCATGCCGTATGGGTTCATACAGAACGTACGAACGTTATCTTCGAATTTCTCGGTGCGGTATACGATTTTGCTTTCATACAGTTCATCGGTCAGATGAGAGAAGATGACTGCAGGCAGCTCGACACGGACACCGATGTCCACGCGGTTGGATTTGGTTGGAATATGTAAATCATTGCAGACAGTTTCCATCCATTTGCTTCCGCTTCGTCCGACGGAAATGACACATTTCTTACAGTCATAACTGTTGTCTTTTGTGTCAACACGGTAATCACCATTGTCTAATACTTCGATTTTTTCGATTGGAGTATCAAAGAAGAAATCCATATGATCCTTCATTTCATTATAAAGATTCTCCAAAACAACATAGTTGATGTCTGTTCCGAGATGACGGACAGAAGCATCCAGAAGTTTTAATTTATTTTGCAGACACAGCTTCTTTAAATTTGTTCCTGCAGTAGAGTACATTTTGGTTCCCTCACCGCCGTGAGACATATTGATCTTGTCAACATATTCCATGAGATCAAAAGCCTGCTTGCGTCCAATATATTCATAAAGAGTACCACCGAAATCGTTGGTAATATTGTATTTTCCATCAGAGAAAGCACCAGCACCGCCGAAACCATTCATGATCGCACATGTTTTACATTTGATACAGCTTTTTACTTTATCACCATCGATTGGACAATGGCGTTTTTCCAGAGAATGTCCTGCGTCAAATACTGCAATCTTTAAATCCTTATTTTTCTGCATCAGTTCATAGGCGGAAAAAATACCACCAGGACCTGCTCCAATGATTATCACATCGTACATTATATTATTACCTCCATGCATAGAAAATTTTACTCACACTTATCAATAGTATAACATGAACTAATAAATATGAAAAGATGTAATTATCAATAAAAAACAAGAAAAATCAAGATTCTTCATAAGGGTTGACATGAACCATAACATGTTTGACCTTTGGAAATTTTTCTTCAATATGGTCGTGTACACGCTCAGCAATCGCATGTGTTTCCTTTAAAGGACGATCGCCATCTGCAGCAATTTCTACATCGACATATACTTTATTACCAAACTCGCGTGTGCGCAAATCGTCGATGCGAAGAACCCCTTCTTCTTCACGGATACAGTCTCGTAAAAGCTGCTCATCACCTTCGTCACAGGAATGGTCGACCATTTTATCAACAGCGTCATGGAAAATGTCATAGGATGCTTTGACGATAAAGACGCAGATGACAAGGCTGGCAATCGAATCGCAGATTGGAAATCCGAGACGTGCACCGGCAATACCGACTAAAGCGCCGACAGAGGAGAGGGCATCGGAACGATGATGCCATGCATCGGCCATAAGTGCTGCCGAATCAATGCGGGTTGCGTTAATTTTTGTGTACCAGAACATCGCTTCTTTTGTTGCGATGGAAATTACAGCAGCCACGAGAGCAAGGATACCCGGGATGGCCAGATCAGCATAATTTCCGCTTGCGATTGTTTTGACTGCGGAGATGCCGATGGAAATACCAGTAATGAAAAGGATGACAGCAAGAATGATTGCAGCTACACATTCTAATCGTTCGTGTCCATAAGGATGCTCTTTGTCGGATTCTTTGGATGAAACATGGATACCGATAATAACTACGATACTGCTGAAAACATCGGATGCGGAATGTACGGCATCACTGATCATGGCACCGGAATTGGCAAGCAGTCCTGCAATCAGTTTGAATGCGGAAAGTAAAAGATTGCCGATGATACTTACCGATGTGACACGGTTTGCTGTTTTTTGAAATTGATTACTCATATAAAATCCCCCTTTTGCTAAACATGATTCGAAAAATGACGCAATATATAATGAAAAGCGCTTCTGCAAAGAAACGCTTACGTACAAAATAAATATATGTGTCTTCTATAATATAGCAATTCATGGATGTTTGTGCAATAAAATCAAGCTTTGTTCTTAAAGAAATGCGAATGAGTTTTGTATAAGAAAAATCAGTGTTTTATAAGGAAAATCAGTTGTAAAAAAGGGAAGTTAGCAGCGAGTGATAATGATAAGTGACGTTTAATATGAATGAGAAAATACTAACAAAAATTGGCAAAAACGAAAAAAAGACATTGACATCTAATAAACGTTAGCGTATACTAACCAACGTGAGAAGTGAAAAACTTTATCAAGAAAGAAGGAGAGTATGATGCCACTTACAATGTCGCCGAAAGGCAAAGAAGTAACAATTCAACGAATCGGTGGAAAAGATGAAGTACGCAGACATTTAGAGGAACTGGGCTTTGTAGCTGGTGGACTCGTGACTGTTGTTTCGGAAGCAGCCGGAAATATGATTGTAAATGTGAAAGGAGCCCGCGTAGCCCTTGGCCGCGACCTGGCAAACCACATTTTCATATAATACTAATAAGAAAAGAGGAGTAAAAACATGACTTTAAAAGATGCTAAAATCGGTCAGACAGTCACCGTGACAAAGATTACGGGTGAAGGTGCTGTCAAGAGAAGAATCATGGACATGGGCATTACAAAGGGTGTAGAAGTTTACGTTCGTAAAGTCGCACCTCTTGGTGATCCGGTCGAAGTAACCGTAAGAGGTTATGAGCTTTCATTAAGAAAAGCGGATTCACAAATGATCGAAGTACAGTAAGAAGATAACAAATAGAAGGAGAAATCATATGTCAATTAAAATTGCACTCGCAGGTAACCCAAACTGCGGTAAGACAACGTTATTCAATGCGTTGACCGGTGCAAACCAGTATGTTGGTAACTGGCCAGGCGTAACAGTCGAGAAAAAAGAAGGAAAATTAAAGGGACACAAGGATGTTGTGATCATGGATTTACCTGGTATCTATTCCTTATCTCCATACACATTGGAGGAAGTGGTAGCCAGAAATTACCTGATCGGTGAGCGTCCGGACGCAATCATCAATATCATTGATGGAACGAACATTGAGCGTAACCTTTATCTTACAACACAGATTATCGAGCTTGGTATCCCTGTTATCATGGCAGTCAACATGATGGATCTTGTTACAAAGAACGGTGACCAGATCAATATCAAAGCATTAGGTGATGCTTTAGGATGCGAAGTAGTTGAGATCTCTGCTTTGAAGGGAACTGGCGTAACAAAGGCTGCTGAGAAAGCAGTAGCTGCAGCACAGCAGAAGAAAGCAGTTAATCGTGTACATGCATTTTCGGCTGACGTAGAGAATTGCATCAGCACAGTAGAGGATAAGCTTGGAAGCACAGTTGCAGAAGCACAGAAGAGATTCTTCGCAATCAAATTGATCGAGCGCGATTCCAAGATTTCAGATCAGCTTTCTGTTGTTCCTGATGTATCAGCAGAAATCAGTGCATTGGAAGAGAAGATGGATGATGATACAGAGAGTATTATCACGAACGAGAGATATACATACATTACTTCCATCATTGGAAAATGTGTAAAGAAAGCAACCGGAAAAGAAAAACTTACAACTTCCGACAAGATCGATAAGATTGTAACAAACCGTTTTGCTGCATTACCAATTTTCGCATTGATCATGTTCGTTGTTTACTATGTTTCTGTAACAACTGTTGGTGGATTCTTAACAGACTGGACAAATGATACTTTATTCGGTGAGTGGATTATCCCTGGTGCACAGTCATTCTTTGACAACATTGGATGTGCTGCATGGCTGAGCGGATTAATCGTTGATGGTATTATCTCCGGTGTCGGTGCCGTACTTGGTTTCGTACCACAGATGCTGGTATTATTCATCTTCCTTGCATTCCTTGAGGGATGTGGATACATGGCACGTGTTGCCTTTATCATGGACCGTATTTTCCGTAAATTCGGTTTATCCGGAAAATCATTCATTCCTATGCTGATCGGTACAGGATGTGGTGTTCCTGGTGTTATGGCCAGCCGTACAATTGAGAACGAGCGTGACCGTCGTATGACAATTATGACAACCACATTTATTCCTTGTGGAGCAAAACTTCCAATTATCGCTTTGATCGCAGGTGCATTCTTTGATAACGCAGGATGGGTTTCATGGTCTGCATATTTTGTTGGTATCGCAGCAATCATCTGCTCTGGTATCATCTTAAAGAAAACAAAGATGTTCTCCGGAGAGCCAGCACCATTCGTTATGGAGCTTCCATCTTACCATCTTCCAACTGTAGGCAGCGTACTTCGCAGCATGTGGGAGCGTGGATGGTCTTTCATCAAGAAAGCCGGAACAATCATTTTGTTATCTACCATCGTAGTATGGTTCACAACTTACTTCGGAGTTGTAGACGGATCCTTCCGTATGCTCTCTGATGAAGAAATCGATTATAGTATCTTGGCAGCTATCGGTAAAGGCATTTCATGGATTTTCATTCCACTTGGATGGGGAGACTGGAAGTCTGCAGTGGCAGCTGTTACCGGATTAGTAGCAAAAGAGAACGTAGTAGGTACATTTGGTATCCTATTCCACTATGGAGAAGTCGGAGAGGCCGGAGAAGAGATCTGGGGAAACCTTTCTGCAAACATGACTGCAATTGCAGCATACTCTTACTTGGTATTTAACCTCTTATGCGCACCTTGCTTCGCTGCAATGGGAGCAATCAAGCGTGAGATGAACAACACAAAATGGTTCTGGTTTGCAATCGGATACCAGTGTGGTCTTGCATACCTTGTATCTTTATGTATCTTCCAGATCGGTGGATTATTCACAGGTGCGGCAACATTTGGATTCTGGACAATCGTAGCAATCGCTATCATTATCGGATTCATCTATATGCTTGTTCGTCCTTATAAGGAAAGTACAACATTAGAGGAAAATGTAAAAATCGCTACAAAATAAGATTCAAAGGAGGCAGTTATGTCAGCAGAACAGCAGGAACAAAAACAAATCATCATCGAGCGGCTGAAAGAGGACGGCTGCCGAATTACGAAGCAGCGTCTGATGCTTTTGGATATCATTCTTGAAGACGAGTGCTCAAGCTGTAAAGAGATTTATTACCGGGCATCCAAAAAGGACCCGTCAATCGGTACAGCCACAGTATATCGCATGATTAATACGTTAGAAGATATCGGTGCAATCAGTCGGAAAAATATGTACAAAATCAGTGTATAATACGAAGGAGATCTGCATACAAAAAGTATGTGGGTCTTCTTTTTTATACTTTTTGAACTTGTTTATTGAGAATTCTTTTCAAACAGCAGCCTTGACAAAATGTCAGGAATTAGTTATATTTAATATGCGTTAGAGACAACTAACTCACATGTAAGGAGATGGATTATGTGCCAGGAAATTTTTCACATGATGAGAACAATGAATCAGGACAGCGTTGAGTTTCAGCTTGCATTGCAGTGTGCCCCACTGATTACAGGAATCAAGATTTCAAATCTGCTCATGGTTGCGGCTGAGAACGAAGACCTGGTTATGGATCTTGTACAGGGATCCGGAATTACCTGTTTTTGTGTTATGCGGACAACAAAGAAAACCGCCTTCCTCTTATATCGTAAAGCCAAGCTGGAAGCTTACATATTTAAGCCGGAAGTACAGCAGTTGCTCAGAAAGCTTGGATACGAGGATTTTTCTTTGGAGAACGTATTACATAGTTTTCGCAAAAAATATCAGGCACATATGAACCAGGGAAAGCAGTTCCCTCATGAGATGGGGCTGCTCCTTGGATATCCGGTAGAAGATGTGGTTGGCTTTATGGACAATAACGGTAAGAACTATCTGTATTCCGGATATTGGAAAGTATATGCGGATGTTCCGGAAAAGAAACACATTTTTATAAGATATGACGAGGCAAGGGAGACGCTGATTCGTCTGTTGGCAAATGATATTGGAATCCGGTTGATTTTTGAAATTTACAGGGATGAAAGTATAAAAGAAATAGCTGTTTAGGAGGAATAGAAAATGAGTAAAGTATGTGTGGTTTATTGGTCACAGTCAGGAAATACGCAGGCAATGGCAGAGGCAGTCGGTAAGGGTGCAAGTGATGCAGGTGCAGAGGTTTCTGTTGTATATGTTGGCGATGCTACATTAGATGCTTTAAAAGAGTGCAAGGCATTTGCTTTAGGATGTCCTGCTATGGGTGCTGAAGTCTTGGAAGAAGCTGAGATGGAGCCATTTGTTGCAGATGTAGAAGGCATCTGTTCAGGAAAGACAATTGGTCTGTTCGGCTCTTATGGATGGGGCGATGGCCAGTGGATGCGTGATTGGGAAGAGCGCATGAGTGGTGCTGGTGCAACAATCAGCGGTGGCGAAGGCGTTATCTGTCAGGAAGCACCGGATGCTGATGCATTAGCTGCATGTAAGGCGCTTGGCAAAGCTCTCGCAGCTGTTTAAAATCGGGGAAATCGGTTAAAACCGTTTTCTATAAATATTATCTCCGCAAAGGAAACTTTGCTCCTAGTGTAAATCCGAGCCATCGCGAAAGCGGTGGCTCGCTCTCTTTTATATTCAAAAAAATCAGAAATAATTACTTGGAACCCTTATAAATATCTCCTTGCAGAACAAGAAAAATTAGAATATATTGTAGATAGTACCAAGTTTTCTATGAAAAACTTGGTATGTAGTGTCAGCCTATTTGCTGAAAGCAAATTTTGCATGGGCTGACGTTCAAGAGATAGATGGAACAGGTTATGAAACCTGAAAATGATAGAAACAAGAGGAACAACGGTGATCACAATTTACTGTGCGCTTTATGCGGAAGCGCAATATCTGATACAATATTTCGAACTGAAGAAAGATTCTAAAGTAACACATTTTCAAATGTTTTCCAATGAAAAAAAAGATATCCGTGTGGTAATTACCGGAGTCGGAAAAATCAATATGGTAGTAGCAATCGCAGAACTTTCAACTTTATACCCGCCAAAAGGGGAGGATGTTATCGTAAATTATGGAAGTTGTGCGGCGAAGAATTGTGCGGTGGGAAGTATATTTATGTGCAACAAGATTGTAGAAGAGTTGACGGCACGTACATTTTATCCGGACATGTTATACCAGCATCCGTTTGCGGAAGCATGTCTGCATACGGTAAAAAAGGAAAAGCTGGAGAATTTGGCTGACGATTGTATTTATGACATGGAGGCGGCAGCTTTCTATCAAGGAGCAGCTTTTTATTATGGACCGCATCAGATGCTTTTCCTAAAGGTTGTCACAGATCATGGAGATATTCATGCTGAGGATCCGAAGAAATTTCAAAAACGCTTCTGCAACATTATGAATCAGGCAGGAGAAGAAATTACCGCGTATTTGGATGAAAAAATACAGACGAATATTCAGGAGGAAGAGTGGAAACAGGCTGTGCAGGAGACGGCTTTTGAAGATCGTGTAAGACAGTTGGCAGAAGATCTGCATTGTTCAAAAACAATGGAAGCTACCGTGCGTCAGCTGATGCGATACTGGAAGCTTGCCGGTATAGATGTAAACACATTGCTTGCGCCGTTTTACGACAGTGAAAAACTACCATGTAAAGATAAAAGGGAAGGGAGCAGAATACTCAATGAATTACGCACAAAATGGTTATAACAGTGCTTTTTCCCATATATATGTGGAGGAACGTATTCTTTCACATCCCAGAACGCAGAAAATTCTGGCGCATTTTCCAAATGCACAAGTGATTTCCATTGAACATTATAAAGATGTGTTTTGCCGGAGAGGACAGCAATATGTCCAGCAGCATCAGGCGCAGAATCTGATTCTTGCTAAGAAAGAAGATCATTTTATTTATGAGGGGGCGAAACCCTGTCAGGATTTTGGAAATGAGCATTTCTATTACTGTTCGACAATGATGAACTGCATGTTCGATTGCAGTTATTGTTATCTGAAAGGCATGTATCCGTCCGGGCATATGGTTATATTTGTCAATATTGAAGAATATTTTACAAGGCTCGAAGAGATGCTGGCAAAGAGTGAAATCTATTTGTGTGTGTCCTATGATGCGGATCTTCTTGCGATGGATTCCCTGACCGGATATGCGTCAGCATGGGCAGATTTTGCAAAAAACCATGAGAATCTGAAAATAGAGATTCGAACAAAAAGTGCACGTATGGAGATGTGGGAGCAGTGTGAACCAGCATCCAATGTGATTTACGCATTTACTGTGGCTCCGGAGGAAATGATTGCAGCCAGTGAGAAAAAGACACCGTCGGCAAAAGCACGTATTGCCTGTGTTGTAGAAGGAGTCAAAAGAGGCTTTGCTGTAAGGTTGTGTTTTGATCCGATGCTGTATCTGCCAAATTGGAAAGAATGTTATGGAAATCTGTTGGAAGCATTTGATCAGGCTTTTGCTGAAAAGGGTTGTCACTTTTCAGATGTGATGGATGTGAGTGTTGGAGCATTCCGCATTTCACAGGATTACATGAAGAGAATAAGGCGTGTGGAGCCGGATTCCGTGATTGTGCAGTTCCCGTTTGTCAATGAAGGTGACATCTATCAGTATCCAAAGTCTCTGTTAGAGCAGATGGAACAGTATCTGGTGGAAGAGCTGGAAAAGCGTATTCCGCGTAATCGTATTTTCTTGGACAGGGAGTGAAAAAGATAATGCAGCAGAAAAAGAGTGCAATTGTAACAGGAGCAAGTTCCGGCATTGGGTTTTCCATTGCAAAAGAATTGTGTAATCTTGGATATGAGGTATATGGATTCGGTCGTGATTTTTCAAAAGCAGAGGTTGCTTCCTATATAGAAACACAACCCTTGTACCATACAAAGGTCTGTGACCTTTTAGAGACGCAGCGGATGTGCGATATGGCAAAAGAGATTGCAAAGAGTACACAACTACATATCTTAGTCAATGCGGCTGGTGTGGGATATTATGGACTGCATGAAGAATTGAATGTAAAACAGATTCAGACACTGGTGCGTACCAATCTGGAAGTGCCGATGATCCTGACGAATCGTCTGCTTCGTACGCTAAAACAAAACAGAGGACATATCATCAATGTTTCCTCCATCACAGCAAAACAGAATAATCCGCATGGCTGTGCATATGGTGCAGTAAAAGCAGGATTGACCAGTTTTGGCGCAAGTCTTTTTGAAGAGGCGCGCAAGTATGGAATTAAGGTGACGACAATACATCCGGATATGACTGATACAGATTTGTACCGGGATGCGGATTTTACCTGTGCAAAAGAAACTGGATGCTATCTGGAAAGCGAGCAGATTGCAGAGACAGTGCGCTTTCTGTTAGAACAGCCCAAAGGAACTGTGATTCCGGAACTTACGATCCGGCCGCAGTATCATAGAATCGCACGGAAAGCAAAGAACGCTGATGCTTAGAAATCAAAAATATATGTAAAGAATTGTTGATAGAAAGTAAGTGGAAATAATGAAAGAGAAACAACAGGGAATTTTATTTATCATATTGGCAGGATTTTTCTTTGCCTCGATGAGCTTTTTTGTACGTTTGTCGGGTGATTTGCCTACCATGGAGAAAGCATTCTTTCGAAATGCAGTGGCAGTTCTTGTGGCTGCATTTATGCTTGCACGTACAAAAGAAGGATTTCATGTACAGAAAGGCAGCTGGCCGGATTTGCTTATGCGAAGCTTTTGTGGCACGGTGGGATTAATCTGCAACTTTTATGCCGTCGATCACATGAATATTGCAGATGCAAATATTTTAAATAAGCTGTCACCATTTTTTGCAATACTGATGTCTTATTTTATCTTAAAGGAGAAAGCAAACAAAGTAGAATGGGCATGTGTTGTAGTGGCATTTATCGGTGCTGTGTTTGTTGTAAAACCGGCATTTAATATGCAGTTTGTCAATGCAATGATCGGAGTAATTGGCGGTCTTGGAGCTGGCATTGCTTATACATTTGTGCGTAAACTTGGCAAAAAGGGAGAACGTGGACCGATTATCGTCATGGTGTTTTCGACATTTTCCTGCCTGTGTACATTTCCGTTTCTGATCGCAGAATTTCAGCCGATGAAAGCGGTGCAGCTTCTTTGTCTGCTGATGGCGGGAGTCAGTGCTGCCGGAGGGCAGATCTTTATAACCAAGGCATATACAAAAGCACCGGCAAAGGAAATTTCAGTATTTGATTATACCCAGGTGCTGTTTGCTGCATTGCTGGGATTTGTGTTCTTCGGGCAGATTCCGGATTGGATGAGTCTGGTGGGATATCTGATTATTATTGGAAGTGCAATCTTCAAATGGAATTACTTACGTAAAGAATAAAAAGATGAGGCGCGTATAGATTTACGTTAAAAGGACTGCCGTTTTCCGGCAGTCCTTTTAACGTACACTTTATTTGTTTATCTCTTTCTTGAGATTCTTCTGTGCAGTAGAGAGCATCAATTTAATTCGATTCAACTGATTTACTTCAGATGCACCCGGATCATAATCAATCGCTACAATATTAGCACCGGGATATTCATGGCGAATTTCTTTGATTACGCCCTTACCTACAATATGGTTTGGCAGACACGCAAATGGCTGTGCGCAGACGATGTTTGTAGCACCCTGATGGATCAGCTCTAACATCTCGCCGGTCAGGAACCAGCCTTCACCAGTCTGGTTACCGATGGATACAATGTGTTCTGCATCCTTTGCGAGATCCTGAATGTAAGCAGTAGGCTTAAAATGTTTACTCTTTGCAAGTTCATCTCTGGCGGCCTTACGGATCCACTCAAAGAAACGGATCAGCATATTGTTGATGCGCTTAGACTTCTGTGTGGCACCTAAATAGTCTGACTTGAAGTTCTGGTTATAACAGCAGTAGAGCAGGAAATCGGTCAAATCTGGCACGACAGCTTCTGCACCTTCAGATTCAAGCAGATCAACGATATAATTGTTGGCCGCAGGAAGGAATTTAACAAGGATCTCACCAACGACACCGACACGAGGTTTCTTCTCATCGGTCATTGGAAGATTGTCAAAATCTCGGATAATTTCACGACACATCTTCTTGAATTTGCGATGAGAAAGAATCTTAGTGTTTCCAACAAATTCCATGACACGTTTCTTCCATTTCTCATGCAAAGCATTTGCAGAACCTGGAACTGCCTCATATGGACGAACACGATAGAGACAGCGCATGAAGATATCACCGAACTCAAGCGCGTACAGACCATGCTGAATGAGACTAGGTGTAATCTTGAAACCAGGATTCTTCTCCAGTCCGACCATGTTGATGGAGATAACCGGAACATCCGGATAACCGGCTTTGATTAGCGCACGGCGGATGAAACCAATATAGTTGGTCGCACGGCATCCACCACCAGTCTGGGAAATCAGGATAGCTGTCTTTGTCATATCGTATTTGCCGGACATTACAGCACTCATGATCTGACCAATGACAATAAGGGATGGATAGCATGCGTCATTGTTTACGTATTTTAACCCAACATCTACACATTCTCTTGCAGGAATATCTGGAATGACCAGATTGTATCCGGCTGCACGGAATGCAGGAAGGAGCAGATCAAAATGAATTGGTGACATCTGCGGACAAATGATGGAGTAGTTGTTTTTACGCATTTCCTCTGTAAAAATAACACGCTCGTAATTTGCCGGATGGATTTCACGCTTCTCGTGTTTTTTCTCTTTTACGCGAATTGCAGACAGAAGAGAACGGATACGGATACGTGCTGCTCCAAGGTTGTTTACTTCATCGATTTTCAGGCAGGTGTAAATCTTGCCGGAACCTGTCAGAATGTCATTGACGCAGTCGGTTGTTACGGCATCGAGACCGCATCCGAAGGAATTCAGCTGGATGAGATCCAAATCATCTCTTGTCTTTACATAGTTTGCTGCAGAGTAAAGACGGCTGTGATACATCCACTGATCCATAACGATGAGCGGACGCTCGAGATTGCCAAGGTGGGAGATAGAATCTTCTGTTAGTACACAGATGCCGTAGGAGTTGATCAGTTCCGGAATACCATGGTTGATCTCAGGGTCCACATGATATGGGCGTCCTGCCAGAACAATACCGCGACGACCAGTTTCTTCCATATATTTTAATACTTCTTCACCCTTTTTCTGCATCTCAAGGCGTGTAACTTCTAATTCTTTCCAACCTTCGGAGACCGCATCGCGGACTTCGGATTCGGAAATATGAAATTCTTCCTTAAAGCAGGCAACAAGCTGCTGAGAGAGAACTTCTTCGTTGGTAAAAGCCATAAACGGATTTAAGAACCGCATCTGACCGCTTGTGATTTCATCCACGTTATTCTTGATATTCTCAGAATAAGAAGTAACAATCGGACAGTTGTAGTGGTTGTTTGCATCCGGAAATTCATTTCTTTCGTATGGAATAGCCGGATAGAAGATAAAGTCCACGTTCTGGTGAATGAGCCAGGCAATGTGTCCATGTGCAAGTTTGGCAGGGTAACATTCAGACTCGCTAGGGATACTGTCAATACCGAGCTCATAGATCTTTCGGGTAGACTGCGGAGACAGTACAACGGAAAAACCGAGCTTTTTGAAGAACGTAGCCCAGAATGGATAGTTCTCGTACATGTTCAGAACACGTGGAATACCAACCGTTCCGCGGGTCGCTTCCTCAGCGGAAAGTGGTTTGTAATCAAAAAGTCTCTTGTTTTTATATTCAAATAGGTTTGGAATATTTTCTTTATTCTTTTCTTTTCCAAGTCCGCGTTCACAACGGTTTCCGGTGATGTACTGACGGTTGTCGGAGAACTTGTTGATCGTCAGTAGACAGTGGTTGGTACATCCCTGGCAGCGCGCAAGCTTTGTTGTGTAGGAAAGCTCGTTGATCTGCTCGATGGTAAGCATACTTGTCTGGTAGCCTTCTTCGTGACGTTCTCTTGCGATGAGCGCGGCTCCGAAAGCACCCATGATTCCGGCGATATCCGGACGGGTTGCGTGGACACCTGCGATTTTCTCAAAGCTTCGGAGTACAGCGTCATTGTAGAATGTTCCACCCTGTACAACAATATTTTCGCCTAAATCTCTGGCATCGGATAATTTGATGACCTTGAATAAAGCGTTCTTGATAACTGAATATGCAAGTCCGGCAGAAATATCAGCGACAGAGGCACCTTCTTTCTGCGCCTGCTTAACTTTGGAATTCATAAATACGGTACATCTTGTTCCAAGATCGATTGGATTCTTTGCAAAAAGTGCTTCTTTGGCGAAATCCTGTACTGAGAAATTCAATGATTTTGCAAAAGTCTCGATGAAGGAACCACATCCGGAAGAACATGCCTCGTTCAACTGTACGGAATCAACGGTCTGATTCTTGATCTTAATACATTTCATATCCTGACCACCGATATCTAAGATGCAGTCAACTTTCGGATCGAAGAAAGCAGCTGCGTAATAATGGGCAACTGTCTCAACCTCGCCGTCGTCCAGCATCAGCGCGGCTTTCAAAAGTGCCTCGCCGTATCCGGTAGAGCAGGAATGAACAATATGTGCTTTTTCCGGCAGCTTTTCATAGATTTCCTGAATGGAATGGATTGCTGTAGCCAGAGGGCTTCCGTTGTTGTTGCTGTAGAAAGAATACAGCAGGTCACCATTCTCACTTACCAATGCAATCTTTGTTGTGGTAGAACCGGCATCAATTCCCAGATAACAGTTTCCTTCGTAAGATGCAAGGTCTGCAGTCTGTACATGATTGTTTCCATGACGTTTGGTAAATGCGTCATAGTCTGCCTGATCGGCAAAAAGCGGATCCAGGCGGGCTACTTCGAATTCCATCTTGATACCGGAAGAAAGCTTCTTTAATAAAGTGGAAAGCGTGGTAACAGAGTCTTCTTTATAATTAAGTGCCGAACCAATTGCTGCAAACAGATGGGAATTGTCCGGTGTGATCGCATGTTCATCGTCCAAATTAAGTGTGCGGATAAAAGCAGCCTTTAATTCAGAAAGAAAGTGCAGTGGTCCGCCAAGGAATGCCACATGTCCACGAATTGGTTTACCGCAGGCAAGTCCACTGATCGTCTGATTTACAACTGCCTGGAAAATAGATGCAGACAGATCTTCGCGTGTTGCGCCTTCGTTGATCAGTGGCTGAATATCGGTTTTTGCAAATACACCGCAACGGGCTGCAATTGGATAGATTGCTTTGTAATTCTTGGCATATTCATTGAGTCCGGAAGCATCCGTCTGGATGAGGGAAGCCATCTGGTCAATGAAAGAACCGGTACCACCTGCACAGATACCATTCATACGCTGCTCAACATTACCGCCTTCAAAATATATAATTTTGGCATCTTCACCACCGAGCTCAATCGCCACATCTGTCTGCGGGGCATAGTGCTGAAGTGCTGTAGAAACAGAGATTACCTCCTGTACAAACGGAACCTCAAGATGCTTGGCGAGGGTGAGACCGCCGGAACCGGTGATCATTGGAGCTACTGAAAGCTCACCAAGCTGATCAAATGCCTTCTGGATCAGAGAAGTCAGTGTTTCCTGAATATTGGCAAAATGACGTTCGTAATCAGAAAAAAGCAGATTGTCCTGCTCATCTAACACAGCCACTTTTACTGTGGTAGATCCGATGTCAATTCCAAGTTTATGTAAGGATTTATTTTCCATAAAAAGTAACCTCCGCCTTAGTGTCTATTATAAATAGGTAAGTAATCATACCGCTCATAAGCATACAACATTATACGACAAGGGCGAACAAAATACAATGAGCGAAAAAATAAACATTTTATAAAATAAGAAACGATTTTCGTGAAAAATAAACATTCTGTTAAGAATGAGCACCTTCATTGACAAGCAAGTCTGCAAAAAAGTATAATACAAGAAGTTAAATGCAAGAAATGAGAGTTAGGAGAAAAATATGAACTGGATAGACAAAATGGAAAAGAAGTGGGGAAGATACGCAATCGTTAATCTCTCCCGGTATTTGGTATTTGCACAGATCATTGGACTGGTGATGGCGATGGCCGTTCCACAGGTCCTTTCGTATATGACATTCTCCGGATATGATATTTTACATGGTCAGATTTGGAGACTGATCAGCTGGATTTTTATCCCGACAGCATCACTGGATATTTTCGGACTGCTGTTTTTGTTCTGTGTGTTTATGTGGGGCAGTCAGTTGGAAAGCCTGATCGGAACATTTCGTTTGAATCTGTTCGTGTGGGGCGGTGTTCTCTGGTGTGATATCGCGGGAATGATTGCATATGTTCTCTTACGACTGAGATTTAAGGTTGATGTCAGCCCGAATCTTACACCGTACTATATTCTCATGTCCATGCTGCTAGCGATTGCCATCTGTCTGCCGGATGCGGAGGTTCGCCTGTATTTTGTACTTCCGATTAAAATGAAGTGGATGCTTGTATTCGAGCTGGTTTATGTGGGATATGCTGTTGTGATGTGTTATGTGAATGGTTTTCAGGCATATGGTTCAAATGGTGCAGGTGGACAACTGCTGGCATTTATCGTTGGAACGCTGCAAAGCCTGCCAATCCTTGTTCCGGTGTTGCATATGTTCTGGTTTTTCCATGCAATCAAGATGCGTCTTTCCAGAAAGCAGAGAAAAAGGCAGAAGCAGTTTCAGTCGCAGATGTCTGCGCCACGTCCTGGTTCCGGAATTTCCATGCACAAATGTGCAATCTGCGGACGTACAGAAATTACAAATCCGGAGCTGGAATTCCGCTATTGCAGCAAATGCGTCGGCAATCGGGAATACTGTCAGGATCATCTGTTTACGCATCAGCATGTGCGATAACGACTATAAGATTTTCTGAAAAATAATATTAGGTATCCTAATGATTTGTAAAATTTGTGTCAAATTCTGTTTGGTTTTGACACAAATGCGTTGACTGAAAAAATTTAGTGTGCTACTTTGGTAGGGTGAAAAAGAAAAAGGTCGACCGACAGGAGGAAAACATTATGAAAAAGAAGATCTTGAGTTTGTTATTGGTTGCAGGTCTTTCTGTATCCCTGCTTGCAGGATGCGGTTCAGGTGCTGCAGATGCAGATAAGGCAACAGCAGAAGGTGGAAAAGAAGCTGCTTCCGATTTGAAAATCGGAGCAATCTTAATCGGTGATGAGACAGAGACATATTCAAAGGCTCACATCGATGGTATCAAGGAAGCTGCAAAGGAATTAGGTATTCCAGAAAATAACATTGAGTGGAAGGAACGTATTGACGAGTCTGAAGACTGCTACGACGCAGCCAAAGCACTGGTTGCTGATGGATGTACACTTGTTATTTCCAACAGTTACGGACATCAGGATTACATTGCAGAAGCGGCAGAAGAGTTTACAGATGTCAACTTCGTATCAATGACTGGTGACTACGCAGCAATCTCAGGATTGGACAATTATTATAATGCATTTACAAATGTATATGAGTCCCGCTATGTATCAGGTGTCGTTGCAGGTATGAAGATTGCAGAACTTGATAAGAATGGTGAGATTCCAAAAGACGGATATGACGAAGAGGGGAATGTCAAGGTCGGATATGTAGGCGCTTACCCATACGCAGAGGTAGTTTCCGGATATACCGCATTTTTCCTTGGTATCCAGTCTGTATTTCCAAATGTTGTCATGGACGTACAGTATACAAATTCATGGTTTGATATCGACGGTGAGGCAGCTGCGGCAGATATGCTGATCAAGCGTGGATGTGTGATCATCGGACAGCACGCAGATTCTACCGGAGCTCCGGATACGGTTGAGAAAGCATGGCAGAACGGACAGGTTGTTTATTCTGTAGGATATAACATGAGCATGCTTGATGTTGCACCGGATGCAGCACTTACCAGTGCTACCAACGTATGGTCTGCATACTACAAGGAGCTTTTTAGCGATGTATTAAACGGAAAAGAAATTCCGCAGGATTGGTCAAAAGGATTCAATGATGATGCAGTTGCAATTACAGATCTTGGACCAAACGTTGCAGAAGGCACTGCAGACAAGGTCGCAGAAGTTGAAGCAGCACTTAAGGATGGTTCTTTACACGTATTTGATACATCCAAGTTTACCGTAAATGGAAAACAGATCACAGAAGATGATGCAAAGGTTGATCTTTCTTATGTAGATTACTCAACAAATACCGTTGTTTACAAGGGAGATACAAAGACTGCACTTGTTACAGATGATGATGGAAATTCTTATTTTGAAGAGTCTGTACTTCGTGCTGCACCATATTTCACATTGAGAATTGATGGTATTACAGAACTGAACGCAAACTAAAAACGTACCATAAGGTAATAGAAAGAAGGGAGCATGTGGTATCTGCCATATGCTCCCATAATGTGTTTCTAGAAAGGAATTTATAAATGGGTGAAGTAGAACAAAAGCTGGCAATTGACATGCGAAATATTACCAAGACTTTTGGAACAGCTGTGGCGAACAACAAGGTGAACCTACAGGTGAAATACGGAGAGGTTTTATCGCTGTTAGGTGAGAACGGAAGTGGAAAAACAACCTTGATGAACATGTTGTCCGGTATTTATTTTCCAGATGCAGGACAGATCTTTATCAAAGGACAGGAAGTAACCATCCGTTCGCCACATGATGCACTGGAACTGGGGATTGGTATGGTGCATCAGCATTTTAAGCTGGTGGATGTTTTTTCAGCAACTGAGAACGTAATACTTGGATTAAAAGAAAAGGAGTCCCGCAAACAGGTTGAGGAGAAGATTCAGAAAATCTGTGATAAATACGGATTTGAAGTAGATCCCAAGAAAAAAGTATACGATATGTCTGTGGCAGAAAAGCAGACACTTGAGATTGTAAAAGTACTGTATCGTGGTGCAGATATTCTGATTCTGGATGAGCCGACAGCTGTACTGACACCGCAGGAGACCAAACGTCTCTTTAAAGTAATGCAGAATATGAAAGCTGACGGAAAGGCAATCATTATCATCACACATAAGCTGAACGAAGTACTCAGTGTTTCTGACCGTGTAACCATTTTAAGAAAAGGCGAGTATGTCGGAACGGTCCCGACTTCGGAAGCGACCGAGAGTTCGCTGACTGAGATGATGGTTGGAAAGAAAGTGGAACTGAACATTGACCGTCCGTCCGTAGAACAAAAAGAAGTACGCCTGAAAGTGGAACATGTTTCGGTTGATAATGAATATGGTGTTTCGGTACTTGATGATGTCAACTTTGAAGCATACAGTGGAGAAATTCTTGGTATTGCCGGAATTTCCGGATGTGGTCAGAAGGAGCTTCTTGAGGCAATTGCCGGTTTGCAGGTAACAAAAGAGGGGGGCAGCATCCAATATACAGCACCGGGAAAAGAAGCGGAGGAACTTTTGGACAAGACGCCAAAACAGATTCGTGAGTACGGTGTGGCTTTGTCTTTCGTTCCAGAAGATCGTCTGGGAATGGGACTTGTCGGCTCTATGGGAATGACTGAAAACATGCTGCTTCGAAGCTACACAGATGGAAAATCACCATTTCTTTCTATGAAAAAACCAAGAAAGCTGGCATACAAGATCAAGGATAGTCTGGACGTTGTGACAACCGGGGTGAATACGCCTGTGCGCAAACTCTCCGGTGGAAATGTACAGAAAATTCTGGTGGGACGCGAGATTGCCAATGCGCCAAACGTTCTGATGACAGCATACGCAGTCCGTGGACTGGATATCAATACTTCATATACCATCTACCGTCTTTTGAACGAACAGAAGAAAAAAGGTGTGGCAGTCATTTATGTAGGAGAGGATCTGGATGTGCTGCTTGCATTGTCCGATCGGATACTGGTGCTTTGTGAGGGAAAAGTAAATGGAATTTTAGATGCCCGCACAACAACAAAAGAAGAGGTTGGTCTGTTGATGACAAACTTAAAGGAACAGGGAGGTGCAGATGATGAATAGAGAGCCGTTGATTCGCGTGACAAAAAGGGACGGAATGCCTCTGTATAAAAATATACTGATTCGTGCATGTTCTATTGTGATGGCAATGCTTCTGGTCGTGCTTTTTGTGCATCTGACAGCAAAGATCTCCGCAGGAGAGACGCTTTCCTATATGTGGGAAGGTGTATTTGGAAATTCGATTTATATGAGAGATACCGTGTTCTATGCAGCAAAACTTCTGTGCATCGCAGTTGCGTTGGCACCGGCGTTTAAAATGCGTTTCTGGAACTGTGGTGCCGAGGGTCAGGTACTTGCCGGAGGTCTGGCGACCGCAATCGTTATGGTATATTGCGGAAATGTACCAGCGCCACTTTTGTATCTTATTATGGTGATTTCTGCGATTGCACTTGCCGCGGTATGGGCAATCCTGCCGGCGATATTTAAAGCAAAAATGGGTGTAAATGAAACACTGTTTACTCTGATGATGAACTATGTTGCAATCCAGCTGGTTGACTTTTTCTATAATAAATGGAAAGGCGCAGCTTCATCTCTTGGAAAGCTCAACAAAGGAACCAGAGCCGGATATCTTCCTACCCTATTTGGAAGTGATAACTCATGGCTTGTGATTGCGGTTGTTATTTTTACGATTGGCATTTATTTTTATTTGTCCAAGACAAAACATGGATATGAAATTTCGGTTGTCGGCGAATCCGAACGGACTGCGGAATATGCGGGGATCAGTGTGAAGACGGTTATTATCCGGACGATGGCTCTTTCAGGAATTATCTGTGGTATTTGCGGAATGATGACCGTTGCGGGACATGATCATTCTATTTCTTCGTCTAACACAGCCGGAGGATACGGATTTACAGCAATTATCGTAGCATGGCTTGCAAAATTTAACACAGGACTTATGGTAGTGATTTCCTTGTTTGTTATTTTCCTTGAAAGAGGAACTTCCCATGTAGCAGACAAATGCAGCGGATTCGATGCGAGTGCTTCGAAAATTGTTATCGGACTGGTTCTCTTCTTTGTCATTGGCAGTGAGTTCTTTGTTAATTACAAACTAAATTTCCGTGGAAAACATGATAAGGAGGTAGCATAGTATGGCAACGTTAATTGGATGGATTGTTCGTGCGGTCGTATTTGGAACGATCGTAATGTACGGAGCTATGGGTGAAATCCTTACAGAAAAAGCCGGTCACCTGAATCTTGGTACACCGGGTATCATGTGTATCGGTGGGGCATTTGGTTTTGCCGGGGCATATGCATATGAGAACGCGGTTGCAGATCCGAACGCATTTTTATGTGCAATCATTGCAGTGGGAGTTGCATTTATCGCAGGTGCCATTGCCGGCGCAGTTTATACCTTTCTTACCGCAACACTTCTGGTAAATCAGAATGTCGTTGGTCTGACATTGACAATTTTTGGTGTCGGTGTGGGAAAATTCTTCGGAACCTATGTGATCCCGGAAGGCGCAGTGACAACAAAAGCTTTGTTCGCCAACAAAGTATTTATTGCAAAAGTTCCGGTGCTTCATAAATTAGGTGTGATCGGAGATCTGTTTTTCTCTTATGGATTTATGGTATATGTGGCAATTATAGTGGCAATCATATTGCATCTGTTCCTGACAAGAAGCAGAGCGGGACTGAATCTGCGTGCTGTGGGCGAGAATCCGGCCACGGCAGATGCAGCGGGAATCAACGTGACAAAATACAAATACATCGCGATCATCGTTGGCTCTGGTATCACCGGACTTGGCGGCGTATTGTATGTGCTGGATTATGGTAACGGAACCTGGGCGACGGCTTCGGGTGATGCCATTGAAGCACTGGCATGGCTGTCTGTTGCACTCGTTATTTTTGTCCGCTGGAATACAATCAGAGCAATCTGGGGATCCTATCTGTTTGGATTGTGTTACTGGGCATACAATTATGTACCGACCCTGATTGGAATAAAAATTAATACGGAACTTGCACAGATGCTTCCGTATATCGTAACGATTATAATTCTCATTGTGGGATGTACGCGGATGAAACAGGAAAATCGCGGACCGGCATATCTGGGACGGAGCTATTTCCGTGAGGACCGGTAAGGTGAAAAGCATATATGACGCATACATACGGTATGTATGCGTCTATTGACAAAAAAAGTATATATCCCTATAATCAAAGAACAATAGGAATATGGCTGGAGGAGTACGAATATGGAAAATGAAACAGTTTCCAAGAATTTTATTGAACAGATCATAGAGAAAGATCTGGCAGAGGGACATTGTGAGACAATCGCAACAAGATTCCCTCCGGAACCGAATGGATATCTTCACATCGGACATGCAAAATCAATTCTTCTGAATTATGGACTTGCCAAAAAATATGGTGGCAAATTCAATCTTCGTTTCGATGATACAAACCCTACAAAAGAAAAACTTGAATTTGTAGAATCTATCAAAGCAGATGTTAAATGGTTGGGCGCAGATTGGGAGGACAGACTCTTTTTTGCATCCAATTATTTTGATCAGATGTATGAAGCAGCGATCAAATTAATTAAAAAAGGCAAAGCATATGTGTCGGATCTGAATGCAGATGAAATCCGTGAATACCGCGGAACATTAAAAGAACCTGGAAAAGAAGATCCATATGCAAGCAGAAGCGTAGAAGAGAACCTGAAGCTTTTTGGAGAGATGAAAGAGGGCAAATGTGAGGACGGAAGCCGTGTGCTTCGTGCGCGCATTGATATGTCATCTTCCAATATTAATATGCGCGATCCAATCCTGTATCGTGTGGCTCATATGACACATCACAATACCGGTGACAAATGGTGCATTTATCCAATGTATGATTTTGCACACCCAATCGAGGATGCAATCGAAGGAATTACTCATTCCATCTGCACGCTTGAGTTTGAGGATCACAGACCGCTTTATGACTGGGTTGTTACCGAGCTTGGGTATAAGACAAGTGCGGATGATACACCAAAACAGATCGAGTTTGCAAAATTATATCTGACCAATGTTGTAACAGGAAAGCGTTATATTAAGAAGCTTGTAGAAGAAAACATAGTTGACGGATGGGATGATCCGCGTCTCGTTTCCATTGCAGCACTTCGCCGCAGAGGTTATACACCGGAATCTATCCAGAATTTTGTAGAATTATGTGGAATTTCCAAGGCAAACAGCTCCGTGGATTATGCGATGTTAGAGTACTGCATTCGTGAGGATTTGAAGATGAAACGTCCTCGTATGATGGCAGTGCTTGATCCAGTAAAAGTTGTTATTGACAACTATCCGGAAGGACAGGTAGAGCAGCTTCCGGTAGATAACAACCTAGAGAATCCGGAGCTTGGACAGAGAACTGTTCCGTTTACAAGAGAGCTTTACATCGAAAGAGATGACTTCATGGAGGAGCCGCCTAAGAAATATTTCCGTATGTTTCCAGGCAATGAAGTGCGCTTGATGAACGCATATTTCGTGAAATGTGAAAGCTATGAAAAGGATGAGAACGGCAATGTGACAGTAATCCATTGTACTTACGATCCGGCATCTAAGGGTGGAAACAGCCCGGATGGACGTAAAGTCAAAGGAACGATTCACTGGGTTTCCGCAGAGTATGGACAGAAAGCAACCATTCGCCTGTATGAGAACATCGTAAATGAAGAACTTGGTGTATACAATGAGGACGGCAGTCTGAACCTGAATCCAAATTCTCTTACAATACTTACAGACAGTATTGTTGAGCCTGCCCTGATGGAAGCAAAGCCATATGAGAGCTTCCAGTTTGTACGTCAGGGATTCTTCTGCGCAGACTATAAAGACTCCAAACCGGGACAGCCGGTATTCAACCGTATTGTTTCATTGAAGAGTTCTTTTAAGCTGCCGAAAAATCCGGCATAAAATAAATTGCGAAGAATAGATGGGAGAATATAAATATGACAGCGGAGAAGGAAGCGGAGTATCTGTTTGATAAGAATGTGGAGTGTCCGGTTTGCGACAGTACATTTCGCACAAGAGTGGTGAAGACAGGTCGTGTGCGTCGTCTGGAATCGGATTTTGATTTGAGGCCCCGTCATCCGGATGTGGACACTATCAAATATGATGTGGTGTCTTGTCCATATTGTGGTTATACGGCACTTAACCGATTCTTTACCGATTTGACGAGAGGTCAGAAAATGTTGATCAGGGAAGGTGTCTGCAGTAAGTTCCATCCTGCTGAAAACGGTGATGAGGAGAAAAAGATTACACCGTACTCCTATGATAAAGCAATTGATCGGTATAAACTTGCTTTTTACAATGCGATTGTAAAGAAGGGGCGTGCAAGTGAGAAAGCATATACCTGTTTGAAAATTTCATGGCTGTATCGTGGGCAAATTGAACAGTTGGAAGCAGAGCAGCGTGCAGATGTGGCAGAAAAAATTCAGACATGCAGACAGCAGGAAAACGCGTACTATAAAAAGGCGTACGAAGGGTTTATTGATGCTATTGCATCCGAAAATTTTCCGATTTGCGGCATGGATGAGCATACCGTGAATTATCTTGTTGCAAGCATGGCATATAAACTCGGACATATGGATGTGGCATCGAAACTTGTGTCGGCAATTCTTGTTTCGCGTACAGCAGGCAGAACGGTAAAGGATCGTGCGTATGATTTGAAAGAGCAGATCATTGAAAAACTGCATGAATAATAGCTTAGCGGAGGAAGTATGGCAGGAAAATATTATGCTGTCCGATGCGGCAGAAAACCCGGTATTTATTACTCATGGGACATTTGCAAGAAAGTGGTAGATGGATACCCTGGAGCAAAATACAAGAGTTTTAAGACAAAAGAAGAGGCTCTTGCGTTTGTTGGGGATGAAATGATAATAGAAAATAACTCCAGCAAAGAGACAAAGCAGGCGTTTTCAAAGGAGCCGGAGCATTATGCTTTCGTGGATGGTTCCTTTAATACAGCAACTTCTGTATACGGATATGGTGGTTTCCTTGTTACAAATGGGCAGCGCCATGTGGTACAGGGATCTGGGACTGATCCGGAGATGGCTGCCATGCGCAATGTTGCAGGAGAAGTTTTAGGAAGTATGGCGGCCATGAAATTAGCACTTGAACTTGGACTCACGGAACTTACCATATATTATGATTATATGGGAATTGAAATGTGGGCGACTGGTCAGTGGAAACGCAATAAACAGGGAACTATTGCGTATTACGATTATGTGCAGTCTATACGCAGCCGGTTGAAACTTACCTTTGTCAAGGTAAAGGGACATTCCGGCGTAGAAGGCAATGAAGAAGCAGACCGGATTGCGAAGCATGCGGTCGGAATTGAATAGAACAGAGGTGATAAAGTGAGCGTATTTAACGTAGAATTGAAAAAAGTGGTAGATGACAGTTATGAAATTGAGATTGGATACAATCTCAAAGATCAGCTGGTAAATGATTTGGAGACTGGACTGCTTGGCTCAGTCAAGAAACTTGCAGTCATTACGGACAGCAATGTGCGGGATCTGTATGCGAAACCGATTTGCGAAAAACTGATTCATGCCGGTTATAAAGTAGATTTATTTGTATTCCCGGCCGGAGAAAAAAGCAAAACACGTAAGACAAAGGAACGAATTGAAGATGCAATGCTCGAAAAGGGATACCGCAGAGACTGTGCAATCATCGCAATCGGCGGTGGTGTTGTAACTGATCTGGCAGGCTTTATCGCAGGAACATATGGCAGAGGAGTTCCTTTCATCAATTATGCGACAACACTGCTTGCGGCAGCGGATGCATCGGTAGGTGGAAAGACAGCGGTGGATACGCCACTGGCAACCAACCTTATTGGACTGTTTAATCAGCCACAGAAAGTATATATTGATATTGCAGCATGGAAGACACTTCCACATAGAGAGATGGTAAGCGGTCTGTCGGAGACAATCAAACATGCGTGCCTTGGCAGTCTGGATATGTTTGAATTCATCGAAGAAAATTTAGATGATATATTCAGCTTCCAGAAGTTCGCATGTGAATATATTGCAGAGAACAACTGCAAAATTAAGTATCATATCGTAATGAAAGATGAGCGCGAGAGCGGATTGCGTGAAGTGCTGAATCTGGGACATACGGTTGGACGTGCAATAGAGACGGTCAGCGATTACCAGCTCCTGCACGGAGAAGCACTTGGTATTGGCATGGCTGCAGAAGTTATGCTTTCTGCAAGGCTTGGCTATATGTCTGAGGAAGAAGCGGAACGCGTAATCGCATTGTATGACCGTGCGGGACTTCCGACACACATTCCGGATTACATAGACAGGGAGGCGCTTGTGCGCAAACTCTATACCGATAAGAAAGTACGTGATGGAAAACTTCGTTTTGTACTACAGAAGGGAATCGGTGATGTGGTGGAATTCGCACCGGGCGTGTTTGCCAAACCAATCGAAGAGAGTCTGGCCAGAGAAATCATTATGGAACTTTAGAATGTGTAGGGGTACTTATACAATCACGAGCGGATGCTGATATTCGTTCGGCAGTGTAAGTCCCTGGTGGATGGACGAAATTCCGCGATAGAGGTTGGCAGCGAATAAATCATGTTGCCAGAACCGGTCGCCGGAAAGCACATGGGAAGCATCAGCAACTTTGGTAATCAAAGGGGCGGATGTTTCTTTTTTGATTGCAGAAAGAAGCGGTGCAGAATCTTTTCGGAAACCAAGCACCCGCAGATAGGAGATGCGTTCGTTCATGGAAGAAACAGCATAATCCTCCTGCATGATATTTAAAAGAATGTGTAAAAGCACGCGGCAGATACGCGTGTACGTAATCTCTTTACTTTTTAATAGGGACGCAAACTGGGAGAAAGATACAAACTGATGCAGATAGTTTTGTATCTTGCAAGACAGTTCGCGACTGCAATCAGCAAAATTTTCGTATCCACAGCGCTGATACAACAGCAGTTTTGTATAGAGAGCATCAGAAAAGTCATCGGTATCCAACAGGGAACCAAAGCCGTTTGTTTGTAAGAACGAAAAGGATTCCGCCGGCATCTGGGATTGGATTTGTGCGAAAGCAGATGTGGCTGGAATGGATTCTGCTGAAGAAATATCTGTGGAACATGCGGAAAAAAGGGCACTTCGAATTGCCGTAGCGGAGGCAAAACTGCCATCTATCCGGTTACTATGGTAGCCTTCTCCGACACGCTGCAATGGAATGCCGGATATTTGTCTGCCAGAAAAAGAAATAGAAGCATTCTGTTCCTGAGTCCACCGGCGGAGTGCTTTCTCATATTCCAATCCTAAAATATTGTTGGGCGAAGATAAAAAAGAGGCAACTGTTTCGGAAGGAACGTCTGGCAGACAGGCAGCAACCGCTTTGCTCCGTGCAGTTGGAAAAGATACTCCGCTTTTTAAAAGAGAAGAGAGATGTTCCTGGAATTTTCCGGAACCTGCAGAAGTGTTTCCGGAAAGATTTTCAGAAAGAACAGAGACAATCGCATGAAACAGGTCGGCATCCACTGTCTCACATCCGTAGCAGAGATAGTCAATGACACCGGTTTTTCCAAGGAGTGTGACACCACCTGCAGCAAAATATTCTGCGGAAGAAGTTGCCCATACCGCAGGAAGTTCCAATACCAGATCTGCACCGGCAGATAATGCCATCCGGGCGCGGTTATATTTGTCCGTCAAGGCAGGAACGCCACGTTGTAGAAAATCTCCGCTCATCGCAACGATAATATAATCCGCTTTTGTTTTTTGACGGATCTGTTCCAGCTGATATTTGTGCCCGTTATGGAATGGATTGTATTCTGCAATGACGCCTGCAACTTTCATAATTTTCCCCTTTGTTTTTTTTTAGAATCATAGCATATAATTTCCAATATTTCCACTTGTATGCGGACAAAAATATGTTTATAATAGGGACAGATTATTGTGTAAAATCACAAACTAAATTGACAAGGGAGAATGCAAATGAACGTATTAGTAATCAATTGTGGAAGCTCTTCCCTTAAGTATCAGCTGATCAATTCAGATTCAGAAGAGGTACTTGCCAAGGGCTTATGTGAAAGAATCGGTATCGATGGAAGACTCGTATATCAGAAAGAAGGAATGGATAAGGAGATTACCGAAGCTCCTATGCCAACACATAAAGAAGCCATTCAGATGGTTCTTACAGCACTGCATAATCCAAAGAGTGGTGCGGTAAAGGATTTAAGTGAGATCGATGCAGTAGGACACCGTGTAGTGCATGGTGGTGAGAAATTTGCTGCGTCTGTAGTTTTAAATGAAGAAGTACTTGCAAAGGTAGAAGAGTGTAACGAACTTGCACCACTTCACAACCCTGCAAACTTAATCGGTATTCGTGCATGTCAGGAACTGATGCCAAACGTACCGATGGTTGGCGTGTTTGATACTGCTTTCCATCAGACAATGCCTAGAAAAGCATACCTCTACGGTCTGCCATATGAATATTATGAGAAATACAAAGTAAGAAGATACGGATTCCACGGAACAAGCCACAGTTTTGTGTCTAAACGCTGCGCACAGTATTTGAACATGGATCTGAACAATTCCAAGATCATCGTTGCACATCTCGGAAACGGAGCATCCATTTCCGCAGTGGTAAATGGTAAGTGTGTTGATACATCCATGGGATTGACGCCACTTGAGGGACTTGTTATGGGAACACGTTCCGGTGATATCGATCCTGCTATCATGGAGTTTATCGCAAAGAAAGAGAATCTTGACATCGACGGAATGATGGAAGTACTCAACAAGAAGTCTGGTGTAGAAGGAATGTCCGGTGTATCCAGTGACTTTCGTGATCTTGAGGCTGCTTACAATGAGGGCAACCCGAGAGCAATCGATGCATGTGAGGTATTTGCTTACCGTGTAGCAAAATATATCGGTGCATATGTAGCAGCAATGAATGGAGTAGATGCAATCGCTTTTACTGCAGGTATCGGTGAGAACACATCTTTCATCCGCGAGAAGATTCTTGCATACTTCGGATATCTTGGAATCGAAATTGACAAAGAGAAGAACAATATCCGTGGCGTTGAAGAGGTTATCTCTACACCGGATTCAAAAGTGACGGTATGTGTGATTCCGACCAACGAGGAATTGGCAATCTGCCGCGAGACAGTTGCACTCGTTAAGTAAGAAAATGGTGTAAAGTAAAAATACTTGCAAATAGTTGTAAAAATTTGTTGACAAACAAAGATACCATATGTATAATTGGTTAGGTGTGAATAGGAGAATACTGTGAATATTGATATTTCAATGATTACGAAGTCCATAAACAAGGAGCTGACACAGGAAGCGGAAATTACACTTGATGCGTTTCGTTCCAGGTTAGGAAATTTTCCTATCATCAGCAAAGCACCGGTAACGCTTCATATCCGTAACGAGGAGAATGCAACTGTGTTCATCAGCGGTACGGTAGATATCGAAGTTATGATTCCGTGTGCAAGGTGCCTTGAAGAAGTTCGGACACCAATCCATTTCGACATTGATAAGAAGCTTCGCATAGAAGAAGATGGTCTTGTGGATGATGAGATGGAACAACCGGATTACCTGATTGGGTTTGAACTGGATGTAGATAAACTTGTCTACGCCGAGATTTTGGTGAACTGGCCAATGAGAGTTCTGTGCAAGGATGATTGCAAAGGAATTTGCAAAGTCTGCGGTATGAACTTGAATAAGGGAGACTGCAGTTGCCAGAGAACAGAGCTTGATCCAAGAATGGCAGCAATCCAAGATATATTTAACAAGTTTAAGGAGGTGTAAACAAATGTCAATTTGTCCAAAGAATAAATCTTCTAAGGGAAGAAGAGATAAGAGAAGAGCAAACTGGAAAATGTCTGCTCCAACCTTAGTAAAGTGCAGCAAGTGCGGCGAATTAATGATGCCTCACAGAGTATGCAAGAACTGTGGATCTTATAACAAAAAAGAGATCATTCCACAGGACTAATTAAGGATGAACATGAAAGAATCAAGAGTTCGGCGCAAGCGTCGGGCTCTTGATTTTTTTGTTCGAAGTGATAATTTGCATCTGATTACAAAATAACCCAAAATTAACGTGAAATCCAATAAATTTATCGTTGATTTATGAAATGATATATAGTACTATTTCTAATAGATGCATAAGGAGGAAGAAACCATGCAGACTATTACGAAGATAGCTCTCGATGCGATGGGGGGAGACAATGCGCCCGCAGAGATCGTCAAGGGAGCGGTGGATGCGGTTGCTTCCCGTGAAGACATCAAAGTCTATCTGGTAGGACAGACAGATGCCGTACAGGAAGAATTGAACAAATATCCGTATCCGAAGGAAAGAATTGAGATCGTGGAGGCACCGGAAGTTATTGAGATGGCGGAGCCACCCGTACAGGCAATTCGCAAAAAGAAGCAGTCATCAATGGTGGTTGCTATGAATATGGTAAAACAAAAAGAAGCAGATGCTTTTGTTTCGGCAGGAAGTTCAGGTGCTGTACTCGTAGGAGGACAGACAATTGTCGGCAGAATCAAAGGAATCCGTCGTCCGCCATTGGCACCGCTGATTCCGACAGAGTCCGGTGTATCACTTCTGATTGACTGTGGCGCAAATGTAGACGCGCGTCCGGAACATTTACTTCAGTTTGCACAGATGGGTTCTATTTATATGGAGAATGTTGTCGGTGTGAAAAATCCGCGTGTGGCGATTGTCAATATCGGTGCGGAAGAAGAAAAGGGCAATGCTTTGGTTAAGGAGACATTTCCGTTGCTTCGCGAGTGCAAAGATATTAATTTTGTTGGAAGCATTGAAGCACGTGAGATACCACATGGTGGGGCAGATGTTATCGTATGTGAGGCTTTTGTCGGAAACGTAATTCTTAAATTATATGAGGGACTCAGTTCCACACTGGTTGGAGCCATCAAGCGTGGACTGATGAGTACCTTAAAAAGCAAGATTGGAGCTGCACTTGCGTTGCCGGCTCTCAAGAAGACATTGAAAGATTTTGATGCCAGTGAATATGGCGGAGCACCACTTCTTGGGCTGAATGGTCTGGTTGTGAAGACACATGGAAGCTCCAAAGCAAAAGAAATTACCAATTCCATTTATCAGTGCGTGACATTCCGTGAAGAAAATATTAACGGAATTATCAAAGAAAGAATTGTTGATGCACAGGAAAACGAACAATAGAAAGGAAGGAAAAGTTATGGAATTCGAAAAATTAAAGCAGATTATTGTGGAAGTATTAAACGTAGATGAGAGTGAGATCACAATGGATACAACATTTATTGATGATCTTGGAGCTGATTCGCTGGATGTATTCCAGATCATTATGGGTCTTGAGGAAGAATTTGATATCGAGATTCCAAATGAGCAGGCTGAGAAAATTGTTACAGTAGCGGATGCAGTTGAGCAGATTAAGAGTGCACTGAATAATAACTAAGAATGTGTAAGGAGTCCGATGAGAGGACTCCTTCTTTTAAATCAGGCAGGAAAGGAAAACATCGTGGCAGATATTAAGACATTTCAAAAGAAAATCGGATATCAGTTTCAAAATGAACATTTGCTGTTACAGGCATTGACACACAGTTCTTATGCCAATGAGAAGCATATGAAAAAATTATCAGACAATGAACGTCTCGAGTTTTTGGGAGATGCGGTACTTGAAATCATATCGAGTGATTTTTTATATAAGAATTACCCACAGAAACCGGAGGGAGAGTTGACAAAGCTGCGCGCGAGCATTGTTTGCGAGCCGACACTTGCGTTGTGTACGGAAGCAATTCATCTCGGAGATTATCTGTATCTTGGCAATGGTGAGGATTTGACAGGGGGAAGACAGCGCAAATCCATTTTGTCAGATGCGTTAGAGGCGGTCATTGGTGCCATTTATCTTGATGGTGGTTTTGCTAATGCAAAAGAGTTTGTGTTAAAATATATTTTGACAGATATTGAGCATAAGCAGCTCTTTTATGATAGCAAGACTATCTTGCAGGAAGTCGTGCAGGGGGAACATGAAAATCTGACTTATGAACTCATCAGTGAGAGTGGACCGGATCACAACAAGAGCTTTACGGTAGAAGCCCGCGTTGGAAGTCGTGTGCTGGGAGAGGGAACTGGAAGAACAAAGAAAGCAGCGGAACAGGAAGCTGCATACAAGGCTCTTCTCAAGTTGAGAAAAAACCAAAGGGAGTAATGCATGTATTTAAAGAGTATAGAGGTCCAGGGCTTTAAATCTTTTGCAAACAAAATTGTATTCGAGTTTCATCAGGGAATTACAGGCATTGTAGGTCCGAATGGAAGTGGAAAAAGTAACGTAGCCGATGCTGTGCGCTGGGTGCTTGGTGAACAGTCGGTAAAGCAGTTGCGTGGTTCTTCCATGCAGGATGTAATTTTTGCGGGTACCGAGAACCGTAAACCACTCAGCTATGCCTATGTTGCTATAACACTGGACAATTCGGATCATCAGCTTGCGATTGATTTTGAGGAAGTGACCGTTGCCAGACGATTGTATCGTTCCGGAGAGAGTGAATATCTGATCAATGGAAATCTCTGTCGTCTGAAACAAGTATCGGAGCTTTTTTACGATACCGGTATCGGTAAAGAAGGCTATTCCATCATCGGACAGGGCCAGATTGACCGAATCTTAAGTGGCAAGCCGGAAGAACGAAGAGAACTTTTTGACGAGGCTGCCGGAATTGTAAAATTCAAAAAGCGCAAAGCGACCGCACAAAAGAAGCTGGAAAATGAGCGGGAAAATCTTGTTCGTGTTAATGATATTTTGTCCGAGTTGGAGCGTCAGGTAGGACCACTTGAGCGTCAGTCGGAAAAGGCAAAGATATATCTCAAGAAAAAGAACGAATTAAGAGATTACGATATTAATATGTTTCTTCTGGAGTCTTCAAGGATTGCAGAACAGTCCAAAGAAGTGGAAGAAAAATTTCGAATTGCGGATGCACAGCTGACAGAAAGCAATGCTGCGCATGCGAAGATCAAGGAAGAATACGAAACGCTAGGTAACGATATGACAGAACTTGATGAAAGAATCAATGTCCTGCGTGAAACTATCAATAATTCTTCCATGACAAAAAGCAAGCTGGAGAGCCAGATTCAGATTCTCACGGAACAGATCCATGCGGCTGAGATGACGGATGAACATATGCAGGGACGTCTGGATGCCATTAAAAAAGACAAACAGGAACGCCTGGATGCAAACCAGATGTATTACAGCGAAAAAGAAAAACTGGATGCACAGTTAGCAGAACTTTTAGAACGACAGACGGTCAAACAGCAGGAACAGGAAGCCATTCAACAGGAAATCCAACAGTGTAAAGAGACCATCGAGCGTGGACAGAAGGAACTGTACCAGTTATTGAATAATAAAGGAACCATTGCTTCCAAACAGCAGCGATTTGATACGATGATCGAACAGATCAACATCCGTAAAGCGGAACTGGGCCAGCGGCTGTTGAGCCGCAAGACGCAGGAAGAAGACCTGAATTCGGTTCTTGCAACGTATGAACAGGAATTTGATGCGGTCAATCAGGAGATTATCGCATTAAAGGCGCAGGAAGAAGACCTTACAGCAAAAGAAAATGAATGGCGTCAGAAGTCAAAAGAGAATGCCCGAAAATTCGAAGAAAAACAGACTGCATTTCACAAGAATCAGTCCAGACTGGATTCTTTGCGGGATATTGCGGAGCGTTATGACGGATATGGAAACAGTATTCGCCGGGTTATGGAACAGAAAAGCAGCCACAAAGGAATTCTGGGTGTTGTATCGGATCTGATTCAGGTAGAGAAAAAATATGAGACAGCGATAGAGACTGCATTGGGTGGCAATATTCAGAACATCGTAACAGAGGACGAAGCGACTGCAAAAGAAATGATCGCCTATCTGAAACAGAACCGGTATGGTCGTGCAACATTCCTTCCGCTGACCAGTGTGAAAGCGAAAGGCAATCCGAAAAACGAGAATGCAATCGGAGAACCTGGTGTCATTGGTATTGCCAATGAACTGGTTCAGTGTAACGAAAAATACAAAGAAGTTGCAGCTTACCTTTTGGGAAGAGTACTTGTCGTAGATACAATCGACCATGCGATTGCTTTGGCAAAGAAGAATCATTACAGTTTACATATTGTAACATTAGAGGGTGAGTATTTAAGCCCGGGTGGATCCATGACCGGTGGTGCTTTTAAGAATTCCTCCAATCTGCTGGCCCGCAATCGTGAGATTGAGGAGCTGGAGCAGAGAGTGCAGATGATTCAGGAAGAACTCAAACAGATCAAAAGCCGGAGAGAAGATATTGCGACGGCAATTGAACTGAATGCAGATGAGCTGGAATCCTGCAAAGAAGCTTTGCAGAAGAAGTTCATCGCGCAGAATACTGCAAAGCTGAACCTTGACCGTGCAACGCAGCAGAAGGATGAGAGTGAACAGGCTTTTTCCGGTTTGCTGAACGAGCGTGAGCAGATGGAACAGCAGATTGCAGAAATTGCACAGAACAAGCAGCAGATTCTCGATGAAATGGAGTTTGCAAAGACGCGTGAGACAGAAATCAATGAGGAGATTGCCCGTATGCAGGAAACGCTTGAAACACAGAACAAGCGTGAGACAGAAATCAGCGACGAACTGTCAAAGATGCAGTTAGAAAAAGCAAATCTGCGCCAGAGTGCAGAGTTCAATCAGATGAATATCGACCGTATCGACGGCGAATTGGAAAAGTTCGATGCGGAGCAGGCAGAACTTATGGAGAATGCAAAGAACTCCAAAGAAGATGCCAAAAAGAAACAAAACGACATCGAAGAAATTAAAAAGACACTGGCAGCATCCGATGATTCCGGCAGCAAATTACAGGAAGAACTTCGAACCAGTTTAGAGAAAAAGGAACAGATGTCTGCGGATTATCATGGCTTTTTCCAAAAGCAGGAGGAAATTTCCAAGCGTTGTAATGATCTTGACAAAGAAATCTTCCGTCTGAATAATCAGAGAGAAAAGCTGACCGAGGAATCCGAAACACAGACGAATTATCTGTGGACAGAATACGAACTGACACCGCATGCAGCGATGGAACTGCGCAACGAGATGTACGATGACCTGGCATCTTTAAAGAAACTGGTTGCGGAAGTAAAGGATGAAATCCGCAAACTTGGCGATGTCAATGTAAACGCAATCGAAGAATACAAAGAAGTATCCGAACGTTATACATTTTTAAAGGGACAGCATGATGATCTGGTAGAGGCTGAAGAGACACTCCTTGGTATCATCGAAGATCTGGATACCGGAATGCGCAAGCAGTTCACCGAAAAATTTGCAGAGATACAGAGAGAATTTGATGCATCCTTCAAGCATCTGTTTGGTGGCGGACACGGAACACTGGAACTTGTGGAGGATGAAGATATTCTGGAATGCGGTATCCGCATTATCGCGCAGCCACCTGGAAAGAAATTGCAGAACATGATGCAGCTGTCCGGTGGAGAAAAGGCATTGACCGCAATCGCACTGTTATTTGCGATTCAGGCACTCAAACCATCACCATTCTGTCTGTTAGACGAGATTGAGGCGGCGCTCGATGATTCGAACGTAACGCGTTTTGCAAGTTATCTGAACAAACTGACAAAAAACACACAGTTCATCGTAATTACGCACAGACGTGGTACGATGACGGCAGCGGATCGTCTTTATGGTATTACCATGCAGGAGAAAGGCGTATCGACACTTGTGTCGGTAAATCTGATTGAGAACGATCTGACCGCTTAAGATATTTTGAGAAAGGAATAGAAAGATGGGTGAAAAGAAAGGTTTTTTCAGTCGGCTTGTAGAGGGACTGACAAAGACAAGAGATAATATCGTCTCTGGAATCGATGCTGTATTCAGCGGCTTTTCTAAGATCGACGAAGAATTCTATGAAGAACTGGAAGAAATCCTGATCATGGGAGATCTGGGTGTGAAAGCCACAGAGGCAATCCTGGATGACCTGCGGGATAAGGTGAAAGCAAACCATATCAAGCAGCCGGCAGAATGCAAGCAGCTTCTGATCGACAGTATCAAGGAGCAGATGAAGGTCGAAGAGACTGCGTATCGTTTTGAAAACGAAAAATCCGTAGTTCTCGTTATCGGGGTCAACGGTGTAGGAAAGACAACGACAGTTGGAAAGCTTGCCGGAAAAATGAAGGATCAGGGCAAACGTGTCGTGATTGCAGGCGCAGATACGTTCCGTGCGGCAGCCGGAGATCAGTTAAAAGAGTGGGCGAACCGTTCCGGTGTGGACATGATCGGTGGCGTGGAAGGCGCTGATCCGGGTTCTGTTGTCTATGATGCGACGGCGGCAGCCAGGGCCCGCAACGCAGATGTTCTTCTTGTCGACACAGCCGGAAGACTGCACAACAAGAAAAATCTGATGAATGAGCTTGGAAAAATCAATCGTATTCTGGAAAAAGAATATCCGGAAGCATATCGCGAGACACTGGTTGTTCTCGATGCGACAACCGGACAGAATGCTTTGGTACAGGCCAGGGAATTTTCCGATGTCGCAAAGATATCAGGAATCGTTCTGACCAAGATGGACGGTACCGCCAAAGGTGGAATCGCTGTGGCTATCCAGTCGGAACTCGGAGTTCCGGTGAAGTATATCGGTGTGGGTGAGTCGATTGATGATCTGCAGAAATTTGACTCGGATGAGTTTGTAAATGCATTATTTGATGTCGATGATAAGAAGGAGGATGAGGAATGTTAACCCTTGATAAATTTGAAGAAGCCAGTGAGAAGGTAAAAGAGGTCACATTAGAGACTAAGCTTGTGTACAGTGATTTTTTAAGTGTGCAGACAGGAAATAAGGTATATTTAAAGCCGGAGAACATGCAATTTACCGGAGCATATAAGGTAAGAGGAGCATATTACAAAATCAGTACGCTTACAGACGAAGAACGTCAGAAGGGACTGATTACCGCATCTGCCGGAAACCACGCCCAGGGTGTTGCTTACGCAGCAAAATGTTATGGATGTAAGGCTGTCATTGTAATGCCTACCACAACACCTCTGATTAAAGTTAACCGCACCAAGAGTTACGGCGCAGAGGTCGTATTATACGGAGATGTATACGATGAAGCCTGTGCGCATGCACTTGAACTTGCCAAGGAGCATGGATATACATTTATCCATCCGTTCGATGATCTTGCTGTTGCAACCGGACAGGGAACGATTGCGATGGAGATTTTCAAAGAACTTCCACTCGTAGAGTACATCCTTGTGCCAATCGGTGGTGGCGGACTGGCAACAGGTGTATCGACACTTGCCAAACTGCTGAATCCAAAGATTAAAGTCATTGGTGTAGAACCGGCCGGTGCAAATTGTATGCAGGCATCTTTTGCAGCTGGAAAAGTGACAACACTTCCAACGGTAAACACCATTGCAGACGGTACTGCAGTCAAGACACCGGGAAGCAAAATTTTTCCGTATATCCAGAAAAATCTTGATGATATTATTACCGTCACCGATGATGAGCTGATCGTAAGTTTCCTGGATATGGTAGAAAATCACAAAATGGTAGTGGAGAATTCTGGTCTTCTTACTGTTGCCGCATTAAAGCATCTGGATGTCACAGACAAGAGAGTGGTATCCATCTTGAGTGGCGGTAACATGGATGTCATTACCATGTCATCGGTGGTACAGCAGGGACTGATCTTCCGTGACCGTATTTTTACGGTATCCGTATTGCTCCCAGATAAGCCGGGCGAGCTTGCAAAAGTATCCGAGACACTTGCAAAGGAACAGGGTAACGTAATAAAACTTGAGCATAACCAGTTCGTATCTACAAACCGCAGTGCAGCCGTGGAACTTCGTATTACTCTCGAATGCTTTGGAACCGATCACAAGAAACAGATCATCAAAGCGTTAGAAAAAGCGGGATATAAGCCAAAGATCGTCCGCACTATGATCTAATAAAATAACAATCATGTCGTAAGACATACCGCAAATCAAATCTGATAGAACAGAAACCTGTTGCAGGTAGCTGTTTTATCAGATTTTTTTTGCAAATATCTTCTGCTATGTGACCGTCGTGTGACTATTGCGGAATATAATGACAGCAGAGTGAAAGATTATAGTGTATTATGAGAATCCATTTTGGAGGAAAAAGTTGTGAAAAAGAAATACATATTACTTCTTGCGACAGCAGCGCTGATTGCGGTAGCTGCAATCGGAGGAACACTTGCATCCGGTTATGTGGAATCAGGCAACGTGTTACAGAATATTTCTGAGAAGGCTCTGGGCATCAGCATTATGTCCGGTAACGCCAAGGCGGGAAACGGCAGAACCAGTATCAGTGTGGAAGCAGTACCGGGAGCCAGCAATACCTTGAATTATCAGATTAAAAATGACCGCACCAATGGATATGATCTGTATGCAAGAGTTGATCTGTATTATGGATGGTCATCTGATGCACTGGCAGACGATCAGACAAGAAATTCATATGTGAACCTGAATCTGAACAATCGGGCATATCCTTATGTAGATTCTTATGCCAAACAGACAAAGGTTGGAGACTGGATCGTAGCTTATTGTGATCAGGAACAGATGACTTTGTATTACACCAAGCCACTGGCGCAGGGAGAGAAAGCAAAGTTTCTGGATTCTGTATCATTCAGCACCGAAATGGGTAACCGGTATACCGGAGCACAGTATCTCCTTGACGTAGAAGTTACTGCCGTACAGGCGAATAACAGTGACGAAGCCATTGCTGCTGAGTGGGGTGTATATCCGAGATTTGACAGCAATGGAACCATCACAAGCGTATCAGAGACGAGATAGGAGAATTGAAGATTATGAAAAAGAAACTTTTAGCTCTTGGAATGATTCTGACGCTTTTGACAGGAACTGTGACAGTTACTGCAGCACAGATCCCGGTTGTGCGTCTGAACGATGCAGAGGAGTTTGAATATTACAGTGATGAGAATGGAACGAAGATCGATTCCCTTTCGCTGAATGAATTCACCGGTATGGCACCGGGCGATGAGAGAACACAGACCATTTGCTTGGAGAATGACAGCGAAGATACCGTGAACTTCTATATATCACAGAAGACACTGGATACTTTGGAAAATGATAATCAGGCATCCGGTGGTGCTTACAAATTTAATTTACAGGTCGGAGATAACCTGGAAGATGCAGAATCTCTTCTGGATTCCGAAGCTGGTGGCTACGATACCGATGGAAACGGAAGCAGCAATGGACTTGCAGATATTGATGAATTAGAGGATTATGCATTCCTTGCCACCGTAGAATCCGGTGATCATGTGTATTTGTATCTTACCCTAAAGCTGGAGGGCGAGGGAAATGATAACCGTGCAGCAAACGATTACACGGAGGCAGTCGCAAAATTACAGTTATCCTTCCGTGCATACAAAGTAAATCACAAGGTTATCAAGGAAAGGGACAAAGTAATCATAGACAAGAAAACAAAGATTAAAACCGTCAAGAAAGTGGTTCCGGTACAGACAGGTGATGTTTTTAAGTATGGTGGATTTATTATTCTGTTCGGAGCTGGTGTGACATTGATTGGAGTAGCTGCAGTAAAAAGCAGAAGGGGAGGAAAAGAATAATGAAAAGAAATATAAGTCGTTATTTATTTTCTGTATGTATGATATTTATATTGGCTGTATCCGCCGTTTCGGTTGTTCCGGTACAGGCAGCAGCGACATACACCCTGACGTTCCGTTCCGGAAATGTGGGAAGCTTTGATACGACAAAAGTCAACGCAGCCGTGAAAAACAGCAGTCTTGTAGAAGTGAAAAAAGAGTATATCCGGGTAAAGGCAAAGAGAGGCACAAGTGTTGCTTCCGCCGTATACGATGCATTTGGCAGGGCAGTTCAGGGAAGCGGAGACATGAACGCGATGTTCCTCAGTTTTTTATCCGAGAACAAAGGATACACGATGTTGGATGAATCTGCCTGGGGACCAAAGGCTTTTGATACCGTTCGTCATAACAAAGAATATGTATTAGATTACGGCACAATCGTCAATCCGGTTTCTTATACCGTAAATTATGTGGATGCGGAGAGCGGTGATGCAGTAGCAGCTCCGATTTTCAGTTATGGTAGTGCAGGAGATAGCGTTACAGTGGCCCCTGTTACCATAAGTGAGTATGATACAGACGACGAAGCTGTGACATTTACACTGGATAAAAACTCAGACAATACAGTTACTTTTGAATATTCTTATACTGGAGAAACGTTTATACCGGGAGAGACAATTCACAGAACCGTGACCGAATATCAGACGAACGTAGTCACAGTTGCACAGCCACAGAATAATAACAATAATAACGCGGACAATGACAACAACGCAGCCAACAATGGAAATGATGGTCAGGACATTCCGGATGATGATGTTCCACTGGACGATGGAAACGGAAATAACAATGGTGACAATGCAGACGCAAATGACGCAGCTGATAATCTGACAAATATTGAGGATGAGCAGACTGCAAAGAGTGCCAACTCACAGCAGTCTGATTCCTGGATCGTGGGTGGTATCGTTGCAGCAGTTATATTGGTAGCAGCAGTTATTGGAACAACGCTTGTTATCAGAACCCGCAAAGCGAATGCCGGGGCAGGCAAAGAAAATAAAAAGTAGAAATAAAGGGAAATAAGAAATTATAAAGGATAAGGATAAAAGGAGATTAGTTATGAAGAAGAAAGTAGTAGTATCCACATGTGCAGTTGCATTAGCGGGAACATTGGCAGTCGGAGGTGTGTTGGCGTATCTTCATGCACAGACAGACACCGTACGCAACGTATTTACCGGTGAACAGGATAACTTGAACGGACACATCGAAGAGGAATTTGAGCAGGATAAAGCAGATCATTATGTTCCGGGTGATGTAATCACAAAGAAGCCGCATGTCGTAAATGAGAGCGATTCGATCACAGCATGGGTTGCTGTAAAAGTAAAGATCAACGTAGCAGACAAGACAATCAGCTATAAAGATTTTACAGATAACTACGGAACCATCCAGACAAAGTTCTCAGATACATACAAAGACGGATTTAATACAGGCGACAACGGAGCATTCGAGGAGCTGGATACGGATGGAAAGGATTACAAGCTCTTTATCTACAAGCAGGAAGTGCCGAAGAATACAGCGACTGCTGATATCTTTGATCGTGTAGAGATTCTTTCCGGTGTGAAGTCTGTATATGCTTCTTCTACAGAAACAAAGAACGTATGGAAAGAAGTAAAGAAGTCTGATTATGATGCAAGTTCCGCACAGAAGAAAGAAGATAACGGACGATACTATGTATTAGAAAACTCTATATCAAGTACTACATACGATCCGGAAGCGGATTATTTCGTAGACAAGAACGGAAAAATGACATCTGTCAGTCTCGGAAAGCTTCCGCACTTTGATATCGATGTAACTGGATATATGGTACAGTCTCAGAATGTAAGTTATGATACTGCAAAGACAGAACTTACAAATTTAGCTGCCAAATACGAATAAAAAATAGAAAATTCCACACGAATAAAGACAGGTTTCGCAAAACCTGTCTTTTTCGCATTTGTTAGATATTGAAATTTCGAAATACATCATATATAATAAACTAGTTATGGAAAGTGTATTTTACCATGGCTTAGGAGGTGGCAAAATGAGCGACTTTTTTATGTGTATTGCACAGTATGTGATCATACTTCTCGTATTGGTTGCTATCGGTGGAATCGGGGGATTTGTCGGAGTAAAGCTGCGCAAGCGCAAAGATGCCAAGGCGGCGAATACATCAGAGACGACAAAAGAGTAGATTGAACGGTTAATGACCGGGTTTGGAGGAAATTGGTAATGAAAAAGAGTTATGGCGTGAACGAGTTGCGCCGGATGTATCTGAACTTCTTTGAGAGCAAGGGTCATCTTGCAATGAAGAGCTTTTCATTAGTACCACACAATGACAACAGCTTATTACTGATTAATGCGGGTATGGCACCGCTTAAGCCATATTTTACAGGACAGGAGATTCCGCCAAGAAGACGTGTGACCACATGTCAGAAATGTGTTCGTACAGGTGATATTGAAAACGTTGGTAAGACAGCACGTCACCTTACATTTTTTGAAATGCTTGGAAACTTTTCTTTTGGCGATTATTTTAAATATGAGGCGATTGTATGGTCTTGGGAATTTTTAACAGAAGTACTTGGACTTGAGAAGGATCGCCTGTATCCATCAATCTATGGAGAGGATGATGAGGCATACGATATCTGGACCAAGGAAGTTGGTGTACCGGGAGATCGTATTACACGTTTCTACCGTGATCCAGAGACCGGTGAATGTGATAACTTCTGGGAGCACGGTGCTGGTCCTTGCGGTCCATGTTCTGAAATTTACTATGATAGAGGCGAAAAATACGGATGTGGCAAGCCGGATTGTAAGGTAGGCTGTGACTGTGACCGTTTCATGGAAGTATGGAACAACGTATTTACCCAGTTTGAGGGAGACGGCAAGGGTGGTTATACCGAACTTGCACAGAAGAACATCGATACCGGTATGGGATTGGAGCGTCTTGCAGTTGTTATGCAGGATGTAGATTCTGTATTTGATATTGATACAATGAAAGCCATCCGTGACAAGATTTGTGAAATGTCTGGAAAGAAATATCAGGTAGACGCAATGGATGATGTATCCATCCGTCTGATCACAGATCATATCCGTTCCTCAACATTTCTTGTATCCGATGGTGTTATGCCGAGCAATGAGGGAAGAGGATACGTGCTTCGCCGTCTGATCCGTCGTGCTGCACGTCACGGAAAGATGCTTGGCATTGATGGACTGTTCCTTGCAAAGCTTTCTGAGACTGTTATCAACGAGAGCAAGGACGGATATCCAGAACTGGAAGAGAAGAAAGATTTCATCTTCAAGGTTCTGACACAGGAAGAAGAGAAATTTAATAAGACTATCGATCAGGGACTTGCAATTCTTTCTGATTTGATGGAGGAGATGAAGAAGAACGGAACCAAGGAGTTATCCGGTGCCGATACTTTCAAACTTTATGATACTTATGGATTCCCGGTTGACCTGACCGAAGAAATCCTTGAGGAACAGGGATTTAGCTATAACGAAGACGAATTCAAGGCATGCATGGAGGAACAGAGACAGAAGGCAAGAAATGCACGTAAGGTTACAAACTACATGGGTGCAGATGCTACTGTTTACGAGCAGATTGATCCTGCTATTACAACTGAATTTGTTGGTTATGATAACTTGGCTTATACATCAAAAGTTACGGTAATGACTACAGAAACTGAAATCGTTGAAGCACTCTCAGAGGGGGATGCAGGAACTATCATCGTAGAGAAAACACCTTTCTATGCAACTATGGGTGGTCAGCAGGGCGATAAAGGTGAAATTCGTACTGCAGATGGTGTATTTGCCGTAGAAGATACCATCAAGCTTTTAGGTGGCAAATACGGACACATCGGACATATGGTATCCGGTATGATTCGTTCCGGAGAGGAAGTAGAACTTGCAGTAGATGCAAAACTTCGTGCACAGACCTGTGCAAATCATTCTGCAACTCACTTGCTGCAGAAAGCATTGCGTGAAGTATTAGGTACTCACGTTGAGCAGGCAGGATCTTATCAGGACAGTGAGCGTACCAGATTTGACTTCACACATTTTGCTGCAATGACAGCAGAGGAGTTACAGAAGGTAGAAGATATTGTAAATGAGAAGATTAACGAGGCTATTCCGGTACGTACCGATATCATGACTGTTGACGAAGCAAAGAAGACCGGAGCGATGGCCCTCTTCGGTGAGAAGTATGGTGAGACGGTACGTGTCGTATCCATGGGCGATTTCTCCAAGGAATTCTGTGGAGGTACACATGTAGCCAATACATCTGACATCAAGACATTCAAGATTCTGTCTGAAAGCGGTGTCGCAGCCGGTGTGCGTCGTATCGAAGCACTTACAGGTGACAATGTCATTGCATATTACAAGAAGATGGAAGCAGATTTTGAAGCAGCTGCCAAGGCTGTAAAATCCACACCTGCAAATCTTCTTGACCGTCTTGAGCATCTGACCGCAGAGCTGAAAGCATTACAGAGCGAGAATGAGTCTTTAAAGAGCAAAGCAGCAAAAGATGCATTGGGCGATGTAATGAATCAGGTAAAAGAAATCAAGGGTGTCAAGCTTCTTGCAACAAGCGTTTCCGGAGTAGATATGAACGGACTCCGTGATCTGGGAGATCAGCTGAAGGACAAGCTTGGCGAAGGTGTTGTAGTGATTGCCTCTGAGAACGATGGCAAAGTAAACCTTATCGCTATGGCAACAGATGAAGCTATGAAACAGGGAGCACATGCAGGAAACCTCATCAAAGCAATCGCAGGCAAAGTCGGCGGTGGTGGCGGTGGACGTCCAAACATGGCACAGGCCGGAGGGAAAAATCCGGCTGGCATTCCGGATGCAATTGCAGAAGCTGCAACAGCATTGGAAGGAATGCTCGGATAAAATACAATGTATAAAATGCGCACTGAGAAGTCAGTGCGTATTTTTTATGCTTAAATACTTCACAAGTTCCTATCCTTAGTTTCGAAAAACACAAATGAAGGTAGAAAAATCAACTATATATTCATAAAAAACGAAGAAATTACCTAAATTCGAGCAAATTCATTTAAGATTGCATAAGTCTATTTCAAATTTTCATAAATTATAGTATATTATTTAGTACTATAGTACTTTAATATGAGGGGAGAACACACATGAAAAAAAGGAAATGGACAGCTGCATTGCTGGCTACTGCTTTAACAGTATCCATGCTGGCTGGTTGTGCATCTTCTGCGCCTTCGCAGAAGGACACACAGAACGCAGCACAGCCTACAAACAAAGATAATGGAACAGTTTCTCTGACAGTATGGGCAGAGGAATCAACGCATGATGCATTGAATCAGATGGTAGAAAGTTTCAAAAAAGAGTATGAGGGACAGGCAAATTTTGACATCACTTTAGAACAAAATTCTGATGATAAGACAAGAGACCGGGTGCTCGGAGATGTGCACGCTGCAGCCGATGTTTTTATTATGGCGGATGATCAGCTGGCATCTATGGCAGCAGGAGGTGCGTTGTACCCGGTGCCAAATGCCACTGAAGTAAAAGCGGCAAACGTGGAAGGTTCCGTGGAAGCGGCGACAATCAATGATACACTGTACGCATACCCGATGACGGCAGACAATGGTTACTTTTTATACTACAATAAGAAATATTTAACAGATAAAGATGTTGAGACCATGGATGGCATTTTAAAGGTGGCCAAGGAAAATGGAAAAAAATTTACAATGGATTGGTCTTCCGGATGGTATCTGTATTCCTTTTTTGGAAATACCGGGCTTGATTTTGGAATCAATGATGATAATGTGACGAACCATTGCGAGTGGAATACTACAGAGGGGGAAATCAAAGGAACGGATATTGCACAGGCGCTGCTTGATATTCAGGCGACCGGTGCGTTTGAGAGTGTTGTAGATAATGATTTCATTGCCGGCGTGAAAGACGGCAGTGTGATTGCAGGTGTCAGTGGCGTATGGAATGAGACAAAGCTGAAAGCTATCTGGGGCGATAATCTGGGAGCAGTGAAGCTTCCGACTTATACAGTGGCTGGCAAACAACTGCAGATGGCATCGTTCACAGGATATAAAATGATGGGTGTGAATGCTTATTCAAAAAATCCGGAGTGGGCAGCAAAACTGGCAGATTGGCTGACGAATGAACAGAATCAGACATTGCGCTTTGAGATGAACGGACAGGGTCCTTCGAACACGAAAGCGGGAGATTCGGAGGAAGTAAAACAGGCACCCGCAATCCGTGCAGTTATCGCGCAGTCAGAATTCGGAAAGCTGCAGCGTGTAGGAAACAACTACTGGGATGCATGTACTAAATTTGGCAACATCATGGCAAAAGGAAACAAAGATAATGTAAAACTTCAGAAATTGATGGATACTCTCGTAGAGGAAATTACAAAATCTGTTGCTGGATAGAAAAATATCAGGCTTTAAAGGACTGATATCTGAATGTGCGAATGGAGGAAAAAGGAGAATGAAGAAGAACGCGAAATTAAGTACCCGGCTAATTATACTGATTCCGGTGTTCATCCTTGGAATTTTTAGTATTATATCCAATATGGCATCGGTTGCGAGCATTCGAAACATTAATCGTAGTGCGACCCGTATATCCGAAGAATCTCTGCAGAATATTACAAGGCTTGCAGAAATTCAGAAAATGACACAAGATATCCATATGCTGGGTCTTTCCCACATCATTGCAACGGATTTAAATTCCATGATCAAACTGGTGGATGAAATTCGAAGCAGCGAAGAAAAACTGGAAAAGGAACTCGATACATACCAGAAACATGTAAACAAAGATACAGAAAAATATTACAAAGATATCAAAAAAAATTATGATGAATTAAAAATCCAGTGCGACAATGTCATGGCATATTCTGCCTCCGGAAAAAGCGAAGATGCCTATAACCTTGCAAATGGCGAAATCAGCGACTGTTCCGACACCATCGAGTCTGACATCGAACAGATCAAAAAAATCGTAAATAAGAACGCGGACGCGCAGAGAGCAAGCCTGAATGCGGCATACCGCAGCTCGCTGGCGACCAGTGCTGTGACAATCCTTATCAGTATCTTTGCATTGCTTGCAGCCGTTGTGGCAGTTGTAAAATTATTAATCCGTCCGCTGAACAAGACAAATAAAGAGATCAAGGAAATCATCACAGGTATCGATAACCGGGAGGGAGACCTGACCAGACGTGTGACCATTACCGTCAATCAGGAAGTGGCTTCAGTTGGAACCGGTATCAACGCTTTCATGGGCAAACTCCAGAAGATTTTCCAAATGATCAGCAGCAATGCGAGCGAATTAGAGGGCGTGGTCAACGAAGTACGTGAGAGTGTACAGACATCAAATGAAAGTGTTTCTGATCTGTCTGCTTTGACGGAAGAATTGTCTGCGACCATGCAGGATATTTCGGACAATGCATCCCGTATCAATGAGAACACCGAATCCGTAGCGGGAGAGGTACAGGAAATCGCACAGAAGACGAGCGAGATCAACCAGTATACCAAAGAAATGAAAGAACATGCAGAAGCTATGGAAAATGCGGCAAGAGAGAACATGAGCACAACAGGCGCAAAAGTCAGTGATATCGTACAGGTGCTCAATCAGGCCATTGAGGACAGCAACAGCGTCAACCAGGTAGATAATCTCACAAACGATATCTTAAATATCGCAAGCCAGACGAACCTTCTCGCGCTGAATGCTTCCATAGAAGCAGCCAGAGCCGGAGATGCAGGAAAAGGCTTTGCTGTCGTGGCTACTGAGATCAGTCAGCTTGCAGCTGCCAGTCAGGAGGCCGCAAACAATATCCAGCGCATCAATGCTATCGTTATTTCTGCGGTACATAACCTTGCGGACAATGCGAACGGACTTGTCTCTTATATGGATGAAGTAATCCTTCCGGAATTTGAAAAATTTGTAGCGTCCGGTGGGGAATACCATGATAAAGCATCTTACATTGAAAATGTCATGGGAGAATTTGAGCAGAAGACCGATTTGCTGGAACGTTCCATGAACGAAATCGCAGAATCTGTAAATACGATTTCACATGCCATCGAGGACGGTGTCAGTGGCGTGGTATCGGCAGCGGACAGCACACAGGTACTCGTTTCCGATATGGATAAAATTTCTCATAAAATGGACGAAAACTTTGCAATCGCAGACGGACTGCGGAAAGAGACATCTGTATTTACCAAACTGTAAGTGAAACTGGAAAAAAATTGCCGAAACCTATTGACAAATTGGGATATTTTGATAAAATAATCGATAGTGCAATTAAGTTTACCTTACAGTTGATGCACAATACGCAACTGGAGGGAGGTTAGGTGTAGAATGT
>ERZ1026854.15-NODE-15-length-158971-cov-8.202145_pt1 | contig 158971 bp, 129 predicted proteins | sample MGYA00380157_ERZ1026854 | MGnify/ENA primary metagenome ERZ1026854 (study PRJEB33269, sample SAMEA4719793) | human gut metagenome | biome: human-associated habitat; feature: organic feature; material: feces | place: Cameroon | collected 2013-10 ...
ATTATATGTTACTTTGTCTTATCTTCGTGCCCTTTCCAACGGGGAATCATCGCGGATGGGGGGGGGACGTTTTCACTGACTGCAAATGAACATATATTCTTGCGATAAAAAAACAAACTGTCTACAGGAACATAGTCATATACACAGGAACATACTCGACTCCATTTTCTCTTTTGTAATCCTTCGTATAAATCAGGTATCTGTTCATTATCCGGTCTGAAAACTTGGAACAGAACTCGTCCAAGGATTTATGGGCCTTATAGCCGGAGGACTTGACTTCAATGGGAGAAATCTTGTGCTTATCCGGGATGACAAAGTCTATCTCGTAATACTTCTTGCCTTCGGCATAGGGTATTGTATGATAGAATAGGTTCTTGCCCGTTGCCCGTAGCATCTGAGCAATTACATTTTCATAGACATACCCCAAATTGGTGCTGAGTTTGTCATTAAGAAGCTTGTCGTATATGACATTTTCAGTAATATCGCTGTCCTTGAACGCAAGAGTGACAAACAAGCCTGTGTCAGACGCATACATCTTGAAATACTCTTCGTTCTTCGTCAAGGCCAATCCTACATTCGGATCATCGGAATGGTATGCTACATTAACAGTCATGGAATCATCCATCACTTTCACGATGTTCTCCAGCCTATCAACTCTTTCATTATCAATTGCCCTGCCTACCTGATAGCGCATCGCGTTCCTGCTGAGTTGAGATGGGATGGCATCATATAATGCCTTGGCTCTTCCGGAATCATCAATCTTTCCGAAATCTTCTTCATAAAGAGCTATTATATCCCGTTTTGCCTGATCAACGGCCGTAAAATTATTAGTTCTGATATAGGCAGAAACAGCCTGCGGCATCCCACCGACAAGCATATATAGGCGAAAATCCCTCATAAGTTTGCGATGAACCGCATCACCTAAAGGCATTTTCTTTTCAAATGCAGTGCGCAACAGAGGAATTGTGGTCGTATCGCCCAATGTCCATCTGAATTCCTCATAATCCATCGGATACATATCCAATTTTGTTTCCTCACTCGGGACAAGGATATCACGGCTCCTCGAACGGACAGATATCAGGGAGCCTGTCTCGATGTAGTCATAGCGGTGGTCTTTCACAAGATGCTTGATGGCCTGTCTTGCAAGAGGCTGCAGCTGGACTTCATCAAATATAATCATTCCGACACGTCTTGCCCCTTATTAGCTCCACCAAATTTATTTTAGCCTTTTGTCAATATCCACCAAAATTATTTTGGCATTTTGTCAATATCCACCAAATTCTGTACTAGACGCGAAAATCCGCTGCTGAAATACGCGATTCTGAAAGCCTATTGCACCTTCCCGGAGACAATCTCTTCCTTGAATATATCCAACAGTTGTGGCAAAGTCTTGTCTTCAAGCGAGTTTTCGTCAATATGGCGAAATGTTTCTGAATTATAGACAATTGATAAGGCGTCCTCTACCGACAAGGACTTCGATTCCGCTATGTAAAGTGCTGCCTGTTTTACAAAGGCAACCACTTCCTTTGAATCATTGCTCATAAGACGTGATGTATTTCAAGTAATTATCTATGGAGTCTTGGGTATGGAAACAGAATACAACTTCATCATCTGACATCTCCGCCGTTACGCTGACATACAAGAGTGAGGTCGTTTAGGATCTCGTCCAGTGGAAGGGTGATTTCCACATCATAACAAGTCACGAGGAGGTTTATTCCCTTGAAAAGATTGAGGTAGTTGAATGCGGACTTCCTTGTAAGTCCCTTAGATTTCGCAAACGCCTCTACGCATGATGAAATGAACGAATAAACCTCCGCCATCTCTGACTTGTTCCTGCCTGTGACGACAACCTGCGCTTCAACATCAAGATGCTTCAACGCATTAAGCAGCACATTGATGTCAAGGTTCTCGTCATTCTCGATTTTGGATATTCTTGATTTCTTGACACGGAGCCTCTCACCAAGTTCGTCCTGGGTCAGCCCCCTCATCTTGCGGTATTGTCGGATGATGCTTCCTGAGGCGTTGGTCCTCTTTCCATCTATTATTATAGCTGTCGGCATATCTGTTCCTTTTTATGCAAATATAAACAAAGTTTCCTAAATGAGAAACTTTTACCTACTTTTTTCTCGTAAGTCTCTCGTTGGTCGACACCTTCTTTGTAAGCACTCGCTAAGGTGCGTATTTAGATAGTGAGAATGCAACTGGCATAAGTTTGATGTCGGTTGCAGTCTTTTTATGGGAGTGGGATGTTAGGTGAATGAGGTATGAGAGTCAGGTATGAGAGTTAGGTATGGGAGTTAGGTGTGGGAGTGGGGTGTGGGAGTGGGTAAATTGAAAGAACCCGGCAGAGGCGAGTCTGTCGGGTTCAATTTTGGGGTTTTTATTGCTTCATCCGCGTTGGCTTAACTTCCGTGGGTTATTGCCCGTCGGTGCCGCCGGATGGAAGTCAGAAATATACCTTTACGCTCTTGATAACTCTTTGACCAGAAGCTCCAAGAGTGAACACAACCTTCTTAGTAGGTGTAGTAGATGAAGTCCAAGTATCCGTTACTGTTTCACCTGATGTAGGTGCCCCACCAGATGTGACAGTACCGGAGTCCGCAGTCAGTGTCTTGATATAAGTATTGTTACCTTGCTTTGCGAATTCAATCTCGATCTTACTGATAGGATTCGCAGAATCCTCTATCGTGATAGTATTCTTTGCGTAGAGTCTCAGCAAGTTGCTATAAACTTTTGGGGCGTTAGAGCCCGCGCCTTTTCCGGCATTAAAGGTCACTGTACCAGAAGTGACCTTTGCCCCAGTGATGCTGAAACTGATAGGCAGAACTCCGCCTTTACCGTTCTGCTTCAGAGAGATTTTGGCAGTAAGGGAAACGTCAGAAGCGTGGGTAACGATAAGGGTAGCCACGTTAGCGGTTTCCGCCTCGTTTGCTCCGTTAGGGGTAACGGTGATGGTTCCTGCAGTCTTGTCTACTGCAATAGTTGCCCAAGATAGAGTCGCAGGAGTTACCATCCAGTCACCGCCCTCAGAGTTTACAGTCACATTCACTACGAAAGCATCGGTAGCATCAGATGCCCACGTCTTTGAAGTCTGATCAATTGAAAGAGTAGGAATAGTATTATCTACCGGTCCAGAAACAACAGTGATGGACTTTACATAGACATAACCATCCGAATCCAGCTTAATGGATGTCAAAGGCGATCCATCAAGTGCAAATTCCAAATCAGTATAATCTTCACCTGTCTGCTGTTTTGCGGAGCCGTTAACTCCTATTGTTTTTTTATTGGTAGCAGAATATGACTTTGCAGAAAGTATAATCTTCGTTGCATTAACTTTACCAGTTTCCGATAGTTCAAGTGTTACAGAACCAGGATCAGACTTTGTGCCGACACGTAATGGTTTTCCATTGGTGGCATCTCCGCCATAGTAACACTTACTAACTGATGAAAATGGTTGTGCTATGACATATTCTGAACCCTGAATAATAAGAGTTGTAGCCTTAGTGGTTTCCGCTAAAGGAGTTTCTGTTTTGGTTTTACTGTTAAATTCTATCGTATAAGAAGACCCCTCCGGTGTGTCGCCACCTTTCTTAACCCACTTACTATCAGCATTCTTCACAACCTTATACAGTTTACCAGCTTCGTACTTATTTTCGGCATTAGCTGTGCGGCTGATGGTCATAGTATGATTTGCGGTCTCTACTGTGAGAGTCATCTTGGTGTACTTCGTCGGAAGGACATTGAACCACAATTTGAAGTCAGATGCCTTAGGAGCAGTTCCTTCGTCAAATGTAAGGTTAATTTCCTTTGATGCTACGCCTTCTGTTTTGGTAAAAGCATAACCCTTTGCATAATCAATGTCACCACTATTATCTTTTCCGATTTGAACATCTGAAGTGGAAATGTATGCACCATCACCCTCTACTGAAAGTTTCGCTGAAACCACGTCCTCATCAAGAGTACCTGTAAGGTGGAAATAAGCGACAGCGGTCTGACGAGTCATCTCGAAGACGATATTCTTTCCGTCAGCGGTCTTTCCGGCGTCTGCGTCAATTTCGATAGCGCCTCCTTTCATCAAGTCATACTTGCTGTTGTAAGCATTTCCTTTCTGAGTTCGAGCAGAACCAAAATCAACTTTACTATTTGCATCTGGAGCAGGATAAACAACATTATAATCCCACGTACCTTGATACTCCGGCATCTGCGCCTCAAAATGGTCCGTAGTCCAAGTCGCTGAAACAACACCACTTTTTGTTGCCTCCACAGTATTATCATTACTATATTTAACGCTCAACACATCCCCATTATCCCAAGCGGAGGTAAAGAGTTTCTCATCCTCAGTTGTGAGGGTAGCCTTTGTGGGACAAGTGATGCTTGCCTCAGCGCCAAAGTTTACTGTTACGAGATTGCCCTGTGGCTTTTCAACAGGAGTGAGTTCCTGGGAGCAGGACACCAAGCCAAATGCAGCTGCGACGGCTGCAAAGAAAATTTTGTTGAAGTTTTTCATAATGCATCCGTTTTTAGTTCCATTCACCTGACTGGTCATAGGCATTCTTGCCCACTTCGAAATTAGAAAGGCCATCCCCACTTCCGGCGAAGCCGTGCTCGGTTGAGACCGCCTCGACACGTACCAGAGGAGTCTCGTAGATTGGTTTTGTTCTGTTCATATTTACTGTGTTTATAAGGTTTATTTCCAAACTTTTATTGTACACTACCCTTTCTGCTGCACCTTCCGTAAAAATGAGCCCCTGTGCGGACGATCACTGGCGTTTCCCAACGGCGGGGCTCAACAACCTTTATAATTTCAATGTACTACGCTTCGTCCGTGTAGACCGCAATATACGACAAACGGGTACTGGAGCCTAAAATGGCTTCAGTACCCGCCTGAGTACGTAATTCCTATATGTTATGTTCAGCGAACGTTCACCATAAGATGACGATAGTTCTTCCCCCCCCCAGAGGAGATTTACAACAGATTGAATATTAACAACATCCGGTGTCATAGGCAAAACCGCTTACTTCTGTTCGCAATTATGGTGCAAAGTTACCGAGTTCCGTGAACTTTCGCAAATATTTTTCAAAAATCCGCAGGAGGGTAATAATTTTCGTAACTTTGGGCATTTGTGGGCGTTCTGAAGCGACGGATGATGCGACGGGAGGCTTGAATGGAAAACGAAAAAACGATGAATATATGAAACGAATCTTTTTGACATTGGCTGCGGTGGCGCTCGGGATGAGTGCGACTGCGCAGAGCGTGACAAGCGGCGGGCTTACGGAAGAAAATCTGAAGGAAATTGCCGGAAGTTACCGGAACACGGCGGCAGACAAGGCGCTGAGAAATGCGCTGGCAGGGACCTCGATTGCGACGCTGGCGGTAAACAGCGAAAATGCGGCAATGATTGACACTCATTTCTCGGACAGGGTGAAGACAAAGGGAATCACCGACCAGAAGTCGTCCGGAAGGTGCTGGCTGTTCACCGGGCTTAATGTGCTGAGGGCGCGGATGATTGAGGAATATGACCTGCCTGAGTTCCAGCTCTCGCAGAACTATGTCTTCTTCTACGACCAGCTTGAGAAAGCCAACCTCTTTCTTCAGGGCATCATCGACACGCGGGCGCTTCCGGACGATGACCGTCAGGTTGACTGGCTGTTCAGCAATCCGCTGAGCGACGGCGGGCAGTTCACGGGGGTGTCCGACCTGCTCACCAAATATGGCGTTGTGCCGGCCGAGGCGATGCCTGAGACATTCTGCAGCAACAACACCTCTCAGATGGCTATACTTCTGAAACTCAAGCTCCGCGAGGACGGACTCAGACTGCGTCAGGCATACGCGGAGGCGGCTCCAAAAGGAAAGAAAGCGGAGGAAGCTGCAGTGAAAAAGCTTGAATCGCAGAAGATTGAGATGCTCAAGGACATCTATCGCATTCTCGCCCTCTGCCTTGGAGAACCGCCTGCGGAGTTCGAGTGGACGCGCTGCAACAGCAAGGGAGAGATTGTGAGCGTGGAGAAATTCACACCGAAATCGTTCTACACCAAATATATCAGCGAAGATTTGGAAAACGGCTACATTATGGTGATGAACGACCCGTGCCGCGAATATGGTAAGGTCTACGAAATCGAATACGACCGCCACGTCTATGACGGAAAGAACTGGCTCTACGTGAACCTGCCCGTCGAGCGCATCAAGGAAATGGCCATCGCGAGCATCAGGGACAACACGGCGATGTACTTCTCCTGCGACGTTGGCAAGTTCTTCAGCCGCAGCAAGGGCACGCTCGACCTCGCTAACTTCGACTACGAGTCTCTGACTGGAGTGAAGTTCGGGATGAACAAACAGGAAAGGGTGCAGACCCACGCCAGCGGCTCGTCACACGCGATGACGCTGATTGCCGTCGATGTGGACAAGACCACAGGAGCTCCGAAGAAATGGATGGTCGAGAACAGCTGGGGCGCATCCGCAGGCTACAAGGGCTGCCTCATTATGACCGACGAATGGTTCAACGAGTACATGTTCCGCCTCGTCGTCGCCAAGAAATATGTCCCGCAGGACATCCTCGAGATGCTCAATCAGACCCCAGTCAAGCTCCCGTCATGGGACCCGATGTTTATGGCGGACGGGGAATAGCGGAAAGAGAGAGTACATACATAACAAAAGAGACCGACTCACTTGAAGTCGGTCTCCAATATAAGAATTAAAGAGGGGGGCAAGGCGTCCAACGATGCAGACTGCCTTTGGGGCTCCCGCCTAATTATTCAGCCTTGCCATTTGAACCAAGCACATCAACAATCTTGTGCTCATAGAGCTTCTTCATCTCGTCACGTGCAGGTCCGAGGTACTTGCGTGGGTCGAACTCACCAGGTTTCTCGTTGAAGACCTTGCGGATTGCTGCGGTCATTGCGAGACGAGAGTCTGAGTCGATGTTGATCTTGCAGACAGCGCTCTTTGATGCCTCGCGGAGCTGCTCCTCTGGAATGCCGACTGCATCAGGAAGCTTTCCGCCGTTTGCGTTGATGATGTCAACATACTCCTGTGGAACTGAAGATGAGCCGTGGAGAACGATAGGGAAACCTGGAAGTTTCTTCTCAATCTCGTGGAGAACGTCGAATGCGAGAGGCGGCGGAACAAGACGGCCGGTCTTCGGGTCGCGGGTGCACTGCTCAGGCTTGAACTTGTAGGCACCGTGTGAAGTTCCGATTGAGATTGCGAGAGAGTCGCAGCCTGTGCGGGTTGCAAAGTCGATGACTTCCTCCGGCTTGGTGTAGTGAGACTCCTCTGAAGCAACCTCATCCTCAACACCTGCGAGGACACCGAGTTCAGCCTCAACTGTCACATCGTATTTGTGAGCATACTCGACAACCTTCTTCGTGAGGGCGATGTTGTCCTCGTAAGGAAGAGATGAGCCGTCGATCATCACTGAAGAGAAGCCCATGTCAACGCAGCTCTTGCAGAGCTCGAATGAATCGCCGTGGTCGAGGTGGAGGACAATCTGCGGATGCTCCCATCCGAGTTCCTTCGCATACTCAACGGCACCCTCTGCCATATAGCGGAGAAGAGTCTGGTTTGCGTAGTTGCGCGCACCCTTTGAAACCTGAAGAATCACAGGTGACTTTGTCTCGGCAGAGGCCTGGATAATGGCCTGAAGCTGCTCCATATTGTTAAAGTTGAATGCAGGGATTGCATATCCTCCCTTGATGGCCTTCGCGAACATCTCACGGGTGTTCACAAGACCGAGTTCCTTGTAAGATACCATAATTATAAAATTATATAAGAATTATATATTCTACGAAGCTTCAAAAAATCTCGGCAAAAATAGTTAATTTTGCCGAACTATAAAAACGGAATACAAAAACCATACGAAAATGTATGGATATGTCAGATTGGCAGTCGGGAGTGATATGATAAATTTCGATAGCCGCAATCAGCAACGAAAGACAACAATATAAAGATTATGGATAATCGTAAAGCAGTTATTTTCTCAGCCCCGTCAGGTTCGGGCAAAAGCACTATAGTCAGCCATATACTCAAGCTTCATCCGGAGCTCAAGTTCTCTGTTTCAGCAGCCTCACGGGCCCCACGCGGAGACGAGAAGAACGGCGTTGCCTACTGGTTCATCAGCGCCGACGAGTTCAGAAAGAGGATTGCCGACAACGATTTCGTTGAATATGAGGAAGTCTACCCAGGCTCATTCTACGGGACTCTAAAGTCCGAAGTGGAGCGCATTTGGGACAACGGAGACGCAATTATTTTCGACGTCGATGTGAAGGGAGGGGTCAACCTCAAGAAATATTTCGGAGACCGGGCGCTGTCCGTATTCATCCAGGCGCCGTCGGTGGAAGTCCTGCGCCAGAGACTCGTCAGCCGAGCCACGGACTCCCCGGAGGCAATTGAGCGCCGTGTTGCAAAGGCTGCTGAGGAAATGACATACGCGGACAAGTTCGACCACATCATCGTGAACGACGATCTGCAGAAGGCGTACGCGGATGCAGAGAAGCTGGTAGACGACTTCCTGGGCAAAGAAAAATAAGGACAGCGTCTGCTGCGTTATGTTCCTTGATAAAATCCTCACAACTTAACTACTGACATTCATGGAAACTGCTGTTTATTCCGGATCATTCAATCCGCTGCACATCGGTCACCTCGCAATTATGAGGAGGCTGACGGAACTGTACGACCGTGTGCTGCTGGTCGTGTCGCCGAAGAATCCGCTGAAGGACAGCGCTACGGCTGTTGATGCTCCGGGGCGGCTGGATGCGGCACGGGCAGCGATTGAGCGTCATCCGGAACTGGGCGGCAAGGTCGTCGTTTCGGACATTGAGTTCCGGCTTCCCTCGCCCAATTATACGATAAACACGCTGGATGCGCTGAAGAAGGAGAACCCATCAGATAACTTCACTTTGACCGTAGGCGGTGACCAGATTGCGGACTTTCGCCGGTGGAAAGATTGGAGGCGCATATTGCAGGAATATGGGGTCGTGGTTTTTCCCCGCGAGGGCTTCGACACGTCCGCCATACGCGACGACCTCCTGCACGAGAATCCCCTCTACCTCATCCGACTCATTGACATGCCGCTAGTTACAGTCTCATCGACTCAGATCCGCAACGCCCTCGCCGCCGGCCAAGACGTCTCAGCACTTTTAATGTAGAAAAGTTATAAAAGTTTTTCGTTTTAAATTAACTTTACTTACATTTGCAAAGTGATACGAAATTAAGTTTGGGAGAGGGCAAGTCTCCCTCGCTGAAATGAATTAAATACAGAGTATGATTTTCCTCAACAGGAAATCTGCTCTGTATTTTTTGTTTAATACGGACGATGTACTGAGAAGCTGACTGACAAGTACGATTACTTCAAGTAATCTGCCTCATTCTGACCGTTTTCTGCATCATTTTCCTAATTTTGGTGCAGAAAATTCGTTTTTGAGGCAGAAAAACACTATCTTCGCCCTGTAAACCATACGCGCTATGCACGAATTTGATTTCATAGGCCGGTCCAAAGACCTCCTCACTCCGGAGGTCGTGGCTCTGCTGACCCGGCTCCATGAATGCCGCGGCCGTCAGGAGCTCTTCATCGAGGCCGAGCCGGACGTACTCACAGCTTTGCTGGAGGTCGCCAAAATCCAGAGTACCGATGCATCCAACCGCATCGAGGGCATCTATACCACTGATGAACGTCTGAAGGCCATAGTCCAGGAGAAAGTCAAACCCCGTAACCGGAACGAGGAAGAGATCTCCGGCTACCGCGACGTGCTGGCCACCATCCACGAATCCTACGAATACATCGCCCCGCGCCCCAATAACATACTCCAGCTGCACCGGGACTTGTATTCCTTCAGTAGCAGCGCCGTAGGCGGTGTATATAAGAACTCGGACAATATCATTGCCGAGAAGCACGCCGACGGCACGGAAACCGTCCGCTTCCGCCCGGTGCCTGCCTTTCAGACGGCCGCTGCCATGCTAAACCTTTGCACTCGGTTCAACGATGCCATCGAGGCCGGTACCTATGACCCGCTCCTCCTGATGCCGATATTCATCCTGGACTTCCTCTGCATCCATCCGTTCAATGACGGAAACGGTCGCATGAGCCGCCTCCTGACGCTCCTCCTGCTATACCGCGCCGGATTCATCGTGGGCAAGTACATCAGTATCGAGATGCTCATCGAAAAGAGCAAGGATTCCTATTACGAGGCTCTGCAGGCCAGCTCCCAGAACTGGCACGAGGACGGGAACGATTATCTCCCATTCCTCAAGTATATGCTTGGCGTCGTTATCAAGGCCTACAATGAATTTGAGGACCGTGTTGAGCACCTTCGTTATCTCAAAGTATCCAAGCCAGAGCGCATCAAGGCCATTATCGAGCGCACTCCTGGCAAGATTACCAAAAAGCAGATCTCTCAGTCCTGCCCGGACATCAGCCTCACCACCATCGAGCGCACCCTGGCCGATCTCTTGGCCGCCGGATACATCGAGAAGACAGGAACCGGCAGGGCTACGGCCTATGTGAAGAAATAATTCGCCTACAGTTCTATGACGCCGGATACCGCGAGATACTGACAAAAGTGAGCGCTGGCGCCTCCAGCGCTGGGGCTCATTGCAATTTATTTTTCTCTATGCAAAGTTTATTTGTCATTATGAAAAATATACTTATCTTTACATTCGGAAAACAAAACTCATTCACGCCATGAATAACAAAAGCATTCTAATGCCTCACACCTGCCAGAAGGTTGGCTGGTGTCTCTTGATTCTCTCCGTTATCGTGGAGTTCGCCAAAGCACTGTTCGTACACAGCATTGATGTGGCCTGGTATTTCGCAAAGGCATCCCACATCACGTTTATCGTATCAATCTTTCTCATTTGCTTATCAAAGGAGAAGGTGGAAGACGAAATGATCTCCGGCTTTCGTCTGAAGACCATAGGGATTACCGCCTATGTGTTCTTTGTCCTTCTCCTGGTTCTTAGCATTGTCTTGGAAGTGAAGCCCGGATTCATCTTTTCGAATGCAGAGGACACCTTGAGCGCCTATCTGAGCGAGTTGTTCCTGATTGTCCTTCCGATCCTTCTTTTCGTTCTGTATTACGGGATATTCAAGTGGATGCTTTGGAAATCCCAAAAGCAGTAGGCCTTATGAAGAACACAGTCAGAGTAGAAAGAGCCATCAAGGACATCACTCAGCAGCAGCTGGCGGATGCCATCGGCGTGAGCCGGAACACCATCAACTCCATTGAGTCCGGCAAATACGTTCCTTCCACAGTGCTGGCACTGAAAATTGCCAGATACTTTGAAAAGCCTACCGATTCCATCTTTGAGCTGGATGAGAATGATTGAATGACCAATCTCGGTTTATAGCAGGCCCCGACAGTCCTTATAATGGATTACCGGGGCTTTCTCTATTCTTGCGCCTTAGTCTCTGCATAAAAAACAAGGACACCATCAGTCGTTTGACTTTTGATGTCCTCTGTCGGGATGAGGCGACTCGAACGCCCGACCCCTCCTGCATTTCGACCCCTCCCGTCCCCTCGTAGGGGAAGTGGTGCTACGCGAACACTATCCCACTCGGCCTGCCCTTCGTTCGCTGCGCACGGCGCTCTCGCGCCTTGGTCTCTGTATAAAAAACAAGGACACCATCAGTCGTTTGACTTTTGATGTCCTCTGTCGGGATGAGGCGACTCGAACGCCCGACCCCTACGTCCCGAACGTAGTGCGCTACCAACTGCGCTACATCCCGAAATTTTTTATCTTTTGAGTGTCTGCTTCGTCAGACTTCGCATCGTCGGGCGGTCATTACCTCAAGGTAACTCCCTTCCTCCTCACTCGTCTTCCTTGCATCCATCTCAAAATCTGAAAAAATTTTCAAAGAAAAACGGAAGCGCTCGGAGAGGCTTCCGTGAAAGTATAGCTTGAAACCTCTTGTTAAAAGAGAGAATTATGCGAGTTTGTTGATGTAAACCTGAATTCCGCTCTTAAGGTTTGCTGCCTTGTTCTTGTGGATAACTCCAGTTTTGGCAAGCTTGTCAATCATCGCGTAAACCTTCGGTGCTGAAGCCTCTGCCTCGCTCTTGACAGTCATTGCCCTCAACGCGCGAATCGCGTTGCGTGTAGTCTTTGCATAATACTTGTTATGCAAGCGGCGCCTCTCGTTCTGACGATTGCGCTTGTCTGCTGATGCATGTTGTGCCATTGTTGTACTTTTTTATATTTTTAGTAGTGGGTAGGGGAATCGAACCCCTATTGCAAGAATGAAAATCTTGAGTACTAACCGTTATACGAACCCACCGCACAGAAATTTCAACGAAATTTCCCGCCTTTTTACAAAGGGATTGCAAAGGTATGTAATATTTTTAAGAGAGCAAAATATTTTTACCTTTTATTTTCATTATTGAAACAAGAAAACAATAAACTACCTCAGATTTGTCTTTATTTTCGAGGATAGGTTTCTTTTGGAAGAGGGAGTGTACTGGAGGTACATGACCGATGAGAAAAGAATCTTTTCGATAAGTGAGAGCAGAGCCAAGCTTGCTTGGGCTATGCCGAACGCAGAAAAGGGCGATGAAATCGAACATAGACCGAAAAGAAAGAAAAAGATGATGCAGGTTATTTTTTGAGGGTTTCATTTTTCCACTCCCACGAATAAAGCAGCGACTCGACCTGGCGCAAGTAATGCCTTTTGTCATACTTCGGGGCATAGACGAAGGAGTCGAGAGTCACGATCCATTTCCCGTCGGGACTATAGAAAGAATGGGAGACAAAAGGACCGCCCATGTAGTCGCCATAGACCTCCCAATAACCGCGCATCTCGGCAAAGTCGCGTCCCTGATACTTCAGATACTTGACGGAAGGATCAATTATCGGGCTTGTAATCATATAGGTATTGTCGAACATTCCCGGAACATAGTTCTTCAGAAACTCATTTCTCTTGGACACAAGCGCCTCTTCGGTGAAAGGGTTCTCCCCGGCTGGATACTTATAGACAAACACGCCTTGGTTGGTGTATTGAGTCTCGTATGCAACCCAGACGAAGTCCTCGGCTGCCTTACGCACCGCATAGCCGACAGGGAAATGCAGAAAGCCTCCGAAACGCTCCTCAAGCACAGGACGAATGCCTTTCTCTTCATATTGTATAGAATTGGCAATCACCCGGTTTCGCTCAGCCTGTTCGAGCATTGTCGTAATCTTAACCTTGTTGTCTTCGAAAAGCTGCACTGCTGACGGCTCGTCTATTGCCTCAAGCTTTATCACGCATTGAGGACGGGCCCAGACATCGTTGAGGAAACGCACACCCGGCTCGGAGATATGCGGATTGACGTTGCATATCAGGATGTTACGGTGAATCTGGAATATGTTTGTGAATGCCGTCGGGACGATGTTGACAACGGAATAGAGAGGCTCCCGCTGCGGCAGGAACGGGCAGTCGGAAGTCAGAGTGTCACGTATCGCAGTGCCGAGGGCACCCTCCCACTCACTCTGGCCTATTACTACCAAAACCTCGCCGGCCTTGCCGCTGACATTTGGCAGGAGAGCCTTCTTGCGATCTCCGCAGGAAATGCAGAGAATGGCGGAGAGAACCAGCATCGCTATCAATCTGAACTTTTTCATATCCATAGTATTTTGTGTGTATTTTTTGAAATATGAGGCAATTTATTTCAAGAGCCTTCGCTCTACTGCAGCAGCCGCATTATGTCGTTGCCGAAGGCGAGAATCATCAGTGCAAAGATAATAATCATTCCTATAACCTGCATCACGATGAGGAACTTGTCGCTCGGCTTCTTTCTGGTGATCATCTCGTACAGGATGAAAGCTATGTGGCCGCCGTCAAGAGCAGGAATCGGGAGAAGATTCATCACTCCGAGCATCACGGAAAGGAGCGCGAGGATGTTCAGAAAGGCATACCAGTTCCATGCGGACGGGAAGACCTGACCGATGGCGATGAAGCTTCCGACAGATTTGTAGGCCTCCGTGCTCGGGGTGAAGACAAGCTTCATATCCTTTAGATAGTCACCGATTGTAGTGAATGTGTAGGAAAATCCGGCCGGTATGGCCTCGAAGAAACCATATTTCTTCGTCTGGATGTTCGGCATTGTCGTGAAGACTCCGATTCGTCCGAGAGAGTCCACCGCAACGTCAAGAGAAAGAGTGTCTTCCCCGCGAAGGACCTGCGCCGTCACCTGTCCGCCGGCGTAGCCCTTAAGCAGAGCACGGCTGTCCTGAAGGTAAGGCACAGACTGGCTGTCAATCGCCACAATGCGGTCTCCCCTTTCAAGCCCAAGTCCAAAGTTCGGCGAGGTGGGCGGGATGCTGTCGATTACAAACGGGAGGGCAAGGTCAAACATCCCAGGAGTGTTCAGGACATCACCGATGCGGCTCTGATCCATATAGAGGTCCAGCGTGTCGCCGTCCCGAAGGAGAGTGACTCGGCTGACATTGTTCCTCGCGAGATTTGCCTGAAGAAGCCCGAAGTTCTCTTCCGGGACACCGTCGTATGAGATGATGTGATCACCCGTGCGAAATCCCATATCGTAGGCCAGAGAGTTCACATAGATGTTGCTTCCGTCATTGCTGATGTAGGACTGACCCCAGCCGGCAAGCACACCTATATATATAAATATGGCGAAAATGAAATTGAAGAGCACTCCCCCGGCCATCACGAGCAGCCTCTGCCAGGCAGGGTGACTGCGCAACTCCCAGGGCTTCGGCTCGGAACTGAGGTGCTCCGTGTCCATAGACTCGTCGACCATCCCGGCAATCTTGCAGTAGCCTCCGAGCGGAAGCCATCCGACGCCGTATTCCGTGTCGGAATTCTTGGGCTTGAATCTGAAGAGCGCCTTTCCTCCCACATCGAAGAAAAGATAGAACTTATCAACGCGAATCTTGAAAAGTTTCGCGAAAGTGAAGTGCCCGAGCTCGTGAAAGAGGATGAGCACGGAAAGCGCAAGTATTACCTGCAGTGCCTTTATCAGAACTATCATTTTTTACAAATTTATGAGGCCGTCAGCCTCCTCGTCAAAACCGCCCGGAGGCAATCAATGTCCGCGCCAAAACCGCCGTTTCGTCATTGGTGGCGAAAATATCGTCAAGCGAAGGTTCCTTCACGAACGCAGCCCGTTCCATACACTCGGAGACCAGCTCCGGTATCCCGTAGAAGCCGATTTCGTCACGAAGATATGCCGCAACGGCCACCTCGTTCGCAGCATTCATCGCGCACGGGATATTCCCGCCGCGCTCCAGCGCTCTGAAGGCAAGTCCCAAGGCAGGGAAACGCTCAAGGTCCGGGGCCTCGAAAGTGAGCGAGCCGAGTGTCGTGAAGTCAATCTTCCTGTTGTCAAGCGGCAGGCGGAGAGGATAGGCAAGAGCAAACTGGATTGGCTCCCGCATATCAGGACAACCCAACTGCGCGAGCACAGCTCCGTCGGCATATTCGACCATTGAGTGAACCATCGATTCCGGATGTACCACGACGTTTATCTTCTCCGGTCCGACGCCGAAAAGCCATTTGGCCTCAATGACCTCGAAACCTTTGTTCATCATCGTCGCGGAATCTATGGTTATCTTGCTGCCCATCGTCCAATTCGGGTGCTTGAGCGCGTCACTGGCCTTCGCCCCGGCAATCCTCGACTTCTCCCAGGTGCGGAAAGGCCCGCCGGAAGCCGTCAGGTGTATCTTGGCCAAGGGGTTGCGGTTTGCCCCGAGCAGGCACTGGAAGATTGCCGAATGTTCCGAATCCACAGGGAGTATCGCCACGCGGTTCTTTTCCGCAAGCTTCATCACGACAGAGCCAGCCGCCACAAGTGTCTCTTTATTCGCAAGCGCTATGGTCTTGCCTGCCTCAATCGCGGCGACAGTGGAGCGAAGCCCGCTGAAACCGACCATGGAGGTGAGTACGATGTCGATGCCGTCCGATTTCACGAGGTCGCAGACAGAGTCCATACCGGCAAAAACCTTTATCATCTTGGGCTGCAACGCATCCGCAACCTCGGAATATTTTTCTTCGTTGCAGATCACCACATTGTTGGCATCAAATTCAATAGCTTGACGAACAAGTAGTTCCGCGCTGTTATTGGCAGTGAGCAACTCCACCTCAAAAAGTTCTCTGTGCTGCCTTATAACGTCAAGAGCCTGACGTCCTATCGACCCCGTCGAGCCAAGTATGGCGACCCTTCTTCTCTTTTCCATTTCCTTAGAAATTGACATATTTTGCCGGATCCACCGACTCTCCCTTGTACCAAAGTTCAAACCTCAGATGATCCCCCACCGCGAGGTTCTCCGCACTGCCGACAAGGGCAATCGGAGTTCCGGCCGTCACTTTGTCTCCGGTTTTTTTCAACAGTTTCTCGGTGTGCTGATAAATCGACACTATGTCGTCAGGATGCTGAATCTGAATCGTATAGCCTGAGTCATTGGTCCATCCTGTGAATATCACCGTTCCGTCAAGAGTCGCCATCACCACTGAATTCGCCGGCGCCGTAAGGTCGACGTAAGGGTGGACATATTTGTCGTATGGCTTGCTAACGACGCCCTTGAGCGGGGAGAAGAAATGGATACCCTCAATCGGAAGCTCCCTCTTCTGCCCGGCAGAGAGATCGAACTGCTCTTCCGCCACGACGGCATCGCGGAAATCCGCGTCTGAAGCGCTGTCAGGCTCATCGGATGTCGAAGGAACAACGCTGTCTCCTCCCGACAGAATTCCCTGTATATCAACTGTTTCGTCGCCTTCAACCACTTTGCGGAGATTTTCCGAATAGAGTTCCCAGCGGCAAATCACCCTTTCGAGGGAGTCGATGCGGATGGCATTGTTGATGGCCTCCCTTTGGGAAAGCTCGTCCGGATAGCCGGGGATGAACGCCCTGAGCGGCGTGTAGGCGACAATACACCAGACAATGGCACAGAAAATAATCAGGACATTCACGACCATAAGCACTGCCAACGGCCTTGTGAACTTCAGGGAATTCAGCGGCTTATGCGTCATGTCCTCGACGAGCGTGAGCACATAGCGGCGAACTTTTTTATCTTTATTTTGTTGAGCCATAGTTTAATGTTAACTTTGCATCCGATGGACAGACTTATAGGCATAGACTACGGACGCAAGAGAGTCGGAGTCGCGGTGAGCGACCCGCTCGGGCTCTTCGCGTCTGCCCTGGACACGGTACATTCTGCAAAGATAATAGAATATCTCAAAACTTACGCTCAAAACGAGAATGTTGTGAAGTTTGTCGTGGGGTATCCGATGAACATGAACGGACGTCCTTCGGAGGCCGCCGCGGACGTGGATGTATTCCTGCGGACGCTGAAAAATGCGTTTCCCGACATTCCGGTGGTGACAGAGGACGAAAGATTCACATCTGTTCTCGCCCACAGGGCTATGATTGACGGCGGGATGAAGAAGAAAGACCGCAGGGACAAGGAAAACGTGGACAAAATCAGCGCTGCAATCATCCTGCAGAGCTATATGGATAGGGCAAGGTGAGCCGGGCTCCATTGAGATGAATAAAATAAAACAAACATAAACAGATATGATTTTACCTATATATCTTTATGGGCAAGAGGTGCTTCGTCGTGCGGACGATGAGGCGGACCTGACGAAAAAGGAAGAATTGACGAGACTCGTCGAAGACATGAAGGAGACGCTGAAGAATGCGGACGGATGCGGACTTGCCGCTCCACAGGTGGGAGTTCCGCTTCGCGTGCTCATCGTCGACGGGACGGAACTCACGGACACATACCCGTATCTCAAGGATTTCAGACGCACGATGATAAATCCGAAGATTCTTGAAGAAAGCAAGGAAACGTGTTCATATTCAGAGGGTTGCCTCAGCGTTCCGGGAATATATGCGGACGTCGTCAGGCCGGCGGCCATGAAAGTCGAGTATTACGATGAGAACTTTGAAAAGCAGGTGGAAGTCTTCGACAAGTTCGGATGCAGGATGGTGCAGCATGAGATGGCTCACCTCGATGGCAGGCTATTTGTTGATGAGCTGTCCCCGATAAGAAAAAAAATGATCGCAAAAAAACTCCAGAACATTGCTTCCCGCAAGGTTCAGACGAGATACAGATCAAAATAACCAATTAAAACTCAAAGAAATGGGAGCATTTCACGCATACGACATTAGAGGCATTTGGAACGTCGACTGGGACGAGGATGTCGCTTATAAGGTGGGCTTTTTTGTGCCCGAACTTCTCGGAACGGACAAGGTTCTTCTCGGACGGGACTGCCGTCTTTCTTCAGACACGATTCATGACGCTGTGATACGCGGTGTGACAGACGCAGGAGCGGACATCTACGACATCGGGCTCAGCACTACGCCTATGGTCTATTTCGGGACTGCAAACTACGGGTTCAAGGCCTCGATTCAGATTACGGCTTCACACAACCCTGCGGAATACAACGGAATGAAAGTCTCGACGACAAACGCAGCGGCAGTCGGATTCGACGCCGGACTCGGAACCATCAAGCAGTGGATTGATGAGGGCAAGCCCTGCATCCCGGCGGCAAAGAAAGGGCAGGTATATCAGAAGGACATCCATCAGGACTATCTGAATTTCCTCCTCAAGTTCAAGGAGGACTGGTCGGACCTCAAGATTGCTATGGACCTCTCCAACGGAATGGCAAACCTCTACGCGAAAGAAATCTTCGGGGGCCAGCCGACCTACATCTTCGACACGATTGACGGACGCTTCCCGAACCACGAGCCTAACCCTCTGGTTGCCAAGAACGTAGTGGCACTTCAGGAACTTGTGCGCAAGACGGGGGCCGACATCGGAGTGATTTACGACGGGGATGCCGACCGCGTGATGTTCGTTGACGAGAACGCAAAGTTCATATCACCGGATCTGATGATAGCTGTGCTCGGTCACTATTTCCTCGAAAAGAAGGGAGAGAGAGGCATCGTGCTCCAGGATATCCGCAGTTCAAAGGCCGTAGGAGAATATCTCACCCCGATGGGAGCACAGATGGCGACATGGAAGGTCGGTCGTGCCTTTGCCGCCAACAAGCTCCGCGAACTGAACGGAATCTACGGAGGCGAGCTTGCCGGACACTACTATTTCAGGGATTTCTTCTTCTCCGACAGCGGTCTTCTCGCGTCGATGCTCATTCTCAATGTGGTGGCGGCAATGAAAAAGAAGGGTGTTTCCCTCAGCCAGCTTATCGCAGGCATAGAGAAATACAAGAATTCCGGAGAGGTCAACTTCAAGATTGAAAACAAGAAAGAAGCGATGGACGCTGTCCGTGACCATTTCCTCGCACAGGAAAAGCCTACGGCCTATATGGACTTCGACGGCTATAGGGTCGAGTTCCCGCGTTGGTGGTTCAACGTGCGCCCTTCCAATACCGAGCCTTACCTGAGGTTCATTTGCGAGGCCGACTCCGACGAACTTCTTGCCGACAAGCTCGCGCAGGTGAAGGACATTCTCGTGAACAAGTTCGGAGGCGAGCAGAAATGAGTCCCCTGAAATATTTTACAGCAATGGTCTCTGCGCTGCTGCCGCTGATGGCAGCGGCGCAGAAGCCTGTTGAGGTGGTGGACGAGAGAATTCCGTCCGCTAACCCGAGTTTCAAATTTCCCACGACAGAGAACGAACTCGTGCCAAGGATGCCGCGCCAGGCCGTGAAACCACTGGTCGTCACGGAGTCGGATCCGGTGGACACGCTGGACACGATGTCGGATTTCGTGAAAGTGGTCCTTTATGGGAACGGGACATGGAAATATATAAAGACAGAGGACTTCGCATGGGACAACGAGATTTTCACGAGAAACTGGGACAACAGGAATGTTGACCCCTACAAAATTTCCTGGGACAAACTCCCATCCTATTCGGCAATATGGCTTGTGGATAGCCTGAGCAACTATGCCTGCCCATATCAGGGCAAGGTGAACCCGCGTGGCAAGTTCGGACCGAGACGCGGACGCAGGCATCAGGGAGTTGACCTGCCCCTGTCGACAGGAACACCGATTTATGCCACGTTCAACGGCAAGGTGCGTGTGTCGACGACAATGCGCGGCTACGGCAACGTGGTGGTCATCCGCCACGAAAACGGGCTGGAGACATTCTACGGACATCTGTCCAAGAGGAAGGTCGAGGCGGGAGACTGGGTGAATGCCGGTGATGTGATAGGACTCGGAGGCAGCACCGGGCGTTCTACGGGTCCGCACCTGCATTTCGAGACACGCTACAACGGCTACGCATTCGACCCACAGTGGCTCATCGATTTTGAGACCGGAGTGCTGCGCCACAGGATGTTTGTCCTCAAGAAAAAGTACCTGAGCCAGTTCAGCAACTATGAGCAGAACTTCGACGACGAGCTCAAGAGCGCGGAGGAAGACGCCGCTGAAGAGGCTGCACTGAAAGCCATGAGGTGGCATATTGTAAAGTCCGGAGATACGCTCGGCAAGATTGCCAGGAATAATGGCACGACGGTGGGCGCAATCTGCAGGCTCAATGGAATCAAGTCAACCTCGACCCTGCGCATCGGGCAGAAACTCAGGGTTAGGTAATCGTTAAGAATTTTCCATAAATTTTCGATAAAAATTGCAAGGTTCGCGCAGTTTGGCACGAGTCTTGCAATTTCCTTTTTCCGGTTATTAGTTTTAGTGTTATTAATTATGTGGTTAGTATGAGGTGTCCTCGCGGGAGCGACGACAGCTCATTTTTTATATACACTCCCGTGTATATAAAAAATGAGCGCGGACTCGAGGAGTCCGGACTTTCCAACCCCAGTCGGCGGTGCCGACAGCCCCTGTTAGGGGCATGCGACCTACACTTCGTTGCGGTCGGCGACTCCGTTCCTCCGTTACACTCCGTCACTCCGTCGCGGCGGCTCTTGCCGCCTTGTCTAAGCACTAATTTTTGCAAAAAAAATGAGCTCGGACTCGGAGAGTCCGGGGCTTTGCCGCCTTGATAAATATTCGTATCTTTGAAACTCCATTTTGCAAAATACATATTTTATGAAAAAGTATCTGATTATTTTTGTCGCAGCGCTGCTCTGCGCTGTGTCATGCGGAACGGGTGAGCCGCAGTATGCGAAAAGGACGGACAAGATTCTCGCCGAAATCCACAATCCGAACTCGAAATATGTCGTTGTGGCCGTTCACAGGGGCGACTGGAGGAACTATCCGGAAAATTCGATTCCGGCAATAGAGTCCATCATCCGCATGGGAGCAGACATCATGGAGCTTGACCTCAAGCTCACGAAGGACAGCGTGCTCGTGCTCTCGCATGACGCGACAGTCAACCGCTGTCTCACCGGCAGAGGACTCGTGAGCGACTACACGCTTGCGGAGCTCAAGGCGATGAGGCTGAAGAGGGCGCATGGCGTGGCAACTGACTCGCTGAGAATTCCTACACTGCGCGAGGCACTGGAGTGCTGCAAGGACCGAATCTGCGTGAACGTTGACCAGGGATATGAATTCTACGACCTCGTGCTTCAGATTACGGAAGAGCTTGGCGTGACCGACCAGATTCTCATCAAGGGCAAACAACCTGCGTCAGCTGTGGCTGAAAAAATGGCGGCACATGAGCACAACATGATGTATATGCCTATCATCGACATCCAGAAGGAGAACGGCAAGAAACTCTTCAACGAATATATGGAGACAAAGACGGTTCCGCTCGCATACGAGGTCTGCTGGAAGAAACTTTCGCCGGAGGTTGAGGAGTGCTTTGCAAAGATTCACGAGACCGGTTCCAAGCTTTGGATAAACACAATTTGGGGCAGCCTCTGCGGCTATCTCGATGACGACAAGGCACTTGACTGCGGAGACCCGGCAAAGGTCTACGATCAGGTGATTGCCTTCGGTCCGTCATTCATCCAGACAGACCGCCCGGAGCAGCTGCTGAAATACCTCCGTTCAAAGGGACTGCATGATTGATCTGAGGAATTGTAAATACACTATTCCTTCGGGGTATTCTCCCCTTCTTCAGATTTTGGAGATCCGTCGCGATATTTGAAGCGGCGGATTTTTTGTGTCGCAGTCTTCTCGAAAGGCTCTTTCACCACCTCAACTCCGGCAACCTTGGAAGAACGGTTGACTTTCTTGTTCACATAGTTCATAATAGCCTGCTTGCGAGCCTCCAATTTCTCGAAGAACTGGTCTTCGCTCTCCTGATTCCAGTCGAGAACATTGCTGTTGAGCTGCACCAGAGCCACGAGTTTACCGTCACGCTCCACAACCAAAGACTCGTCCACACCTTCGATGTCGTTGATGACCTTTTCGATTTCCTCAGGATAAATATTCTCTCCAGAAGGTCCCAAAATCATATTGTTCAAGCGTCCCTTGATGCTGAAACGTCCCTTTTCATCAACCGAAGCCAAGTCATTGGTGCGGAACCATCCGTCCTCCGTGAATGCAGCCTTGGTCCTCTCAGGGTCTTTGTAGTAGCCGAGCATCACATTGTCACCCTTTACAACGATTTCGCCCTCTCCGGTTTCAGGATTTACATCTATCAACTTGACCTCCACGCCATAGGCTGCCCCTCCGGTTGTGCCGATGTGGGTCTGTTTAACTCCGGCCGTACAAATAAGAGGAGCACATTCTGTCATACCATAGCCGATTGCGTAGTTGAAATGTGCCTTCTTGAGGAATTTTTCCACAGCAGGATTGAGTTTCGCACCACCGATTCCGAAGAACTTGATGCGTCCACCGAAAGTCTTTTTAAGACGAAGTCCGACAAACCAATAGAGAACCGGAGCCATTTTTTTGTGCATCCACTTGAGCACGCGGCTCTTCTGTATGGTCGGAAGTATGCTCGCCTTATACATCTTCTCAATAATCAAAGGCACGGAAAGCATAATCGTAGGGCGCACTTTTTTCAGCGCGGCAAGAAGCACCGTGGCTGTAGGAGGTTTCTGCAGATAGTAGACTTTCGCTCCAACAAACATAGGATAGAGCATTCCGAGACTCATCTCGTAGGTGTGCGGCATCGGAAGAATCGAAAGCCAGACATCCTTCTCATCGGTTTTGTGGGCGTGGTAGGAAATCACGATGTTCGTGCAGAGATTTCTGTGGCTGAGCATCACTCCCTTCGCGCTGCCGGTGGTGCCGGACGTGTAGATGATTGTCGCGAGGTCATCGGGCTGCGGGGCTATTGTGCGTCCGTCGCAAGTGAAGGCGTCGTCGTCCTGGCTGATTACCGAAAAGTCCTCTATATCAAGAACAAATGTGAGTTTCTCCATCAGTTCCGGAGAAACTTTATGGAGAAGTTTCTTGGAAACATAAAGAGCCTTGCAGCCGGAATGTTCCAAGATGTTTTTCACTTCGTTTTCGGAAGAATCCGGAAGAATAGGCACAGCGACGCGGCCGAAAGCCACTGCCGAAAAGAATGCCACTGTCCAGTTGGGAGTGTTGGCCGACAAAATTGCCACCTTGTCTCCGGCTCCGATGCCATAGCGGGAAAGCCTGCGCGAGAGTTCATCGCATTTGTGTTTGAAACTTCCGTAGGTGTATTTCAGATCCGTCCCGAGCATTTCGGACATCTGCCGATTCTCGTAAAAAGTTGTGGAATAATCGTATAACTTCGCAAGAGTGTCGACATATTTCTCTCTGAATCCCGAGAGTTTCTTATACATTCTCACCATATTTTCTGTTTTATGTTAAATATATACCTATGTAAGATACAAATTCTTTTGCACACAATCCGTATCCTTTGTAAGAAACCTTCAAAAAATAACCTGCATCATCTTTTTCGTTCTTTTCGGTCTATATTTATTTTCTCATCAGTCGTGTACCTCCAGTACACTCCTTCTTCCAAAAGAAATCTATACTCGAAAATAATTGACAAATCTGAAGCAGTTTATTTTTTCATGTTTCTAAAACTTGCAAACCTTATGTCTACTACAAAAAGCAGGCTAATCTGTAAACAGTGCACAAATTTAGCCGTAATCACTTAACTATCAGCGCACAACCAGCCATAATCAGAAGCACCCCAACCCACTGCGACGCCGTCACCGGCTCCTTGAAAACGAGCAGTGCCGCGAAAAGGCCGAAAAGGTAGCTCATACAACTGAGCGGATAGGCTATGCCGAAGGGATAGTTTTTGAGTATGTGGAACCACAGCACAGTGGCTACAATAAATGTGATGCCGCAGCCCGGCAGCCACCAGTTGGTGAGCTGGGCCTTGAAAAACTTCCAGGTCCAGGAAAACTCACCCATCTTCGCGAGGGCAAGTTTGAGCATCACCTGTCCGGAGCAGAGAAATACCGCCTGCACCACAGAGAGCGGCAAAAGTTTCCACATCGAGTTCATCCTATATATAATATTTCCTATCAAGTTTTCCGTTATATGTGCGCCGTATTTCGTCCACTGCCTCGTAATAGACAGGCACCTTATGAGGCTCAAGCCGGGACTTGATGTGCAGGGCAAGAGAACGCTTATCCAGGGACGCCCCTTCTTGGAGCACAACCAGGAGTTTGAGCACAGTTCCCACAACAGGGTGGGTGGCGGCAATGCAGATGCAGTCCTTCACCGACGGATGAGACGAAACGGCGTTTTCCACCTCAACAGGATTGACCTTAAATCCCCCCACATTGATAACATCGCCCTGCCTTCCTTTCAAATGAACAAGCCCCTCCGAATCTATGTAGCCAAGGTCCGAGCTGTGAATCCTCCCGTCGCTGAGCACCGCGGCAGTGGTCTGAGGGTCATTCACATATCCGCTCATCAAAGTCTTTCCGTAAATCATAATATGCCCGTCTTCCGCCACTTCAAGCATTGAATTTCTCATCGGACGGCCGATGCAACCCTCCATAAACCTCCCGTCATTGAAATTGTAGCAGCAGACTGCGCCCACTTCAGTGCCTCCCAGAGTGTTGTAGAGGCGGGAGTGCGGAAGCGCACGGGAGAGCTGCGCCATATCCGAACCGGAAATCGGTGCCGCTCCTGTCTCGATTAAATCGATTTTGTCTGCAAGAGAGCACAGTTTGTCGTAGGAAAACTGCATTATCATACGCAGGCTCGCAGGCACCAGAAATGTTGCAAACTTCGTGAACGGAAGATTGAAAACATCAAAAAAGGCATTCATATCCTTCAGTCCGTCCAGAATGCAGACGGCGCCTCCGACGGTGAGGACAGGATGGATTTTGCAAAGAGAAGCTATATGATTGAGCGGACCGCTTACAATAAAAAGCAGTTCGTCGCTGAAACCAAGACCGTGAATGAGATTGTCCGCAATTGCCTCCCAAGCCGGGACGGAAAGCATCACTCCCTTCGATTTGCCGGTCGTGCCGGTCGTGTAGAGAATGTCGCAAATGTCGGCAGAGAAAGTGCAGGACTCGGCTTCAGACTTGATTTGAAGAAACTTTTCTTCCGGAATCCCCTTTTCAAGAGGCACTGCTATTGCTCCCAGATGGTGCACCGCGCAATAAGTCAAGATGAAATCCCAATCCTGGACAGCACGAAAAACATAAGGTCGTGACGCAGAGAGCCCCTCCGAGCGAAGCTGCTCACTACGGTCGAGAATCCCCTCCCACAATTCAGAATAGCTGAGGCATTTCCCGTCGCTGACCACCGCCGTGCGGCCGGGAGTCTTCTGCGAGTGAAAAAATATGCTTTCTTCAAGAGTCATTATTCAAAAGTCATTCTTCAAGAGTCAGCGCTCAAGTTTTTGGTTCGTATTTCATACGCCACTTTTCTACGCTCGGCATAATCAAAGTGAACTTTGCTTCTGCTCTCGCTTATCGAAAAGGTTCGTATTTCATACGCCACTTTTCTACGCTCGGCATAATCAAAGTGAACTTTGCTTCTGCTCTCGCTTATCGAAAAGGTTCAATTTGCTTTCCACCAATGCCACCAGCGAGTCGATAGTCATAAAATTTCTCGGAGTCACATCTGACGCATCGAGACTGATGCCGTATTCATCCATAAGAATCATCAGAATCGTGGCTATCCCAAGAGAGTCGAGTTCGGCAAAAAGAAAAGCCGAATCAAAGTCCACCGTGGGCAGAGCATCCGAGAGTATGTCTATAATGTGCTGCTTCATAAAGCTTTAGCTTAAACTTCGGTTATGAATCCGCCTGCAAAGATACAGAGATAATTCCAAACAGCCCAAGACTTAAGATACGAATTCCAGATTTTCCACAAAATCCTCGGCGGCGACACGGGCTATCTGTCGTCGCTCAGCATCCGCAATTCGGGCGATTATACGCACATCCGGGTGTGTCAGAGCAAGATAGAGCGCCGTCTCACCATATCCGTCGTCACTCATCCCATACTCCCGACATCCCCCTTCAATCCGCGACTCCACATTCGCAAGAGTTGACGAATTAAGATTACGCCCCACCGTCCGCAGGATTTCTTTACCTTTATATATATAGCGTCCTCTAACCATCCCGAGTGCATCTTTCGGAGGGCCGAACAACAGAGTTTTCAAAGTGAGCGGATGAGGGCGAATACTTCCGTTTTTGACGGTCAAAAAGTTGAAAAGCAGAGGAGGGATGACATAAGCCATCAGAATCACAGAGGCCATTCCGGTGATTGTCACCTGAGCGAGAGACTTCATCGCCGGATGTTTTGCGACGATAAGAGTGCCTATTCCGACGAACATAATGAGCGCCGACTGAAGGATACTGCTCTTATAGGCCGGAAGAATCGGTTTGCGACGGGCATATTCGTACTGGCAGCCTTCGGTTATGAATATCGTGTAGTCGTCGCCCTGTCCGAAAATGAAAGTGGCGAGAATGATGTTGACTATATTGAATTTGATGCCGAAAACAGACATTATTCCGAGAATCCAAATCCAGCTGAGGGCCATCGGGAGGAAAGAAATCAGTGCGAGGGAAAAACTGCCGAATGAGAACCAGAGAAAAAGGAATACGATGAGGGAACATACCCAACCTATGTAGTTGAAATTGTCGGAGAGCTTGTTGGAAAGGGCGCTGTTCAGACTACCAAGGTCGAAACAATGGCCGAAACAAGACTTCACATTTTCGAGATTATCTTTTTCAACTGTCAGAACATCAACCACATAAGGGCGACCGTCGTCGAGGATTGTGACATTCGGGCTGAGAATTTCCTTTGTCAGAGGCGAAAAATAATCCACCCCCTGTGGGATAAAATCTCCGGCACTGCGGACAAGAGCGTCAAATCCTGAAAAAGCTGTCTTGGAAAAACCCAGTTTAGACGCCTGAGAAGGCAATTCCACAGTCAACAAGTCCGAATGTCTCCTGACAAAAAACTCCCAAAGTCCAAGTCTTTCACTCTGTTCAGCCTCCGAAGAGAGAAAGGGCCGGACACTGCGGCTTTTAAGGACCGCACCGAGGCTTTCAAGCGAGTCGACAATGGCCTTTTGAGCGGCGTTCTCCTCCAGCGCCCGGTCGAAATCTGACCCGGAAGAAAGCACATAGACCGTTCTCAAGTCGGGATTTGTGCTTTGTGAGAGGAGAGTCTGAAAATAGTCCATATCCGCCTTTTGACGGGGAGTCATATAATTGATATTCGAAATGTTGGAGTCGAATTCCGTTTTTGTGCTGAAAAAAGCGAAGACAATTGTCAGGACAAGAATCAGCCCGACAAGCCCCTTGGAACGGTCGGGACGCAGTTCGCAAAGCCTGTCGAGCAGACGGTGCTTCCCTTCCCGAACAGGTCTTATTTCCACAAAATGCGGAAGATAGAGAAGTACAAAAACTATTGTTCCCGCAAGCAGGAGCGACGCGAACAGGCCCAAATCCCTGAGAGCCACAGCTTTGAGAGGCACGAGAGCGAGAAATGCACCGACAGTTGTGATGTTCCCCACAACAAGCGGAGATATGATTTCACGGATTGTCCGCCTCATAGACGGGGCATAGGAGGAGTGGACCACAAGATGGAGAGGATAGTTCACTGCGATTCCGAGAATGACGCTTGAAATTCCGATTACAATCATCGAAACACTGCCGCAGAAAAGGGATACTCCCGCCATCGCAAAAAGCCAGCCCCAGCCTATGGAAAGAAAGAGCAGCAGGATGTTGCGCAGCGAGGAAATGGAATAGGCAGCCAAAAGTAAAATCAGCACAAGCGAAAGGCTCACGGCAATAATGCTGTCCTTTTTTATACGCGAAGAATTGCCCACCGCAATCTCCGGTCCGCCGACTATTTCTGCCGAAACTGCCGGAAACTCCCTTTCCATTTCATCCATAGACTCCCTCAACATCTTGAGCAGACGGGAGTTGTGTTCAGTTTCCGAATTGCCGAAAGGCGAATCCATCATAGCCACGGCACGGCTCATATCCGGAGTGAAAATGTAGCCGTCGCAGATTTCGAAGCCTACTCCGGGAGCTGAACTCTCAAGTGAAGACATCACAGGATAAAAGAGTCCGAGAGGGTCGCGGGAAATCGAAGACGAAAGCATTCCCCCACTCGGAAACAGGAGCATATTGCGGTCATTTTCAAGACGTTCACGCACAAATCCTGGAGTCGAGAGCAGGCTGTCCATCCTTTCGTAGTCGGAAGATGTCAGGAAATATGGCATATTCGCATAAACAAAATCCGAAACTTCCTTTATCTTCGACATATCGACTCCAAGGACAAGTTCCCGACACCATCCAAGGCTGTCTTTTTCCTCCACACGGGCGGCAAAATATTCCATCGCCTCCACTGTAAGGAGTTCATCATCGGGGTTGTCGAAAAGAAAATAGAGACGCCCGGCACCTGAAATGTTCTGATAGACCGCAAGCGCTTCCCGGTCTGCGGAGTCCAAAGGCAGGAAATCGCTGATGTTTTCACTGAATTTCAGACGCAGAAGAAGGACTGCAAAAAGAAGTGTAAGCGCTGTGAGTGACAGCCACATAAAAGTCTTATGCGCTGAAAACCAATCATATATTTTCAGAATCAGTTTCATTTCTCAAAGGCAGTTATCTCATTCACGATGCGGTTCGTTCCCAAAACAGCCTCGGCGGTGCTGACAGCGACCAGCGTAACCCCACAGAAGCCGTGCACGTTGCAGTTTTGCCCGGTGAGCAACAGATTGGGGATTTTTGTCGCAATAGGAAGGTGGGACGCCGTGATGTTGTTGCAATCTTTGGAAAAGCCGTACATCGAGCCTTCCTTCACCCCATACCAGTCGCGTATGGTCAGAGGGGACGAACAATCATACTCCTCTATGCAGTCTCTCAAACCCGGAAGAAGTTTCTCCAAAGAGTCAATGAGTTTGTCCGCGCACTGACGTTTCCATTCTCCATATTCCTCCGGACGCTTTCCTGTGCGGCTGTCTTCCCATTTTTCGACAAAACTCCAGGACATCGGGGCGACAACCACCATTTTTCTTGCAAATTCCCCCTGAGAGATTTCCGGCGGAGTCATATAGAGAAAACCCTGCGGCCAGTCCGGCGCGTGGTCGCCGAAATTCCAGACGCTGTTGTAAGTACTTATGTAATAGTCGCTATGATTGACATATCTGAAAGTCCCCGGTTTGAGAACTATGTTCAACGAAAATGCAGAGCAGGAATTCGGCAGGCTTTCGAGTCGCCTGCGATAGGCCCTCGGGAAAGCGGACGGGTCGTCAAAAAGCGAGAAGAGCGTGCAGGGATGGATGTCGCTGATGTAGCGCTCCGCCGTGAATGTCCTGCCTTTTCGTGTCTCAACGCCGGTTATGAGCCTTCCCTGCGTATGAATGGTCTTCACCGCATCCGAAAGAACTACCTCTCCATTGTGGCTGATGATGAAATCTTTGAGCGTGTCGGCAAAAAGCTGCGAGCCCCCTTCAAAACGGCTCGGTCCGTTGATGTGGAGGACAGAAATCAGGGCGTGGATATACGCCGGAGTCACCCCACGACGCCCACTGTAAAGCAGACTCAGATAGGCGAGAACTGAGCGTAACTTCGTGTCGCTTATGTACTTGGCAATGAAAGAATCGACACTCATCAAAAACTCGTCGCTATGCACAGAAAGCGAATTTCCGGATGGGCGAAGATAGAAAAGGTCGAGTTCGTCCACAATGGAATAGAGGGCGTCGACATAGCGGCGAAGATTGTCCCTCTGGTCTGGAAAATATGACGAGAGAGAGTCGATAAAACCTTCCTTTCCCTCTGCGATGCGATAGGACATTCCGTCTTCGGCAATATGGACGACGTCGGAGGAATTGGAGTCGACATCACGAAGGTGTATTTTATCGCTGATGCCGAGATAGTCGCAGATTCGGCGGATATTGCCCCCGTCACGCATTCCCCCGAAAACGTGCATTCCGGTGTCGAATACCTCACCGAAACGTCTGAAACTCTGGAGTCCGCCGCCGCAGTTTGCATTTTTCTCTATGATTGTCACCCTGACACCCTCCTTTACAAGCAAGGCGCCGGTGAAAAGGCCGCCGAGACCTCCTCCTATAATCACAACTGATTCTGTGTCCATAATCCAGTTCCACAAGTATTCTAACTTCTTGCGAATATTAAACTTATCTCATTTATCAAACTCTCAAAACCCCACGCACTTTTTTCTGTCCACGTTACCCCTCTCCTAAATCCCCTCCCTCGGGGAGGGGACTTACCTTCGCCACAAGGGCTCAAAAGCGGTGTTTCGCACTTGCGAAACTTCTGTGTCCATAGAGTGCAATTTAAATGTTTTTCTCCCCAAAACCTTGAAATCACAAATCCTGTTCAATCCTGTCGGCGATTTCGGCATATCGCCTCTTGTAGTATTTTCTCATCGCCGAAGCCCTCTCACGGGTGGTTTCCCCCATTTTGAGCAACTCTTCCGGAGTGATTCGTGCGTCAATTTCCATTCTGAGCGGCCATTTCCGAAGCAGACGTCCGTGTTTGGGAAGAGCCCTTCCGCTGCCGTAGAGAATTAGCGGGATGATGTCAAGCCCGAGAGTCTCCGCAATCAGGAATGCCCCCTTATGGAAACGCCCTATCTGACAGTCAAGGCTTCTCGTACCTTCCGGGTAAACCGCTATGCTGTAACCCTTTGAGACAAGTTCACGAAGTTTTGGAATCATCTTTTCAATGCCTTCGGTGGTGGGCAGGAAGTCCGCATTACGGATGGTGAAACGATAGACCGGATTGTTCCAAATGTAGCCCGCCGTCATAACAATCATTTTCGGAGTCTGGGCAAGGAGCGGAGCAAGGTCGAGGTGTGACTGGTGATTGCACAGAATCAGAGCCGGAGTCGAATAATCCTCCCCGCCGGGATTGGATTCGCTGTAGGGACAGCCCGGAATGCCGTGCTTGTGGACGATGAATCTGAAGCAGAAATTAATCATCCGGTGCAGCCTGCGCTTTTTCAAATCCTCATCCCTCGTCGTTGCCACACAAAGGTGGGAAAGCGGACTTATGACCAGTATGGCGCTCAAAAGAAAGAAAACCGCACTGTAGAGGGTTCTGAGAAACCTTGCAGTCCAACGCAAAATGCAGCGCGGATATCCGTATACCAGGGCAAGAATACAGAGAATTGTGTTCAAGAGAGAGATTCTTGCAAAATCCCTTGCCGGGCGAAAATGCGAAACCCTCTCCTCGCGCGGCGGATAGTAGACATTCACATTCTCCCTGACAAGCCGCACTCCGGCCCAGGATGCGAAAACCAGCAGTTCAAGTTCCGCTTCATAGCGCGATGTCAAAAGGCCAAGAGGCGGAAGTTTCTTCAAGGGGTAGAGTCTGTATCCGCTCTGCGTGTCAGAAAGCCTGTGTCCCGTCTGCAGAGCAAACCAGAAATTGCTGAACCGGTTGGCGAAACGGCTGCCACGACTGCGCTCAGCCTTGTCCAGATTGGTCCTCTCCCCCAGTATCAGAGCTCCGGGATTATCGATGTTCGCCTGAAGCATTGCAGGAATATCTTCCGGAAAATGCTGTCCGTCAGCGTCGAGAGTAATCGCATAGGCAAATCCCCTCTGTCGTGCGTGGCGAAAGCCCTCCCGCAACGCCGCCCCTTTTCCCCGGTTGGTTTTAAATTCCAAAATGTCGACATTTCCCGACAGAGACGAAAGCAATTCCACAGTGGAGTCCGTGCAGCCGTCACAAACAACAATCACATCGTCACACTGCTCAAGACTTCTGCGCACGACATCCAGGATGGTTCCGGCATTATTGTAGGTCGGAATCACCACACAGACTGCCCTCGAACGCAATCTCTCCTTCTGCTCTGTCAGATTTTCTTTCAGCATATTATTTCTTCCTGCTTACTATTTCTTCCTACATATTAAAGAAAGTTTTGCATAAATCTCATTCTCCGCACTCAAAACACACGCAAACTTAAACAAATCTCCCTCAACAACAATTTTCGAAAAGGTAAAACTGAAATCCGTCCGCTCAGAAGGCGAAACGATTTTGAGGAATTTGACGTTTTTCGCAGAGTACAAATTCATCGGCGCATCCATTGCAAGCGAAAACAATTCTGTGGCTATCTGTATGATACATACCCCCGGAGTGATTGGTTCCCCGGGAAAATGCGCCTTGTAGATGAAATGCTCCGGAGAAAGGGATATGTCGAATTCAAATCCCCCCTCCGTCTTGCGGGACTGCGTCACCGAGTATAAACTGTCGAGAAACTTCATTTTGCCCATTCTATTTTCACAAGTATTCTAACTTCTTGCGAATATTAAACTTATCTCATTTATCAAACTCTCAAAACCCCACGCACTTTTTTCTGTCCACGTTACCCCTCTCCTAAATCCTCTCCCTCGGGGAGAGGACTTACCCTCGCCACAAGGGCTCAAAAGTGGTGTTTCGCACTTGCGAAACTTGAGGTATATATACCTATTCAGCTGCGGCGTCGAAAACGCCCTCCGGCAGCGGAAGGTTCATTTTCATATTCCGGAAGACGATGTGGGTGCAATCTCCCGAAGCCTCGTTCAAAGTTATTGAATTGGCAAGAGCTGTCTTCGGATTGAAACGCAGCACAATAGAAGAGCAGATCTGAGAGAGGTCACGACGCAGAGGAGTCAAAACCGCCACCCATTCTCCAGTTTCCAAACTCAATTCCGCCTTGAAATTGCGGCTGTCTTCAAGAGACTCACCGCTGAGGCTTCCGACAATGAGGGAAGTAATCATCCTTGCGGACCTGTTTTTCTTCAGACTGCTGTGCTTTGCCGAAGCATCATTCCCCGCGAGCAAGTCTTCCCCATTCATTATGAAGAAGTTATGCACGGGAGTGAGATATTCCCACCTCACCGCGGAAGGTTTTCGGAAATATAATTTTCCTTCCGAGACCATCTTCTGCTCCAGCATCGAAACGGTCTTGGTCTGGGTGAATTCACACTCCAGGCTCTCAATCGACGCCCCCGTCGTCCGGATGGCCCGGAGCATTTCTTCCCGAGCCTGCCCCCGCGCCACTTCAGGAAAAAGCGTCAGAGCAAACAGGGACACAAGAAATATGAGAATCGGCCGTTTCATCTTACAAAACTATTGTTTCATCTTACCTGACTTTGCGTCTGAGCACCATCGAACGGGCAAAAAGCGGCTGCGGTGCCTCCTTCCCCGCCCTCTGCGAGAAACTGTCGAAAAGCGGAGTTGACTCGTCAAAACTGCTCACTAAAACAGTCTCAGCCTTTCCGCTGCGAATCAGCCTCTTGGCATCGTCAAGCGCCCAATCGAAGGATTCGTCTCCCTGAGAATAGGTGATGTTATAGCCGTGGCAATGAGTCCTGATTGCTATTGCGGAGCCGAGTGTGTTGTGGGTGCTCTGCATAAATAGCGTCGGTTTGAGAAGTTCTTCTCCGTTTGCTTCGATGTCCTCAAGGAACTGATAGCTGACATCAAGCATTCCGCGTGCAGTTGCAGTGACTATGGCGTCAGGGCAGTCAAGGCCCGCTTCTTTAAGAGCACGGAGAGCCGAAAGCTGGGATGCTTTCATCAGTTTTCCCATACGCCTGGCCTCCATCGGGCTGACATTGTACTGCCCGAGCGTCTTCAAGTCGTCAGAAGCGGTTATTGTGACATCTGAAATTGTCTCAAAGTCAAATTCCTCCTCCCCGGCTGCGCCTGAACGGGGTGTTGCACTGATAATCAGCGCAGAATCGTTACCACCGAAACCGAAAGCGTTGCAGAGTATGTTTTCGAGTTTCACTCCCTTCCGTCCCATTGACGGGATAATCCCCTCTGTCATAGGCGTTTTCCAGCCGATGTTCGCAGGAATGAAACCCTCCTGCATAGCCAGCAGACAGAAAACAAGCTCTATTGAACCGGAAGCGGATGTGGTGTGCCCAGTCAGCCCTTTGGTGCCGGATATTTCAGGAAGATTGTCCCCGAAAACGCGCATCAGGGCACGGCTTTCAGTCAGGTCGTTATTTGGAGTCCCGGTCGCGTGGGCATTGACATAGTCGATGTCGCCAGGAGCAATTCCCGCCATTTCAAGTGCATCCGTCATCGCCAGAAATGCCCCGTCGCCGTTTTCGGATGTGGCAGTCTGGTGGAAGGCATCACAGCGGTTTCCGTAGCCCGTGACATAGGAAAGAGTCCGACTCCCGGCATCCTTTTCGAGCACGACAAAGGCCGCTCCCTCACCCAGATTGAGTCCTGCGCGAGTTTCGTCAAAAGGACGGCAATGCTCCTTGTCAAGAATCATCAGAGAATTGAATCCGTTGAGATGGAAGCGGCTCAAGGCTTCAGAACCGCCGGCAATCACAATATCCGCTTCGTCGTGACGCAACATTTCGGCGCCAAGCATCACGGAATTAAGTGCCGAGGAGCAGGCAGTGGAAATCGTGCAGCAACGCACCCCATCCAATCCTGCCATACGGGCCATCTCCACAGTGCTGTTTCCGCAGTCGTTGCAAAGCGGAAGATTGAGCAGGCTGTCTTCATTTTTCATCCTCTCCCAATAGTTCTCCGACAGGTCCATCCCTCCGACAGTGGTCCCCGAAATCAGCACAACCCTTTTCCCCTCAAGACGAGATGTTCCCACTTGCGAGAGAGCCTCCTTGATTGCAATGGCCCCCATCAGCGATGTCCTGCTCGCCAAGGCCGACTCCTCCAAACCGAGAATCCGCTTCATCTGGCTGTTGGACAACTGAACCTCCCCCACCGGCAATTCACTGTGGCGGGACTTGAGATATTTCATCGGACGTATGCCCGAACGGGCGTGGACGAGAGAGTCGAGCACCGAGGGCAAATCATTGCCGATTGCACAGATTATGCCCTGTCCTGTTATTGAAACCGCCTCTCTCATTTTGTCCGATTCTTGGCTACAAAATCGGCTATTGTGTTGATATTCTTGAATATACCCTTACTGTCGCCAGGAGATGCCAACTTGATTCCGTAGTGTTTTTCCAAAATCACAATAAGTTCGAGAGCGTCGATTGAATCCAGTCCGAGCCCTTCTCCGAAAAGAGGTGCATCGTTGTCAATGTCATCCGGAGTGATGTCCTCAAGGTTAAGAGCTTCGATAATCTGCTCCTTAAGTCGTTGGATGAGTTCTTCCATAATATTATTTGTTTTAATTATTTCTAACCAATATTCTTAACCAATATCTTTAAATCCGCCTCAAAACTGTCCCCTCTGTCGCAGTCCACAAATCCGCAAATCAAACTCCGGAAACCTCCCAGGGAGAAACTTGAGCTCACCACCTTTTTCATCAATGCTTCATCGCGGAAGTCGGTGATATAGAGCGAAGTTTCGCCAGTATAACCATGGCGGATTGCAATCTCTCCCGTGGCTATATTGGGCAGCGTGCCGAGAAAAACCGAAGGACTCGGATAAAACTCTCCCGGCTTTGCAATGCTCCCAAGATGACAGCGATCCGCCACCACAGAGGAAGTCCGGTTGAAAAGTATGGTCGCCCTTCCCGAGTCTTGCGGCACATCGCCCCGGCTCAGAAGCAACTCAGTTGCGAGAAAGGCAAGACGGCTCAAGGCGTCCATTTTATGATATTTCGGATAGTCCCCGACATATTTTCTGTATATTTCGCTCAAAAGTCCGGCACCCTGCGATTGGACAGGAAGCCGCCTCCCGTCCAAAGTGACACCATCCGGAAGTATATGTATCCGGTGGAGTTCTTTCAGACCCGGAGCCGCTTCACCCATTAAATGGGCAGTCTCCTTTAACTCCGGAGCCGCTTCACCCATTGAATGGGCCGCCTCCTCTAACCCCGGAGCTGTTTCCCGCTCCATCCCCTCCCGGACTCTTTGATAGAGAGCCGCAGCATTACAACCTCCAAATCCTGAAATCATCTTCAGGAAAGAGTTTTTATCAGTAGCTCTGAGCTCCGGGGAAAGATTGACTTTTCCACTCACCCCAATCTCCCTGAACCCCCTCAGAGGCAGCACGACAGACTCAGAAACAGCCATCATCCCCAAAATCACCTCCAGCACCCCTGAGGCACCGAGCGTGTGTCCGAACCAGCCTTTGAGTGCGGTCAGTGGCACGGAGGAGAGCCCATCCTTCTCAATTGCGACAGACTCCATCTGGTCGTTGAACATAGTTGCAGTGCCGTGTGCGCTGACAAATGCAAGTTCTGAGGCATCCCTGCCCTTCATCACCGCCTCCAGGACCTTCCTCGCGCCCTCACCCGACGGGGCAGGTGTGCTGAGATGAAATGCATCATTGTCCATTTCTCCCCGCTCAAACAGCCAATCCCCATCCCGGAGACTATCTGCCCGCGTGAAAACAATAGTCGCAGCCGCCTCTCCAAGATTCAAGCCTTGCCTGTCGGCATCGAATGGACGACAAGCCTCATTTGAGAGCGACTTGAAAGAAAGAAAGCCCGAAGCCGTGAATGAACTCACAAGGTCGGCTCCGCAAACAACTGCATTGTCATAATATCCGGCGCTGATGAGTCTGTCCGCAAGTATTTGAGCCGAAACTCCCGAGATGCAGGCATTGCAGCAGACAATCGCTCCTCCCCCAATGCCAACGTGTTCTGCAATCCTTTGGGCCGAGAGGGCAGGACGATGATAGTCGCCATCCCTTTCCGCCGCAAAGCCAAGTTCCTCCACATCTGCTTTGGTCGTGCTGAGAATGAAGATTGTCCTCTCGCCGTGCACATCCAAATCCGTGTGGGTCAAAGCCTCCGTAATCGAACGAATCGCCAGGGACTCGAAGCGTGTGAATCCCTCAACCGCCAGCTCCTCCACCTGCTCCGGTGTGAAAACCGAGGCCACAAAAGGCAGAGGAATCCCCTTATAGTTTCCAAGACGTCTCAAGGCGGACCGGCCTTGCATCACAGCGCGCCAGTTCTCCTGCGAACTCATCCCCAAAGGGGAAACAATATTCGTTGAAACGACCTTAAGCATAAAAAACCTTAAAACTAAAAACTTTAATTCCCTATCACCCGATATTTCTCACTGCAAGCTTAATTTCCGCAGTTGCAAGCAGTTCCTCTCCACATCGGACCTGTGCGTCAGCCATAGTCATTCCGAAAACGTCTTCGAGAATGTCCACCCTCGTTTCAATCACCGACCCCACAGCGGGCAGCGAATACACCACAAAATTGCGTACAGCGCCGATAAATCCCACCTGCACATCCTTGTGAAGGATATATTTATTGTAAAATCCCACCCTGGCGGCACAGGTCTGGGCGATATTCTCCATCAATCCGGAAGAGGAAAAATAACCCTCATCTACGAATATATTGTCCTCACGGATAAGAGTTTGCGTCACCGAGAGAGAGTTCTCAAACTGAGTCAAAGCCCCCACCATCACAAAAGGTTCCTGTTGCGGCAGGACCTCGTGTATATCCACGGAACGCAAAAAATCCCCGTCTATTACAATACTCTCTTTCATCATCCGTTCTCTTTAGATTCTCCCTCACTCTTCAAACATCTCCATTCCCTTTAGATTCTCCCACGCCATCCGTCCCGGCGACATTCCAAAAATCATAGAAATTGTACCATTGCGAAGGATATTTCCTCAGAATCCTCTCCAATTCAGCGACATAGGCTGACAAAAGGCTGGTCAGCTGCTGTTTCCGGGAGGCAGACTTGTCGTAGGGAAGCTCCGTGATGTAGATGTGATATTTCTTCGCGCCTTCTTTCATTACATTGATTGCCAACACATTGAGTCCACGCATTGTTGCCACGCTGAAAGGCCCCATAGGAAATTTAGCCTTCCTTGAGAAAAACTCACATTCAATCGTGCGTGCGTCTCCCATATAGCGGTCCGAAGGAAAACTGACTATGTCGCCCCCGACGAGAGCCCTGTCGATTTCAAAAAGATGGCTCATATCCTCCTTAATCGAAATCATCCGCGTGCCGGTTTTAGTGAACATACTGTTGCGGTTGTCCATCACGCTCTGCTTTTCGTGTCCGTAGACCACCGCATTGATGGTTTTGGCCCCGGACGAAAGGGAATATCCAGCAATCTCGTAATTTCCCACGTGCGAACTCAACTGGATGAAGCCCTCCGGCTGCGAGATGAGAGACTGAAAAACCTCGTCCCCATCGATTTCAATCTCAAAACGCTTTCCGGCATACATCGCAAAACGGTCAATCACAACCTGAGCGAACATACAATGGTTCAGATAGGTCTGCAAGGCGGATTTGAAGCGGCCAAAGCCAAGAGCCTCACGGTAGAAAGCGTAGGAACTGCGTCTGCTCGGGTTTTTGATGAGCGCCACCGGAATCACGAAAATGTAGGAAAACCAATAAAACAGCCGGACATCGAGAAAACGAAGGGAACGGATGAGTGTCCTGTGCATCCATCCTGTTCCGTAAGTTGCGCCGTACCACTGTCTATTTTCCATTCCAGTCCAGTTTTAACTCTATATCAGTTTTAACTCCATATCAGCCTCGACCCTATATCAGCTTTGACCCTATGTCAGTTTAGACTCTATGTCAGTTTAGACTCTATCCCAATTTTGACTCTATGTAGTCGCAGAATTTCGCAAATGTGTCAATCCCGGCCATATCTTCAGCCTTGATTTTGAATCCGAAAATCCTTTCGACGATAACGACGATGTCCACGAAATCGAGGCTGTCTATGCCCATATCCCCCTTGAGTTTCGCCTCCGGGAAGATTTTATCCTCATCGATTTCCAAATCATCAATCAGGAAATCCCTGACTTTTGCTTCTATTTCTTCTCTGTTCATATATCTTTATTTTTTGAAACCTTCAAAAAATAACCTGCATCATCTTTTTCGTTCTTTTCGGTCTATATTTATTTTCTCATCAGTCGTGTACCTCCAGTACACTCCTTCTTCCAAAAGAAATCTATACTCGAAAATAATTGAAAAATCTGAAGCAGTTTATTTTTTTCATGTTTCTTGACATTCTTTTGCTCAAATTCCTTTCTTATTCTCCCGTCTCAAATGCGGCGGAGCACAATCGCGCTGTTGGTCCCACCGAAGCCGAAGGAATTGCTAAGGACAGTGGTGACCGGAGTGAAGACTGTTTCCCTCGCAATGTTCAGGTGAGCGGCCGACTCGTCCGGTTCTTCAAGGTTGATGTTCGGGGCGACAAAACCGCTGTTCATCATAATGAGAGAGTAGACAAGTTCGCTTGCCCCCGCCATCCAACATTCGTGTCCGGTCATACTCTTGGTGCTGCTCACCAGGGCGTGCTCGCCTCGGAAAATCCTGTCGATAGCCATAGCTTCGAAAACATCCCCCTGACGTGTGCCGGTGGCGTGTGCATTGATGTAGTCTATTTCGTCGGCCTTCACCCCGGCGTCTTCCATCGCACGTCTCATCGCCCTTTCGCAGCCTTCGTCGCTCGGCTGGCTGATGACCGAAGTTCCGTTCGAAGAGAAACCGTAGCCGAGAACTTCAGCGATTATATTGGCTCCCCGTGCCACAGCGTGGTCGTAGTCCTCAAGCACGAGTGCCGCACCCCCGCCGCTCGGCACAAGTCCGTCACGGTTTTTGTCAAACGGACGGCTTGCTCCCCGGGGATTTGCGGTATTTTTCGAAAATGCCCCGATTGCGTCGAAAGATGCCATCGAATAGTAGTTGGTTTCCTGGGCACCTCCGCAAAGGACCATATTCTGCAAGCCCGAACGAATCATCATATAGGCAAGTCCCACCGAATGGCTTCCACTCGCACAGGCCGCACTGACGGTGAAATTCACGCCCTTGAGCCGGAAAATTGTGCTGAGGTTCATCGTCACGGTGGAGTTCATTGCCTGGAAGAGGTATGACTGTCCGAGAAGTTCGGTGTCATGCTTTTCGAGGAGAATTTCGTGCGCTTCAATCACAGGCTTGGCAGAGGAATCGTTGCCGAAAATGCAGCCACATTCGTTTGCGTCAAGCCATTCCTGACTCACTCCCGCCATCTTGAAAGCCTGGAGAGAGGCCATATAGGCATATTCCGCCTCTTCCGAAAGTCCCCGCCGCAGGTGCCTGTCAATCAAGCCCTTGATCTCAGGTTTCGGGACAATTCCCGTAAGAGGTGAGCGATAGCCATATTCCAGTCTCTTTTCCTCAACCCCGATTCCGGATTTCCCCGCTTTGAGAGATCCGGCCACCTGTTCTATTGATGTTCCGAGGCAGGACCAGATACCCATACCGGTTATAACAACTCTTCTGTTCATCCGTTTAAGTAAGTTTCAAGCGATTAAAAAAGTCCTCCGTTAATGCTGATGACCTCGCCGGTGATGTAGGAGGCGGCATCGCTACAGAGGAAAGCCACAAGTTCCGCCACTTCTTCAGGACGGCCGAAACGCTTCATCGGCACAAGTTCCTTAAGCTGCTCCATCGGAAGGTCGCGCGTCATATCCGTCTCGATAAATCCCGGAGCCACAGCGTTCACGGTCACATTTCTCGTAGCAGTTTCCTGAGCGAGCGACTTGGTGGCCCCGACAAGAGCCGCTTTTGCCGCGCTGTAGTTGGTCTGTCCCGCCATCCCCTTAAGTCCTGAAAGAGAGCTGACAGAAACAATACGCCCTCCGTGACGACGCATCATCATCTTTGGAAGCAAGGCCCTTGTCACATAGAAAAACCCGTTCAGAGTGGTGTCAATGACACTGTGCCAGTCTTCTTGGGGCATCATAAACATCATATTGTCCCTTCGTATGCCTGCGTTGTTGACGAGATAGGCAATATAGTCGTCCGGATGCTCATTTTCCCAAGCCTCCAACGCCGAACTGACAGCCTTCGGGTCGGCGACATCGAACTGCATCAACGACGCTTCGCCCCCCGCCGCAAGAATCTCTTCACGCAGCTCCCGGGCGGCTTCAGTATTGGATTGGAAATTTATGATTACAGGTATACCCATTCCGGCAAGTTTAAGGCATATCGCACGTCCTATCCCTCTCGAACCACCTGTCACAAGTGCATACTTCATATTCCGTCGCAATTATCGCTATAGTTAAACATTATCACAAAATTGTACAAATATACGTCATTTGCAAGGATTTGCAAAATAGAGAATATAGAAGAAAACGACTTACGGTGAGAACATAGCCTCGTTTGTGAACGGACAGAACACCAGTGACGGAGGCACGCACCTTGCGGCATACAGAGAGGCTATCGCAAAGACACTCAAGGAGTTCTTCAAGAAAGACTATGCTCCGGAGGACGTGCGTCAGGGAGTCATCGGTGCCATAAGCATACGGAGTCTGGGAGAGATTTCGCCGGACGAGTTCAAGGATTTTATCGGTGCGGGAATGAGGCTGGACCCTGTGACTCTCAGCGACGAGAAGTCGATTTCGGAGATTATGGAGTTTTATATGGGGGACAACACTATTGAGCGGCAGAATTTTATACGGGGGAATTTGAGGAGGGAGGAGGAGTTGGAAGATGTAAATATATAACGAGACGTCTGAAAGGCGGATTGCTTCGTTACGCCCGTCGCCCGAAGATGGATTGCTGAGTTTAGATTGTGGGGACTGATCGGGAATTTGCGGGTTTCAATTGATTTGATAGTTTTATAGATAATTGATATATGTGGAGAAAATTCTGTGCTTTTGCGGCTGCACAGGCACGCTACGACGCCATCCTCGCTGAAGCCGGTCTTGATGTCCCCAGCTCCGTCTTGCGTGAGAGCAAAAAGAGCGAACTATACCGTGAAAATTGAAAAATATTCATTATCTTTGTTGTCTTGGCGAAATATTCGTCCCATAAACACGGAGCAAGTACAAGCCAGCACCACAAAAACAATAACAAAAACGAAAACACTATATGGCCGATTTAGCATTACTCAGGAGAATCATCAAGGACGGAGAGACCATCAACGCTGAATTCAAGCGGTCCAAGGACTCGCTTTCACGCTCGGTTTATGATAGCATCTGCGCGTTCCTCAATCGGAAGGGCGGCCATGTCTTCCTTGGCGTGGGCAATGACAGGAAAGCCGAGGGCATCAACCACGACTCACTCGAGGAGCAGTTGAATACGCTCACCAAGGATCTCAACAATCCACAGATCATCAACCCGCCATTCACCCTCGTGCCGGAGCCGGTAGTAATTGACGGCAAAGATGTCATCTATTTATACGTCCCGGAAAGCCCCTCCGCCCACACTTGCAAGGGAGTGTACTACGACCGCAACCATGAGGGCGACTTCGTCCTTCGGACGCAGCACCAGATTGCCAACCTCTTCCTCCGCAAGGAAAAGGAATCCTATACCGAGAACCGGGTGTTCCCCGACCTGACATTGGATGATTTCGACCATGCCACCCTCGACGAAGTGCGTGCTGCGGCCACCGGACATGCACGCGGCGGCGTACACCCGTGGACCGGCATGTCCGACAAGGAACTCCTGGAATCCGCCGGCATGTGGCGCAAAGACAACAACACCGGCAAATACGGCTACACCCTCGCCGCCCTTGTTCTCTTCGGCAAGGAATCCGTCATTTTCAACTACCTGCCGCAGTACGAAACCGACGTCCTCTGCAAAATCCGCAACACCGAACTCTATGACGACCGCGACCAGGTGCGTTGCAACCTCATAGGAGCCTACCACCGCATCATGTCCTTCATCGAGAAGTATCTGCCTGAAATGCCCTATATTGAGGGCACAAAGCGGATTAGCCTGCGCGACACCATCTTCCGCGAAGTGGTCTGCAACCTTCTGGTCCACAGAGAGTTCTCCAACGGCTACAAGGCAAGCCTCAGCATCTTCTCCGACAGAGTTGAAACTCGGAACTGGAACCTCCCCCACCAGATGGGCCGTATCTCTCCCGAGAACCTCTCGCCACAGCCGAAGAACCGCGCCATTGCAAACGTCTTCACGCAGATGGGTCTCGTGGAAGAACTCGGCAGCGGCACCCGCAAGATGTTCACGTATTGCCCGCTGATGCTTCCCGGATCGGTCCCCGTCCTGGACGAAGACGATGTCTTCACCGCCATCATCCCCATCTTCCTCCCGACTGTCTCAGCACAGTCCGACTTGTCTGACAACTTGTCTGACAGCTTGTCTGACAACCAGCGCAAGGTACTCCAGATGATTATACGGAACAACAACGTCACCGCCCCCGAGATGGCAGAAGCCCTCTCCATAAGCCGCAACACCGTCAACACAGCCGTCGCCCGCCTCAAAGCCCTTGGCATTGTAAAACGAATCGGAGGCGCCTTCGGTGGCCACTGGGAAATCATCGCTCCGAACGGGAGCGCCGCAGAAACCAAATCCTGACCGCCAACCACGCACTACCCCTTTCCGCATCCCACAACGAAACCGCCCACCAGATGAACAAAGAAATAAACCGCATCAAAATCGTTCTCATCGAGAAGCACAAGACCGGCAAGTGGCTGGCCGAAACCCTCGGCAAAGATCCCACCACTGTAAGCAAGTGGTGCACCAACTCCTCCCAGCCCCAGCTCGAAACCCTGCTGGAGATTGCCGAAGTGCTCGATTGCGACATCAAGGATTTGCTCCGTTCAACCAAATAACCCCGAAATGGCCAAGATCTACGTAGCAAGCAGTTGGCGCAATGCCTGGCAACCGGAGGTAGTTAGGGAGTATCGCCGAAATGTTGAAAACTTTGTAAAGAATTGACTGATAATTTGTTAGAAATTTTGTATCTTTGTTATAGATAACAAAATTCCCCCGACAACCGTGGAAAAGTTGAAAATCGTGGGAATCGTAACAAAAATACGATGACGAAAGTACAAAATTTTGCTGGATTATCCCAGAGTTTGCCGTTTACAGAGTTCGATTATTATGAACTATACCGTCGGACGTTTGAAAATACTGAACTTGGAAGGATGAAGCGTCTGCTTCCGCTTCATGAGGTGGCCGAAAGCTTCGGTCTGGTGAACAAGAGCCTTGCTCCCAAGCGTGGTCGCAAGTCTTACTTTACCCCGGAATCAAGGTTCGGAAGAAGGAAACGGTGATCCTCAACATCTTCTTTGGCATCCACACGGCAAGAGAGAAAATCTTTAGGGGTATCCATAGATTAAAAAGTTATAAGGAATCCGGGAACAATGTTTTAAAATGGGATTTCACGATTACTGTGTGCTTATACTACTTACTGATTAATAGATGCTTATATATAGGATTCTATCGGTGTAAAGACTTTTTTAATGACGGCTCTCGCTCAATTATCTCCTGAGCAGCTTTATTACAATCCTCTGCTCTTTGTGTTTCACCCTTCAGTTCATAAATATCCCTCTGCGCAATCAATAACGAAACCTTGTCCATGGCGCACAGATCTTCACATTCGGGATGTTTTTCCATCAATTTCAAGGCCTCTTCACTGTTTTCCAGAGCCATATCCAATTGTCCAAGGGATGATAGGGCAATAGTCCGCATCAGACGGGCAGAAAGAATATTCGGGAGAATCTTTTGGGGCTCCTTGGAGTATAGTTTTGCAAACTCCTTCAGTGTAAGATCCATGGTCAAAAGACCGGCCGAAGTTTGCCCCGCGTCCAGTTCGGCGACTCCTTTCCCTAACAAAACTTTTGCATAGGTTTCCTCAGACACACAACCTTCAGGCTGCTTCTTTATAAAATCTAATAGCCCTTTATACTCCTGTAGTGACTCGGCAACCTCCCCCTTTCTCCTTATCAGCTCTGCATGTGTAGATCTAACATCTATACCTTCTGCCGAATAATCATCTTCATCCATGGAATCAAGAGCCACTTCATTAGCTGACAGAGCATTGTCAAAGTCGCCATACATGGTGTAGATGATGGATTCCAGTTGATATATGTCGCGAATGGCTGATTTGGCTTCACTTGATGTAATATTGCCAATCAGGGTTTTAGCCTGCCTTATTTGACCGTAAGAGGCATCAATATCACCAGAATCAAGAGATACACGTGCGATGGATAGTAATACCCTGGCTATCCTGACATTGTTAGAATCAAGTTCCTTCCTTATCTCCAGTATCTTTTCAGGGGGCAAGTCTATACCATCTATAGCTTTTCGCTGGGAATCTTCTATCTGATGCCTTTCTTCCCTTACCAGCTGGATATAGATTTCCATTGCTTCGTCGAAGCGATTGCCCAATACCTGGTATTGGTTCTCCTCGGCCAGAAAATATGCGAAATCATGCAACAGTGCTGCTAATTGCTGCTTCTCAACATTTGACAAAGGGTCCTTTGCCAATTGCATGATATTACGGTAAGCATTGAGAGTCTTCTTGATCCAGCCTCGTTCTTTGTCCGCTGAGTATTGCTGGATCTTCTTATTCGTATATGCAATGATTGATTTGCTCTCAGCTTCGTACTCCTGCAATTCCTGGTGCAGTCGGATTGAACGTTTTATCTGGGCAGACACATTCGGTTCTGGCTCCATTTCCGGATCTACGAAAGCGCCCTTGACCTCTGATATGGATATAGCATCATCTGTCGCTTTTGCGATGGCTGATTTTGCGCTGGTTTTGGATTTTAATCTTTGGAACTTCTCAAAATCTCCAGATTTAAACAATGAATAGCCCTTCTTGTCTTGCGAATATCTAAAGAAAGTGACGAGAGTGTTCTTATCTACAACCCCTGATGTGCTTGTGCAAACATCAAGCGGGATTTGAGTCCCATACTGTTTTCTCTTGATCTCTTCAAACAATTCGCGCCTCACCCTGTTTCGAAGCTCATTATCCTCTTGAGATCCGGATTTTTTCAGAGTGCGTCCATAGTGGACTCCAGCGTAGATGTCGAGTATAATGCGGCAATCGCCGACCAATGTCGGCCGGAACCATTCCAGCAGATTGGAATTGGCAGAGCCACTTTCGGTCGCTCCTCCACGGTGTTTTCCTATGCCATAACGAGTGTCATTTTCTTGAATGGCATCGTTAATTGCCTTTGCCATATCAAGATACGAACACCATCCTTTTTGGAGGAGTCTATCGATTATACGCAAACGATATTCATTATAAATAGATTTCATAATGCAGAGTTCAAAATGATGCAAACCACATTTTTGCAAGTAACAACTAAGTATACTATATTTCGAGATTCATTGGGTTAAACACAAACGAAATCACATCTCCATACTCGACTTGCCCCTCACCATATAAGACAAATGCCCTAGAATAGTACGTTTCTCTTTGGGGATGAGCAACCCAGAAAGTAAACGCATAGTCTGAGTAATATCCAATGCCTCCACCATCAACTATCAGAAGGTTATCCCACACAGTCGGGAGTGGATTCGTAGAAGAGAAACAAAAACCTTTCTGATAATATGATGGTTTACCTTCAAAGATGATGCGTCCATTAAATGTATCCACCCAACCATTTGAGCCATTCCCGTAGTGAGCAGACATTGGGAGAGTTTCAACTATTGGCGGTTGATACTCGCATTTCGCTATGACGCTAATTGCCTTTTTTATGTTATTCGTTGAGATGATGATTGTCGTGTTGTTGTCACCAGCTGCTAGCTTGGTCCTATCAATAGAAGCGATAACACTGCGGTTATCTCCTGGAATAATAGGATTTACAACATCTGAAACATTTAACCATTGGCTAGAGTGGCTTATTGTACAGCTTATATTATCTATACCTATATTGGAAATCGAAAAAGACAGTGTCGTTTGCGTGTCGCCAAAATCCAACTTACTGAGAGGCTCTCCATTAATATCTTTGATTGACAGTGCCGGATATAAAGATATATTATGTGTCGTTGACTGTTCTGGCTTTACTGTCACTTGAGACTCATACATCGCGAAACCAGACTTAGTTACAGTAATAATATATAGTCCTGGTCTTACATTATCTAACTTATACCAACCGTAATTATCTGAATATGCTTCCTGCTCTTCTGACGTAAGGGTGACATGTGCACCCTCAATTATCATCTTTTCGTCTCCGTAACTAATCTTACCCAGAATTGACCCACTATGTTCACCCTGTGTTTGACAAGCTGAGATGGACAACGCGAACAAAAACAATATTGACATTAGTGGGCTCTTCATACTATAAGTCTCACTTACTTTCTTGCTTTAATTTCTATCTGCTTGTTTCCGTTATTTGAAGTCACATGAATAAAGTCCGAATTTGTTGAATTAGGGAGCTTTGACCTATCAATTGTGACAATCACTGGCAGTGTGCCACCTGAAGGAATACTAACATTTGTCGAACTGAAGTTCGATACCCATTTGCATGTTGTACTCAAAGAGCAATTAATAGCAACAGGACCTGAATTGAATATCACGAATTGCTTTGATGTAGCTTCAGCTCCAAAATCCAACGATGAAATTTCGTTTAAGTTATTGTCCACAATGTGTAGATATGCGGGAAGCTTTTTTATCTGCACATCTCTTCTCATCATTCTGGAATCAACGGTTATCACATAGTCATCAATAAGATCTGTATATTCAGCCTTGGATACTGTGATAGAGTAGTCTCCTTTTGCAATATCCTTGAACTCATATGTGCCATCAGACCCCGTTAACGTTGTCTCTCCGCTAGGCCTTAATTGAACATTGGCACTAGCTACCGGCTCTCCCGTGGCAAAGTCTGTTATTGTGCCATAGATTCCCCTGTTTTCGTTGTTAATATTCTCAATGGGTGAACATGACTCACCACACATTAATATAAAGGCTATAAACAAAACTGAACGAATACTCTTTTTCATTCTCATATAATTTATTACATTATTCTGAATCTGATACAATGATATTATGAACCGTATAACCTAAAAACAGTCCCAATTCAGAGACAAAGGTAATACTAGACGACTCATCCCAGTGTAAATCGTGATATCGTCATATAATGACAAGGTGGAGCTATATGCCCTAAGATCAATCTTACACGTAATAGGGATGCTTTCCCCGGGTTCCAACTCACCAGATGTCGGATTAATGGAATTAAACAAATAAAATGCATCTAGTCTAGATGAGAATAAACACCTGCAATCTACGCTGAAAGGTAGCTTTGCTCCTGTCCCATTAAATAAGACGAACGATATTGACCCAACATTTTGATTGATATCCAGTTTGTTAATTGGATGTCCATGTGGGTCTAGAATGGTTAAAGATCCTGCTCCAAGCCCCGCCATTAGAACATTAACATGCACTAACTCTCCAGCCTCAATCTTAATGCGCTTATCACCAGAATTTTTGTGGATAGGTTCATTCCCATCCACTACGATCCATGTCCATGAATAACCATCCTTTGTAGGGGTTAAAAAATAATAGCCTTCTTCTACATTATTAAACACAAACGACCCATCGGACTCGGAGAAAGCGATACTTATATCAGAATCATCTGACGCATTCTGAAGAGTTAGCTTGATTCCACCGAGAGTTGAACCAAAGCCTATAACACTGATATCTCCAGCTATTGTAGCTGTCGGCTTTTTACTTTCTTCTGGCGAACATGCTAGAAGAATGAAAAAAATACCGAAAAGATAAGAGAAAGGGCGACATTTCATGTTTATCATACGTCATTATAGGTAAACGTTATCACATTACCATATACAATTTTATCCTCTCCATATTTCAGCCAAGCTCGCACATAATAAGTAATCTTATAAGGGTGATCCCAAAAATAGCTGCTGTAGCAGGAGAATTCACCGATACCTGTTCCAGGCACTTCAATAGGGTTGTCTGCGATTGTTGGAGTTTTATTCTGAGAGGAGAAACAAAATCCTCTTTTATAGTATGGAGGATTTCCTAAGACAGTTACTTTACCATGGAAATAGTCACACCACGGACCTGTGGATCCATCAGCATTCGTCATTGGTAGTGTGGTTACCTCTGGAATAATGGTTTTACCAATGGCGGATACCTTAATTTGATTGTTCCCATTGTTGGATGCAACAACAATAATAGTGGAATTCTCTCCTGCGTTCAAGAGATCTCTATTGATACTGACTATGATGGAACATGATTTCCCTGATTTTAAGGGGTTCGAAGGTGCACTAATACTCGATATCCAAGGACAAGAATACTGAATAGAACAATTGACAGAGACCGGCCCATTATTGAAAATCGTAAATTGCATGGATGAAGCTTCTTCGCCAAAGTCTAGAGCATTTAAGGGATTACTGTTATTGTCAACAACTAAAATAGAAGCTGGTAACTTTTCGATACGTAAATCCCTCCTCTCCATTTTGGAATTCACTCTGATAACAAAATTATCAATCAGCTCCGTATACTCTGCTTTGGACACCGTGATGGAATAATCACCACTCGCAAGATTACGAAATTCGTACTCGCCATCGCTTCCTGTTAAGGTTGTTTCCCCGGAAGGACGTAATTGTACGTTCGCATTTTTTACAGCGTTTCCTGTATCATAATCTGTAATCCTTCCATAGATGCCAGCACATTTTTCATCGCTAACATCAGAAGAGATTTCGCTGCAATCGTAAATCAATATTGCAGTAATTCCCAAAACAATGTAATAACAAAACCTTTTCATGTTGTGACTGGAAGGGCTGTTCGCTATTATGTCAGTTATTAAAACAAGAGACTAAGTGGCTTTAAAAAAAACAGTAATGAGATTAATCGTGACTCATTTATTGTTCCTTCTTTAGAGTTATCGAAATAGTTACAGTTTCTCCTGCAACCGCTGTAATTGATTTTCGGTTCGAACTATAGCCTTCCTTTTGAGCCGTCAATGTATATTGCATCGGATCCAAGTCATTAAATTGAAAAAAGCCATCCGAGCCTGTGAATGTATTTTTCCCTGAAGGGCTCAAAGTAATTGTTGCATTTTGAATCTGTGATCCATCAGAGTTGTCATATACATAACCACTAATAGTTGAATAAGTGTTGTATGTAGTTGGTTGACATGCTGCCAATAAACATACGGCTATGGCTAAGAAGAGAATTCTTTTCATATGCTAGAAATTAAGAGTTAACATGATGCCGGTATATTCAGGTGAAGAATATGGAATAAAAGCAAGATTCTTGTTCTTTGCTCTTGAAATGCCATCCAGGACATTCCATATATAGAAGCCTACTGCACCTGCAGCAGAAACATATGTTACTATATTCCACGTATTTGCCATATTGGCGTAATGCGCTTTTTCTGATGAATTGTGGGTTGAATTAATCTTTGTAGCATTGAGACTCCTCATGTATTGAGAAACGATAATCCCACCTATAAAGACCGTTTCGGCAGAAATAAAAGTAATTCCCAGCCCTTTTGCTTTGGGATCTTCATGATCTTTAATTTGTGCTAGACCAGGGACAAAGGCATAGCCTATAGCTTTTTTATAGTCCCTTTCATTTCCCGACCATACTCCTGTAGCCGCAATTGCTGTTTTCGTGCTATCACGTTGATAAGCATCATTAGCTTGTGATATCATGATATTAATGCCATTTCGTATCGAACTATCGGAGGTGAGCTCCATGTCTCGGATCAAATTTCCAACAGCGGCAAGAACGGCATTTTGATCATCAATCTTTCGATCTTTAGGAAGAGAATAAAAGGCTTCACTTCCGATGATAAGTCCAGAACTCAGATCAATCGTCGATGAGGAGAAATTATACGTTCCGAATGATTCATTATGATTGATAACCACAACACATAATAAGTCTGCTCCTGTTTGTTCTGTCAAGTGCTTTGCTTCGGAAGAAGAAACATTCCCAGCCTCTTGATATGATATAGCTTTCCTTCTGAGTTGATCTATTGCCCCGGATGAAGGCTTTTTTACTTGATAACCGAGTTTATTGAAAGCATTCCTAAAGTGGAGTTCAACAAAATCTAAATCACTGACGGTAATTGTGTTGCTTGAAACAACCACAGCTATGCTTTTCTTATTTGTCCCGGGACTTGCTATCGGGGTCCCGGCAAGACGGTTAGATATATGGCTTCCAATCGTTTCTCCCAGTTTGGAATAACAAAGCTCAGTAGCTTTCTCAAAACTTAATGAATGGCCTTCTGTATCTTCAAATCTATTAGCGAAATGGATTATGCCATCTAGGTCTTTAATCCTGACACTTACTACGACATTTGAGTAGAAACCTCCACCTGATTGGTTGTGTTTGCGAGCTATAGCTGAAACATATACATAATAAAAAGCATCATCCGGATTGGACGTGAACAAAAGATTAGTCTTGTTTTGGACAGAGTTGATGACAATGCTGGACAAATCGAAGGAAGCACCGTCGAGATTAAGGGCATCAGATGATATATAAACTAATCCTTTATCTCTCCTTGCCTGCAATGCACGACGCGCAGCAGCGTCTGCCCTTGCCTTTCTTTCTATAGCAGCACGTTCTGCTATCCCTTTTTCTTCAATCTTTTTATTGCATAATCCTATCCACTCATTAATGGTTGAACTGTCGAGTTCATCATTATAGAGAGACTTGCAGTTCTCAAACCCAAGGAGGGCCTCTTCGTACTTTCCTTGATTATAAAGAGCCCTCACGTGTTGAAAATAGTCAGAACCATTAGCGGTCGCGCTAATAGAAACCCATAATAAGGTAATAATAAAGATAAATCTTCGCATATCACAAACTTATTTAAGTGAGTTCATTATTTCATAAACTCTATTATAACCGCGTTCTCCATCTTTCCACATGATTTCATTCCCTCCAAGTTCCTCTGGTCGTACTTTTTTTCTTTTGAAATTCACAAGAAGCGAATCTGCTCTTTCTTGTACAATAGCTGTTAAACTATCTGATGCGTTTCGTGCGGCCAAATAGTCATATTTGGATTCTTGTTCCTTAAGAGTTAGAATAATCTTGGCTGCATTGCCCAGAGCGTCAAGACCAGGGTCCGATGTGTTTACCAACTGAATTGCAGAGTCGAACTTTTCTATTTGTTCATTATAATTCTTAATCTCAGTTTGTTTCTCTTGCCCATTCTTTACCAATTTACTTATGCCTATGCCTGAAGCAATTAGAAGAAGACTTATTAGTACATAAGGTATTGATTTGCGTATTCTGCGAAAGAATTCCTTGCGTTGTTCTGCTCTCTTAATTGCCTTCTTACGTTTACGCTCTTCCTCTACCGCTATTTCGTGCTCCCTCTCAATGAACTTTAGTGCTTCATCAAATGATGCATCTGAGGAACGCCAACTGCGCACAGTTCCAGAATCAATGCCTAGCCCATAGCAGGTTTTATTCAAATCACACTGATTATCCTTATACCCTTTTTTAAATAACTCTTTTTTGTTCGCAATTTCCTTTGCCAATCTTTCAGCAGCGGCAGCGGCTTCCTCCTGATCTTTTATTGCTTTGGCAATTCTTTCTTGAACGGTTTTCACTGATTGAGCGAACTCCGGGATAGTCTCTAACCACTCAATATACTTAACCTTGGGCAATCCGGAAGCAAAACACGCAGCGTCGATATTACCACCATTGGACTCGAATATCTCCAGGAATTTCTCTCGACGATTTTTTTCCTCCTCTTTTCGCTGTCTTTCTTCTTCCTCCCTTTCAATATCCTCCGCCTGCTTCTCTTGGGCCGTCTTTTTAAGGGCATCGTATGCATTCTTAAACAGCGAATCTGAGTAGAACTTCAACCTCGTTGCAACATCAATATTTTCACTACGCCACTCTCTTCCTAACATGCTGTCAAGGGTGTCATAAACAGATTGAAGATCTGGCGAGAACCCCTTTGTGATAGCCTTGAATGATTCGGTCGCCTCTTTCAGGCGATTGTCCATTAAAAGAGAGACCGTTGAAATAAGGTTTTGATTCTGTTGAGGATAAAATGAATCCCATCTATTTAGTGAGGCTATAGATTCCACCACATTCGGTGATCCTGTTTTCTTAAATGCAACGGCGGACCAGAAAACACTCCAGTATTCGTTATCTTCAAACTCGAAGGTATTGGGTTCAAGTATTGATTTTAGCTGGAAATAGAGTTGATTGAGTTCATCGATATCCAGTTTTGTTTTCCATTGCTTCAGCGCATCAAAATCGTGACGTATTGATTGAATATCATTTATTCCAATTGCATCACGGGTTTGGTTAAGCTGGATTCTAGCAGCGTCAGGAAGTTTAACCACTTTTCTTATTGAACGTTCTTTGGCCTGTTTTAAGATTTCAGCAGCTATGTGCCTTTCTAAGCCAAGACTTTCACGTTGTCGTTCGAGATAGTCCAGATCCTCCTCGCTGACAAAGCCGTCCTTGCACCTATTCTCACAATCTTCACGATAAGCTGCCTTATTCTTCGCGATTCTTTCTGCTTCAGATAGCGGCCTTTCCACATGTTTAGAATTATCAATAATCGTAGTGTTTCCTCCACTAGCTACTCCTTTGACTTCCATGCTTTTATTTGACTCTTTTGTAGACATGTTCGCTCTATCATCTTTCTTCTCTACTAATTTCACTTCTTCATCACAAATTGGACACAGATTAGACTCATCATCGGCGGTTTCATAACCGCATGTGGGACAGTATTTCATATCTTACTTAGTATAAAAAATTGAGGATGGTTCTCCTTCTAAATCGGTATTAATCTCCACCACTCCACGGTAGAAATGCTGATCAACACTATATGTGAATCTATACCCACTATATTTGTTTTTAGATTTGATTTTGTCAATTTTGGAAATTTTGACATCATTATAGCCAAGGTCATTATAAATCCGATGGCCAAGCTTTATGGCAATCTCTTCCAGATTAGCATCAACAGCATCCCTAACTTGCTCGTAAACTTCGTCAAGAGCCGACTGTGCAGTAATTCCATACGCATTATGTATTGCCCCTTTGAACCAGGGTCGAGGGCTTACGGAGTATTTGGGTTTTGCTATTGTTTTGGGTTTTTGATTACAAATACAGCTAATTGAAGGATCTCCGAATAGGTTGAATTCCCGAACAGTAAAATAGGCTTTATCAAAGCCGTCTATGGCAAGAAATGCTGCGAGGTAATCAATTTTAGCCGTTAAGAATGCAAGGCCGGCCGGGAAATCGGACATTAAGTACTCTGTATAAAATCTAAGGAAGATTTCAGAACAACCACAAGGGAAATCATTGCTTTGCCGTCCCCAAGCAATATTGCTTGAACCAGCAAACAATAGAACGCCTTGGTAAAGTGAGGATTTAAGAATGGAACGCCCAATATTCAAATACTTTGCGCCAAAACATGCCATTGAATTGATAACTCGACTACTACTGTAGTCTAGCGACTCTATGTCAAATGCTCTTGGCGAAAAATGGTTGCGTGGATTTCCATTGTCTCCAAAATATGAAGACACATTATAGTCCGGAGCACCATGAAGGTTAAACAATAAAAGATCTGCGCCCCTCATCGTATTGTAGTATTCTCGTAGCGTTGAAGGATTGTCAAGATCTACTTCTGGCGACTGAAAGACTCCATTCTTAATAAGGCCCGGGTAATCATTGGTTGGTACTAATGGTAATCCATTTGCCACAAAATCGGATTCTTTTTCCCATTGCTTGGCCGTCGTCACCATAACATGTTTAACGGGAATTTGCCAATTGCTCGATATAGCCCGTTCAAAGTAATTCCCAATCGTATTCGCAAAACCCTCTTTCACTTTTTGGGCATCAAGCGGCAAGCGCGAGACATTGAATAAAGCTTTGCTAAGGAGGTAATTTGAGATATCTCCTGGCGTACTTTCTTCGGTGACAATCATTTCAATCTCTTCTTGAAAATCAAAACCGGAAGGAAAGCAATAATATATATCCTCGTCCGTCAAAAATTCTTGAAAATCAAGAGAATCGACGCTCTGCTTAACGGGAATGACATCGTTCCCTCCAATAATGAATAAGCACGTCTCGGCATCAGTCTTCCAGTTTCTCCTCGATGCGAAAGCATTCAGAGCTTTGTGATAAGAATAAGGCGATTTGTCGATGGTTAGGAACTGCCTGTTACTATTGTCAGACATGTCTAAAAGAGCCCATTCAAACCCCCTTTGTTTGGATGCAGTTATATAATGCTTTATGGAAGACAATACCTCATATTCTGATAACGAAAACTTATCAGCCAACACTTGCGTGTCGGTAAAGATAATGCCATCGGCGGGGCCTAATACATCAACTGCAGGTTCTCTATTACCCGTCTCTAGTGGCGTATCATGACCAGCCCTTTCGTTGCCTTTTGAGGAACCAACGAAATTAAACGTAGACAAAAGGTCCTTATAGCTTGATTCGAAATCAGACATAGCAAATTATTACAATAATCTTCCACACTCAGGGCATGAGTAACCCTTATAGCCAAAGGCGCCGCAATTGGGACAGGTGGTTCCAAATTTGGCATCCAGACTTGATTTGAACTCCGGTCTTTCAGAAATCTTGTAGATTTCCCCGTTTACTGATAATTGCATGTCAGGAGTGACTGTACCGGCATTGATTAAAGCTATCATGTCTGCTAAACCAACCGGAATGTTTCCCATCGAAATAACGATGTAATTAATCGGACCGCCCGAATTGCCGGCGGCTCCTTTAATGGCATCGCCAGTGATACCGGCTGACGTGACTTGTGTTGTGTAGTGTAATGCAGAGTCTTGTGTATGGTCAAGTCTGGATTGGGCATGACGTTCAGCTTCTTTTGCTTCTCGTTTGTCGCTTTCTACTTCATCTATGCGATGTTTGGCGACTCCTGTTACTGCGGAAAGAATGCTCTCAGCTTGCTCCCTCTGTCCTGCAACGGCTCCGGCCACAAGACTTGCGTTTGTTTTTATGGCTTCTTTAGCAAACTCCATCATTTGTGCAAGGGTGCGCTCTTGCTGAGCCCTGCTCTCCTTATCCATGGCCGAGGATTTTTCAGCCAGTTCCTGAATTATTCTAACGCGCTCTTCTGCAGAAACTTTCAGCCATTCTACTTCTTTCTGCGATGAGAATGCAGCAGCAAGTGCCACCTGGGCTTCTGGAGATAGTTTGTCAATATTAGTGGATGCTATTTGTTCAGGAGTCATTCCTCGAGTAGCCTCAAGTTTAGCTTTCTCCAGGTCGATATCCATCTCCTTAAGTATCCTTATCTGGTCATAGTCCTGCGCTTTGTCCTTCCTTCCTTCTTCTTTAATGGCTGCCAGACCAGCAAGAGCCACCTCTTGCCACTTCCTTGCATTTTCAATTTCATCATTGGCTTCTGTTTGTTCATGCTGATGTTCAATCTCCCACCGCTCATCTCCGTACTTGTCATGAACTCGCTGAGTATTAACCTCGTGTCCTGCCATTCTGGTCTCATGTTCGGCTTCGGACTCTTGGATCTCATGCTTGTGCCCTTGTTCTTGCTTGGCAGCCTCGTACTCTGCTTGTTCGCCTTCTTTTTCCGCTTTTGCAAGCATGACGCGAACATCACTCATAACCGAAATGCGTTCACGTTCGGTTCTGCGGAGTGACTGGTACTGAAGGATTTCGAAATCTTCATTCCTGGCTAAATCATGCTTCTTGAGTTCCAACTCGAGGTCTGCAAAGTCATCATCACGAATGAGTTTACTCTTTTTGATTTCCAGTAAAGCGGCTTCAAGTTCATCTGAAGTCTTGGCCTCCCTCAACTTCTTCTGACTAGCGAGCAATTGGCAAAAGGCCTCCATTTCATCGTCATGGAGAAGTTTGTCTTTATTTAACAGATTCAAGGCATACCTCAAATCCTCTTCAGAACGGGCTTCCCGAACCACTTGACTATTCTGCTCAGCTGCTAATCGATTCTTGAAATCATTGGTTCTGATTAGATAATCCAACTCTTTTTTAGACAATGACAGCTTCCGCTCCAGATCGCGAAACCTGTCAAAGTCCTCATTTGACATCGTGATGTCCACGACTTGCTTGACTCTAATTCCGTACAGAGTGCTATTTACTTTGTAGGCGATTGCGGATTTGAGTCTGCTAACGAGAGCAGGAGATAGAATTTGGGTGTCTACGTTTTCGTATGCAAGTTCGGAACTGAGGACATTCTCGATTGCCTCGCGCATAGCAAGTTGAATATCGACAATTCTGCATGATATGTTCTTGGTTACATAGTTCCTTGCAAAAAGCGGTATATCATCAATCTCGAGTTGCATGGATAATCCAATCTCAACATTCGAATAACCGGCTTTGATTACGTAAGGTTTGAAGACAATTCCATCTTCCGTAGGCGCTACACCAAACACAACAGGAATGGCCGCATCGGAAACCAGAATAACATCAACAAGGGAGCCTTTCCCCAAATTCTGCAATTCTGACCCAAGGCGCCCTGAATCAGTAGGCGCACCTCCACTGCCTTCTTTTTTACGTCCGGTGAAGAATCTCCAAACATGTCGGAGAGCATCCCCACAGGTCTCTATCTTCGATTCAAAGTAATAAACGCCGCTGGAGAGTTTGGTTTTAATGATGCCATTAACCATCAAAACAGCTGTTACACCCGCTTGTACATAAACCCCCTTAGCTGAGGATAGCCGTTCAAACTCATTAACATTGATTCTGCGAGCAATTTCGCCGGGGCTCAAACTCCAAATGACAACATTTTTAACGACATCAAGATCTAGAGCGACTTCTTTAGAATTGAAAATAGACATATCAATACTTGTTTTAGTTTTGCTAACAACGTTAGGTTCGACTGAATGTGAACTGATTGATGACACTGTAAGAGGAGTTCCACAATACGGACACCTCTTAAAGGTTGGAGGGAAGCCACCTTTTCCACAATATTTACAAACAATTGACATACAATCAGCCTGATAAATGCGAAATTTACGAATAAATGACCGCAAAAACAAAAAATATAAATATAAATCAAACTATCGCCAAAATTACTCAGATACTTTTACCGCAAATTCGGGCATTTCCGGCTTATACTCCTTGTCCAGATGATGGCACTGCTGACGGATGACCTGTCTCTTCTCGATGGCGGGAACAAGGCAATACTTGACATAGTCTTTCATGAAAGCGTCGTATTCCTCGCTGTCCAGCCGGGATATGTCCCTGATGTGAGGGAACAGGAGTTTCATGTATCCTGTCGCAATTTTCTTGACTGCCTTCAGGTCGCGGAGATCGGAAGAAAGGTCATAAGAAACGATGTCCTCGAAGATGGTTTCGTATTCTGTCTTGAAGCGCAGGATATGGAAGATCTCAGAGATATACTCCGCATTAAGAGTCCACCCTTCCAGGATGTTGCGCACCCCGAGACGGGGAATGTACCAGCCACTGAGGAAACCATGGAAACGGTCGAGTGTTGCAGAGTCCTTGAACACTCCAGGGAGATACCGGTAGCAATCCGAGCTGACCGGCTTCATATCGGCTGTCAGTGCAATGTTGCCCATCAGACCAAGGCCGCACTCGGATTGGAAAAGGACGCCATCCACGGCTGCTTTTCCGGACTCCAGATACCCCTTGAGCATTGAGCGGACTTCGTCATCCTTGATGTCAAAAGTGGTGACTTCATCTATCATCACGGCATCATGGGTTTTCATGAATCCGAATTGCTTCGTGGCGCGGTTGTAAAACATTCTGGCGCGGGTTGTCCCACCATTCCCTACCAGCCAGAGATACTTGCTGAGATTGTTGAACAAGTAGGATTTTCCCGTACCCTTTGGCCCCAGTTCAATCATGTTGAGGCGAGGCTCGACCGCAATCAGAAGGCGAGAAATAAACTCCAGCTTTCTCATTATAGTCTCCGAGTCATCTGCAGAGCCAAAGCTGTCGGGATTGTACTCCATGGAGGCGATGAGAAGATCCATCCACTCTTCCGTGGTGTATTGTTCCCGGGCCTTTGCGAAATACTCAAAATCAACAGAATACGGCTTGAATGGCCGGTATGATACCATGTTCACAAAGCCACGCTTTCTTCCTTCAGGCTCCACATACTCAAGCGTAATGTTTCCCCAGTTTTCGCCGTCAATCAAATCATCAGTGTGCGACTCGATGATAGACGGAAGGATGAACGCATCAGCCTGGAGGTCGACATCGGCAATTTCGAAAGCGGTCCTTCCGGACTTGAGATCGCTTTGGACGATAAAACGGCAGGTTATGTTGACCTTTTCTCCAAGAAGGAGCTTACGCCTGATTGCTCCACCGTCATTGCACATCTTGGTCTGCAGGTAGTCGGCAACAGCCTCTTTGTCTGTAACGCCGCTCTGATCTGAGAAGCGTTTGATGATGTAGTCCTTAACAAAGGACGGGAGGTTTCTTCCGGTGAACATGCTATCTCTCTCGGCGCTCTTGTAAATAGCAAGATCCGGGAAGGTCTCTCTGATTTTTTCACTGATACTGCTCATGTCTGTATGTTTTTATGTTAAAATGAATTATCTACTTCTGCTCCTTGAATGTGCTCGGTCCTGTGCTCCTCAACTGGCTCTGTCAATAAGGAATTGACCGGCACAATTACTCGTCTTGGTGGTTTTGTCCCCTGAAGTTGCTTCCGCTTTTCCTTTTTATTTGTGTCAGATGTTGGTTTCGCAATGATTACTCTTTTGATGGTGAGAGAGCAAATACAATCGAAATCTCTATTTGGAGATTTACTCGTCTGTTTTGTGCTTGGGCTCATGTAAATATCTCGCCTTGGGTGCATAGACGGATGGAGCTCGAGAATCAGCCCCTGCTCGGACAGTTCTTTTTCGAAAGTCAAATCCCTGAATTCAAATTTCAGGATTTCATTGCCGGACGCAACTCTGATTTCATCGGAAAACGCATATGCCTCATAGCGTTTTTTCAGTGTCGTCAATATCCGGAAACTGATGCTCATGCGGATTCTGTCAAGCACAGAAAGACGCGTCAAAGAGCTCTTTCGCTTGACAGGAGGCATGCGTAAAATATTGTAAACCGTTCTGAGCATCATTCCTACTTTTTAGTTAACATGAAAGACAGAACAACAGCTCCACCAAGCTCAATGAGGTCACCGGACTGAAGGCGGAATCTTGACTCGGAATCTTTGATTTCGTACTCGACCGTTCCATCTTTCGTTTCACGAATAACCGATGTTTTGCTTCCATCAGGACGATACCCGTATGGTGTTGCTCGCAGGTAGTATGTACCCTCGTCGAATATGATGTCGGCATGCGACCCGCTCACGTGCGAGTTCAAATCCATGATGTCCTGGTTTCTTTCCTCATCGTCTATGACAATGTGGTTTTCTCTATACGGCCGGTTTTTGTTTCTCTCACGCAGGCCACGCCCGATATGGAAAACATTGTGCTGCTCAGTGTCAAGGTCATACGATTTGCGCTTAAGGCTCCCACAGTTGTTTGACACGGTGATTCGGGCAATCTTTTTTGATGTGGCTTGTGATTCGCTCTCTTTAGGGAACGAGAACCAGACAGCGTCTTCAATCAGGCATCCGGGCTGTATCTTGGCCGCCGGCTTTCCCATCCTCACGGTTATCTCGGCTTCTCTAAGGGAGTCGATGAAATTGTTCTCAATCTCTCGGTGCAACTGGTTCACAAATGCATCGTTTTTCAAGAGACTGATGTATACAGGATCAGCAGCCCAGATTGTGACCTGCTTAATGGAGAGGGAACTGTCATCAAAGCGCAGCTGCTTGAATCGGTTGATCAGCGCCTCGATAATATTCTTTTTTGCATCTTGTGCATTATCGGCCTTTTCAATGGCGTCATTTTTTCTGAATGGGTTGTGGAACATGGCTTTATATCGTTTATGGTAGTTGCTTTTTTATGAAATTAATGTCTACTGGGTCACATGACAAGTCTTTGAGATTATCAAGCATATAGGAAACGGCCTCTTTGAGAGCCTCACCCGATTTCTTGTATTTTTTTTGTTTCCATAGCACCTGGGCATATTTGATAATCGTCATCATCTTTATGTTGATTTGTTCCGGATGCGCAGAGCCGTATCGGCTTAGTAGATCCAGGGACTTTTCATACAGCACCTGTTCTTTCCCGAAGTTCTCCATCAGGTCAAGGGCGTCACAATAGCTGTTAATGACTTTCGCATAGCCAACGACAATATCGTTATCTACCTGACCTCCATTTGCCAGAGATTCAGATATCTCCGTCTCATATCTCTGGACTTTCTCCAGCTCGGTTGCGGCGAAATTAAAAGCTGTTTTCAATTCTTTAGTATTCATGTTTCTACCACAAAAGTAGGGGGATTACAGCGCGATTCCATGTTAAGGGGAAAGATTAATATGAAATCAACTTATCCAATTGAATTACACACAATTATATACCTTGGGCAATGAGCGGGAAGTAGATGATGGATACTGCAATGGCCAATACGACAACAAGTATCCAGGCAAAGGCCTGTCGGACATTCGAGGACATCATTTTCTTCAAACCACGATTCTCTTTCCTCAACTGTTCGATTTCCGATTCCTGCTTTTCTATGGTTTGTTCCTTCTGTTTAACCTGTCCTTTAATGTCATCCAGAAGTATGGCCTTGGCTTTGTTCTCGTTGTAGTCATTGAGCGTTGAACTCATGCTGGATTTGAATTCTTCAAAGATCTCTTTGGCGTTTGCATAGCGTTTCTCCGGCGACTTGGAGAGACATTTCAAAATCATCTTCTCCAGCCATTCAGGATAATCTTTCTCATATTGCCCGGCATCGCCGGTCGAAGACAGATAAGCAAGTTTACGTGCGTTCTCGATTGAAGGGATTTCTGCTTCCGCATGGAGCTGTAACATAGATGCAGTGGTCCGTTCTTTCCCGCCTTCATCGTAGAGAGAGTAGGGAACCTTTCCGGTGAGTATCTCATACAGCACAACTCCGATAGAATACACATCGGTTCTGAAGTCGACAACTCCATTCATTATCTTTTCAGGCGCCATATATTCCAAAGCCCCCTCCTTCAAACCGGACAAACGTGCAGCCTTGTCTCCACGCATTGAGATTCCGAAGTCCAGCAGAATACAACGGCCATCATAGGAATTCCGCATAATGTTGCTAGAGTGAATGTCATTGTGCTTAACGCCATATTTGGCGATAAGGCGCTTCTCGGTTGCCTCATCGATGATGACATTCTTTCCATTATTGGGATCAGTCGGAACGCTATCCTCCTCCCGGTCAAACATGTACTTGTAAATATCAACATGCGCATAAGCTGTCGCACTCAGGATGTCGTGGATGTATTTGTATACTTCATCCATGGGCAGGAATGGCTTAGCTTTGACATACTCACGCAGTGATATGCCGTCCACATAGTCCATTTCGAAGTAGGCCTGGTTTTCATACAGGTCCGCTGCATGAACATTTACAATATTCGGGTGAGAGCAGTTTCCCAACAAGGCAAGGGTTCGATACTCCTCCAGAAAAGACTTGTATTTGGGGGAATCCTTGCTTTCCACATATCCCGATAGCTCTTTTACTGCGCGGATTATTTTCTGATCCGAGAGTCTCACCTTATATACTGTACCGTTCGAGCCGTCCCCGATATGTTTGATTACCTCGTACTTGCCAAACATCAGATTCTTTTTCATTTTCTTCATCTTTTTAATTGTTATTCAGGTAAATAACCGCATTGTCTCATTGCAGGGAGGATGACATCCGAAGTGAAACGCACAGCGGTTGAGGAGCCTGCACTTCCCAGTCTTTCCAGACGAACCACAATGGTGTAATAATCTGTTCCGTCCGGAGCAGGGACAATACACATATACCACCCGTCATTCGGCTTTTCTTCCACAATCCGGCCGTTCTCATCATAGTGAAGCCAGCTTCTTTCCGGGGTACCGGTCTTAGACATTGCTCCTGCAGGCAGATCCGCACCTTGAATCCTGTGCTTATCAGCTTCCTTCTCCATATACTTTCTCAAGAGCGCAGTCCCGGAAGGGACAAGTTGATTTGTGCCTTCGGTAGCCTCAGTCATAGTATACCTGGTGGGGATGTATTTTCCATTGTTGGCCACGATTGTACCGACCCTGGCCATGTTCAGCGGCGTGGCATACAACTGGCCCTGACCATAAGCTATCCCCCAGAAATCGGCAGAGCCGTTGTACCGACTCATTTTATGGAAAGACTTAGCTTTGCGTTCTTCCTGGTATTTGCGGTAGAGAGTTGATCCTTTGAGTGCGAGATAATCAATCTCCTCTTCGAATTCGGATACATTCTTGAATTCGCCAATGTTGAAAAAGTATGGCGTTATATTGCGCCTTCCTTCATGTCCATCGAGACGCACACCGACGGTTTCATAAATCCGCCCAAGTTCACGATAGGTATTATTGGCATTCAGGTAATTAACGAAATAACAGTTTGAAGATTTGACGATTGCCTCTTCCATTGTGATGCCATTCCGCATCCTCCTTCCTTGACTGGACGAGTACGGCTCCTTCACTCTGCCATTCTCAATTATTTCCTGAAAGTCGATATCGTATACTGCCGATGCTGCCTCATTCCCGTTTTTGATAAAACCGGACATGGCGGTCATTATCTTTCCTGTACTTCCTGGATGTGTCTGATACGTCAGGCCAAGATCTCGGTCCGTGTATGATTTAGTGTAGCTATAATTGTCGCTGTAGACATGGACACCGTTGTGCTCGAGGGAGTCAAGAATCTCCATGTCGGGCAGAGGGTAATTTGCAGATGTCAGCAGCTCACCAGTTTTAGAATCAAGAATTACAGCTGATATCCTAAGTCTGTCCAATGAGTTCAGAATCTGATTCTGCTGAACATATTCGGCCATTCTATTCTGTATGCGCACTTGCAGTTCAGCATCTATCGTCAGGTTAACCGGCTTCGCCCCCTCTTTCTTAATTACCTTGACATCTCTCCGGCTGTATTCGCTATTCTTCAAGAGAGGCAACAGCTCTTTGTAATTATACTGCATCTCCTTGTTGTTGAGATTGCACTCCATAGCAGGAAGGAATCTACTGGGGCGATAGGAAATGGTCTGTATGTTCTCGAGAACCGGCATGCCTGATGGCGTCTTTCGTATGTTGTCAAAACCCCTGAGCGTGGAAAGGAATCGGTATTCAGCATTGTATCCGTAAGGATTATTCACGGCAGACGTCCATTGTATTTTTGTGTTATAATCACCAACCATGAAGAATGTGTGTGCGCCGAAAGGATAATAGCGTTTGCTACGCATCACTTCTGCAGAATCATCCGTTTTCTCACTTGTAGCCAGCAATTTGCCATTTCTATCGTAAATCGGTTGTATCTGCAGTTTGTTGACCAAAGCCTTGATTCTTGGATTATACTCAAAGCGTCTGAATCCGGAATTATCGGCGAAGATTCCCGTCCTGATAATGGTTTCATCCCTGTTTGAAACCATATATCCCCAAAGAGAGTATCCAAATGCACAACACACCAATCCCATCGTGATAAAGCTCGTCCTCAACTCAGTTTTATATTCCTTCATTTTGCTGGTCTGATACGTGCCGGCAGACTCTTTTGAAACAGCGACAAGGAGTCCCAAAGCAGCGAGATTGCAGACGATACTGGTTTTGGCATAGCTCATAAACGGTACCGCCACGCCGGTCAGGGGTATAAGCCCGACTGTCCCCAGCGCAATTATCGAAAACTGGATTATAGTGACCAGACCTATCCCTGTAGCCAGATAAAAGGAGAACGGATTCCCCGCTTTTTGACCGTTGCTCAGTGCCCTATATAGGATTACCGAGAAGCCCACAATTACAGCAAGGATCCAGATGAATCCCATCTGCTCACCCAGTGCGCTCAGTATCAAATCAGTATGATATGCCGGAGTGAGATTTGCGTTCCCCAGGCCAATACCTTGCCCATGGAATCCGCCTGCACTATATCCCCAAATGGCTTGAGCCACTTGGTCTCCACCCTCACTGTTGAGGTTGTTCCACACACCAGCACCAGCCATTTCCATTCTGGAGTTCAAGCGCGTGGACTGATGAGAAAATCCAAGGAACTGTAAAATGGGACCTCCTGCGATAAACAGAACAATCAACAAATTGAAGAATATCGCACTTTCAAATATCGTCTTCTTATAAAGCCAACCGAAAGCAAGCCATAGAATCAACCACACCAAGGGTGCTGCGATGGATGAAAGTGTTGTTCCCCATACCCGACCAAAAACATGGGCAATCACCACAAAGGAAACGATTCCAATAATCAATTGTCCTACATCTCTTCTGGCGACAGAGTACATCAAAATGAATGTTACCAAAAGGACCAGTGCCGGGCCCATGTCAGAAACTACTCCCATGTACAGGAGGGAGATAAAGACAATCGACAGTATAACCACTGCGACAGTGCGCACATGTAAACGAAGGGAAACCCTGTTGGTTGTCTCGGCGAAAGCTTTTATCGAATCTGCATTATCTGCAAAATATGCGGCCATGAAGATTACAAAAAGGTACTTGCATATTTCTGATGGCTGAATAAAAAAGAGATTGACTTTTGCAGAAGAACCTTCCGGAGCAGAACCAAAAATTGCAAGCAGTACTATCAATGCGATGGATAAGCACAAGAAGGAAGTTCCCTTGATTACTCCAGGAATAGGTTCAAAAGGCAGACGCCGTCCAAAAACCTTGACTCCAGATGCAAATAACCTGGCAACAGAGAATTGCGAAATGATAGTCATCAGAACTATTCCAAGAAGAGAGGCATACACCATTTCAAGCCCTATAGGTCGATCAAGCAACGGATTGGATGCACCGAATAACACCAGAATGCCCAAGGAGTTCAACACCATCACGACCGGGAGTATGAGCACGTCTCGACGCTCCCTTTTCCAGTTTCCCAGGAAGCCAATAATGATGAAAGCAAGCCACCAGGCGATGAGTATCAGAGCCAGGCTAAATTGTATCTGAGACAAATACTTGCCGGGAGTCCGGACGGTGATGGCATCTTCATTCCTGATGGCCTTGTAGATCTCGTCCGAAAAGATGTTGATGGAGTGCTGTTTGCGCTCAAACGAGTACTTGTGCGTCCCTTTCGCAAGAATCCCGCGAGTCGAGCCCTTCGACTTTCCGAATTCGAATCCGGGTTCGATAGGAATTACGCTGTAGAAACCTTCGGAAACATGGAACGTCGCGCGACCTTCATCATTGGTCGCAGCATATGCAACAATACTGTCCGATGGCGCTTTCGAAAGGCCGTTTCCGTCCGGCTCTACCTCATTGTAATAATGCCGCTTCAATCTCACCGGCACACCAGCGATTGACCTTCCTTCCTGCATCACTCGTACAGAAAGCACACAATCAGCAGAATCTGATTCGAAATAAACGTCCGATAACTCCGTATAGTCAAGGATGCGTGCAAAATCAGAATCCTGCCCTATGAGCACTTTTGACTTTTCGAGGCGCGTTTTCAGTTCCGGACCCCCTAAGGAATCAATATAGGAAGCCGTCAATTTGTGCCCCCTGATATTAATGCTGCCAAGATTCCGGAGATTTCCCTCTTTCTCAATGATAGAGCAGAGATGATTTGCTATGGCCAATGCGTCATCTGATGTTCCTGTGTATCCTCTTGCCATCAGGAAATCAGATAACTCAGCCGCATTCAGGGACGCATCTAGGTTTACCGAACTATGGCTCTCACAGAGACCCTGGACATAATCCATATATGGCTGCTGGTTCTTAATGAGCTTGGAGAACCCCAGATAAACAATAACAGACACGGCTACCATTGTCAGGAATCCAAGCCAAAGTGTTCGATTGTTCCGTCTCATATAGTTTCTGCAATTATGACTGTGATATTATCTTTCCCCGATTTTTTGTTCGCCATCTCGACGAGACACCGGCATTTCTCTTCTGTGGTGTATTCGGACTGAAGTATTGTTTTTATTTCATTTGAAGTGACAACATCGGTTAAACCGTCTGAACATAGAAGAAGACCGTATTTTGCGGGAAGAGGAATAATGGTCGTATCGACAAAACCGTCATCGGGATAATGCGTTTCATCGCCAACCATCCTGTCTATAACCGAGCGTAAAGGGTGGTGCATTGCTTCGAGTTCGGATAAATACCCATCATCTTCCAACTCTCCCACCATGCTATGATCATGAGTGAGCTTCCGAATGCCGGACTCGTCCATCAGATAACACCGTGTATCTCCGACATGCGCTAAAAGTGCCAGGTTGTTCTCTATGTCGATGATGACAGCAGTCAACACGCACCCCATTGATGACAAATTCTCATGCGTCTCTCTTTCTCGATGGATTATATTGTTTGCATTCACAATGGCCATCCTGAGTAAATCCATCCTGAACTCCCCGTGTTCGCTTTCCAGCACGTTAAGAATGGTCTTGACCGCGATGTCGCTTGCTACCTCGCCGCCTTCGTAACCACCGCATCCGTCAACAACGAGAAGGAGAATGTGTGTTCCGTTCCATATCTCCTTAACGCAGAACGCATCTTCGTTGTTTTCTCTGACAGGACCGATGTCAGTAATTCCGAAATATGACAGAGACTTCTCCATTACTTGATGATTGAGAAATTGATTTCACGTCCGTCGAAAAGAATCAGGGAGCTGTTATCCTGAATGGGCTTGGCCTTGTTAGGGACAAGGTGGATAGACTCGTTCAATAGTGTATCCGCATCACCGGTGATGATGAACTTGGAGTCCTTAAAAGCTTCAATGTGAAGGAAGAACTCCTTCGGGAAGTCACCTTCAATAACTGCCAGTTCGTCATTGGATGTAAGGTCATCAGTCGGGAAATCGGGGCCGACAACATAAAGGGACTCTTTGGTCATATAGAAGAATTCAGAGTCATCCGTGAAATTACCCTTCTTGAGTTTAAGGATTGCCCTGGCGACATAGTCGTTCTCGGTCCTGTCAGAATCGCTGACAGGCAAATCGGTGACCTTCTCGAAATTGTTCATCTTGATTTCGAAACTTGCCTTGTCCAGAACAGTGAGTCCTTCAATTGCGATTGAGTCGACCTGGCTGTCTTCCACCTTCTTTTTCGAGGTGAGTACTGTCAGAACACATGTGTCTTTACCTTTTTTAATAGTTTGTCCGCGGCGTTTCTCCACATACAGACTCGACAGAATGAGTATTTTGTTGCTTTTCAGTTCCTCATTGTACTTGCCAAGGTCGACATCCTCCGTTGCGTTGACGAAACGGATTTTCCAGCAACGAGAGTGAGGCTTATAGTTCGGATAGCTCGGGACTATACTCTGGAGAGTCTTGTGGAATCTGTTGACAACTTCCTTTGCTGTATGGGCAAAACTCGCTTCGAGTCCGTCATATATCTGGGAAGGAAGATACACGACGTAGTTTGTGTCAAAAAGAAGACCTTCTTTAGTAGTCTGCCTTCTCAAGCTTTCAGAAAATACCTTATAGATACAATCCGACAAATCCTGGCGGGAAAACTCCGTCGGCTCTCCACTGAAGAGGCCATTGATCAAGTTAAGAATCTTTGACATATCGCTTTGTTTTTAGTTGTTTCTGGTGCAAAATTATGGTGCGAAACGCCGGATTCCATGTTAACGGAGAACATTAACATGAAATCCAGCCAACTCGCTAATTATCAGTACTATGACAAATGGCTTAATCCACTATTTTACTTTTGTCTTTATTAGAGTATGTCATGTTGCCAATGTTTGGGTTGACGGATATATCAGAGTATTTATCAAGGCCTTTTCTTCTTTGTATAAATCGCTAATGATTAGATGTTTACGCACAGACCGTGTTAATCTTTTCGGTTAACATGGAATCCTTCTCTCCCAAGCATACCTTTGTATCAGAAACAACAGCAAATCCGCACGGCTGAAAGTGCAGAACAACGATTAAAACTATACGCCTTATGTCTTGGTTTCACTCCGAAGAGGATTACGATCTCAGAAGCAACGACAACATCACCTATTCCGACGTTACTATCACGAGCGGATCCGGCTCCGACTCGGATTCGGCTCCCAGTTCTCCTTCTGGCGGCGGTGGTTGGGATGACTACCAGCGCGAATATGTAAGCGCATGCTGCCAGAATACGCGCTAATCATGAATTGAAAGTATCAGGGCCAGGAATCAAGTGCCTGGCCCTGATAACACGAAAAATTGCATCAATAATGAAAACCAATACTACTATCATGTGTGCCATGTGTTTTGTGTGCATATCATGCGCTCAAGTTGGCACAAGGAACATCAACCATGAATACACCAGCCCTTTGGATAGCATTGTTGCATCTGGAGGGAATGTTTATGATGTCGCTTCGTTCCTATATGAGAACCCTCAGTCCGCATGCAATATTGGACTCGATGATACTCAAGGGAAAAGGCGTCAAGGGATCATTAACGCCTTTCTACGACCACTATCGATATCTGTCAGATGGTCATAGGGGCTTCAGATCAAAGGAGGATGTGGAGGAGCTGAAGGATGTAAAAGTGAACGGGACCCGCGCCAGAGGCGTGGGAGGGATAGTGCCGTAGGCGCGTACCGACCCTAAGTCCACCCCATCACAACGGTTATACATTACATATCCTGAAAAAATCATGAGGCTATAAATCGCCATTACAGCGATCTGTAGCCTCGAAATATGTCAGTTAGTACTAAATGTAAGTGTCAAAGACAAGAAGTTATCGAGTATTCGGATAATTTGCAAATTTAATCTGCACTATCTTCTTCCAGTTAATAGAATCCCGCACGATGAATTCCCACAACGTGACAGGCAATGGTAAAAATTGCCTACCTTTGCAGACAGGCAAGACTATGGCAGACAAGATGACAGAAGAACAGCGGCACTACTGCATGTCGCGCATCAGGAGCGTTGACACGCGTCCAGAGATGGTTGTGCGCAAGTTTCTGCATGCCAGCGGTTTTCGCTATTCCCTGCACAGGAAAGACCTGCCGGGCAGTCCTGACATAGTGCTGAAGAAGTATCACACGGTCATTTTCATCAACGGCTGCTTCTGGCATGGTCATCCTCTATGCCGCTACGCCACCATCCCGAAGACCAACCCTGACTTCTGGACGGAGAAAATCCGGTGCAACAAGGAACGCGACGCAAGCAACATTGAGAGTCTTGAACGCCTCGGCTGGCACGCAATCGTCGTCTGGGAGTGCGAACTCAAGCCACGCTGTCGCGCCGCACGTCTCGAACTCCTTGAGACACAGCTCCGTCAGAGGCTCGAACCCGAGGCAATCCACACAATCCCGAACTCCATCCGCAAGCTGTCCAACGACACGGACTAAAAGACCGGCCCAGCGTTGTGCCGAACCGGTCTCATCGAGCCGCGATGCGGGTATCCCTATAGGGCGAATATTTGCTCTAAGCGATTCTTGCCGCCGCGTCCTTATAGTATTTCTGGTTTACGAAGACTTCTTCCTTATAAGGGTTGATGTGACGCTTCTTCGCCTGGTAGATAATATATCCGAGTGCTATCACATTGACAGTAAGCGCAATGGCACTAACAACTGTCATGGCTGTCGGGTCGGCATTGACACTCGTTCCTTCGACGATTCCGTTGAGAGTGCCATCAGCATAGAGAGACGGAAGCGTGGCCCACGTGCTTGCAGCTGTTCCGTCTGGGAATGTCACCTGGAAGAGCGGGAACACCTGTGCGAACATACACCAGATTGCCAGAGTGTTGGCGCGGTTCATAATCCATCCTCCTTTGTTCCAGCAGAGCGCCGCAATGGTCGGAGCAAGCAGAAGTGCGACACCACAGTACCATGAATGCGTCGGAAGACAGTTGTAGGTGTAGGCGAAGTTCCACACGTCATAGACGAGGATATATACCCATGTCATATCAGGCCAGAGCATATCCTTCCTATCCTTTGAGGAATAGACGCTCCACCACGCCGTCATGCAGAAGATGTTCAGAATACCGGCGATGCCGTTCAACACATTGTGCCATCCACCATAGAGCCAGACCTGTTCAGGAGAAAGATACCAGCTGTACCATCCCTTGATGGCGGTTTCGAAATCGGAAGCGACGGCAATGAGGATGTTGATGGCTACGATGACGAATGGGAACGGCTTGAACCAGTGCTGCTTACCGACACCCCACTCGTACTTGATCATCATGAAACCAATGCACCCGGCAAGAGCGGCATAGAGTTTCGCATAATGGAACCAGCCGTTCATATAGAGATAGGTCTGGTTGTTGAGCGCCCATTCAGCACCGGTCGCGACCCCAATCTGGATTGCGACGAAGTAGGCAGTGAGAGCCAAAGGAAGCGCGAAGAACATCACGGCTCCGCCGAATTTTGTCCTCCTTGCAAACTCATTGAGAAGTATGAGTCCGACGAGGACTCCGAGCATGGCAATCCACTGATAGACAGCCATATCTCCATAAACATGGAACAGCATAATTGTTATGGTTTAATTTATATGTAGTGCAACTGTGCTTTTTTGCAAAAGCGAACAAATGTAAGTATTATTTCATGGATTCAATACTTTTCCACCGCAAATACACCTAATTGTAACTATCTGCGTCTGACTTGTAATTAGAATAAGACAGGACCCCACCAACTATTCGAAATTCATGGCATCGCTTGAAATCTTCATGGGACCGGAGATTCTTTCATTATCAGCGTAATTTTTACTATTTTTGCGGGAAATTTAGCTAAAAATGGAAAGAAGAACAAGAGTAAGATTCGCGCCGTCGCCGACAGGCCCCCTTCACATGGGTGGAGTCAGGACTGCGCTTTATAACTATCTGTACGCCAAACAGCACGGAGGAGATTTCATCATCAGGATTGAGGATACGGACTCGCAGAGGTTCGTTCCCGGAGCTGAAGCTTACATCATCGAGGCTCTGAATTGGTGCGGAATCATTCCGGACGAAGGAGTCGACGAGAACGGGAAGGTCGTGGAGGTCGCTTCCGAAAAGCATCCGCATGCGCCGTACAGACAGAGCCAGAGGCGTGGAATCTATCGGAAATATGCTGAAGAGCTGGTGGAGAAAGGCTTTGCATACTATGCGTTCGACACGGCCGAGGAGCTTTCCAAAATCCGCACGGAGATGGAGGCCAGAAAGGAGACATTCATCTACAACCATTCCACGCGCCTGAGTCTGCGCAATTCACTCAGCCTCCCGGAGGACGAAGTGAAGAAGCTGCTTGAGGAGCGCACGGACTGGACCATCCGCTTCAAGATGCCTCAGGACAGGGTCGTGAAGATGGACGATCTCATCAGAGGGCACGTCGAGGTGAACTCAGGCACGCTTGACGACAAGGTGCTTTGGAAAAGGGCGGACGAGCTTCCGACCTACCACCTTGCAAACATCGTGGACGACCACCTGATGGAAATCACCGAGGTCATCCGCGGTGAGGAGTGGCTGCCGTCACTTCCGCTTCACTACCTGCTTTACGAGGCGTTCGGATGGCAGGACACAATGCCGCGTTTCGCACACCTTTCGCTTTTGCTCAAACCGGACGGCAAGGGCAAACTCAGCAAGAGGGACGGAGACAGGCTCGGTTTCCCTGTGTTCCCGCTCAGGTGGGTCAATGCCGAGGGCGAAGTTTCGCGCGGCTACCGTGAGGACGGATATTTCCCGGAGGCTTTCGTCAATATGCTGGCGATGCTCGGATGGAATCCGGGCGACGACCGCGAGCTTTTCACAATGGATGAACTCATCGAGGCATTCTCGCTTGAAAGAGTGGTGATGCATGGTGCGAAGTTCAATCCGGAGAAAGCAAAATGGTACAACAAAGAGTATCTACGCAAAAAGAGCGACCACGAGCTCACAAAACTCTTCAAAAAAGTTCTCAAAGAACACGAGATCACTGTCCTGTGCCCGAAATGCGCGGAGAAGAATGGCGTGGAATATCGTCCGGAGCCGGATTTTGCCGGAAAGTGGTTTCCGAAGGCATACGTCGAGAAGGTTGTAGGCCTCATCAAGGAGAGGGCAACGTTCGTCGCGGACTTCTGGGACATAGCGTCATATCTTTTCGTAGCTCCGACGGAGTATGTAGAGAAGGACGCAGCGAAGTTCTGGAAGAGCGAGAATGTAGAACTTGCGCTTCAGGCCGCGAAGTTCATAGAGGATTTCGCAGACAAGGTCGGCAAGGAAGGCTTTACGAAGGAGGCTCTCGAAGGGCCGCTTGAGGAGTTCATTCGAGGCAACGAATGGCCGATGGGTAAGGTGATGAATTGTCTCCGTCTTGCACTTGTGGGAGCGTCGAGCGGCCTTGGCATCGCCGACATCGTGACGCTCATAGGACGCGATGAGTTCGCACGCCGGATTGATGCTGCCGTTGCAAAACTTGGAAAATAGGACCGTCATTCCGAGCGCGGCGAAGTGAAGTCAAGGAATCTTTAGAAAACTTTGAATATCATGAGAATAGGAATATGCAGCGACCACGCGGGCGTGGAATACAAGGCGACGATAATCGAGACTCTGAAGAAAGAGGGATATGAGATGGTGAATTTCGGTACCGACAGCACCGAGAGCATGGACTATCCGGATGTTGCGCATCCGCTTGCCCTCGCCGTCGAGAGCGGGGAGGTTGACCTGGGCATCGCACTGTGCGGCACCGGCAACGGAATGGCGATTACCCTCAATAAACATCAAGGAATACGCGCCGGACTCGCATGGAACGTGGAAGTGGGGAAACTTGTGAAGGAGCACAACAATGCTAATGTGCTTGTTATGCCGGCTCGGTTTATTCCGATTGAGACGGCCCTTGAGATTGTTCACGCATGGCTGAACGATACGTTTCAGGGGGGACGGCATCTTCGCCGCATCAACAAAATACCCGTGAAATGATGCGCTAAAAAGCGGATTGCCGCGTTGGACTTCAATAATTTGTTTATGACTACAATAACTCCGGATAATATTGCTCCGCTGAGCCATAGTATTGAGGACTATCCAGACGGGATAGTCCTTGCTGTCGATAAACCCTATCGTTGGACCTCCGCAGATGTCATCCGCAAGGTCAAATGGCTCGCTTGCAGGCATTTCGGGAAAAAGAACTTGAAAGTAGGCCACGCCGGAACGCTCGACCCGCTCGCAACCGGTGTTCTGCTTGTGTGCATAGGCAATGCCACAAAAAGGGCGGAACAGCTTCAGGCACACGACAAGGAGTACATAGCCGGCATATCGTTCGGAGCAACGACCCCCTCTTATGACCTTGAAAAGGACATCGACAGGCGTTTCCCGACCGAAAAGGTCAGCGAATCTTCTGTCCGAGAGACTCTTAAAGGCTTCCTCGGAGAGCAAGAGCAAGTCGCTCCCCTTTTCAGTGCAAAATCTGTCAACGGAGTACGCGCCTACGAACTGGCACGCAGGCTCTACCGCAAGCAGAGGTCAGCCTCATACGAAGCTGAAGCGCTTCATGCCGATCCGAACAACGCAGAGAATATATCAGATGCCTCAAAGCAGGATGCCTCAGGCAGCACCGAAGAGCAATCGCAGTCAGTCTTCGATGCCCACGCCGCCGACCTGATACGCACATCACACATCCGCATCGACAAACTCGAACTTTTGAACTTCAGTCCTGACGGTACGCCCGCACACGCCCCGTCAATGTCGCCGGACTACAGCGGAATGAACGAGCAGGAGATTGCCAGAGCCAAGGAAAAAGACAGCCGCATCAACATCGTCGACATCACTCCTCTCCACCTTCCCCTTGCGGAAGTCCGCATCAGCTGCACCAAAGGCACCTACATCCGTGCCTTCGCCCGCGACCTCGGAGAGGCCCTCGACTCCGGCGCCTTCCTAAGCTACCTCATCCGCTCCCGCAGCGGCGACTACCCCCTATCGCAGGCTCTCACCATGGCCCAGGTCTCCGCACTTTTTCAAGATTAATCTAAGTACTTTTCCCGCCCCCTTTCGGCCCACGGATGCCAATCAAGCGGTTATCCCAATTGATTTTGTGATATAGTGGCCGTTTTTCAATATTCCCCGAAATCGTCAGTATCATCGAAGTCATCATAATCGTCGAAATCGTCTGAATCATCGAAGTCATCAGAATCGTCAAAATCGTCCGAAGCCTCAAAGGTCATGAGGTCCTCCGGTTCAATGACATCATGCAGTTCATATTCAGTCCCGTTGATATCAAATTCGACATATATGTCCTGAAGCACGTCCACGAAATGTTCGCGATACTCATCCCATTCTTCAGAGGATGAAGACGCATCGGGACGGACACCATCGTATGACTCATCAATCTTTTTCACAAGCGCCTTACGAAGTTTCGGCTGAAAATAGAATATCTCCGACCAGTCCAACTCATCCCAGTTCGGTTCAATCCGGAAAAGACCGCAGAAAGACCGTTCAAAATCAAAGCCGGTTGAACTGTCGATGCAATCTACAGTATAGTCAAAGTCAAACGGGCACTCGCCCATTGAAAAAATTCTCAGTGTTACCATTGTGATTATCGTTTTATAACTTTATGTCCTAAGGTAAGTTATGCAAGGTATGTTTCCGGGGTTATATCGTGCTATTCGTATAAATCATAATCAGTAGTGTCCACGTCTGCCCACTGCTCACACTGATGGATGACGGTTTCCAGGGCGGACTGCTCTTCCTCCGGTGGGTAGTGATATTTCTTCAGGAGTCGCTTGACCTTTGAGCGCATACCGGCGCGGGCAGATTCTTTCTTCTGCCAGTCGATGGTGCGGTTTTTCCGAAGTTCCTCGGTCAGTTCCTTGGTAAGGTTCACCAACTCATCATTGGTATAGAAGTCCTTAATGGCCTGTGGGCGTGTGAGAGCATCGTAGAAAGCCTTTTCCTCTGCGTTGAGGCCCAAACTGTCAGCGACCTCCTCGCTTTGGGCAATCTCCTTGGCCAGATCCAGCAGTTCCTTGATGACTTCCTCGTTGGTGAGAAGGCCTTTGAGGTAGTTGGAGAGGGCCATATTGATGAGGTCAGAGAATTTCTGCGCCTGGACCAGGTTGGTGCGCTGGTAGAGATGGATGCGCTCCTTGAGCAGTTTCTTCAAGAGCTCGATGGCAATGTGTTTCTCCTTCATCTTTGAGATTTCCTCCAAGAAGGCCGGGTCGAAGAGCGAGAACTCAGCCTTTACATCTGAGAACAAATTGATTACACCCTCACTCTTGATGCTCTGCTTGAGCAGTTCACCGATGCGCTCGTTGATTTCCCGCTTGGAAACCTTTGTCTTGATGTTTTTGATGCGGTTAATGGCCGTGCGGACCGTCTCGAAGAAAGCAGCTTCGTAGCGCTGTTCCTCGTTCAGAAGGCTGCGGCACAGGCTGACGGCATTCTTCAGCAGCAGGGCTTCTTTCAGAAACTGGGTACACTGTTCTTCCAACGAAGGAGCCAGCATAAAGTTGACGGCGCCTTTGATGATTTCTGCGCGGTCTGCATCAGTGCCGTCGTGGAATTTGGCGTAGCTGAAGCCGTGGAAGAAGTCGCGGCAGACTTCCAGTTTCTCTTTGAACTTAATCAGGGCGGTTTCTTTGATGTTCGGGTCGCCGTAGTTCTCCTGATCCTGCTTGGTGTAGTCACGCATAGCCTCTTTCAGAGCCTTGGCGATACCTATATAGTCCACAACCAGACCGCCTGCCTTGCCAGAGAACACTCGGTTCACACGGGCGATGGCCTGCATCAGATTGTGGCCGGACATTGGTTTGTACACGTACATGGTGGCCAGCGAGGGAACGTCGAAGCCGGTGAGCCACATATCCACCACGATAGCAATCTTCATCGGGTCGGTGTCATCCTTGAACTTCTTGGCCAGCTCTTTCTTGTACTGTTTGTTGCCCACGATGTCGTGCCATTCCTCCGGGTCGTTGTTGGAACCGGTCATCACAACCTTCACCTTCTCGGTCCAGTCGGGGCGGAGTTCCAGGATGCGTTTGTAGATGCGGATGGCGATAGGACGGGAGAAAGCCACAATCATCGCCTTGCCGGTGAGCTCGTACTGACGGTTTTCCTCGTAATGTTTGAGGATATCCTGTACCAGGGAGTCTATGGTTTCCGGAGCGCCCAGAATCTCTTCCAGATGGGACATCTCGTGCATACTCTCCTCAATCTGCTGAGGCGTGGCGCCTTCGTCGGCGAGTTTCTCGTACTCGGCGTCAATCTTCCGGATGGTTTCCTCATCCAGCTTGAGATTGACCACGCGGGACTCGTAGAAGACCGGGCAGGTGGCGCCGTCCTTGACAGCCTGCGTCATATCGTAGATGTCAATGTAGTCACCAAAGACTTCCTGTGTATCGCGGTCTTTCTGGGAGATGGGCGTGCCGGTGAATCCGATAAAGGAGGCGTTGGGCAGAGAGTCGTGAATGACGCGGGCGGTACCGACACTGACGCGGCCCTGGGCATCAATCTTCTCCTCAAAGCCATAGTGACCACGGTGGGCCTCGTCAGCCATAACCACGATATTCCGGCGCTCGGAAAGCAGCTCGTTTGACTCCTCAAACTTCTGCATCGTGGTGAAGATAATGCCGTTGGCCTCACGTCCTACCAGCAGCTCGCGGAGGTGTTCCCGGCTGGAGGCCTGAACGGGTTTCTGACGGAGGAAAGCCTGGCACTTGGAGAACTGGGTGTAAAGCTGGTCATCCAGATCGTTGCGGTCAGTGATGACCACGATGGTGGGCTTGTTCAGGACAGTCTGAATCAGATGGGCGTAGAACACCATAGAGAGCGACTTGCCGCTACCCTGGGTGTGCCAGAATACGCCAATCTTACCGTCGCCGTTGGTAGCCTTGACGGTGCGGTCCACAGCCTTCTTGACGGCGAAATACTGATGATATCCGGCGAGAATCTTTGCGGTGCCTGCCTCGTCCACGCTGAAGCAGGTAAAGTTCTTGATGAGATCCAGGAAGCGGTCACGCTTGAACATCCCTACGAAAAAGGTGTCGTAGTCAATGAAGTCCTTGGTCTCTTCCATGCCGTCCTTGGTCTTCCATTCCATAAAGCGATCTTCCTTGCTGGTAATGGTGCCTGCCTTGGAGAGCGCCATGTCACTCATCACGCAGAAGACGTTGTAGATGAATAGGGACGGAATTTCCTGAATGTAGTTGCGGATTTGACGGTATGCGGCGGAAGCGTCGGTTTCCTCTCGGGACGGCGATTTGAGCTCCACGAGGACCAGCGGCAGACCGTTCACGAAAATCATAATGTCTGCCCGCTTCTCGGATTTCTCCACGTAGGTCCACTGGTTGATGGCCTGGAAGGTGTTCCTGTCCGGATGCGCAAAGTCAATGAGGTACACGATGTCGTTGACCGCCTCTCCATTGTGCATGTAGCTCACCTCAACGCCGTTCTGGAGGTAATCCATGAACTGCTGGTTTTTCTGTATCAGGGTGCCGGAGTCAATGTCGCGTACCTTACGGATGGCCTCATCGATGGCCGCTGCCGGTTTGGTGGGGTTCACCAGCATCAAACTGTGGGAGAGCTGCGCCTCATAGAACGGGACACGGTAGTCTCGCTCTATCTCCGGGCCGTAAACGTGGTCGTAGCCCAGATTATCGAGTAGCTCAAGTAGCGCATTCTCGTAATTCGATTCCGTAAAGACACTCATATACTAAAGTCTTGTTTATCAATTTTATAAGTAGTCCTGCCGTTTTCTCCTATGCCGCCAAATTATGATTTATACGATTGTTTAGTTCGATTTTATCATCAAGGGAGGATAGTATTGTCGCTATTTTATTTTGAATGTTCAGAGGGGGTAAGCAAATTTCAACATTCTCTATATCTGAAGGCTTTATTGAGGGATATGCAGACACACTTTGTTCAGCTATAGCCTGTAAAGCTTCAATGATATGATCTTGACTAAGACAATAATAGACGAATAGAGGGTTTGCCACCTTTTGATTGACAGTAATAACAGCAAACCCTGTTGAGACTAGCAAGTTGGTCTTTGGATCTTTCAAAATACCGTAATGACATTGGTTCGGCCGAACTGTTGAGTATACTATGTCAAAGTCCACGACTTTCCTTTTTGCCCGACTTGGTAACTCCGCCGCTGATGATATTGTTTGAATTGAATCAATCTGATTTCTCGTTATGCTACCGGTGTCAAGATAAAGGAAGTTTCGCCAATTATCTTTCGGAGAGTATTGGCTTTTATTAATTTCGCTTATTTCACCTAGCCTATATGTTTTCCACTCTTCCATAAATGAGAATTTAGCAAGTCAAATCAATCTCTTCAGACATTAACCGTGGTAATAAAATGTCCCGCGATATAGACAGTTCTTGATTACCCGATAGATTCTCCACGTATTGCAAATACAGCGGCTCTGAAACTTGATAGAATGAATCCAATACACTTTGAGGAGGAATAATAGCCAAAAACTTATCGTAATCATTCTTCCCTATATGAATGACTGTAGTAGCCACTTCGGAAGATTCAACTGCCTTTAGTTGTGGCCGAAGTGTTTCTGTTAAGAAATAATGACTGATGCCCGGCTTTGGAGAAAAGCGTGATATTCGCTGATTAATCCAAGAGTCTTCGCCTCCCCAGATATAAATAGAGAACTCTCCGTCCATTCCAACAAGAATATCTCCTTTACAAGTGAGTTTGCCTTTGAGATGACGTTCTTCTGTGAAAACACCTGATTCCTGTTTGGCAAGATCTCTAATACGTATAAGAGGTAATCCCTTTTTTACGGTGTTGAACAACGTCGAATTGAAAGGGGCACCGTAATAGACATCACAGATATCATAAATGGTCCCAACACGCCACCCCTCCGGTATCATTCCCAGCTCAGACTCCACGAATTTCCCGCCCTTAAACGGTTCAAAATCAATAAACCAAGACTTATACAGTGCTTGTGCCTGCGCCTCTAAATTATGATTTCTTGGCCTCCTTGAGGTCAAGAAACTACGCCTGCGACGGCTGTATGCGTAAAGTGCGGTCATTAAGCGATAAATTTACGGTGTGAGAGTTTGACGTTGGTCTGGTTCACCATCGCGTAACGCATGGTGGTGTCAATCTTGACGTGTCCCAGGAGTTTCTGCACCTGCTCCACGGGCATTCCTTTGTCGATAGCCATCGTGGCCAGTGTCCGGCGGAACTTGTGGGGATGGATGCGCGGCACTTTCAGACTGCGGCCCAGCTGGCGGAGGCGGACCTCAACGCCAGATATCTGGAGACGCTCGTGCGGTTTGTCCAACGTCACGAAAAGGGCCGGATTCTTATCCTTGCGGCTCTTGAGATACTGCTGCAGGTGAATCTTTGCCCGGGCGTTGAAATAAACCACCCTTTCTTTATTGCCCTTACCGAAGACAATGCACTCACGCTCATTAAAATTGACATCAGTGCGGTTGAGCTTGACCAATTCACCGACACGCATTCCAGTTGAGGAAAGCAGGTCAATGATGGCCAGGTCCCGGATATTCTTGCAGTTGTCCCGCAGGATTTCCATATTTTCATCCGAGATGGTCTCCTTAATCTGTTCTCCTGTTTTCACTTTATGGATGCGGCGGACGGGGCTTTTCAGAATGAAGTCCTCATCCTCAAGCCAGGAGAAGAAAGAAGAGAAGATCCTGCGGATGTTGTCAATGGTGACTTTGCTGGATTTGTGCTTCTTCTGGAAGACTGCAAGATAGGCCCGAAGGTCGTCTGTTGTGTAGTCCTTGACGGCTTTGGGCATATACTTGAACAGCTGCTTGATGGTGGTCTCGTAGTATTTGATGGTCTTTGCCGAGCAGCCTTCCACCAGCTTAGCGGACAGAAATATCTCCAACAGACGGGTGCTGGTTACAATGTCCTCTTGGACCTTGCCACCTTCATCAATGAGCGTGTAGCCGGAGAGCGTCTGCAAAAGGACGCTGCTCAGCTGGGTCATCTGGTCTACTGTTAATGTTCCGGACATTGCCTCGGTAATCTGGGTGATAAATGTTTCTTTCATATCCTCTTTGATTAAATTGAACGAAGAGGATAAAATACATTATTTTAGTTCAAAACCAATTGAAGCGAGTTGCTTGCGGATTTCCTCCTCCAATTCGTGGGACTTCTTGAACATTTCTGAGAGTTCGCCTGTGAGGCGGGTCATTTTCTCCTCAAAGGGCTCGCCATCATCTTTTGTCTCAGCGATTCCCACATAGCGGCCGGGCGTGAGGATGTAATCCTGCTTGGCGATGTCCTCAAGGGTAGCCACGGCGCAGAAGCCCTTTTCGTCCTCCAATTCACCGGCCACGTAATTGTCGTAGGTCTGGGCAATCTTCATAATATCCTCTTCCATCAGTTCACGCAGACGGCGGGTTACCATGGTGCCCAGGTTGCGGGCGTCAATGAAGAGGGTCTTGCCGGGCTGCTTCTTGTTGCGGTTGAGGAACCACAGCGATACAGGGATGCCGGTGGAATAGAAGAGCTGGCCAGGCAGCGCTACGACGCATTCCACGAGGTCTGCTTTCAAGATGTTCTCACGTATGGTTCCTTCGCCTCCACTCTGGGAAGAGAGAGAGCCATTGGCGAGCACCATACCAATCTTGCCAACCGGTGAGAGGTGATGAATCATGTGCTGCAGCCAGGCAAAGTTGGCGTTTCCTGCCGGAGGAATACCGTATTTCCAACGCACATCGTCCTGGAGTTTGTCGGCACCCCAGTTGCTCATATTGAATGGAGGATTCGCCATCACGAAGTCTGCCTTTAGGGTGGAGTGCTGGTCGTTGAGAAAGGAGTCTGCATTGGCTTTGCCAAGATCTGCATCGATGCCGCGGATAGCCAAGTTCATCTGGGCCATCTTCCAAGTAGTAGAATTGCTTTCCTGTCCATATACGGAAATGTCGGCAATTTTGCCCTGATGACGCTCAATGAACTTTGCAGACTGCACGAACATACCGCCTGAGCCGCAGGCCGGATCGAATACGCGTCCGTGATAAGGCTTCAGAACCTCAACGAGGGTGCGGACAATACAGGCGGGCGTGTAGAATTCGCCGGCGTTCTTGCCTTCCTGAGAAGCGAACATAGATAGGCAGTACTCGTAGGTGCGGCCAAGGATATCCTTGCTGTCGCCGTGCTCCTTCATATTGATGTTGGTGAAAAGGTCCACCACATCACCCAAACGCTGTTTGTCCAACTCGGGACGGGCGAAATTTTTCGGGAGGATGCCTTTAAGTTTGAGGTTCTCGCCCTCAATCATTCGCATGGCCTCATCAATGATAAGTCCAATCTCCGGAGTGTGCGCGGCAGCTGCGATTTCTTCCCAGCGGGCTTTGGCAGGAACCCAGAAGATATTGACACTGGTGTATTCGTCTTTGTCTTCTTCCATGCCATAGCCTTCGGCAACGAGTTCAGCGTGACGCTGCTCAAAACGGTCGGAAATGTACTTAAGGAAAATAAGTCCGAGTACGACATGTTTGTACTCAGATGGATCCATGCTACCCCTTAAAACGTCTGCCGCGTTCCAGATTTGTTTTTCAAATCCAACGTCGGCCGTGTTTTTCTTGGCCATAAAAGTATGTGTTATTGTTTTCTTGCTGTATCGTACAAATTTACAAAAATATATGTAACGGCATATAAGAAACTGTTAGAAAGTGTATCTTTATTTGTCGGATGCGAGTGAGACATGATTAGCGAGAATATTGTCGACACCTGGTATAAATAGTCGATTGTAACCATACGAAACAATATTCAAATATTTTTTTCAAGGATAAAAACAATTTTTCAATATTGTTTTATTTGATAGAAAACTTTCAACCGGATTCGATCTATCAGAGCCTATCTAATGGGAACTACATATCCTCTAGTGACAAAGCCTGCAAAGAAAAAGAATATTTTCCAAAATCAGATTTTCGGAGAGTCTCGACCTTTGCCTCAAGCGCATGGAGATTTATCTTCTCAGAGTTGCGTTTTATTTCGGCGGCCACTGCAGTGTGGTTGAATTCGTTGAGTGCTATCAAATCTATTTCGTTTTCCCCCTTGCGGTCCCACCAGTTGCCGACCTGCGTGTATAGTCCACTCTCAAAAGCCTTCGCCTGAAAATATTGTTCGAGAGTCCGGCCGCTGAACCGCTCGTAATTATTAGCAATGTTGCTGCGAACCAGCCCCAACTGCTTGCGTTCAATCAATGACTGATAAGGGCAGATGAAGCGGAACCAGAAACGGAGAAAAAGGTCTGAAATCTCGTATGCGGAAACTTTGCTGTTAGGCTTTGACAAAAGCGGCTTAAGCCGGGAAATCATATTGTAGTTCTTCTCCAGATTCTGAAGATACACTCCCATATCCTTCTGCATCGCGCCATCAATGTCTCCGCGCCGCGTCATCCCGTCCGCAATCATCTGCAGCACAGAGAAATATGTCACACCATCCTCTCCAAACTCCTGATTTACCATATCCCTCCCCTCAGTAAGAAAATACGAATCCTGTCGACATACATAGTCGAGCATTCTGTCTTTCGTATAGCATTGGGCATCCATCAGAAGTTCAACATATTTTGCCACACCCCCAGTTATCATGTAAAGACAAAGCAAATCCTCATTTCCGTAGTCCGGAGAATGTTCAGCAAGTATCTCTTTCAACACATCGGTTCTGAAGGGATACAAGGTGAACTTTGAAGTCGGCCTTCCATACAATGGCTCATTTTTATCCTCAAAAATTCGCCTCATCAACGACTGTATGCTGCCGACAACAATCAGATTCAGTTTAGACTCCCTATGATACCTGTCCCACAGATCCTGAATCTCACTGAAAATCGCCGGATTTATTTTATATAAGGTCTGAAACTCGTCAAACACTACGGTAAAATGACGATTAATCGACTCCCGCATGATGACTTCAAACAAATCGCGAAAATATGTCAGTTCGCCATAGACATGTATTCCCAACTGTTCTTCGAGACTGCGCTGAAACTTACGGCAAAGCATAGCCTCGCTGTCACGGGAAACAAAAAGGTATGCAGAAACCTTTCCTTCCAATGCCTTGGCTATCAGCGATGTCTTTCCGACACGCCGCCGTCCCATAAGAACCGTAAACATGGCCGTATTTTCTGCCTGAACCTCATTTTCCAGAAGAATCCGAATTTCATCTTCCCTGTCGTAAAAACGCATAATGTAAATTGTTATTTATATAAATGAGCATTAACATTGTGCAATATTACACAGAATTATCTTCCGATGCAAGTTTTCCTGTCAAGATTCTTTACAAGGGTGTAAAGTTTCTTTACATGGCGAGTGGCCAGTTCGGCTTTTAACTTATGGAGCATCAATTCATTAGCATTTTTGGCACATTTATCGTTTCACCTCTGTCCCGACAAATTTACGGGAATATGAGTTTTGGAAACGACATAGCCGCGGCGGTGAGGACACTGCCGGCAAAGGGAAGGAGGAACGGGCTGAAGGTTCTCACGCTCGGAATCGGACTGGCAGTGGGGCTGGTGCTGATGTCGAAGGTGTGCTTTGAACAGACTTATGATGATTTCTATGACGGGGCGGAGCGAATCTTCTACGTCAGCGAGGCGGCGGATATGAACGGAGAGTATAAGGTCTATACTCACACGAGCGGCGGAATAGCGCCGAGGATGAAGGAATATTTCCCGCAGGTCGAGGAGGCGACGAGGTTCACTTGGTTTGAGTGGAACGCCAACCTCATCATGCACGGGACAAAGGCGAGAATCGATGCCGGATACACTGGAGCGGCAGATTCGTCGTTCTTCCATGTACTTGACAGAAAGTGCCTTGCAGGAAATATTACGGAAACACTTGACATGAAAGGAAATGCCGTCGTATCTTTTGCCGTGGCCAAGAAAATTGCCTCGACGATGCAAGACGAGAAGGTGAAAGCTGCGGACAGGAAGGCAGTCGCTGAAAAGGTCATCGGGGAGCGGTTCTCCGTCGCTGGATGGGGAAACGGTTATGAACTGACAATCAGCGGTGTCTTTGAGGACTATCCACTGAACTCGAGTTTCCGTCCGCAGGTGTTCATATCTCTTTCGACCACAGGAATGTTCATCTATGACGGCACGGACGGGGTCATCGGCAATGACCGTTACAGCACATTCCTGAAGCTTCGGAAGGCCTCCGACGCCGACGGGCTCAACGGCAATTTCGGCGGATTCATAAGCACCTATCTTCCGGTGGAGCAGATGAAGGCCGCGGGCTTTGAACAGGACTATATCATCAAACCGCTGACAGGTCTCCACAATGAGGACGAAAATCAGAGAAACATGACGCTTCTGCTTGCATTTGTGGCATTTGCGCTGTTGCTCACCTCGGTGCTTAACTATCTGCTTATCGTGCTTTCAACGACGGTGACCCGCAGCCGCGAGATGGCTCTGCGCAAGTGCCTCGGAAGCGGACGCGGTGAGATGTTCGGAATGATGTTCGCAGAGGCGCTCGTCCACACACTGCTTGCCTGCGGACTCGCCGCCATCCTCATCTTTGCATTCCGAGGCACTGTGGAGGAGATTCTCGGAGCAGACATTTCCTCGCTCTTTTCCGGTCGGCCGTTGATTCTGGCAGTTGCGGTCGTTGTCGTGCTCATCCTTATAAACACCATTATGCCTGCACATTTTTTCAATAGGATTCCGGTAGCCGCTGCATTTAGGAACTACAGCGAGGGCAGGCGCAGATGGAAACTCGGTCTGTTGGCCGTGGAGTTCGCGGCTGTCGCGTTCCTCGCGGTCGTGATTTGCGTGATTTCGCTGCAATATGACAAGATGACCAATGCAGACCTCGGATTTAACTACCGAAACGTCGCAATGATAAGCCTCCCGGAGGCGACCCACGAACAGAAGAACACGCTTATGGCGGAGGTGCGTGCGCTTTCCGATGTGGATGACGCGGCTTTCGCCTACCAGAATCCTTTTGACGGCTATTCCGGCAACAACATTTCGGTACCGGGAGAGGACAGGCAACTTTTCAACGTCAGGGATGCCTATTACGTCGATGAGCACTGGCTCAATGTCCTCGGGGTGGAGATTCTTGAAGGGCGCAATTTTGACGAGACGCTTGCCGCGGGCAGAGAAATCCTTGTGGACGAGAGGTTCGTGGAGAAGATGAAGAATACCGCCGGCTGGGATGAGGTGCTCGGAAGAGATGTCGAGATTACGGGTCACGAGGATGGGCTGAAGAGGATTTGCGGAGTGTTCAAACCCATAAACCAAGGGTCGTTCAGTCTTGAGGATAGTTTCTACTCAACCAGACCGATGGTCGTATTCTACTGTGACCCACAGCAATACACCAATTTTTTCAAGTTCATTTTCGTGAAGTATCACAAGATTTCCCCCGAGACTCTGGAGGATACGCAGGCAGTGGTAAATGAAATTCTGCCGGGACAGGCGAGCAAAATCGTTCCATGCGACACGGCCGCCCTTGAGAATCTGTCTGACACGAGGAATACGAGAAACGCGGTGCTCGTCGGAGGGCTTGTATCGCTGATTATCGCCCTTTTGGGTCTTGTGGGATATACGATTGATGAGGTGCGCCGCCGCGCAAAGGAAATTGCGGTACGGAGGGTGAACGGGGCTCAGTTCTCGCAGATTCGGGAGATGTTCATCAGGGATGTAATGTGGATTGCAGGGCCGTCAGTAGCCGTCGGATGCGTCCTTGCCGGGATTGTGGCGGCACGGTGGGAACAACAGTTCTGCATTCAGGCGGGGCTTCCGTGGTGGGGGTTTGCAGTGACTTTCATCAGTGTGCTCGGCATTGTCACCATCGTTTCGGATGTTTATGTGCAGATTGTTGCGAACCGCAATCCGGCCGAGAGCATCAAAACAGAATAATAAAAAAAACAAAATTATACGATTATGATTAAGATTACAGACATTTGCAAGGTCTTCAGGACCGAGGAAATTGAGACGGTGGCTCTCGATAATGTTTCATTTGAAATTGAGGACGGAGAGTTCGTGGCGATTATGGGGCCTTCCGGATGCGGAAAATCGACGTTGCTCAACATCCTGGGACTCCTTGACAACCCCACTTCAGGAAGCTATCAGCTGCTCGGCCAGGAGGTTGCGCAACTAAAGGAGAAGGAGAGGACGAAGTTCCGCAAAGGAAACATAGGATTTGTGTTTCAGAGCTTCAACCTGATTGATGAGCTGAACGTCTATGAAAACATCGAGCTGCCGCTGCGCTACATGAACTTCTCGGCCGCGGAAAGAAAGGAGAAAGTGGAGGCCGTGATGGCACGGATGAACATCAGCCACAGGGCAAAGCATTTCCCGCAGCAGCTCTCAGGAGGACAGCAGCAGAGAGTGGCGATTGCCCGTGCGGTGGTAGCCTCGCCGAAACTGATTCTGGCCGACGAGCCTACCGGTAACCTCGACTCGAAGAACGGCAAGGAGGTGATGGATCTCCTCAGCGAGCTTAACCGCGAGGAAACTACCATTGTGATGGTGACCCACTCACAGAAGGACGCGGCGATGGCTCAGCGAACGATTGACCTCTTTGACGGGCACATCGTGAGCGATGTAAAGAACGAGTTGTAAAAGTCGCCTAAAAGGCGGTCTGCTGCGTTGCAGGTCTCTATGAAATGCTCACAACCATCAGGTTGCTGCGCTTTCATCTTCAACCTGCGCCTTGCATCCCATCCTTTTATGCGACTTTTACGCCAAGCTATTTATTATGTACATATTCAACAATTTTATAAATACCCTGCGGCGGTACAAGGCGTCGAGCCTGCTGAATGTCATCGGAATGGCGGTGGCGTTCGGGGCTTTTTACGTGATTATGACGCAGGTGAGCCGGGACTTCGGATATAATCAGCGGCTCAAGGACGCGGAGCGCACATTCGTGATTTCTCTGCCGTCGCAATATTCGCCCGGAAAATACAGCACATGGATATGCCGTCCGCTCGGCGAGACACTGGTAAACGGGGCTGCGGAAGTGGAATGCGGAGGAGTGTTCCAGATGTACGACGGAGAGCAGGCAATATGCTGGACGCGGAAGGATGGAGCCGCGAGGAAACTGCACCTGAACGCTATGGAATACTCCGCCGGTGGCATCAAGGCAATGAGTTTTGAGGCCGCGGAAGGTCCACTTGAGGAACTTTCAATGCCACGGACTCTTGCCGTCAGCGAATCGTTTGCAAGGAAAAACGGGCTCGAAATCGGTGACCGCATTTCATGGAGAGACCCCGAAGGAGAGGCTGACGCGATGGAAATTGTCGCGCTGTTCCGTGACTTTCAGGAAAACTCAGACCTCGGGCACGTGAATGCCATCACCGACATAGGAGACAGCAGTATCGACAGCAGGTCTGAGTGGTCTTATACATATGCAGTGAAACTCCACGACGCGTCGCAGAAAGAGGCGTTCGAGAAAAGTTCCGACGTTGTGGTGAAGGATTATATCCGCAAGCTCTACGGGATTGACGAGTCTTCGTCAGCGGAGGACATCGCCGAAATGGATGAGATCCTCAACGGATTCAACGTCAAATTAGTATCTCTCCAGGACATATACTACACGAAAATTCTCGACGGCAAGCCAGGAGGCTTCGGCAACAGGACGACGGACATCACGATGCTCGCGGTAGCCATACTCATAATCCTGATTGCGCTCATCAATTTCATAAACTTTTTCTTCGCTCTCGTTCCGGCCCGTCTGAGGTCGGTCAACACCTACAAGATTTTCGGAGTTTCACGCAGTTCGCTGGTTATCAATTTCATAGGAGAGTCCGTCGGGCTCGTACTCATATCCCTCGTCCTCGCGGCACTTTTGGTCTATGCATTTGCGGCAAGCCCGCTATCCGACATTCTCGGCTCCCCCGTCGGCGTCGGAAAAAACATCGCGATGTTCGTTCTCACGATTACAGTGGCATTGGCAGCAGCGGTCGGAGGCAGCGTCTATCCGGCGCTCTACATCACATCGTTCCAGCCGGCGCTCGTGCTTAAGGGATCATTCGGCGGGTCGGTGGCGGGGAGGAGACTACGTAACATCCTGATAGGCTTCCAGTTCGCAATTTCAATTGCGCTAATTGTCTGCGCGGGATTCATCCGCCTGCAGCACAGCTATATGATGAACTACGACATGGGCTTCAACAAGTCGAACCTTCTCACGGGTAACATCCCCTACGGTCTCTGCTGGTATGGCGAGCAGAACCGTGCCTTCGAAGACAGGCTCCGGAGCAACCCTCAGATCGTGGACATCACCTGGGCGGACGGGCGCATTGTCAGCACCTCAAGAATGGGTTGGGGACGCGACTACAAAGGTGAGGGCATCAATTTCCAGTGCTATCCGGTCGCGTATAATTTCCTCAGGTTCATGGGAATAGACATCGTGGAGGGACGTGACTTTTCGGAGTCTGATGAGATTTCGGAGAGCAGCTCTATGATTTTCAACGAGCAGGCACGCAAGGAGTTCAACATCGACCTTGTGACCCCTGGCCCCGGACATCAGGACAACACGGAAGTCGTCGGATTCTGCAAGGATTTCAATTTCAAGCCGTTGCAGTATGGCCGCGCGCCATTTGCCTTCTATGTATTCGGAAAGGAGCACAGTTGGAGAAGCGGTCTTAGACACATCTACATCAGGACTGCCCCAGGAGCCAATCCTGGCGAAGTGATGCGCTTCGTGAACAAAACTGTCGCCGAAATGCGTCCGGACACCGACCCGGAGACCTATGGGGTGGATTTCTTCGACAAGGAACTCGGAGCGCAGTACAGCAGGGAGAACCAGCTCGCGCAGATGATAGGCCTTTTCACGCTGATTGCAATCATCATCTCACTCATGGGAGTCTTCGGACTCGTGCTCTTCGAAACCCAGCACAGGAGCCGCGAAATTGCGGTGCGCAGAGTTCACGGGGCAAGCGTGGAAGACATTCTCAAGATGCTCAACCTCAAGTTCATAGTCATCGTGCTTATGTCGTTTGCAGTGGCCGCGCCGGCGAGCTGGCTGATTGTCCGGCTCTATTTCGAGGGCTTCGCCTACCACACGCCTATCTATTGGTGGATGTTCGCAGCGGCTCTGCTGGCGGTGCTCGTCATCACAGTTCTCATCGTGACGCTGCGCAGTTGGAGGGCGGCGACGAGCAATCCTGCGGAACAGCTACAGAATGAATAAAATCGTCATTTGACGGGCTTCGATTGAGTTTGGTATGCTCTTTGATTAAATGTGTAACTGTTTAGTTAAACATATATAATACCATTTGATACGATAAGCCTCCGCCCATGTGACTTGGACGGAGGTTTTTTTGCGCTATATTTCCATATAGTCTTTTCTAACAGGAAATCATTTCCAAAATATCAGATTCGTTCTGCAACGGGGGGGGGGACAACAAGCCGCACCATAATCTGCGGGAACCCGTAAAAATTTGCACTTTCCGCAGATTATAAAGCAATAAAAACTCGTGAGAGGAAATTATGATTCACTAAAGCATTTCATTCCAAGGACTGATTTCGAAATTGGAGAGAAACACCTCATTTCTTTCGATTTTGATATTTCCTGTATATACCTTTCCTGGCTCTCTGAGGAAATCCGCATATAATTGCATAGAACATGTCTCAATCAGACCATAAGGAGGAAGATACACCTTATAAGTAACCTTTGGAGTAAGTTTTCCTGATTGAGGAATGATAACGGCGCTGTATGTATTATTACCATTTCCAATACAGGTTATACTGACTGTCTCATCGCAAGCCTCCACTTTCCCGTTAGCAATATTCAACATTCCGGAGACGGGAATATTTTCCAGACTTATATCATCCACCACTATTCCGTCTGCGGCAGCAATTTTAAACACTAACTTACACAATGCATGAGACATACCGACCTGAACAGCATTGGACATCGGAGAGACACCTGTAACTTTGCCCCACATGAAATCAGATTTTCTGTAGCCGTCAGCCGTATTTTGATCCGAGGATATGGAAAATCTGTAGGTATCGGCACTTATCATCTCTGTTTCCCGACTGTATGGAAAGAAACACATGAAGTTTATTCTATCCCCATTATTCTGCCAATACAGAGGCTCTTCCGGAATCCAGTTTCCATTTTCATAATAGTGTCTGACATTATAGTACTGCTTACCGGATAAACCTCCGGCATCACTGTAATTCGCCGTATACACTCCTATTTCATCGCCGGATTCAAATTTTTCGTCAAAGCCGATTCCCGAGAATGTCAAGAACACATTATTATTTCCTTTTACGCAGCGCACATAGTGCATTTCCGAGCAATCATGCGAAGATAAAGAAACATGACCTTCATCATCTAATTTACAGCAATATGCGGTAGGCATCGAATTTAATCTATTCGCCACCCAATACTCGTCTGATGATTTAGGGAGGAACAAGGCCGAATGATTATCATTATATATCCAATCTGCACTCAACCAATACCCTGGACGGCCATAATACATGCCGTAAAAATACGACTTAAAGTTCATGAACTCTTCCTTTAGAGGCAGTCTATATCCATCAGGGCAAATGGTAGTCGCTTTTTCATAATTATAAACTCCATCGACTGGGAATGGAGCCCAGACAAGTTCCGAAATCCGAACGCTATAAAAATCAGTATCCGAGTATTTTTCAATAGCCCCAGGCACATCATACGCGGATTTATCAGCTGTTCCTTTCACACAACGAATCAAACACTCTTTCCCTGGATCTGTAATTTTCGTCACTTCCCCATTAAAAGAATAAGGATTCCTATATGTGCCTGAAGATGTCCAATACGAAAGACCGTCTCCGTTGTTATTTTCAAGCGGGAGAAACACTGATGGATTGGTCGAGTCATAATTCGAAAGTCCGGAATACCAGCGTCCTGTTATTCCATTGAACATCTGCATAAATGAGGAATTGGTGACCAGAGTCAAAAATTCATCAGATGTTGGCATTCGCCATCCTTCCGGGCAGGCATTCCGAGAATCTTCCGCAATCAAATTACCCCAAGGAACATACTCATTTCCAAGGAACACATACATTGTCCCTGTCCTTTTGCTGTCTGAATACCCACAATTGACAGGAGCCCATACGACATGGTCAATTTCCACTCCTTCGCCATAATCTACTCCGTCAATCACAAAATGACCGGGCTTCGGTTCTTTGGCAAATTCAGAGCAAGCGACAACAAACGCCGTCAATGCCAGCAGCGACAGTATCCTTTTCATAAGTGCTCGCATTACCTATTTTCTCCTCCAGCAGGCATTGCCGCTTAAACTTCCATGTATGTTTTCAGAATGGCTCTCACCAGCAATGCGAGTGAGCAGGATGCCGGCATACTCCTCTATCATGCGACTGATTCGACTGTGGTATGAAGCTGTGCCTTCACCATGTTTGTAACCATCAAGGTAAGCATCGCCGCAATTTCGCGCAAGGTGCTCTATAACCGTGTGGGCGTCGATAATTGTTCCAGAGGGAACTGTCTGAAGGAATTCTCCAATCAGATGTTTTAAGTCGTTCATAAGTTCTTTACATCTGCCGAGGCCCCCGAGCAGTTTTAGTGCATAAAAAGAAAGTGTGGAGCCTGAATTTCGTTTATCTCAAAGAAGGTTGTGGAAAAACCCTGTCAGTAATAAACGATCCCCAATACTCCACACATGAATAGATATGAAGACATGGGGACACAAGATGCCCCGATCCACATAGTCTAAACACGGAAAGAGTGTTATCCGTCGCCCTAACTGACTTGAAAACTTCCACATTTTCTTTGAAGGACAGTGCGAAAACACTTTCGTAAATATGTCCGTTGATTGCTCAACACGGCAAAATTACGAATATTTTTTCACAAACGGACAACACTCGAAGAGTATTGAGCATCAAAGTTCTCACTATTTTTTGTGAATCGCAAAAATCATCGGATTCAAGAGGGATAAAAATTGCCCCAACAAGCTATCTCCAGAGAGGCTCGGCCAACCAATTTGAAGGGAATCCCATTGCAGCAGAATCCACCTGCGGATAGGAAACAAGCAATGATCTTAGGGCATTCTTAAAGTCGAACCCATATCCCAGAGAATCAAGCCAGTACGCAACGCAACAAGATACTGCATACACCTTGTTCGCATCAACACTCTCAATATTCACCCACGCACCACGCAAAGAGGCACTCATTTGTGGAGCGTTAGAAAGATAGCGGTTCCAAAGGCGTGAATGATGTGCGCAACAGTTTCGAAGAACAGTGATGCTACGCATCCAACTTTCCAAGACCTCATGCTGTGGAAGGTTGAACTGACGAGCTACACGTTTTTTCAGTTTCTTGTCACTGAAATTATAATAGAGTTTTGACAGTGTTCCGAAAGATGCCAATTCCAAGGTTTTCCATGCAGGAGGAAATGTCGGCTTATCATAGTTACATCTGTGAGCCTTGATAAAATCTTCTTTGCTGCGCTGAAGTTCTCTATCTATGGAATTTATATTCTCAATAAACTTGTGTTCATCATCAGCAAGGCTTGTATCAAAAAACCAAAATGGACCATACGCCAAAGAAAATTCCTGTATTATCTTTGTACGTAAGGCTATTTCTAATCGCTGAACAGCTTTGAACATCAAATCTCTCAGCTCTATATCAAAGTTGTAGAGAGCCACGGCATCTTCAAATCGGCTGTTGGGTTTAAATTGATGTGTTGTTTTATTCGCTTCCATTGGTCGCAGATACTGAACAAAACGAAAATAACTGACTTCCCCAAGGAATTTTGCCGCGTCGGATGAATCAGCTATATTTAAGCCTCTGCTTTCCAATAGTTCTATTTGTTCGAAAATAGAAAGAGCCTGTTTAGTATATAATCTCAATGTACCCATAAAAAGCAAAAGACCCGCCCTGGTTCGCTGTTCAAATGGGAAGCGTGGCGGATTCTGTTGTTGCAAAGATACAACTAAACATTGACAACACAAACTTTTCTTCGAGAAAATTTACGCTAAATTGGATTTCCCTAACATATATGTAGCCAACTCGCCAAGTTTTCCAGAAAAAGTCATCACTAATGCAAATCATTGACAGACAACATTTATCCAAAAGTCAGGGCAATACGTTACGAGATTTTTGGATATTCGGTGAAATGAGAGTAAATTGCGGGTTATTATGTTGAAAAAGGGGAAAATATTGGTTGTCGATGACAATCAGGGGATCCGGGAAGCGCTGAAGATACTGTTGGGAGGGTGCTTCGAACGGGTGGAGACGCTGCCTTCGCCGGTGTCGCTGATGCGGACGGTGGAGAGTATGAGACCGGACGTGATTCTGCTGGACATGAACTTCAAGACGGACATCAACACCGGGAACGAGGGACTTTTCTGGCTGTCGGAGATAAAGGCACGGTGGCCGGAGCAGGCTGTGGTGCTGTTCACGGCTTATGCGGACATCGCACTCGCGGTGGAAGGGATGAAGCGCGGAGCGGAGGATTTTATCGTAAAGCCGTGGGAGAACGCGAAACTGATTGAAACACTTACGGGAATACGGGACAAGAAAAAGGCTGCGCCAAAGGTTAAAGCGGCTGACGAGGGGCCGAGGATGTTCTGGGGCGAGAGCGTGGTGATGCAGAGGCTCCGAAGCGACGTGGAGAAAATCGCGGCGACGGACGCCACTGTGCTGATTACCGGGGAAAACGGAACCGGAAAGGATGTGCTGGCCCATGAGATTCACTCGCTTTCAGGACGCTCCGCCGGGCCGATGGTCTGCGTGGATGCCGGGGCAATCACCGAGACACTTTTCGAGAGCGAGCTGTTCGGGCACGTCAAGGGCGCTTTCACCGACGCAAAGTCCGACCATGCAGGAAAGTTTGAGCAGGCAAACGGTGGGACGCTCTTTCTCGATGAGATTGCCAACATCCCGCAGCAGTCGCAGGCAAAGCTGCTTCGAGTGCTCCAGAGCCGCAGCGTGACAAGAGTAGGCGACACAAAAAGCATCCCGGTTGACATCCGTCTCATCTGCGCGACAAACGCTGATGTACCCGCCCTCGTGCGCGACGGGCTGTTCCGCGAGGACCTCTACTACCGCCTCAACACTATCAGCCTCGAACTGCCCCCGTTGAGAAGGCGGCCGGACGCAATAGTGCCGCTTGCCGGGCAGTTCCTCGAGGAGTTTGCGGGAAAATATGGACGAGAGGTGACGGGATTTTCGCCCGCCGCAGTCGCAGAGATGGAGAGCTACGCATGGCCGGGAAATATCCGCGAGCTGCGCAACTGCATCGAAAAGGCTGTTATTCTTGCGGACGGGGAAACCATCGGGGACCTCGGGCTTGAGAGCACAGGCGGGAATGTGACGGACACCGAAATATCCGCCGCCGACACGATGGAGAGCGTCGAGGAAAAGACCATCCGCGCCGCGATGAGCCGGTTTGGCGGAAACATATCCCTCGTAGCCAAGTCTCTGAATATCAGCCGCCCTACGCTATATGCCAAACTAAAGAAATATGGGATATGATGACGTGGCTGTTTGCGGAATATATGGCGGTGCTCGTCACAACGACGTCAGCGGAGGCAGTGTTGCTTGCCATATCCGGTGACAAACTGCTCACAACAGGCCTCGCGGTGGCTGTCATTGCCGTCGTATTGCTCACGGTCATAATCACAAAGGCCGTCACCACGAGAAAGATTATCAATAAGATAGACTTCATGTCCGATGCGCTCGGCAGTGGGGAATCGGCGTTCCGCTACTCGGAGGACGGACACGGCAACCGACAGTTGAACCGCTCGCTGAACCGTCTGCATTCCATTTTCGAAGCAGAAAAGGATGACATCCGCGAGCGTGACCGCTACTTCGCCCAAATGCTGGACCATGTCCAAAGCGGAGTCATTGTCCTCGATGGAGACAAGGTAGACTACTGCAACGCCATCGCCCGAGGGCTGCTCGGAATGGCGGACATCTCGAACTTGAGGCAAGTCGAGCGCATATCAACTGAACTTGCTGAAGCATTCAGAAATGCGGACGGTTCGGAGATTCATGCGGCTGTCCAGTCAGAAAGAGGAACGGTTCAACTTTCAGTGAGCGCATGCACCTCAAGGCTACATTCGGCTGAGGTCAGAATCGTGACCTTCAACGACATAACCCGGGAAATGGAGGACAATGAAACGGAGTCATGGACACGACTCATCAGGGTTATGACGCACGAAATCATGAACACCATCACGCCGATTGCCTCTCTCAGCTCGGCACTCTCGCAAAACCTGCCGGACTACAGCGAGGACGACATCAGTTCGGCACTCGGCACCATAGCTTCGTCGTCCGAAGGTCTGCTCAACTTCATCCAGTCCTACCGCTCCCTCACACACATTGCAGCTCCTGTCCGCAAGGCATTCTACTTCAAGGAAGTGGCGACCGACGCCATGAACATAGCCAGAACAAACTGGCCGTCTGTAAATGTATGTTATAATGAGCTTTCCGACGACATAATTCTCTACGCCGACCAGGGACAGATTTCGCAGGCCATCAACAATATCGTGAAAAATGCAGTTCAAGCCGGGGCGCGGAACGTCACCATCACGGCTTCCATCGACAAGCGCGACCGCACCCTCATCAATGTCTCCAACGACGGCGAGCCTCTCAGCGAATCGAGTCAGGAGCAGCTTTTCGTCCCGTTCTTCACGACCAAAGGCAGCGCCGGCACCGGAGTCGGACTCAGCCTCTCCCGCCAGATGCTCCGTCTTAACGGAGGCACAATCAAACTCGCCTCCAGCACCCGGGAACTCACAGTTTTCACCATTATTCTATAAGTAGAACGGAGTCGCCGACCGAAACGAAGTGGAGGGCGCATGCCCCTAACAGGGGCTGTCGGCTCTGCCGACTGGGGTTGGAAAGTCCCGGACTCTTCGAGTCCGAGCTCATTTTTTTGCAAAAAAAATGAGCTGTCGTCGCTCCCGCGAGGACACCTCATACTAACCACATAATTAATAACACTAAAACTAATAACCGAGCAAGTAGTTTTGCAACTACTGTGCCAAACTCTATTATCTCTCCCAAAAATTTCAATAAATTTCTTTCTATATACTGTAAAAGTAGCTTGGAGTAAAAGTCGTATAAAAGGATGGGATGCAAGGCGGACGGTGAAGATGAAAGCGCAGCAACCTAATGGTTGTGAGCATTTCATCAAGACGTCCAACGCAGCAGACCGCCTTTTAGGCGGCTTTTACTTACTCAGTCTTCAGTTTATCGACAGGATTAGCCGCAGCCGACTTCCAGGTCTGCCCAAGGATTGACACGGCAGCGATGAGGAGGGTCAAGAGAGCGGCAACTGGGATGACCCACCAAGGGAACGGGATGGCATTGTAGAAATCGCTGAGATAGTAGCGCATGGCCCAGACGCAGATAGGGGCGGCGATGACTACGGCAACTACTGCCATCATAATGAAATCCTTCGAGAGAGTCCACGCGGCTGTACGAACATCGGAGCCGAAAATCTTGCGGAGGGCAATTTGACGGGACTGCTGGTCGGTGTAATAGACCGACATTGCGAACAGACCGAGAGCCGAAATCAAGATTGCCAGAATCATAAATGTGTTCACGAGCGACATTGTGTTACGTGTCCCGGTGAGGGCACTGTTCAGAAAGTCATCTACATAGTTCATATCCGCGGCCTTAGGAACACCGAGATAATCCACCGCAACACCTCGCCATACATCCGAAACGGCCGTGAACGCCTCCTTGCGATCTCCAGTGACCTTCACAATCATACGCGAGCACAGCGATGTCCTGTTCATCACGGCATTGTGGCTATCCTCCATCGGGCGGCTCAGGGCATCGTTGGCCCGGTAGTCTGCGATGATTCCGCAACATTCATATTCCGGAGTACCATCGTCACACTTTCCCACAGTCCTGTTTTTCTCAGACACACCATAGCGCTTCTTCGCCTCCTGCGTAAACCAATACGTCCCCTCCAGAGGCTCGGAATATTTTTCCATAACCTGGAATCCGAGAAGGCGGAAACTCGTGGAATCAAGTTGCGAAACCTTCATCCACGACATCTTTTCATTCTCGATATGCACGCCATTGCTTCCGCATGCAAACGGAGCCTGCACGGTCATTCCGACAGCCTCCACCTGAGGAAGGGCACGAAGACGGCGGGCGAGCTCGTTCTGAGCATCCATATTCCTGAATCCGAGCGACCATGTGCTCAAATTAATCATGTCATTTGTGTTGTAGCCCGTCGGCAGGGTGACAAGATGACGCATCTGTAGGGTCATCGTCAGCGTAACGGCAATCATGGCGGTACTGAGAACATTTTGGCAGACAATGAAAACCTTGCTGAACACCATCTTGCTGCGGAAGCGGAAATCTCCTTTCACAACGTCAATCGGCTTGAAACGCGACACCATCACAGCCGGTAAGAGTCCGGAAATCAGAGAAATGACGCAGAGAAGCAAAATGGCGCACAACACCGCCGGCAAGTCCGGACGCAGGACAATCTCCGTCGTGAGCAGCCTTGCCATCCAGGGGCGAAAGCAGATGGCTATCACGCAGCCGAGGACGAAGCAGCCGGCTGTGAACAGGAATGACTCGCCGATGTAGCGACGGATAATCCCACTCTGCGACTCTCCGAGAAGGCGCCGCGTTGCCATTTCTTTGGAACGCTTGCCAGTCTGTGCCACGGTGAGGTTGATGTAGTTGAATATGGCGGAGATGAGCAGCACAAACGCGACGGCAAGAAGCACCTCGACTGTCCTTTTGTCCCCTTTGCGAAAAGGGTTGAAGACATCCCTACCGCAGAAATAAATCCTGTCGAGACGTGTTAGCGACGAGCCGTACATGAAACTGCTTTGAGATGCGTCGCGGTCGAACCAGTCCCAATAGCCGCAGTACTTGTCAAGAAGTTTTGCAGCCACCTCGTCAGGTTCCGCGCCATCAGCGAGCGTCACCAATGTCTGCACCCCGCCGAACTGGTCCATCTTCATAACAAGCCCCTCCATCATATTCATGCACAAGAAAATGTCGCAGGGGCTGAACGGGTCACTCGGACCGAAGTCTTGAAGCACGCCGGTAACTGTCAGGTTCTTTTTGTTGAAGACGATAGTCCTGCCGACAGGATTCTCTCCACCGAAAGCCTTTTTAGCAAAGTCTTCTGAAACAATCACTTCGTCCTCTCCTGCAAGAATCCGGTTTCTGTCGCACCCGATTATGCGGTAGTTGAACAGACGTAGGAAATTCGTGTCAATAGCGTCAGCCTGCACCTGATAGTACTCGCCGTCAACGGTTATGTCGGCATCTCCATAAACCGCAATCCGCGTCCACGAACTTATCTCCGGCATCGACGGGAAAAATTCCTCGCCCGTTCCGAGCGTCATTCCGACCATATCCTCTGTTCCGATAGCGTAGAGCTGTTTCGAAAGCGGCTGACGTGCACCGACGCTGAACTCAGTGCGTGCATACGACGCGAGCAGGATTATAAATCCGAGCGCCAACGAAAGCCCGAACGCCTCAATAGCAGTGTATAACTTATTCTTAGATAGAAATTTAAAATATGTATTCATATTAGCAGAAATTAATAGCTGAGAGTAAAAGTCGTATAAAAGGATGGGATGCAAGGCGGATGGTGAAGATGAATACCGCAGCAACCTTATGGTTGTGAGGATTTCATCAAGGCATCCAACTCAGCAGACCGCCTTTTAGGCGGCTTTTAGGCGGCTTTTACTTTATTAATAGTTCATCTTTATAGCCAAAGGAGTCATATGACGAAATAATAACCTTGTCGCCGGGAGCAAGTCCTTCGAGAACCTCGTAATACTGAGGATTCTGCCGGCCTATGCGGACACTGCGCTTCGTTGCCTTCGTGCCGTCGGCGTTGAGAACATAGACCCATTTGCCACCGGTATTCTGGTAGAACGACCCACGAGGAATGAGTATGGCCTCGGCGCTCTGCCCGAGCTGAAGATTGAGGTAGTAGGTCTGGCCTGTGCGGATATTCTCCGGCTGCTGGCCCTCGAAGCGGAAGTCGGCCTTGAACTTACCGTCACGGACCTCGGGATAGACCTTGCGGATGACGGAGGAGTATTTCTCACTCTGGCGTTCGAATGTCGCCTCAAGCCCCGGTGCAACGCGGTCGATGTAGTGCTCATCTATCTGCGCTTCAATCTTGTAGGAGTCAAGATTGTTAATCTGTCCTATTTTCGCCCCAGCCGCTACCGACTGCCCTAACTCAACGTCGAGCAGCCCGAGTTCTCCGCTGATTGGAGCCTTGACGGAGAGGTTTTCCTTACGTCGACGTATCATGTTCATATTCAGCCTCATATTCTCAAGGCTCTCGTGCATCTGGGCAATCTGGACACTGCGGTAGAGACTGTCCTGACGTTCGCGGTCGGTGACGAGCTCAAGCTTGTCTTTGGCGAGCTCATAGTCCTCGGAGGCCTTGAGATACTCTTCCCTTGCAATCAGTTTCTCCTCATAAAGAGCCTTGTTCTGTTCGTAGGCACGGCGTGCGCGGCGAACCTCTATCTGGAGCGAAAGCTTCTCCTGACGGACGCTGAGCTTCTGCTGTTCCATGGAAATCATTGTGTTGCGCAGGATGTTTTCCTTCTCGGCGAGTTCGGCCTCTGAATTAAGAATCTGCATGTCAAGGTTTTCGTTGCCAAGCACAACGATGACGTCGCCCTCATTGACGTGACTGCCTTCCTCGACTACGATTCTCTGGACGTTTCCGCCCTCTGTCGGACTGAGCTGGACGGTGGTCATCGGCTGCACCTGCCCGCTGACACGGATGTAGTCGTTGAACTCTCCCTGACGGGCGGTGCCGGTGAGGATGGTGCTACCATCAACACGGAGAACCGAGCGGCGGCCGGTGAGGAGCAGGACGACAACGAGAATGACGAATGCGCCGAGCGCCCACCACTTGACGGATTTTTTCGTGAATGCAGCGGCTATGCCCTTTTTCTTTTCAATTACCTTATCCATATTTTCCTTTACTTTTTATCGTAACCTCCATTGTTGCGTGGAGGATATTTTTCTTGCGTCTCGCTTTCGCGAGACCCCTCCCAAGCAGAGCTTGGGTCCCTCCCTCTTATGAGGCCGAGGGTGGCCACAGCAGAAAAATATCCTCCACTCCACCATTCCGGTCACTGTCGCACATATTCCTGTTATTTTTCCTGATCAATATACCGCACGCCATTATAATAGTCCACCACTCGTCGCTTGAGCTGCCATTTCAGGAGGGCATTCAGTCGTTCGGCCTTGGCTTTAAGATAGTTGGAGGAAGCGGTGTTGTACTCGATAGAGGAAATGAGCCCCTGCTCGAACTTGCGGGAGTTCAGGCGGTAGGCCTCTTCCTGGGCATCGGCGCGACGCTCCGCCTGAAGCAGGGCAGACTCGGCTCCGTCGCAGTCGCTCACTGCACGACGAACCTCGGACTCGACATCACGGAGTGACTTGTCATACTCGATTGCGGCACGGCGGTACTCGTTGCGACGCTTGGAGAGTTTCGTAAACTTGCTCAGGCGGTCGTAAATCGGGATGCTGAGCGAGAGTTGGAGATACTCTCCGCCATTGTTGGTGAACTGATTCCAGTAGGGAGTCGGGGTGTAGCCGGCCTGCCCGGGGTAGGTGTAGTAGCTCGTGGACCAGCCACCATAGAGCCCAAGGGTAGGAAGAAACTGCCATTTGGCGGTGCGCAGGGCATATTTCGCGTTGTCGAGCGCCCCTTTTGCGACAAGAACAGACGGCATGGATGCGCGGGCCTTAAGGATTATGTCTTCAACGATAACATTTCCGGAAGCGCCGGAAGTCGTCGCATCCAGTGAGTCGAGAGAGGTGTCAATCACGAGTTCCTCACCCACCGGCCAGAGCATTACGTCTTCCAAAGTTATCTTCGCGTCCGCCAGGCTGTTGCGTGCCGAGACGAGTTCATATTCCCTGTCCGCGAGATCAGCTTCCATCTGGACCACATCCGCATGACCCTTCACTCCGAGTTCTTCCTGACGTGAGGCAAGCGTGAGCGCGGACTGCGCGTTCTCGACCTGCTCGGCAAGTATGGCTACGAGTTCGGTGTAGTAGAGCACATTAAAATAGGCCTCCATCGTGGCGAGACAGACCTTGTCCTCTTCCTGCCGCTCCCGGGTGAGACCCATCGAAAGCGACGTCTTGGCAATCTTTATGTTGTTGAGCGCTGAAAAACCGTCGAACAGCGTTATCCCGGCGGAAACAGACCATCCGTTATTCAGGGAGGTGGTTGTCACATAAGTGTTTGTCTCCGGGTCGATAGAGCGTCCCCAACGATAGTAGCCGTAGGTAGAGGCTTCAATGGAAGGAGTGAACGCCGTGAGTATCGCATCGCGTCTGTCAAGCCTCGCGTCCCCCACCTTAGTTCGCTGAACCTGCACCTGTGAAGCATTTTCCACCGCATATTCCATGCAATCCTTCAGCGACATCATTTTAATCGCTGTTTCAGTTTTGCAATCTTCATCGCCTCCAAACAAATCCTCCGCCACGGGCACAGTCACATCCATAGTCTTTGGCCACGAATCAACGTTCTCCCGTCCTCTTCCGGACAAAGGCAGAGCAATCATCGCAAGAGCCGTAAATATAAGAGATGTCTTCATATTCTCACATTTTTCTCAGAGAATACGAACACCTCCCGTGCCACACGAGATAACATTATGTATATTAACACATTAACTCAAAACCATCACCACATCCTTGTAAAAAAACTTTACACTTCTGTAAAGAATCTTGACACAAGGACATTACATTTGAAATGTAACGGTTAACCGAAGGAGGCGGGTGGTCTGCTGGGTCACGCGGACGGAGTCGTCTATACGGTGGCCGAGAAGAGCTAACACATGACTGGAATCTTGTGGGGACGGAATCGAGTTTTCCGGCTCCTTTGCCGCCACATCTTGCTGACTTTCAATGAATATGGCAGAGCGTTTCTGAGGAAGGCTGAACTTGAGGTCGGTGAAGAGATCACTTATCTTCTTGCGGCCGTGGCAGCCAAGGGGACGCATCCAGTCACCGTCCTGCCATGTGCGGAGTTTCAGTGGGAAACTGACTTTGGCAGCATCGAGGACGGTCACACCTATGGGCTGGCGTGGATTGAAATTGTCCGGGCGGTCAAAGAGTTCGACCTTGACAAGGCTCCCGTTAAAACGGTATTCTCCCGGAGCGTTCACAGCGAGTTCTTCATTATTCTGGGCCAGAAGTTCCAATGGACTCACTATCAGCGAAGTGCTTGTCATCACGAGGCTATGCGTCGGGCTGTAGAAGGTTTTCCCGCTGACAGTGCGGTCGGATTCGAGAAGTTCCTCAACCTGACCGATGACGGAGCTGCTGAAAGAATATTTCTCAAGATAAAGGAAGAGTGCATATCTCCAGCCCTTGCCACGTGAAACTATCCTGTCAAGCAGACGAGACTCTGACGAACATCCCTCACCCCTGCCGGAAGCATCCGGAAAAGAGTCTGTGGCGCAGGACTCAACCGCACCAAAATAATCATCCACAATCGCCTGTGCTTCAGAGAAATGCTTCATATCCCTGTTCAATGTCTTCACCACCGAAGGATTGAGCCTTTCGAAAAGCGGGATTATTTCGTTCCGGATGAGATTGCGTTTATATTCCGTGTCTTTGTTCGTGCGGTCTTCACGCCATGAGAGCCCATGCTTATGGGCATATCCCTCAATCTGATCGCGCGTCATTCCGAGCAGAGGGCGCCAGATTTTCAAAGTTTCCGGGAAATCCGCCTTCGAACATCCGAGGGCAGCTGCAAGTTCGGTGGTCGACTCCACATTTTGGGCGGACAACTCCTGCATTCCGCAGATCCCGCGCAGTCCCGTTCCTCGCACAAGGTTCAGAATCAGGGTTTCGGCATTGTCGTTAGCATTGTGCGCAATCGCCACCGCCTCATATCCATATTCCCCGCACAACCTTGCAAACCATCCGTAGCGCAGCTCCCTCGCAGCCATTTCAATGCTCGCCTTACGCGACCGTGCGTATCCAACGGTGTCTAAATCAATATGATGAAACTTCACCCCCTTCGTCTCACACCAGTTGCGCACGAATTCTGCATCGGCATCGCTCTCCTCCCCCCGAAGATGAAAATTACAATGCGCCACGGCAAATTCGACCCCTCCCTGCCGATGGAGCATATCGGCAAGCGTCATCGAATCCACTCCCCCACTCACGCCCACAATCACCTGTGGATAAGGACAAACTATTTTTTCTGCAAAACCCATATATCCCGCCTACTAAGTAATCGTTAAAAAACAAAAGATGCTATCATGCGAAGATAACATCTTTCAATAAATTATTCAAATTATCGCAGCGCAACGCCGCAGATCGCCCACGCTAAGATTCAAATCATCGCAGCGCAACGAAGCAGCTCGCCTACGCTAAGATTCAAAATTCAAATAAGAGGATGAGATGCAAGGCGCGCAAAAAATTTGAACCGCAGCAACCTTTCGGTTGTGAGGATTCAAATTATCGCAGCGCAACGCCGCAGCTCGCCTATTATTTGGATTTTGAAGCGATGGTATAGGTGAAGCCAAACGATATAGACTCAGCAAACTGAAGTCCGCGCTTCACCATAACTGTCTGACCGGACTCATCCTTGACCTCAACGCCATTCTCAGTCTTAGGCTTGAAGACATTGGTATCATAGATCATGTTGGTAGTGACAGTGAGAGCAAAGTATTTGGCGAGTTTCCAGTCGAACTTATTGTCCCAGTTGAAACGGACGTTCGGATTGTACTTGCCGTTGTCTTTCTTGCTCAGATAGTCGGTGAAAAGGACTATCTGCGAGGTGTACTTGAAATTGTCGTTAACGTTGACCTTGAAGTCCATCTTGAGCTGGGCACCGAACTGGAAGAGGGCCGGACGGTATGCTGTGCCCGACTTGTAGGCATTGTCGTACCGTGTCTTAGTGTCATAAGCAGCCTTGTCCTCCGCGCTAAGAGCATTGTAATCAGCCTCTTCAAGAACAGTTGGGAACTTAGTCTTCAATGCCGCGTAGTCATCCTTTGTGTTCTCGTATTCCTTCGTAAGCTTCATACCATAAGCCTTGCGGAACTGGCTGTCAGTCACCACGGTGAAACCTCCGGTGAGAGGTGCGAAACTCACTGAAACCCAATTTGCGGGAGTCCAGTCAAGACCGAGTGCCAATGTCGTGTAGGCCGGAGAAAGGAAACCGGATTTCGGAACACGGGCATCTTTCCACAGGCTTTTCTGGTCCTTACGGGAAAGTTCGTCGAGTTTCGGAAGTGCTCCTGACGCGTCCTTATATTTGTCCGGAACCACAGGTGTCTTATAGTCGTAACCATTGGCGAACTGGCTCTTGAAGTCGAAGTTCGCGGAAGCATAAAGCTGCTCGTGAATCCTGTGACCCCATTTGCTTTCGAGATAGATTCGGTCGTTACTCTTTTGGAAAAGAGGCTTGGAGGAAGAATAGAGAATGCCGAACTCCAACTGGAGACGGTTGTTCCAGAACATCTTGTCTTTCTTCCAGTTCGCATTGCCGTCGGCATATCCCTTCAGCGTGAAGGTGTTGTCTCCACCGGCGGCCCAATTGGAGAGGCTCGTCTGACCCACATTTATCTGGGTCGTGAGCGAATTTGTCCAATAGTTAGGCTTCTTCGGAGTCGCTTTCTGCACGGGGGCCGACGCGAACGCCTCGGCAGCTTCCTGCGCAGCCTTCTGCACATCATCCTGAGCCGAAGCCGCAATCGCAGTACATGCCATCATCACGATGGCTGCAAAAGTCTTCTTCATAATCAATACAATAATTACTAATAGGCAATGGAAAATATCACCCTGCGGTGTGAAGGCTTGCCGCTGTAGATGCACTTTCCTTCCTCCTCGCAGACATAACTATCAACCGGAATGCAACGGATTGTCGCCTTGGTCTCCTCCTTGATGCGCTCCTCGGTCTCGGTCGTGCCGTCCCAATGGCAGAGAAGGAAGCCGCCCTTTTTGATTTCCTCTTTAAATTCATCCCAAGAATCAACCTTGCGGACATTGGCGTCGCGGAATGCGAGGGCCTTGTTGTAGATGTTCTGCTGGATGTCCACGAGCAATTTCTCAATATGCTCAGCCACAGCCTCCTGCGAAACTGAAGACTTTTCAAGAGTGTCCCTGCGGGCGATTTCAAGAGTGCCGGCGGCGAGGTCGCGAGGCCCCATAGCAATACGCACCGGAACTCCCTTGAGCTCCCACTCCGCAAACTTGAATCCGGGACGGAGAGTGTCGCGGTCGTCAATCTTCACGCTGACTCCTGCCTTTTCGAGTTCTGCCTTAATCTCTGACATTCTCTGAACAATCGCATTGTGATCCTCGTCCGTCTTAAAAATCGGCACCATAACCACCTGAATCGGAGCAAGTTCCGGAGGAAGAACGAGTCCGTTGTCATCGCCGTGGGCCATAATGAGCGCACCCATCAAACGTGTGGAAACGCCCCAAGAAGTTGCCCAGACATACTCCTGATTGCCCTCTTTGTTAGTGAACTGCACATTGAAAGCCTTGGCAAAATTCTGTCCGAGGAAGTGGGAAGTTCCTGCCTGAAGGGCCTTGCCGTCCTGCATCATAGCCTCAATGGTGAGTGTGTCGAGTGCTCCTGCAAACCTCTCATTAGGAGACTTGTGTCCTACGACGACCGGAAGCGCCATGGTGTTGCGCGCGAAGTCCGCATAGACATTCACCATCTTCTGTGCCTCCTGCTCGGCCTCCTCGCGTGTTGCGTGCGCGGTGTGTCCCTCCTGCCAGAGGAATTCTGCGGTACGGAGGAAAAGCCTCGTCCTCATCTCCCAGCGCACGACGTTCGCCCACTGGTTGCAGAGAATCGGAAGGTCACGCCACGATGTAATCCATCCCTTGTAGGTGTTCCAGATGATGGTTTCGGAAGTCGGACGAACGACAAGTTCCTCTTCGAGTTTTGCGGACGGATCCACAACCACGCCTGTCCCATTCGGGTCTTTCATCAGACGGTGATGCGTCACCACGGCGCACTCCTTCGCAAATCCCTCCACGTGCTCGGCCTCCCTGCTGAGGAACGACTTCGGAATAAAAAGCGGGAAATATGCGTTCTGATGCCCTGTTTCCTTGAATTTCCGGTCCAGAACCTGCTGCATCTTTTCCCAGATTGCATAGCCGTACGGCTTGATTACCATACATCCTCTGACTGCGGAACGCTCCGCCAAATCAGCCTTCACCACAAGGTCGTCATACCACTGCGAGTAATTCTCCGACCTTTTTGTAACTTCCTTTGCCATATCTATATATCAATTTTATTTTCTATATTTGTCATGTTCGCCGCAAACTTTTGCGACGTTTTTGCATAAATTCGCATCTTTTGAGCGTATCATGTATAATGTGAAGAGGTATATTCTTTGCAATTTACATTGAAACACCGCATTCGACGACAACGAAATGCGGCGCGAAGTTAAGAAAAATATATGACATTATGACAAAACGGTTTTACATATCAGGAGTGTCGGGAATCTTGGCGCTGGCGACATGCGGCGTCATGATGTCTTCCTGTGGAACTGTGGCACAGACTACAAGTCAGTATGACGGAATATATTACACGAGGCCGGAAAAAACGACGTCCGCAGTGGACCTCGCGAAGAGCAAGGAGGAGACCGATGCGCTCACGGATCTGACAAAGACAACGATACTCGATGCGCGTGACAGCGCAACGGCCACCCGGACAGAAATCGCGCAGGCACCGAAGACGCTCACTCTCAACCTTGAGAACGCGAACGTCACGACAGTTTACGTGGACCCGTTCATGGGCTTCGGCTACAGATATGCATGGGCACCTTACAGATATAACTGGGGAATCTACAGCCCGGCCTATTATGCCGGATGGTATGACCCGTGGTTCTATGGAGGAAGGTTCTATGACCCATGGGTTTATGACTCGTATTGGTATGGAGGATGGTACAGCGGTCCATATTGGGCAGGATGGTATGACCCGTGGTACGGCCCGTGGAGAGATCCGTGGTACTACGATCACTATTGGTACCACCACCATCATCACCATCATCATCACTGCTACGACCCGTTCTTCGATGGACCGGGTTATGTTCACAGAGGCGAGCCAGTTCATTTCGGATCAAGGGGAAGTGAAGGTGGAATGTCAAGGAGATATGGGACAAGCCCTTCTGTACGCGGCGGCTCCGCAGCAATGCGCAGCTCTACAAGGCAAGCGACCTCTGCGCGAGGGGGCTCTTCAAGCGAATTGACGAGGAGTTCACGCTCTGCGGCAGCACGCACAGCTTCGGCAACACGCCCATCTGCAGTCCGCTCAGCCTCATCCGCCAGCCGTTCTTCGTCAGCTGCCGGCAATGGCAGGACAGTGCGGGCAGCGTCAAGGAATTTGGGAGTCGTGAGCGTTGCAAGACCTTCTTCATCACGCGGGACATCATCTTCGGCAGTGCGAAACACAGATTCGGCAGTGCGGCACACGACTTCAGGAGTGCGCAGCTCATCAACCGGTACACGCCCGTCTACGTCTGCCTCACGCGGAAGTTCTTCCAGCAGCTACAGCCGCCCTTCCAGCTCATCTTCAAGCAGCTACAGCCGCCCTTCCAGTTCGTCTTCCAGAAGCACGACCTACAGCAGGCCTTCTTCCAACAGCTACAGGAGCAGTTCATCATCAAGCAGTTCAAGCTACTCCGGCAGTCGCAGCAGCTCCGGTTCAAACTACCGGTCATCCGGCTCGACCTACCGCAGTTCAAGCTCTTCCTACAGCGGAGGAAGCCGCTCATCATCTTCAAGCTACTCAGGAAGCCGTGGCTCAAGCAGCAGCCGCTCTTCGAGACGATAAGACATTAAAGAATTAAACATCTGATATATATGAAAAAGATTGTATTGACAGCAGCTATTCTCGCCATCGGGTTCTCGGCAACAGCCCAGAATTGGGAGGACGGACTGCGCTTCAGTGAAAACGAATATGAGGGAACGGCAAGGACAATGGCTATGGGAAATGCCTTTACTGCCCTTGGCGGAGACATGGGTTCGCTCGGAATAAACCCGGCAGGCTCGGCTGTGGCAAGGCGCTCACAGTTCACCGTGACGCCGGGAATGAACATTTCCATCGCGCGTGTTCAGGGGGAAGTCCTCAATGACGGCTCGGTTGCATTCGGAAACAAGCTCCAGAACGACAAAAGCCGATTCAGCATGCCGAACCTCGGTGGAATGATAAATTTCAACACCGGCAGGTCACGTGGACTGAAGAATTGGTCAATGGGATTCGTGGTAAACAACACCCGCAGCTACAGCGAAGAGATCGTTGCCCGCGGATTGAACACGAGAACTTCGGCATTCGGAGAAATGGCGGCAAGGGCGCAGTATCTCTATGGTTACAAACCGGATGACTTCAATGGTAACGATGCCTATGACAAAATCAATTTCTCTGACTACGACCTCGTGAACGCATTCCGCGCCGGAGCAATTGCAGGGACATCTTTCACTACAGGCGGAAAGACAGAGGACGCTTTTGTCGGCGCCACGGAGAACAGTACGGCAGACGGAAGAATCGGCATCGGCGCACACGGCCTGAACCAACATTTCGGGCAGACAATATCCGGCGCGAAGTCCGACTTTGTCTATAATCTCGCGCTCAACATTTCAGACATTTTTTTCTTCGGAGCGAACATCGGAGTCACGAGCATAAACTACCGCTCCAACGAGTTTCTCAAGGAAGACGCTGTGGACATAGAGGATGTGACAGCTGACTTTGGGGCGAGCGGCAAGACTTATTTCTCATCCGCGAAAAAAACATATAGCTACCGAGCTGAAGGCACCGGAGTTTATGGAAAATTCGGATTCATCCTCACGCCGTGGAAAGGACTCAGAGTCGGTGCGGCCATCCAGACCCCGACAACATTCAGAATAAAGGAAAGAATCAGCTATTCATGCGAGACAAAGTTTGAGGACTCTAAGTTCAGCGGCAGCGACACGGCTCCTGAAGGAAAGTTCGAATACAACTTCAAGGCTCCGCTCCGGGCGAACTTCGGAGTGGCCTACACATTCGGGAAATATGGTGTCGTGAGTGCTGACTATGAACTGAGCAACTATCGCAGAATGTATTTCAGCGTCCCGGGAACATCCGACAACAGCGAGTTTGACAACGCAAACAACGGCATACTCGACTACTGCGGAGTTCAGCATTATCTCAGGTTCGGAGCCGAGTTCAAACCGGCGGATTTCTTCTCCGTGCGCCTCGGCTACAACCTCAAGACCACCGGACAGACATACGAGGCAGACGGCAGCGGAAACCTCGTGAAAGCCCCGGCACAGAACCTCCACACGGCATCATGCGGTTTCGGCTTCAGCGCCGGAGCATTCTTCGCTGACTTGGCCGCTGTCGGTTATTTCTACCCGACACAGTACATCATGCCTTATGGTGACTATCGTTACGAGAAGGACACTCACCGCAGTCTTACGACAGAGTCTCCAGTGATACGCTACCGCCGCAATCTTGTTAAAGTCGTAGCGACATTCGGCGTCAGGTTTTAATAGGCTGCGCGCCTAAAGGGCAAAGCGAGAAATGAAACTCCCGGAGACTTCACAGCTTCCGGGAGTTTTTTGTTGTTGTATGTATGAATTGTTGTTGATTAGATTATTCTTTTACGCAGCGGACCGGGCAAGCATCAGCACTGTTGCTATTTTGATTCAGATTATAGCCTTCAGGAGCCTTATTACCTTTTTGGAATTCTTCGGAATAATTCACCGGAGTATTCAGTTCCGCAGAATATATATATTTATATGCATCATTTCCAGGAGTAGAGGTCCAGAAAACGGATTTCACATTAGCACCAACCGATGTCACATAACCAACACGAGCATTATCAGAGCCTCTTGTGCTAGTCAATGGAAAATAATGTCCCTGACATTCATAACCCACCTTATTGTCAGCCATTGTAGCATTTACCGCCACTACGAGGAATTTCTCCGCCTCGTCCTTGGAACTGACACGCCATCCTGCAGGACATGGATCAAACAATGTCTTCTGGCGGTCAGCGTCTCCCCAGAAACTTTTATACGAAGCATCATCGCCATTGATCCAAGTACGCCAACCGCCGAATGAATCGCCTTTGTTGATAATATATTTGTACGGATGTTCTACGGCATAAGACACATACACACCATTCTTCGTAGTCTTGTCGGAAGAAATATCGTTTCTTGCAATAAGGTTCCAGGCATTGCCAGAATCGAGATTTGCACCATTTGTCTTATAACCAAACATCTGTCCATCCAAGTTCTTTTGGGAACTCTGACCATTTATCTGCAGTGCTTTAACCGGAGTATAGGTAGGAGTACCGAACAAGACATTAGAATACTGACAAGGCCAAAAATGACCATAATCAGATATTGCAGGGAACGGATCCTTGCGGCCCCACTGGTAATAGTTACCTACCGCTCCGGCAGGTTCATAAATGCCGGTTGTTCCCAAACCTGAAATAGGAGCGCCGAGATTACGATCCATGAACATATTGCCATCCGCAATGATTGCTGTAGCCGCCGGGTCATAACCCTCTGCTGCCCAGATGTTCCAGCTCCAAAGAAGAGTTGCATTGTTGATGCACTTGTTCTCATCGACAGTGATGTTATCGTAGGTTACGCCTTCCTCAGCAAAGGCTGCGATGACCACATTACCAGGGACAAAGGCCGATGGTGTATAAAATCTTATATATCCATCTGAATCAAGAGAAACGGAACTTACATATACAGGACTCTCATCCACCCAATTATTGCTTGTCTGAAGAGTGTTGTACCAAAGCACCAAAGCAGATTTCGGCGCTATCGCTGTCTCTCCTGCCACTGATTCAAGCTGACTTGGAACGACACCATTTCCTTTCACATCCGCCTTGAACTTATAGAATCCCGGAGCAGTTACAAGGTAGCAGTTTGCAGTACCGCCTGCGCTTAAATCAACATATTCATGTCCGGTCGATATTTCTCCGACCTCGAATGAAAGTGCAGCTTTCACTCCCACAGGAATCCCTGACGCGGGAACTTTCTTCGAACCGAGTTTTGTTTCAATTCCGTTGACTTTAGCATAAACAGAGAATGTCTTCCCTGCGTGTCCCGGAGTGATTGTCATATAGGCATTTACCGGAGTCGCTGAAAGTTTTGCCGCTTCTTTGAATTGCAAGGAAATTTCCGGAGTTCCAGAAGTGAGAGTCAGGGAACCATCTGAAAGATTCACACTTCCTTCGGAAACAGAGAAGATTTCACTCTCGTCCTCAAATCGCACTCTAATGTCAGAAACGCTGTAATTGCTTTGTGCGGATGTAAGAGCAATGTTCAAAACTGAAAGCGCATGATTGAATGTCACCATCACTGCCTGTTCTGCTTTTCCATTCGGTCTGTTAGCCATTGTTGTAGCATAAAGAAAGTCAGTCGCAGCGAGATGAGCAATATCATCAGGACCAGCCTGATTCTGCAATGAAGGGACTGTAAATGAAACAGATAATGGGTTCTTCCCTGCATTTACATTATACGGATAATACAAGTAAGTCAAATAATCTATCCCAACCTGATACATGTAATACCAACTCGTCTTAAACGTAGTACTACTACCTGATAATTCAGCTACAAGCTTATCATTCAAGGCTTTATCCACCTCACTAGAACCAACGCCTTCAATCGAGCCGCCCTTATACCAATAAAATCCCAACACATCATCCTTGACCCATTCAGTCTTCAGGACGTCGCCTTCATCGGTAAAAGAAGTTTTGGTTTGAGGCAGAGTTCCTATGATGCTGACTCCCGACTCCTCAAGCGGAGCCTCAACTATTTCATTTTTCTGACATCCGACCATTGCTGCAATGGTAAGGATAAGGAATAATTTTCTCTTCATAGTTACTTGCATTATTCTGTTACTTCTTCCCATTGACTCCACTTCGACATATCATTGATGCCGTTGTCACTACCTGCAAAGCCGGCTTCGGCCAGTACGCTGTGCTCCGTCAACGACGGGCTCTCATAAATTTTGGAGACTACTGCCCCCCCCTGATACTTTTTCATTGCCAAATTAGTTTTATTGTTAATTATTAGTTTGATTATCATTCTTTTACGCAGCGGACCGGGCAGCTTGACGCCAAGTACTTACTGTCTTCAATTTTCACTTCCTTGAGCGTATTCGGTTGGCCTTTGTCCGCATAATTTTCCGGAGCAACTATCGCCGCAGCATAGGCATATCCGTAATTGTGGGTCGTGACTGATTCCGATGTCCACATATAAGATATGGTCGGATATCCGCAAGACTTAACTGTCTCAGTTCTGAAATGCATGTTGCTTCGCGAGCTGGTCATCGGCAGGTAATGCCCGTCGAAATCATATCCGACAAGATTGGATGCCAATGTAGCGCTACTGAAAACTGCCTGCATAAACGACTGAGACTCAGCTTTATTGCAGACACGCCAACCGACAGGACAAGGGTCGAAGAGAGTTTTCTGCGAGTCCGCGCCTCCCCAAAACGCCCTGTAACTCTGATCATCGGTTGTCACCCAAGGATAATAGCCGCCATCCGGATATTTCGAATTCAGAATGTAGACATAAGGATGCTCAACAGCATAACCCGAGAATACACTATTGGATGAAGAAGGCGCCCCAATGGAATTTCTCTCAATCGTATGCCAAGACGAATCCATATTGAACGAGCCGTCCTCTTTTGTTCTATAGCCCCAAACCTGGTTGTTTACGTTCTTCGCAGCACTCTGGCCGTGAACTCTCAGAGCCACAATAGGAGTGTAGGTCGGAGTTCCTATTAGCTGGTTGGCGTACTGACAAGGCCAATAGTTGCAATAGTCCGCAATGGATGGGAACGGGTCTTTACGGCCCCACTGGTAGTAGTTGCCCACCGCATAGGCAGGTTCATATTCGCCTTTCGAGCCCACGCCGGAAATTGCCGCACCGACATTTCTGTCCATAAATGTTTTCCCGCCGGAAATGACAGCCGTCGCCTCCGGGTCATAACCATCAGCAGCCCAGATGTTCCAGCTCCAGAGCAGAGTGGCGTTGTTGATGCATTTGTTCTCGTCGACAGTGATGTTCTCGTAGGTTACGCCTTCCTCGGCGAATGCTGCGATGACAACATTTCCGGGGATGAAATCCTTCGGAGTGTCAAAGAAAACATAGTCGCGGTAGAATACCAGAGATGAAAGCAGAATCGGGCAGGCATCCACCCATTTGTTGTCTTTCTGAACGGTGTTGTACCAAAGGACGAGAACAGATTTCGGGGTGATGTCCGCAGAACCCGCCACCGTAGAAAGCGCAGCAGGGACATTGCCGTTGCCCTTGACTGTAGCCTTGAACTTGTAGTATTGGTCAGTCTCTGAAACAAGGTAGCAGTTGGATGTGGAAAGGGAACTCAAGTCTTTGATTTTGATTGCGACATCGGCCGGAACTTCATAGTCCACAGCTACATTCACGACCGTTCCGACAGGCAGTCCCTCAGCCGGGACCGTTTTCTCCACAAGGAGTTTTTCCTTTCCTCCGATAACCGCCAAAATCTGCATTGTCTCGCCTCCGAGGGAAGGATTGACGAGCATATATGCGTGAGTCGCTGAAGGCCAGGATGTTGCAAAATCGCAGTCGAGACGGATTTCTGATGATTTGCTCTCAGCCGTGGACGGGTCGAACTTTCCTGTTGCGAGGTCTATTTCCGCATTCTCGAAAGAAACTGCCGCATCGGGATTTGACTTGCAACGGAAAATCACGGCATCAAGCCTCATTCTCGTGTCAGTAGTGAGTTCCAAATCGAGTACCGAGAAGGCGTGATGGAACGAAAGTGGCACATCGTCTGAGGATTTGCTGAGGTTTTCTGCCGCAGCCCACATAAAATCAAGCTGGGCAAGATGCACGGTCTCGTTGCTGTTTGTCTGCGACTGCAATGCCGGAATCGAAACCTTCGCCTTATGAGGGTCGGCACCTCTGTCCTTTGAATAAGGATAGCAGGCGTAGAAGGACTGGGGCTCAGTCTCGCTCTGCCAACGGATTCTCTCCGAACGGGACTCGTAGGAAAATCCGCTTGCTGTCCCCTCTTTATCAGCCAGATATGCACTGTTCGACTGCGCGGGGGCAGCAGTCTCAGTCTCAGTCCAGATGCCTATGCGGTCGCCTTTCACCCACGCGAGCCTGAGGGCATTGCCGTCGTCGCTGTGAGTCACTTTCGTCGCCGCGAAACCGGCGTTGAATGACGGAGAGTCGGTCTCGTTCACGGGAGTGAGCTCTTGTGATTCTTTTGTGCAAGAAAGAGCCAGAATGAGCAGTGAGACCATTGATATATGTTTGATATTCATCATATTCTTAGATATTTCGTATTCGAAGACTTCTTATTCTACCATTTCCATTTGTCCATATCGTCAATATTTCCTCCGCCCGGATTAGCCTCCGACGGGTCGAAAAGTGCGGCATCGATGAGAGGTTTGAGTATATCCTCCATAATAAGGAAGGCTGCTGCATTCGGATGGACAGAGTCGAGGTTAAGGCTTCCGTCTGGTTTTTTCCCGAAGACAAAACAATACTCGTCCGCAAGACCATTCTGCTCATTTTTCAGAGCACTGTGATAGTCGGCATATCCGTAGCCGTGGGACTGGGCGTAAGCCTTGATTAACTTGTTCGCCTCGACTACCATTGATGCGATGTAGTCTCCGTCAAACTCCGCTTTCCAAGCATCCGGTTTCCACCACATACCCCTTGTCGGGCAAATTGATCCGAGAATGACGGGAACTTCCATATCTTCGGCAATCCTGGACATCAGGGCGATGTTGGCAAGAAGATTCTCCAGACTCACGTGAACCCGATAGTGATATTCATCATTGGACATATTCTCAGCAAGATCGTTTGTACCGCAGGTAATCACCACAGATTGAGGATTGTCTGCTACGATGTTCGACCAGAAGCGGTCAATCATATTGCTTGAAGTCTGGCCGTCGATTCCTCGGTTAAGGTAGTTGTTCTCGGTAAAGAAGGACAAACGTCCGCGGTATAGCCAACTATTTGTGATGGAGTCTCCCATAAGGGCGGCTCTGTGACCGGTCTGCTTGCCATATCCGGGAGCATTTCCGTCCACCGATTCCTTCACGCAGCGAAGTTGCAGTCCGGCACCGGAGTAGCTGTTGCTCTGAGTGATTCTCTCACCGCCACCATTCGAGCTGACCGATGCGCGAAGAGGGAAAAGAGAGTTGGCGACACTTGCTGAAGCCATCAAAATTTCACCGGAAGCCGAAATGACTGAGCCACCGAAACCGGCTTTTCTCTGTCCAGCAAATGGGAAATAGAGGTCATATTCGGAAACATAGAGGCCGTGTCCTCCTTCAGCAAGACGGGAGGATGCGAAGATTGTCGCATAGGCATCGGCTGTCGGCACTTTCCACCCTGCAGGGCAAGGGTCGTAGATGGTTTTCTCGTTGCTGATGTTGTCCGTGCTGCCCCAGAGATAGCGCCACTGCTCGTTGTCCAAAATGGATTTTGCCTGGAAGTCGCCGTCTCCGGAGAACCAGCTGTATTGAGGAAAGACTGCATCGGAGTTGCCGCCGAACATCCATTTGTGTGGATATTTTACAGACTCATCCACTGCTTTCTGGAGAGGGTAGGCGGAGCCGAGAACTTGTCCGAGCATACGGGCATTGTCTGTGCGTTCGTCCGAGAAGATGCGGTCGCCCGATACTTTGTAGGCTGCCTGGTCGGTGTAGGCAGGATTGCCCCAACCCTCAACGACATTTGTGCCTGAATTGTAGGAAGATGCGGCCGGGAATGGGTCTTTGCGGCCCCACTGGTAGTAGTTTCCTATGGCTCCTGCTGCAAGCACATTGTCACTGAGGCTCTTGGCTTCAACACCGAGAACTGCTCCGAGGTTGCGATCCATCACTGTGTAGCGTCCCGCCTTGTGTGCAGTGGCATCGGCTGACCAGCCTTCAACCGCCCAGATGTTCCAGCTCCAGATAATCTCTCCCGAAGCGTCGAGTGCCGCGATTACGGCATTTCCGTTCACAAATTTTTGTGGAGTCTTGAAATATATCATTCCCTCCACCTCATCATACACCAGACTTTGGCTCACCACCGGACTTTCCTGTGTAAATCCTGCGGACGTCTGCGGGGTGCTGTACCAGAGAAGAACTGCTGAAGAAGGGTTGAGAGCGGCGTCGAAAGTGCTGCTCTGCGGTTTCCCGTCAAAACTCCAGTCGATGCTCTTCGAGCTGCCGTTGCCCTTGACCCTGGCATTGAAGGCGTAGAGGGTGTTGGCTTTGTTGACAATATAACTGTTGGCCGTTCCGTTTTCGCTCAAGACAACGGGCTCGAAAGAGAGCGCTGCGTCATAGCTGATGCAGGTCCCGGCTTTGAGACCTCCCTCCGGCACATCTATAGAGACAGGGACGAAGTCCGCTCCGTCAAGTTCGCAGTTAATGACTATCTTCTTTCCACTGTATCCGGGAGCGAGCTTTGCAAGGAAGGTGGCAGGAGTCCGCCTTAGAGAAACAGGTGAAGACGGAACCACCGTCACAGAGGATGATGCTCCCTCGACAGAGGATATGCTTGCATCTGAAAGTTTGTAAAGAGCCTTGTCGAACGCCAGGACGCTGCCATCTTCTCCAGTGATTGTCACACTTTTGCAGATGACCGGAAGATTCGACGTCATATTGAACTTCACGAATGACACAACAGGAGAAAGTGCGACATCGAGTTCACCGCTTTCGGTCTTCGAGACATTGGAAAGTGATGTGGCGAAAAGTGTTGAAGATTTCAGAGACTCCCCTGTACCTTCAATCTCAACTGTCTGATTTGCAGGGACAGAAAGCGGAAGTGAGGAAGAAGATGTGTAGGATTTTCTGTAGGGATAGTAGATTTGAACATCCAGTGCCCCGGCCTTCTCCCAGTTGAGCCTGGAATCATCCCTAAGCGGAGCGAAGAGCGAACTGGCGGTTGACGAAAAAGCCGAATAGTAGGCGTTGTCAATGAGGACTTCTCCCGAAGTTGCGGATGATGCAAAGACTCCGATGCGGTCGGACTCTGCCTGCCACTTGATGGGCGTTTCCACAGAAGGAGAAACAGCGGTGACTTTGAAAGTCAGATAATCGGATGCCGTCACCGGTTCTGCCTTAATCTGCTCTTTTTGGCAGGAGGCAAGAGTGAGGGAAACCAGAAGAAATGTATAAAATATTTTTTTCATTCTCTATTAGCATTTGTTTTTGTCAAGAGGAAACTGTTTTCCGGAAGTTACTGAAGGACAATCTGGTAGAAAGAGTCTGTGCCGGAATAGTAGTCCAGCGAGGAGAACACGCCGTGTTCCCATTTGAACTCGCTCACCACCTGGCCGTCAAGGCCTTCGATGATGTTGCCCTGGAAAGCGTAAGGTTCGTAGAGTTTCATCACTCCGCCGGGGAGGTTAATGGCGCAGACACGGTCGTTCACAGCCACATTTTCGTAGACCGGAGCCCCCGATTCATCCACCGCGGCATTACCGTTTTCGTCGATTTTCTGAACGGGCTTCATATAACTGAGGGTCCATACCTTGCTCTTGTAGAATTTGTTGAAATTGTCGAGCGCAGGAGCGGACTCTCTCGTTGCAGTACCAATCACCTGACCGTTGACGCAGAGGTCGAAAGAAGTCCTCGTCACCGCGAGGTCGGAAGCCTTGACAGAGGCGATGTATTCCTCAGGAGTGACTCCGCCCGGAAGTGGGAACATACGAGACCTGTTGAATGAGCGCAGGCCTTTGAGTATGATTTCGTCATAATTGTCCGACAGGGACATAAGGGTAAATTCGTAGTCTCCGCCCCATCCCTGATAGCCGCCGCCGTTCGCGCCGCCCGGGAAGGAGAAGAAGTGGATGTAGTCGTTGTTCGTGCGGAATTTCAGCATAGGGCCGGTTCCGAGTTCTACGACATATTCCGATTCGGTCACGGGATTGCTCTGCGGGACGAATTTGTCGCCCTCAAACCAGACTTTCACAATGCCGTCCGGACGGAATTCCATCACATACACCCAGCCGCCGTAGCGAAGCTGCTCGTCCGGGAAAAATTCCATCACCCAGGTGCCTCTTCCGACAAGAGCGGAACGATAGTTTTCCAATGCTTCCTCGGTTCTTTGGGAAGCGGAAATGTCGAAGATTCGCGTGCTTTTGTGGCAGGCAGTGCAACCCAAGGCCACAAGAATTGCGAGCATATAGAGTTTCTTTCTCATATCCATCCGTTTTTAGTCGTCAAGTGATTCCCAATCGAGGCTGTCGAGCTGGCTGACCCTCCTGTGGTAGATTTCGCTCCACCTGTCGCTGTCCACGCCATAGGAGTCCTTGAGCCATTTCTTGAGAATGTCGTGTTTCCTGCGGAGTTTTGCCCCGCCGTCCGCTCCGGCACGCGCGTACAACTGTTCCCATTCCGCCTCGGTAAGGTTGATGAGCCGTCCTCCCGTTTCAGCCACATCCTCGGCAAAGGATGAACGGGCATAGTTGCTCACATATCCCTTTTTTAGCGGGTCCTCGGTGAGGGAGGTGTAACGGTCACCGACATAATCGCTCGGTGTCACATCCTTGAATTCCGCAGGCGAAGCATATATTCCGTCCAGAATATGAGTGAACTCGTGAAGCATCGTTCCGGCGATACGCTCCGCATCTTTGTGATATTCAAAGAAATTGACTCCGAGTATATTGATTTGCAGACCGTTTTCCGCCGATGCGAGTGCCACTGTTCCGCCGCTGCTGATTTCGAAACTGCCCACCATAAAGACCACTTTAGGGAAGTATTTCTTCACAAAAAGGGTCGGGTCTTCGTTTTCGTTGTCATTTGACATCATTTCCACCATAGCGTCGACTGTGGTGAACTTGATGAGTTTGGCAATCATTATAGATTCCCTGATGTTAGGCGGCGACACCCAATAGCCGAAACTCGTCTCGCGATCGGGCATACGATATTCGAAACGGATGTTGTACGGCTCGACATAATGACGGTGAAGCCAGTCGTCGAACTCAGTATAACGCGACTCTGTTTCTTTGAATATGCTTTCTCCGCTTATTTCGTCTTTCTGACAGGACGCAAAGGCAAAGGAGAGCAACAGAGGGAGAATTAAAATATATTTTCTCATAATCATTTCCTCCACAAAATCAATAATTTACAAAAGGATGTGACGGAGACTCGGCGTTATTGCGCGGATTCGGCTCAAGTCCCGCTTTGATGGACTCCTGCGGAATCTGGAACGCACGCCGGAGGTCATTGTAAGGGAGGGTGACAGTCGCCTTGTAGCCGCTGGTGGTGACGTCGTCATAGTCACTGTCGTCGAAACGGTCGATGGTGATGCCGTAACGCTTGAGGTCCATCCATCTCAAACCTTCCTCCAGAGAATCCACTCTCTTGCAGAAAAGAAGGCATTGGGTGAAATATTCCTGAGTTCCGGGCTCCACTGTGAAACCGTGCGGATGAATCGCTTTGCGTGAAGTCGGGGTTTCGCGGGTGTACTCCGGGATGTAGAGTTCGGAAGACGGGTCGCCGTAAACTGTCTCTATCAGGTCTTTGCTCAGATGCTTGATTCCGGCATTGCCGACACGGAAAACCGAACAGTTCCAGGCGTCCAGGTCTGCAGCGGCCTTGTCATATTCTTTAAGTTGGATGTAGGCCTCGGCCCTGTTGAGCAGCACCTCATTGGCACTGAAAGCGACCATAGTGGAACGGACATATCCTGTTCCTGCGACGGCATCCACAATCTCCCATTGTCCCGGCCATTTCGGGAAATAGACATTGTTGGTCTTCAGGTCGTACCAGATGAACGGAATCATCTGATAGACTTCCTGATAGCTGTCTTTCTTCGCAGTGTCGTAAGGCCCGCCCATAGGACGCTTGGCACGGAGAGTTTCCATTTTGGCAATCCTGTTGGTGTGACTGTAACGCGAGCCGGAGCCGGACCAGGCATCGAAAAGACTTCCGTTTTCAGAATAGAGGGTCATCAGAAGGAGGTTGAACTTGTTGCCCGGGTCCACATAGTCAAGGGCTCTGGCGCTGTAGTCCCAGGAAAGCTTGCTTGCTGCAGACCAGTCACGGAGCATATCTGAAGGATTTGACCCCAGCACCTGGTCTGCAGCGTCAACAGCCTTCTGCCACTGGTTGCTGTAGATGTAGAATCGGGTTGCAAGAGCGTAGGCCGCCTTTTTATTGAAGTGGTATTTAGGAACGCTGTAGGCCTCGTCGTCAATAAGCGGCAGCGCAGCCTCGATGTCCCGGCCGATTTTCTCGTAGTCCTCCTGAAGAGTGCCACGGGTGTAGCGCGGATTCAGAGTGGTCTCGGGTTTGTCCATATATGTCACGCCCAAATATTCCGAAGCATACTCGGGATGATATGGAAGGCAGTAAATCATTGTCAGACAAAGATGTGCGTAAGCCCTGCAGAGTAAAGCCTCGCCCTTATAGGGAAGGACTTCGTCGGGAGTTCCCATCTTCTCGATTGCCTCAAGCGCAGCATTTGCGGTGGCAATCATCTGGTAGTAGCCCTGCCAGGTGTTGACATTGCTCTCGTTGCTTGCCTCGGTAATCGGCTCCCAGGCATAGTTCTGTTCAATCAGAGTGTTCGTGTTGTTGTTCGAATGGTTGAACAGTTCCACATTGTCGGAGGCGTATTCGAAAAAGCGGACGTAAGTCCTTGTGGAATAGGCCGAAACAAGCAGTTTTTGAATTTTCTCCTTTGAATTCAGTTCGGTTCTGTTGTCCGGCAGCGTATCCAGAAATTTGTTGCAGGAAGGCAGGGCCGAAAGCAGAACGATGGAGATGAGTATAATTGCTGTTCTTTTCATAATCATTTCGTCTTTAGAAGCCAATCTTGCAGGTGAGAGTGAACTGTTTCGGCATCGGCACAGCCACACCGCCGGCATTCAGGAACTCAGGGTCCTGGCCTTCAAGTTTCTTGTCCGCATACAGAAGACAGAGGTTCGTGCCCTGAAGTTTGAAAGAGAGGGATTTGAGCCGGAGTTTCTCAACCGCAGACTTAGGCAGTTCGTAGCCGAGAGAAACTTCTTTCAGACGGATGAAATCGCCCTTGGCAACTCTCTGGTCGGAGTAGTTGTAGGCATTGTATGCCATATTCAGGTTCTTTATGCTGTTGTTCTGACGGGAACTTGCAATCACCGGGACATTGGTGGTTTTTTCGTCTCCCGGACTGATGAAACGGTCCATAAATTCCCGTGGCATCGCCGTAAGGTCCGAATAGCTGTTGGAGAATATCGGGTCGAGACGGACGACGTTTCCGAATGAATATGTCATAAAGATATTGAGAGTGAAGCCCTTGAATTTGAATATATTGCCAAAACTTCCGGTCATCGTCGGGTCGGTCGGGCCTTCGTATTTGAGGTTGCTGAAATTGCTCATCTCCTGGAAGGCGATGCCTGTGGAGGTGATGTTTCCGTCTTTGTCGAGAAAGGTCGGAATACCCATTTCGTCAAGTCCCATAAATCTGAGGGAGAACATCGAACCCCTCGGCATACCTTCCATTGAGTAACCGGAACCTGTGAGGTAGCTGATTACGGTCTGGTAGGTCTTGAGGTCGGTGACGATGTTTTTCATATGCGAGAATATGAAACTTGTCGTCCAGCTGAAATTTTTGGTTTCGATGTTTCTTGTCGCAAGGGAGAGTTCGACTCCGGACGATTTCATTGAAGCGACATTACCCATCTTGTTCGAAACACCGCCGAGTCCCTGAGTGACGACGTTTCCGATGAGGTCGAAATTGTTTCGCCTATAGGCATCGAAAGATATGAGAATGCGGTCGTCCACGAAACCGATGTCGGCTCCGGCGTTGAACTCGTGCTTTTTCTCATAAGTGAGTTCGGAGTTTTCGATTGAAGACTGGTAGAGGGACGGCTCCATTATCGAGGTCGTTCCACGCCAAGGTGTTGACGGATAGAATATTGCCGTTGAGTTATTCACCCACGCAGGTCCTCTGTCGGCAGTGAGGGAGTAGGAAACGCGGAAGTTCAAGCTTGAAAGGGCCGGAGAGAGTTTCTCGAAAAACTCCTCCCTGTCTACAGACCATTTTCCGGCGATGTTCCAGGTCGGAAGCCAACGGGAAGAACGGGCGCGTCCCAGACGGTTCGACCCCTCGTAGCGGAAGGTGCCGTTGAGGGTGTAGCGGTAGTCATAAGAGTATGATGCCGTCGTCGCGAAAGCCACATTGCGTTCGTGGGTGTTGTTCAGACTATAGTAGTAGCTGTTCTGCTCCAACTGTTTCTTGAAAAGGTCGAGAACATAGAACGGAGTCTCGCCGGCGTCATACTGAAGTCCCCACCCCTGGAAAGAAGTCGAATGTCTGTCGAGAGAATTGACTTCCGCAGCGGCAAAGGCATTGATGATGTGTTTGTCGGCGATGATGGTGTTGTATGTCGCCGAAGCACGGAAATCCAGACTCAATGCCGAGTAGGAGTTCTTTCTGAGTATACCTCCCTGCGGAAGAACCGTGTATTTGTCGGAAGTCGGCTTGTCCGGGTCTTTGTAGAGGAAAGGATTGGCGTTCTGAATCATCTTGGTCATCGCCGCACGGTAGGCCTCCGCCTGATTGGAACTGTCCTTAATGTTGTGCTCAGTGTTGGAAAGCTGGTAGCGCACCGAACCGAGAGCAGAGAGTTCAAGCCCTTTGCAAGGGCGAGCCTTGAGTTCTGCCTGGAATTTCGTGTCAAGAACCGAGAGGTCTATGTAGTTGTTTGCGAGTTCGTGCTTGATGTTGAACGGAGCATAATTGCTCGTATAGAACTCATTAGGGTCGAGAGTGCGCGATGTCCGCAGAGCATAAGAGTATGGGTTTATGTCAAAATCCCTCTTCACCGAACCGGTGGCCGCATTGACGTCGGAAGAAAGGGAGCCGGGAGCTCTCTGCTGACGATAGGATGCGTTGCCGATGATGTTGAGAGTGACATAATCCTTAAATAGCTTCTGGGATGTATTGAACAGGGCCGTGTAGCGGTTGACCTTGCTCTGGACCGTCCATCCCGGGTCCACAAGCGCTCCGAGGGAGGCGTAGTAGCTGCCCTTTTCCGAGCCGGAAGTGATGCTGACAGAGTGGCTGTGCTGCACGCTCGGACGGAAGAGTTCCTTGAACCAGTCCGTGTTGCGCATTTCAGCCTCACGAAGATAGGCTTTTCGTCCCTCTTCGGTGTTCTCAATCATATACTTGCCTGTGGCAGGGTCGTAGGTGTTCATAAGCTGGGCCATCTTGCGGTAGACACCGGCAGAAGAACTGTAGACGCTGCTGGTGAAGTTGAGCCAGCCCTTCTGGTACATTTCCTCATAGACGGACATCTGCTCCTGGGAGTTCATTATATTGAATTCCGAATATGAAGGAACGAGTCTCATCGTGTACTCTCCGTTGTAGTTCACCCTTGTGACTCCCGGACTGCCCTTTTTAGTGGTGACGACGATGACTCCTGCCATTGCCCTTGCACCGTAGATGGAAGTTGCAGAACCGTCTTTGAGGATTTGGAAGCTCTCGATGTCGTCTGAGTTCAATCCTGCAATGGCGGAGCTGATGAGGGTGGTCGCGTCTCCGGAAGAAAGGGAGTTGGCGTCGACATTGATTACGTCTTCCATAATCACACCGTCCACAACCCAAAGAGGTTTGGAATCGCCGAAGATTGAGGTCGCACCGCGCACACGGATTTTCGGAGCGGTTCCGAATGTTCCTGAAACGTTCTGAACAGAAACTCCTGCGGATTTTCCTTCAAGGGAACGGCTGATTTCGCCCAAACCGCTGATATTCACATCCACTGCGGAAAGTTGGTCGGTGGCTCCGGTGAAAAGCCGTTTATCGGTAGTTGTCATACCGGTCACGACAGCCTCGGAAATGAGTTCGGTGCTTTCCGTAAGGATAAAGTCGAGGTGTTCTGCGGCAGGGAGCCTGAGGCTGGTGTAGCCCAGGCAGGAAGCTTCGAGTTTCGCTCCCGGAGCGACTTTTGACAAGACGTAGTTTCCGTCTATGTCCGTCACTGCCATGTTCTGGCTTCCGAGCTCGGCGACGACCACTCCGACAAGCGGTTCACCGCCGGCATCTTTCACGGTTCCGCTGACAGTAAGGCTCTGTGCCATTGCAGACAAGGCACAGAGTGACACGAGCAGAACCGATGCTATAATTCTTTTCATAAACTTCTCCTATTCTGTGTATTCCTTCGTGAGAACGAGTTCCTCGTAGGAAACGATTTTCTGAGTGAATGCGAAATATCTGTCCTTGCTCCACCAGATGTTGAACGATGTCGGGACACTGTTTCCGTCGAGAGTCAGCTTCTGGAAGGCGAGGGTAATTGTGTGCGAAGACTCGTCAAATACAGGCTCGGCCTCCCACGCACAGCTGCCCGGAGTCGAGAAAATGTACCAGCCGGCAGGATTGCTCTTTGATGGGCCGTTGAAGTGGATGCTGTAGTATTTGTTTGCATCCGCGTCAACATTGAATCCCTGAATGCCAATACGAACTTTACCGTCCGCAAAGCTTGCCGAGAAAGGCCTGGAAGCGAGTTCTCCCTTCTGCAGAGAAACAGCAAAGGTCTCAAGCGGTGTTTGGGAAGCGAAGACAAAGTCACTCTTGTCTGCACCGGCGTCGGTGTTGCGGATGACCTTCCAGGTGCCGAGAAGGTAGTACCAGTCACTTTTTTTCGGGAGCGAGAGATTAATGTAAACGGGCTCGATGCTGCCGTCTGCCGGAGTTATGCAGGCGCGTCCGCTGAAAGCCTTGCGGCTCTGAACACGGCTTACCGCGAATGTCACTCCGCTTTCGCTTTTTGTGAAACTGAAGATGTTCTCAGGATTTTCCGGAAGCGTCACTTCATAATCAGAGGTGCATTTTACAAGCGATTGCAACTGTTTCTCACTGTCAGAAAACGAAAGATTAGTCTCGCTGACGATTATTCCGTGGAAAGCGGACTGGGTGATGGTGAAACTTACTGCCTCAACGCCCTCTGCCCTGACGGTCACAACTGCTGTCCTCTCGCTGTCTCCGGTGTAGGAAAAGACGTTGAAAAGCACCGATGATTTGGCTGTCGAAACCCTGAGCCATTCGGGAGCGGACGATTCCGCAGCAAAAGGAACATTCGCCTCAATTTCGGCCGAGCCGAGTCCGCCCTCAGAGGTGAATGATGTCTCAGAAATGCTCTTCAGTTGAAGGATTGATTCATCCTGAACTTTGTTGCACGCTCCGGCGGCAAAGAGGATTGCCGCCAGAACAAGTGCAGAAAACACGTGCTGTTTCATTTTCAGTACCATTAGAATTATCAGTTTTTCAGTTATTATGAAACCTTCAAAAAATAACCTGCATCATCTTTTTCATTCTTTTCGGTCTATCTTTATTTTCTCATCAGTCGTGTACCTCCAGTACACTCCTTCTTCCAAAAGAAATCTATACTCGAAAATAATTGACAAATCTGACGCAGTTTATTTTTTTCATGTTTCTATGAGATGAGTTTTTGAGATTTCTATTTCACGTATTCAATAGTCACCTGGGAATCAGTCATTTCTTTGGTTTCATCCAAGACTATATGAAGATAGTTGAACTGGAAGGTCTCGCCATTCTTGACTTTGAGGTCGACAGGAATCTCCACCACAGGATTCTCCCGGCTGATTTCAATTCCGATGTCATCCTTTTTGAAGCGGACCCAACCGGCCGCATTGATTTGGACAAGTTTGAGTTTCACCGGGTCCTCTCCCCTTCTCCAGGTGAAACGAAGTCCCTTCAAAAGAGGATAATCCTCCGGTGCTATCATCCTTATGACTCTGGTGCTGCCGTCTGTCATGTCGAAAGACGTCCATCCCGGAAGTTCGTCCGGATTGGTCCCGATGTCATGAGCAGCGGCGACAAGAGCCCTGGCCTCGGCAACAGGATCCGTGCAGTGGGTGAAATCGGAAACGCCGTGGCTCTCTTCCGCCCACTTGTACTCCCATGCATCGAAATCGAACGGTTTTCCCTCCTTGCAGGAGTCGAACCAATGCTGCCATCTCGGCAAGTAGTAGTCCCTGATGAGTCCGGACCACATTCTGCAGGAATAGTCGTCAAGCCCATCGGCACGGCGACCGCGTCCCCAAGTGGTCACAAGTCTCTTGGCATTTGTCTCATATTTGTCGCTTTCCTCGGAATCCTTTCCCCACTCGCGGGCAAAACCGACCCATCTCTCAAGACGTGTCACAGGATTGAGGTCAAGAAGCCTGTCCGCACGGTACATAAGATCAACGAAACGTGCCTCAAGCGAAGATGCCGTTTCCTTGTCGCCAACAAGATATGCCCGATGAATCTGCTGCGCGAGCACGTCCGCCTTTCCAAAGGCATAGATTCCTGCCCAAAGGGCGAGGTCGGTGAGATAAGCACTGTCATTTCCGAGTTCATCGGATGCTGCGACAAAAGCCTCAAGAGCCTCGAAATGAGTCTTGGATACGGAATAGCGACCGCCGAGACCATCGAACGGCTTTTTCTGCACGCGGTACTGCGCCCGGCTTGAGCAGAACCCGTAGTCGCTTGCAAGCATCTTGTCCCAGAACTCCATTATGGCGTCAGGGCAGGAGCCGTAGCGGTTGACGGTGTAGTTGCGAAGCCATTCACGGATGTCCTTGTGAGATGTGCTCCATGCCGCATCCGCGATGATTTCATAGATCACCTCATTGTTCTCCACGCCCTCAGGAGCGGTTCCGAGACCGATGAGATTACCCTTGTTCGGAGAGGTGAGGGCGTTGAGATGCCCATTGAGATAGAAATCAAGGTCTCCGACCGGACAAGTTCGACCGCCGAAGTTCGGCACGGTGCTGTAAATCCATTTTTTGCCGTATATCCCTTTCGCGTAGTTCCAGGTGTATTCATTCTCCCAGATTCCGTAGTTGAAATCGACGCTCAGGTCCAGAAGAAGCATCCTGTCGTCCGGGACCTTTGAGAAAAGTGCGCGTATGCTCTCCGGATCCCAGATATGCCTCTGGTAGCCGAACATCCAGCCCTGAAGCACCCAGATTGCATCGGGATTGGCGGACGAGATGGAATTGTAGAGAGCCTGTCCATACGAGGCAATCTGGTCGAAACGTTCCTGCGTGCCTCTTTCCGCAAACGGCACCTTCATTTCGTTGAAGCTGTCGGCAAGATAGTATCTGCCCTTCCCGAATTCTTTCTCCCATTCCTTAATATATTCCTTCGCAATACGCTGATAGAGTTCAGTTTCCGGGAATATGAAGCTGGAGAAATAGTCGGGACCGTCAGCCCATCCAGTCTCGATGAGTTCGGCATCCGGAAACACCCTCTTGAGCCCCTTAGGCACAAATCCGGCGAAAGCATTGTACACCGGCGACATTCCGAGCTCGTTCATCCTGTCTATTATCTTGTGTTCGAGAGCTATCGTCTTGTCATACCATTCCTGTGAAGGGTGTCCGTCAATTCCGGACATATTTCCCATACGGAACCACGGAAGATGCGCAGCGCCGGCCATAAAATCCCCTATTTCCTCCTCCGTAAGACCGAGGCTTCTCCATACACGGGCAAAAATGGCCTCGCTACCAATCGGAGAAAGCGGCATGTCGATTCCGTGCAGCGCCATCCAGTCGAGTTCCCTCTCCCACTGCTCCCAGCCCCAATATGGCATGGTGTAGCCGAAAGTGCAGACATTCATATACTGCCTGTGCTCGAACGGTGTCGTAACAATCCTCAGAGGAGTGTCGGGAAAAGCTTTGGGAAGCTGTATGTTATTGATTGTCCATGTGAACATTCCGTAATGGCCGGAGGTCACATAGTCATAGAATCCCCGGCATGCCGCAGTGACGGAACTGCCCTTCACAATCAGTTTGCCGTTCTTTGCCTCAGTTGAGAAATATTCCCCTTCGGAAACAGGACCGGTAACCTCAATGACAAGATTTTTCGGATAATGGCCAAGGGTTCTCGCGATTACTCCACGCGCGGCTTTCGAATGCCCGTCATGTCGTGAAGCGTATGCCGACAATGACGCGGACAACGCGATTATTGAACTTGCAATGAACAATGTGGATAGTCTGAAAAAATGCTTCATTATTCTTTTTATATGGTTATCAATTTAAGCGAAAGTTAAAACCATATAAACGCAAAAACAAGATGTAATAATACAAATATAAATCTTTTATGTGATTATAAATCTGATTATCAACGGAATAACAAAATAACGCGGCACAGAAAATATAAATTCTGTTCAAGTCAAATTGAGGCTATTTTCATGATATTTTCCTCAAAATGCTCCGGGACAAGAGCCTTCAGACGAGTGCGCGAGCGGTAGGCGTAGATTGTAGAACGGGAGTAGCCGAGAAGCGATGATATGCGTTCTGAAGAGTCTATTCCGAGCCGGACCAGAGCATAAATCCGAAGTTCGGGCGTCAGCATTTGGGAGGAAGTCGGAGTGACCTTCGCACCGGGAGTGAGAAGTTCGTTGAAGTCATGGACGAACGTCGGAAAGATGGAGAGGAAAGTTTTGTCAAACACGCTGTAAAAGGAAGTCCACTCATGCTCGACGACGGCATTTGACTTGAGCGCTTCATTTAGAGCCACAGTTTCACCGCGCAGCGCCATTCTGTTCAAGGACAGGCGGTAGCCATCCAGGCGCTCGATTCTCGTGACGCATTCGAGCATCATCTGAGTCACATACTTGTTCTTAATGTTACTGGCCTCGCGAACGAGAGCCATCGCCTTTTCCTGTTCGTCACGGGCTTTCTGGAGCAGCCGTCTCTGCCGTTTCAGAAACATGACGAGCACGAGCAGCAATATGACAAACGGAAAGAGCGCAATAAGACAAGATATCACAATCACGGAGTCTCTCCTTTTGGCTTTGATATAGGACTCGTTGACCAGGGACAGAAGCGGAGCAATGTTGTCAACCTTGAGCCTTGCCTTACAGAAGACGGCGTCATTGAGCGAGCGAGTCAGATAGGCCTGCGCCCTCGCGAGATCTCCTTCGTCATAGAGCAGAAGCGCAAGTACCTGCAAAGCTATATACTCCTTCTTGGAATTGAGCAGGTCGGACATCGCAGACAGCACAAGATAGTCCATCCCCTTATCCTTCATTCCGAGCGCTGAATAGATGTCATACACTGAGAGGGCGACGGGCCCCATCGCCGGATCGCTCGGTGACAGCGACTCACAGACCGGCAGGACAAGTTCAAGGGCCGCTTTATAATTTCCTTCCGCAAGAAGCCTGTCGCACTGAAAAACCGTATATCCCGGACGATAGAGCAGTATGGAATCGCGGCACATGCAGGAAAGCCTTCTGAAATGTTTCGCCATTTCCGGTTCAAGGCACTGGTTGGCCAATGACTCGTAGTCGAAATAATAGAGATTGAACATGTCAGCAAGAGAGTCCTCGTCCATTGCCCTGCGATCAATCCTGTCAAGCAAGGCAAGAGACTCATCGTACAGTCCGGAAGTACCGAATTCCTTGGCCAGTCCGGCAAGCGACCGGTCAATCAGGCTGCGTTCTCCTATCTTTTCCGCGATGGAAAGGGCTTTACTGGCATACACAATTGCCGAATCCGTTCTATACTTGTCGTACAAAGTCCGCATTTCTTCCATCAGAAAGAAACGCTCCCTGTCGGAAATTTCAGAGCTGTCAAGCAGGGCACGACATGAATCTATTCGATGCAGCCTCGGCAAATCATACGCCTCAGAGTTCTGTACGACCGCGTCCAAATCCGCCAATGAAGGAAAACTCCTGCCTGCCGTCCCGGAAAAACTCTGCAGCGGAACAACAAACAGGAGTAATGATATTAGACTCTTTAACAACTGAAACAGACGCTTGTGGCAAAAGTTGCGGAAGTGGTGCGGATGCAAGGCGGGAATTGGATTTTACCCGCAGCAACCTGATGGTTGTGAGGACTAAAATCCGATTTCCAACGCCGCAGACGTGCCGCTTCCGCGGCTTTTACAAAGTTCGCTTGACTTCGACAACCTGATAGGCCTCAACTATATCCCCAACCTTGATATCGTTGTAGTTCAAGATGTTCAGACCGCAGTCCTGGCCGGAAACAACCTCCTTGACATCGTCCTTGAACCTCTTGAGGGAGCCGAGTTCTCCGGTGTAGACAACGATGCCGTCACGGATGACACGAATCTTGGAAGTGCGCTGGAGCTTGCCCTCGCGGACAATCGCGCCGGCGATGGTTCCGACCTTTGAAATCTTGAATGTCTCAAGCACTTCGGCCGTGGCTGTAATCTCTTCCTTCTCCTCCGGAGCAAGCATGCCCTCGATACCATCCTTGACCTCGTTGATAGCGTCGTAGATGACAGAGTAGAGACGAATTTCGATTTCCTCCTTCTCGGCAAGCTTACGCGCACCGGTCGAAGGACGAACCTGGAAGCCTATAATGACGGCGTCTGAAGCCGCAGCAAGGAGCACATCTGATTCGGAAATGGCACCGACAGCCTTGTGAATCACATTCACGCGCACCTCCTCGGTTGAGAGTTTGATGAGCGAGTCGGACAACGCCTCCACAGAGCCGTCCACATCACCCTTGACGATGACATTGAGTTCCTTGAAGTTGCCGATGGCAATACGGCGTCCGATTTCCTCGAGAGTCATGTGCTTCTGGGTCTTGATGCCCTGAATGCGGATGAGCTGCTCGCGCTTGTTGGCTATTTCCTTAGCCTCGCGCTCGTCGGCCATAATGTTGAAGGTTTCACCCGCAGTCGGAGCTCCGTTGAGTCCGAGGACTGAAACAGGAGTGGAAGGTCCGGCCTCGTCAACTTTCTGACCGCGTTCGTTGAACATAGCCTTCACACGACCCGTGTAGCAGCCGGAAAGCATCACGTCACCGACGCGCATCGCGCCGTTCTGGACGAGTACGGTGGCAAGATAGCCGCGGCCCTTGTCGAGAGAAGACTCGATGACGGCTCCGGTAGCCCTGCGGTTAGGATTAGCCTTGAGGTCAAGCATATCGGCCTCGAGGAGCACCTTGTCGAGAAGCAGGTCCACGTTGATTCCCTTCTTCGCCGAGATTTCCTGGCACTGGTACTTTCCACCCCAGTCCTCGACGAGTATGTTCATGTTCGAGAGCTGCTCACGAATCTTGTCCGGATTGGCTCCCGGCTTGTCTATCTTATTGATTGCAAATACCATCGGAACGCCGGCTGCCTGAGCGTGGCTGATAGCCTCGACAGTCTGCGGCATTATCGCATCGTCGGCGGCAATGATGATGATGGCAAGGTCGGTCATCTTAGCGCCTCGGGCACGCATAGCCGTGAAGGCCTCATGTCCCGGGGTGTCGAGGAATGTAATCCTGCGGCCGCTCGGGAGCTTCACGTTGTAGGCTCCGATGTGCTGGGTGATTCCTCCGGCCTCGCCGGCAATCACGTTAGCCTTTCTGATGTAGTCGAGCAGGGATGTCTTTCCGTGGTCGACGTGTCCCATGACCGTAATCACAGGAGGCCTCGGCACAAGATCCTCCGGCTTGTCAGTCTCCTCCTCGGAATTGATTTCCTCCGTGAGGTTGGCGGTCACGAACTCGACCTCATAGCCGAACTCTTCAGCGACGAGCACGAGGGTCTCCGCATCGAGGCGCTGATTGATTGACACCATTAGACCGAGGCTCATACATGCCGCGATGACCTTGGTGACAGGAGTGTTGTTCATAAGGGTCGCGAGGTCGTTTACCGTCACGAACTCCGTGACTTTCAAAACCTTCTTGTCGAGTTCCTGCTGATGGATCTCCTCCTGGAGCCTGTCAGCGGCGGCCTCCCTCTTCTCTTTTCTGTGTTTTGCACCGAAGTTGTTCTTGCCCTTACCCTCGTTCATGCGGGCGTAGGTCTCTTTGATCTGCTTCTGGATTTCCTTCTGCATCTCCTCGGTCTCGGCCTCGGTCATAGCCGGCTTGAACCTGTCCTTTCCGCGGTTGCGGCCCTTTCCGCCGCCGTTGCTGTCATTCCGTCTGCCGTCCTTGCCGAACCCGCCGCCGTTCTTTCCGCCGCCGTTTCCGCCCTTCGACTGATTGTTGGAAGCGTTTATCTTGGTGACGTCAACCTTCTGGCTCTGTCCCGGCTTGATTCTCTCTCTCTTGCCCTTCTTTTTCGGAGTCTCGAACTTGCTCAAATCCACCTTGCCCATAACCTTCGGCCCGGCAAGTTTCTCGACCTCAATCACGGCCTCGCGAGGTTCCTTCCTGACAGGCTGTTCCTCAACCGGCTTGACAGGCTCGGCCGCCGGGGATTCTGCGACCGTTTCCTGTGTTTCCGGTACATCCGGCTCCGCAGGCTTTTCCTCGACAACCGGCTTCTTCTTTCCTATGCTGTCAAGGTCAATCTTATCTATAATCTTCGGTCCGAAGCTTTCCCGCTCAGGCTTCTGCGCCTCTTCCTCAGCCGGCTTTTCCGGAGCTGAAGGCGCAGTCACTTCTTCCACCGGAGCAGATGCGACAACCGGAGTCTCCACAACTTTCTCGACAGGAGCCTCCACAGGTGCAACTGCCACAGGTGCCGGGGTTTCCTCCACAACCGGTTCCGGCTGTTTCTCGAGGACAGGCGCCTCAACAGGCTTTTGCGCGACCGCAGGCTTTTCCTGAGTCGCCGCGATGGACGTTGTCTTGATGATAACCTCTTTCTCCGTCTCGTCCTCTTCGGAAGAAGGCTTCTTCTTGGAAACGTCAATCATTTCCTTGAGCTTGGTGGCAACCTTCTCGGAATCCTGCTTTGCAGCGAGGTCTCCTCCGAACTTGGCCTCCACAGCCGGCATGAACTCGTCCGAAATCTTGGCATTCGGATCGCTTGAAGTGATGTTTGCTCCCTTCCCGTTCAGGAAATCGATGAGCGTTCCCAGTCCGATGTTGAACTGTCTTGCAATTTTACTTAATCTGATTTCTGCCATATAATCCCCTTATAGTTTATTCCTTCCATTCACTTGTGTCCCGCCGCGGACAAACCCGGACAAACGCCGGGCAGATAGCCGCAGACCTATTCGAACTCGGCGCTCAGGATGCGGCGAACGTCCTCCACGGTCTCGTCATCAAGGTCCGCCCTCTTCGCGAGGTCTTCAGGCTCGATGGCAAGCACGCTCTTGGCGGTGTCGCAGCCGATTGACTTGAGTTTGTCGATGATCCACTGATCAATCTCGTTGTCGAACTCGTCCAGAAGAACGTCCTCTTCCTCGTCTTCCTCAAGATCCACCTTCGGAGTCTCTCTCCAAACCTCAATCTCCTTACCCACAAGCATTCCGGCAAGACGGATGTTCACGCCACCGCGACCGATGCCCTTTGTAACCTCCTCCGGAAGCATATAGACCTTGATTTTCCCGTCCTCTCCGTTGACGATTGAAGAAATCTTCGCCGGAGCAAGCGCACGGGTAATGAGAAGCTGGGTGTTGGAAGTCCACTGGATGACGTCGATGTTCTCGTTGCGGAGCTCGCGGACGATTCCGATGATGCGGGAGCCTTTCACGCCGATGCATGCTCCGATCGGGTCAATCCTGTCGTCATACGACTCTACGGCAACTTTCGCCCTCTGCCCAGGGACACGCACGACCTTCTTGATGGTGATGAGACCGTCGTAAATCTCCGGAACCTCTGCCTCGAAGAGTTTTGCAAGGAACTCGTCAGAAACGCGCGAAAGCGTGATAATCGGAGTCGTATTCCTCATCTCCACGGACTTGATGATGGCCTTCACGGAGTCACCCTTCTTGAAGTGCTCGCCAGGAATCTGTTCCATTTTCGGAAGCTTCAGTTCATTGCCCTCGTCATCAAGAAGAATAACCTCCTTAGCCCATGTCTGATGAACCTCTCCGGAGAAAAGCTGTCCGACCATATCCTTATATTTATTATAAAGATTGGCCTTTTCGAGGTCCATGATTCGGCCCTGAAGATTCTGCCTGATATTCAGAATGCCCCTACGGCCGAAGTCCTTCAACTCGATTTTCTTCGCGAAGGTCTCGCCTATCTCGTAGTCGTCACCGTTGGCGTTCACCTCCTCAAGCGAAATCTGCTTGTTCGGGTCCTCCACATTCTCGACAACTTCTCTGTTCCAATAAATCTCGCAGTCTCCCTTGTCGATGTTGATGATGACGTCGAAGTTGTCAGCGTCACCATACACCTTGGCAATCTGAGTCCTGAACACGTCCTCAAGCACACCCATCATCGTAGGGCGGTCGATGTTCTTCTGATTCTTAAATTCCGCAAAAGCGTCCTTCAGTTCAATCTTTTCCATATTTTATATATAGTTATTTTATTATTTAAAATCAATGTGCGGACGGACATAGTTCAGCTCGGCATACCCGAACCTGTCACAATGCTCCACAAGTTCCTTTTTCTTCTTGCCTTCGACGGCTTCGCGCAGCGTATATTTCAGCGTCACAGCGTCTTCGTCCGCCCCGACAAGTTCCGCGACGAACTTTCTTCCGCCCTTAAGCGCCGCTTCCACCTGCGTACCCACTGCCTTCTGATATTGTTTCTGCACCTTGAACGGCTGATCAAGCCCGGCCGAGGTCACCGTCAGCGAATAGTCCTCAACCGATCTGTCGAAGCATTCCTCAAACTTGTGGCTGATTTCCACACAGTCGTCCAGAACGACATTTGAATCCTCAGACTCAATTACAATCTCGACATCATTGTCTTTTGAAACATTTATTTCAACAATGAAGCATTTCCGTGCAACAATGGCGTCCCCCACTGCATCTATAATCTCTGAAATTTTCATTTCAACAATTTTAATGAGTTCGGAGCATGAAAAAAGGGAACTCGACGTCCCCTTTCTCTCTCACGGCGGCAAAGGTAGGAAAAATGTATTACCTTTGCAAATTATTTTTAAAACATGACAAAAACAAAAGACTGCTTATGGAATTGACAGCAGGAAAGATAGCAGAAATATTGAGCGGAGAAGTAGAAGGGGACAAAGACGCCACGGTGACTACATTCGCAAGAATCGAAAGCGGAAAACCGGGAGCGATATCTTTTTACGCAAATCCGAAATACGAGGAATATGTCTACGCCAGCAAGGCGACAATAATCATAGCGAACAAGACATTCGAGCCGAAAAAACCGGTCAACGCGACTCTCGTGAGGGTCGACGATGCATATTCGGCAGTAGCCCTGCTTCTCGAATACGTCACAGCCCAGAAGAAGAAATATTTCCGTCATCGCGGACGATATTGCCGCATTGCGTTTTCATCGAAAGTGGGCAGGAAGGTCTACGTCGGCGATTTCGCATATATAGGGAAAAAGGCGAAGGTCGGCGATTTCACGAAGGTCTACGAACAGGTGTACATCGGGGACGGAGCGAGCGTCGGAAAGAACTGCATCCTCTATCCGGGGGTGAAGATTTATCCGGGGATGGTCATCGGAAACAATGTGATTATCCACGCCAACGCGGTCATCGGGGCAGACGGGTTCGGCTTCGCGCCTCTTGAGGACGGGACATACAGAAAAATCGAACATACAGGAAACGTCATCATCGAGGACAACGTCGAAATCGGCGCGAACACCTGCGTTGACAAGTCCCAAATGGGTTCAACAATCATACATAAAGGCGTAAAGATCGACAATCTCTGCCAGATTGCACATAACGTGGAGGTCGGTGAGAACACGGTTATGAGCGCGATGGTAGGAATCGCCGGTTCTACGAAGGTCGGCGAGCACTGCATCTTCGCAGGACAGGCAGGCATCGCGAACGGGCTGAAGGTTCCTCCGCACACGACTCTCGGAGCGCAGACCGGTCTCATAGGCAATCTGAAGAAGGAAGGAGAGGTGCTCTTCGGAACTCCGGCAATCCCGCATAGGGAGTTCCTTAGGGGCTATGCAATCTTCAGAAGAAACGGAAAGGGTGACAAATAGCTGCGACGATTCAGCATTTGGAGCAAGGGCAGGAATCACGAGAAAACGAATAAAAATTTTTGCTTACCTTTGCGCCCCGAAATTATTAGAATAGAATTAGATGAAGAAACAAAATACACTTAAAAGAGAGTATGCCTTCAGTGGCAAGGGCCTGCACAGTGGGCGGCCGGTGACGATGACATTGAAACCGGCACCAGTAAACACGGGAATACGTTTCGTAAGAACGGACATCGGACCTGACGCAACAATCGATGCACTCGCGGAGAATGTGTCATCAACGGCACGTAGCACGACCATTTCCTCCGGAGAGGCCACTGTAGGGACAATAGAGCACCTTCTTTCGGCACTCACTGGTCTCGGAGTCGACAATGTTCTTGTGGACATCGATAGCGCCGAAGTTCCTATTCTTGACGGAAGTGCAAAGCCATATGTGGAAGCAATCGCTCCTGATGGGCTGGCGGAACAGGATGCGCCAAGACACTATGTAACTCTTAAAGAGACTGTTGAATACAAGAATCCGGAAACTGGAGCATTCCTCAGGATTGAACCTGCCGACACGTTCAGCTACGACATCACGATCGACTTCAACTCCCGTGTTCTCGGAGTTCAGAGCGCAAGGTTCGATGCAGGAACGGACTACATCCGCGAGATCAGTGCCTGCCGCACCTTCTGCTTTTTCCACGAAGTGGAGTATCTGCTTGCGAACAATCTCATCAAGGGAGGCGACGTGGACAATGCTCTGGTGATTGTAGAACATCCGATTACTGTTGAGCAGCTCAAGAACGTCTGCAGCCACATAGGCAAACCGGAACTTAAAGTCAAGGACGGTTACCTCAACGAGTCGCTGCATTTCGACAACGAGTGCGCTCGTCACAAGCTGCTTGACCTCATCGGAGACCTGCGTCTGACGGGAGGCTTCCTGCAGGCCAAGGTGACGGCATATAAATCAGGGCATACAATCAATACGGCTGTCGCCAAGATGGTCAGAGAAAAAATAAAATAGAAAAAGATATGAGCACAACTATTCATCCTCTTGCCTGCGTTCATCCGAATGCAAAGATTGGTGACAATGTGGAAATCGGCCCTTATGCCTATGTTGACGAGTTCGTCGAGATTGGTGACGGCTGCAAGATTCTTCCCCACGCCACAATTTTCAATTATGTCAGAATGGGAAAGAATTGCAGCATTTTCCCTGGAGCCGTTGTGGGAGCTATCCCTCAGGACCTCAAGTTTGACGGAGAGGTGACCTATGTGGAACTCGGCGACAATGTGACTGTTCGTGAGTGCGCCACCATCAACAGGGGTACCAAGGCCAGCGGCAAGGGAGTGACCAAAGTGGGCAGTAACACCCTCTTGATGTCCTACTGCCACGTGGCACACGACTGCACCGTCGGAGAACACTGCATTCTCGTAAGTTATGTGGGCATCGCAGGTGAGACTGATGTCGATGACTGGGCAATACTTGGAGGAAGCACTGTGGCTCATCAGTTCTCGAAAATCGGAAAGCACGCTATGGTTGGCGGCGGCTCCAAAATCAACAAGGATATTCCGCCTTATGTCCTCTGCGGACGCGACCCTCTCACCTACGCCGGAGTGAACCTCGTGGGACTCCGCAGGAGAGGATTCACATCCGACCAGATCCGCAACATCAAGGATATGTATGATATGATCTACAACTCCGGAATGAATGTCAGCGATGCGCTTGACAAGATTGAGATTGGTTTCCCGGACTGCGAGGAGAAGAAGACGATACTCGAGTTTATACGCAACTCTTCACGAGGAATAATCAAAGGGCCGTCCGTATCAAAGACCGGCGAAATGGACTGATGCGGGTCCGAATAAACCCTTTATTAGAGGTGCCTTTATGGTATTGTTAACAACGGCTTACTTTCCGCCTATTGAATATTTGGCGGCTATAGCAAATGAATGCAGGTTTAATCCCGGGATGACCGAGGTTGAACCTGCGGTCGTTTACATTGAGGCCTGCGAACACTATGTAAAGCAGTCGTGGAGAAACCGCTGTCGTTTCTATGCCGCAGACGGGGCGCAGACGCTAAACTTCCCCGTGCGTCACGAGGATTTCGGAAAACCGATTTCCCAAATGCGCATAGACTGGAAAACCGACTGGCTGACAAGACACGAACGCGCCATCATCTCGGCCTACCGCACCTCCCCCTATTTCGAATACTACCAGGACGAACTCTTCGCCATTCTCGATTCCCGCCCGGAGTTGATGTTGGACTTCAACACGCAGATACTCAAGTTTTTCCTGCGTAAGACAGGCATTCCGGCCGACATCCGTTTCACAAGCGAATGGGAGGCGGTTACCATCGAGGGACATAAAGTCACCGACCTTCGCGAAGCCATCCACCCCAAACGACCGAATACTATCCTGAAAGACCTCCGACTCGAAAGACCCTACTGGCAAGTCTTCTCCCCAAAACACGGATTCATCCCAGGCCTCTCCATAATGGACCTCCTCTTCAACGAAGGCCCCGACAGCATCTGCTATCTGAAAAATTTGAAATAGTTCCAGAAAATATTTGCAAATCAAAAAAAAATCACCACCTTTGCAAAGGAATGTAAACATAGGCGGGAAGCAAGCTCGTCTGCACAAGATAACAGAGTGTTAATTTTCTTATGTAAATAAGATTTGACGCTCTGTTTTTTGTTGTTAAATGCGGATGACGTACTCTCAGCGAACTCCTCTCTGCTCTCAGCCGTTTTTTATTCAAACAATTATGTTTACATTCCATTTCATAATAAGTGCAGATGAGAGACTTTGCGCAGAGCACAAGGAAACTCAAAACAAAATCTTTGTCAGAGGACACTTTCGTGTCATCAATGGCAAGAAGATTTATGTGAGGGCACACTATCGTAAACGATAGTCATACCCTATTGTATTTTCCATCCGCATTGGAGTCGTTCCGAGTGAACGACTCCATTTTTATTTTACAATGATGGTGTCAAACAGGCGGTTGAGTTCGAGTTTTAGGGAGTCGAACTGGGGGCGGAATTCGCTGCGGAGAGGTTCTGCCGGCGGGGACTGCATTTTTAGCGGGTTGATAGGCGAGCCGTTTTTCCAGACGCGGAAATCGAGGTGGGGACCGGTGGAACGGCCGGTGGAACCCACGTAGCCGATGACTTGTCCTTGGCTGACACGGGCGCCGGGGCGGATGCCTTTGCCGAAACCGCTCAGGTGGAGATAGGCGGTGGTGTAGACACTGTTGTGGCGGATGCGGACTGTGTTGCCGCCGGCTCCTTCATATTTTGCAGAGAGCACAGTTCCGTCTCCGATTGACATCACAGGAGTACCTTTCGGAGCGGCGTAGTCCACTCCCGTATGGGGTTGGACACGGCGCGTCACAGGGTGTCTCCTGGCATAAGAAAAGCCCGAACTTATCCTTGAAAAATGCAGAGGCGCTTTTAGAAATGCCTTTCGCATACTCTCCCCCTTCTCGTTCCAATAGATGTTGCCTCCGTCTCCCTGATTAAACATGTAGCAGGCGAGAGTGTCTGTGTCGCGGATAAACTGGGCCACTCGTATAGTGTCGATGTCAAGCACCTCGCTGTCAACAGTCCTTTCGTCATAGACAACTCTGAAACGGTCGCCCTTCTGAAGTCCGAAAAAGTCTACTGTCCAGGCATATACGTCCGAAAGTGAGAGAATCAGAAGGGGCGAAGCACCCGCCTCCCTCATATCCACCCAAAGAGAGGAATTGATTGTGACATCGGAATATTTCCGTTCAACGACCACCTCCTTCTCGACATTCCATGCCCCGTAAGGCGGGAAGCATCTGAAAACCACTGAATTGACCCTGTCCTTTTCATACACGAGATAACGCAGCCCGAGAGTGTCCGCGGTGTAGGCGAAGCAGTCGCGTCCGCTGCGCAGGGCCTTTGCCGGAAAAATCGAGTCCGAAGCCTGCACAAGGTCGTATGCTGCCTTGTCCGAAAGTCCGAGACCGGTGAAAAGTTTAGAGAGGGTTTGTCCGTCGCGGACCTTGAGGGTGTCAACCTGCAGCGTGTCCGTCGCAAAACCGAGAGGCCAAACTATTTCCGTTTCATCAGCACCAGCCGAGACCGGTGCCTTCTCCCCTTTCCGCTGCCCACAGGACAAAATCATAGTTAGCGAGGTCGCAAAGACCAATATATATCCTAATTTTCTCATACCCATTACATTTGTTTTTTGTTTCACACTCATTTTCATTCGGAGGGAATGACTTCTCCATCTCAAAACTGCATTTGACGGCACTCTACGCATCAAATATATTTAACCTGCGTCAAACATAGGCCAAATTTAGAAAATTTTGTGGAATATTTTGGAATAAAGTGGAATAAAATGGAAAACATTTTCTATCTTTGCGGAACGTAGCGAATAATGGGAAGCCCCCGGTTTTCGGGAAAAGGTCTCCAATAATTTAGAAACAATATGGTGTCATTCATCGGTCAATACGAAGCAAAGGTAGACGACAAGGGACGGCTTGTGTTCCCTGCCGGCTTCAAGAGCTTGTTGCCACCGGGTGAAGGAAACCAGAGGTTTGTCATCAAAAAGAATATCTTTGAGGATTGTCTTGAGATGTACACCTGTGAGGAATGGGGGCGTCAGTCCGAGGAATTGAAAAAGAAGGTCAATTTCCTCAAAAAGGAACACGCTGCGTTCTGGAGAAAGTATATGCGTGACTGCGCTCAGGTGGAGCTTGACGCGAAAGTCGGACGCTTTACTATCCCCAAGAGCCTTCTTGAAAGGATAGGTGTAACAAAGGAAGTTGTGTTCTCAGGCAATGACTACAAGATTGAAATCTGGGCTAAGGACAAGTTCGCCGCGTCCGAGATTTCAGACGAAGAGTATCTCAACATAGCCGAGGCACTGTCCGATTTGGGATAGGAGGCTTCGCATTATGTCAGAATATCATAACCCTGTGATGCTCAGGGAGTGCATCGAAGCATTAATTACCGATAAGTCAGGAGTGTACGCCGACGCCACCTTTGGAGGTGGTGGTCATTCGCGTGGCATTTTGGAAGCTCTCGGGCCACAAGGCAGACTGATTGCCTTCGACCGGGATGCGGATGCTCTCGCGAATGCGCCGGATGACAGCAGGTTCACGCTCATCAGAAACAATTTCAGATTCATACACAATTTTGTGCTCTTCGAGGGCTACAAAGACGGAATAGACGGTGTTATGGCAGACCTTGGCGTTTCGTCCCATCAGTTTGACACAGCAGAGCGCGGTTTTTCATTTCGCTACGACGCGCCGCTGGATATGAGGATGAACACTGAGGCTGCCGTGACTGCCGCCGACTTGGTCAACTCCCTGGAGGAAGCTGAACTCGAAAAGATTTTAAGAGTATATGGCGAGGTGGGCCAGAGCCGCAAGATGGCTTCGCTCATTGTCCGCGCGAGAAAGACTTCGGCGATCGGGACCACCACACAGCTGAACGAGGCAATAGCCCCTTGCCTTCCGAAATTTGCTGAGCACAAAGAACTTGCAAGAGTCTATCAGTCGCTGCGAATTGAAGTGAATCAGGAGATGAAGTCACTTGAAAAGATGCTCAGCGGTGCTGCGGCTTCCCTCAAAACTGGAGGACGACTTGTGGTCATCACCTACCACTCCCTCGAAGACAGGATGGTGAAGAATTTCATCAAGGCAGGCAACATCGAGGGCGAGATTCACAGAGACATCTACGGAAAGGCGGACATTCCGCTTTCTGCCGTGAACAGGAAGCCTATCCTGCCACAGGAGGAGGAGATTGCGGGGAACACGCGCGCCCGGAGTGCAAAACTGCGCGTGGCGGAAAAGCTATGACGGAGGAGGTTGACTATGAAGAAATTTCTGACATGGCTCAAGAACGCATTCCTCACGATAGGACGCGGAGATATCCTGCTGAAACTCGGGGTTCACAGGTATCTGCCGCATATAATATTCGCCTTCACGGTCTGCGCAATCAGCATAGTGCTCAGTTATCATGTGGACAGCACTCTGATTGTCAGGGAGAAGAGGATAAAGGAGCTGGAATCCGCAAAGATTGTGTACTCAAGTAAATATAGGGAAATGGTGTCCCTTTACAGATACACTACTATCGAGGATATGCTCGAAAAAGCCGGTTCGGATCTCAAGCCATTGAGAGAACCGGCGATTGAACTGAAAGGAAAATAACGAAGACAGATGACAGGTAAAAAGGAAAATACCGGAAAGAACAACGTGACGGCAAGATGGCTTCTTGTCGCCACTACCTTCTTTGCCCTATTGTCCTTCTTTGCCATAGGGAGGATTGTCTACCTGCAGTACTTCTGGAAGCCGGATCCGAGGGTTCTAAAAATGAACGACTTCAAGCTTCAGGCACAGAAACACGTTCTCAAGCCTCATAGAGGAAACATCATCGACTGCGACGGGCGACTGCTTGCAATCACGATTCCGACCTACCGTGTTGACCTCGACTGCGGTGTCCGGAAGCAATACTACGAAACACTCACCGACACGATCAAGAAGACAGGAGAAGTGGAGGGAGTGAAACTGGAAAAAGAGTGGAGAGAAGACGCAAGAGCGTTTGCGCGTGCTCTTCCGGGAGTTTTGAAAGACGGCAGTTCGGCCAAATATTTCGAGAATGAAATCATAAAACGTCGTCTGTCCAATGACACGAGGCTCAGCAAAACTCTAAAGATTGCGGACGACATCGACTACGCGACAATGGTGGAGCTAAAGAAGCTCCCGCTTGCGAACAGAAGGCAGTATGACGGAGGCGTAATCATCACAGCGAAGTACGGAAGGGATTATCCCTATGGGGAGCTGGCCAGAAGAACCATCGGTTATGTGAAGAACAACGACGAGGGCAGCAGGGCAAAGGGAATTGAAGGAAGCTTCAATTACGAACTCCACGGCAAGCAGGGCATCGAATGGAGAAGAATGGTGGACGAGAGAGCATGGGTTCTCGACCCTGACAGCACATCGATTCCTGTGCAGAACGGACACGACATAAGGCTCAGTCTTAATATTGACATTCAGGACATTGCAGACAGGGCTGTCAGGAAGCACATCGAGGATGACGACAACATCACCGATGCCTGTATGATAATAATGGATGTCAAGACAGGAGGAATCAAGGCGATGGTGAACCTCCACAAGGGAAAGAACGGAAAATTCGACGAAACTCTGAACATCGCACTGACACAGGCGACAGATCCGGGGTCAGTCTTCAAGACAGTCGGACTGATGACGGAGCTTGAGGACAAAAAGACAAGACTGGAAACACGTTTGAACATCAATGAATTGCAAAGTCTTCCAGTGCCATTTGAGAAACGTGACGAATATCTCGTCAAGTACAAGGAGCGCACAAAAAACAGCACGATTTCTGTCCGTGAAGGGCTTGAGATTTCGTCAAACCATGTCTTTACATACCTGGCGCTGCACAACTACAAATCCAATCCGAAGGAGTTTATCAGCAGGTACTACGACTATGGGTTCGGCTCCGACTGGAAGTTCGACATTTCCGGAATGGCAAAGACGGTTCTCCCCGACCCTGACTCAAAACGCTGGACACCGAGCGACCTCGGTTCCATAGCCTATGGCTACAGCGTACAGGTCACTCCGCTCCACACTCTTGCATTCTACAACGCGATTGCGAACAGGGGCAACCTCGTGAAGCCATATATCGTTGAAGAAGTCCTCGACAACGGGAAGACCATAAGGAAGGCAGAACCTGTCTCTCTGAGCGAATCAATATGCAGCAAGGCCACGGCAGACACGCTCAGGCGGGCGCTGAGGTGCGTCGTTACCAACGGCACCGGTTCAGCTCTGAGAAAGGCGAAGTGCAGCGTGGCCGGAAAAACCGGAACTTCCAGAATGATTGTCCCGAAAGAAAGACAGCAAAAAAGAGATCCATACGTGACAACCGACGGATACAGACGCTATCAGGGTTCGTTCGCAGGTTTTTTCCCGGCTGAAAACCCAATCTATTCCGCTATAGTCGTCGTTTACTCAGGCTTGACAAGAACCCCTTACTACGGAGGAACACGTCCTGCAAACGCATTGCGTGAGGTTATTGACGAGATTTATTCACTCGATCCGAGATGGAGGGAGACGGTAAGCGAGAGCAGTGCAATGCCGACAAGTTCAAAGAAAGTCATGGTGACGGACAAGACGAATGGTACACATGTTCCAAACCTCATCGGGATGGGGCTGGACGATGCGCTCTATATGATTGAAAACAATGGCTACAAGTGCCGGTTCAGCGGTGTCGGGCACGTCGCAGAGCAATCACCTGCGGCCGGAGCGAAACTCGAGCGGGGCGGAACGGTGACGATTGTGCTGAAATGATATAAATATTGAAAAAATATTGAAAAAATATTATGAAGATACTGAGGGACATATTGACGGACGAGTGCGGAGTCGTGGACATTGAACGGCTCGGAAGCCACGTGGCTGACAGAGAAGCCGCCCTCCGGACGGAAGTTTCCGGGATATGCAGCGACTCGCGTAAGGTCACTCCGGGGTGTGCGTTCATTGCAGTGCATGGTGCCGCCTGCGACGGGCACGACTTCATCGGAAAGGCCGCAGGAGCAGGTGCGGCAGTTATCGTCTACGATGACAGGACTGCTGCCGAGAAGTCGCTCGCTGAAGCGGGGGTCTTTTCCGGAGACATCGTTCTCGTTCAAGTGAAGTCGACCAGACACGCCCTTGGATTCATCGCGTCTGCATGGTTTGACAATCCGTCGCGCCGTCTTCGCCTTGTCGGGATCACCGGCACCAACGGAAAGACCACAACGGTGACGCTGCTCTACCGTCTGTTCACATCGCTCGGCTACAGCTGCGGACTGCTCTCGACCATAGCCAACTATGTTGCCGGGAAACGCAGCGAGACGGCGAACACGACCTCAGACCCGATTACGATAAACTCCCTTTTGAACGAAATGTGCGGATGCGGATGCGAGTTCTGCTTTATGGAAGTAAGCTCAATCGGTCTCGAACAGGAAAGGGTGGCAGGGCTGGAGTTCTATGCGGGGATATTCTCGAACCTCACACACGACCACCTCGACTACCACAAGACTTTCGCCGAATATCTCCGCTGCAAGAAACTTTTCTTCGACGGCCTTTCGAAGGATGCCTATGCAATCATCAACATTGACGACAGGAATGCCGAGGTGATGGTTCAAAACTGCAGGGCGCACATTGTACGCTACTCGTGCCGCTCGCTCGCCGACCACAGCTGCCGCATACTTGAGGAGAGTTTCGAGGGCATGCTGCTGAAAATCGACGGGACCGAGTGCTGGACTCCACTCATCGGACAGCACAACGCCTACAATCTTCTGGCAATCTACACCACGGCGGTTGTACTCGGAGCGAAGCCGGAGGAGGCACTTGTGGCACTCAGCACTCTGGAGTCGGCTCCCGGAAGGCTCGAAACCCTCCACGGGCCGAAGGATATCACTGTCATCATAGACTACGCACACACTCCTGACGCGCTTGAGAATGTGCTCAAGACTCTCAAGGACATCAACTGCGGAGGCAGGCTCATTTGCCTGTTCGGCTGCGGAGGGGACAGAGACAGGACAAAACGTCCGGAGATGGCAGCTGTGGCGCAGAAATATGCCGACAGGCTTTATGTCACCTCGGACAACAGCCGCACGGAGAAGACCTCCGACATCATCGCGGAAATCAAGACCGGCCTCGACCTCAGCGGACGCAGCAAATCGCTTTTCATAGAGGATCGTGAGCAGGCGATACGCACGGCTATAATGACCGCCGAACCGGGAGACGTGATTCTCCTCGCGGGAAAGGGCCACGAGACCTACCAGATTATAGGGACGGAAAAGCGTCATTTCGACGAGAAGGAAATAGTGAACGAGGTATTCAGCGAGATGACAGTCTGACGGGAGACATGAGCAGCAACTCATTGAAGGTTATAACATTATATAAGAACAAGGATTATGATTTACCATATTTTTGAAGCGCTGAAGGATTTCAACATACCGGGACAGGGACTGATGAACTACATCTCGTTCCGCGCCCTGATGGCCTGTTTCACTTCCCTGCTGGTGGGAATCGTAGCCGGCAAGCACATCATCGGATGGCTGCAGCGCAAGCAGATCGGTGAAACCATCCGCGACCTGGGTCTTGAGGGACAGATGGCAAAGAAAGGCACCCCGACCATGGGCGGAATCATCATAATCATCGCTCTTCTCTCCGGAGTCCTTCTCTGGTGCGACCTCACCAACAGATTCACGCTCACTTTGATTCTCAGCGCACTATGGTGCGCCGGCATCGGCTTCTGCGATGACTACATCAAGGTCTATAAGCACAACAAGGAAGGCTTGAGCGAAAGGAAGAAACTGATTTTCCAAACAATTCTCGGCCTTGGAGTGGCGCTGTCCGTGTGGATGACCGGAAGCGATCTCGGAACGACCACCACCATCCCGTTCGTCAAGAACAACGAGTTCGACTATGCTTGGCTGACGCCGTTCACCGGTGAATGGGGATGGTACACGAAATGGGGAATATATGTGATTATGATCACATTCGTTATCGTTGCCTGCTCGAACGGGACTAACCTGACCGACGGAATAGATGGTCTCGCAGGAGGTTCGTCGGCAATCGTCGGAGTCGTTCTCGGGATCATCGCCTACCTCGGAGGAAACATCAACAATGCCGGGTACCTCAACATAATGTACATCCCCGGAAGCGGCGAGATTGCAGTATTCATGTCAGCATTCGTAGGTGCGCTCATTGCGTTCCTGTGGTACAATTCCTACCCTGCACAGGTGTTCATGGGCGACACGGGCAGCCTTATGATAGGCGGTGTGATAGGAGTAGGAGCAGTGCTCATCCGTAAGGAACTGCTGCTGCCGGTGCTCTGCGGAATCTTCTTGGTAGAAAGCCTGTCGGTGCTGATGCAGAGGGCATACTTCAAGCATACGAAGAAACGCACAGGCACGGGAAAGCGAATTTTCAGGATGGCTCCGCTCCATCACCATTTCCAGAAGGAGGGCATCCCGGCGCTGATTCAGTCGCCCCAAAAGGCGCAGCCGGAGGCGAAGATTACGATGAGGTTTTGGATTGTGGGGATTATGTTGGCTGTTGCAACCATCGCGATATTGAAAATAAGATAGATATATAAGAATATAGGAGACAACAGATTATGTCAAGGATTGTAGTTTTAGGCGGCGGAGAGAGCGGAGTGGGTTCCGCAGTGCTCGCGAAGGTCAAGGGATTCGACGTTTTCCTTTCTGATAGGGGAAATATCGCGGAGAAATATGTCGAAATCCTGAAAAAATGGGACATTCCTTTCGAGTCCGGACAGCATACGGAGGATAAGATTCTCAATGCGGACGAGGTCATCAAAAGCCCCGGCATTCCGAACACTGCGCCTATGATTCAGAAACTTACGGCGCAGGGAACACACATAATTTCGGAAATAGAGTTCGCCGGACGCTACGACAAGGCACGCAAAATCTGCATCACCGGAAGCAACGGCAAGACAACGACAACCTCGCTCATCTACTACCTTCTGAAGCAGGCCGGACTGAACGTCGGGCTCGGAGGCAACATCGGCAAGAGCTACGCCTATCAGGTGGCGACCGAAAACTTCGACATCTATGTTCTGGAACTCAGCAGCTTCCAGCTCGACAACGTGTATGACTTCAAGGCGGACATCGCCATCATCACAAACATAACCCCGGACCATCTCGACCGCTACGACCACAAGATGGAGAACTACGTGAAGGCAAAGTTCCGCATCACCCGCAACATGAACCCGGAGGACTGCTTCATCTTCTGCTCGGACGACGAGATTACGGTGAACCACCTCAACAAGATTGTGGTGAAGGCAAAGCAACTGCCGTTCTCTCAGAAAACAGAGGTAGAGCAGGGTGCATTCGTCAAGGACGACAAGATTGTCATCCGCTACGAGGACAGCGAGTGCGATATGTACATACGTGAACTGGCGCTCGGCGGGAAACATAATGTCTACAACTCGATGGCGGCGGCGATTGCAGCGAAGGTGATGGACATCGACAACGACACCATACGCGAAGCGCTCTCTTCATTCAAACCGGTGGAACACAGGCTCGAAAAAGTGCTGAGCGTGGGCGGTGTGCTCTACATAAACGACTCAAAGGCGACCAACGTGGATTCGGCGTGGTATGCGCTTGAGTGTCAGAGCCAGCCGGTGGTCTGGATTGTCGGAGGAACGGACAAGGGCAACGATTATTCGAGCCTCGTTCCACTGGCAAAGGAGAAGGTGAAGGCGATGATCTGCATGGGACTGGACAACGGGAAGTTCCACTCGTCGTTCGAGGGCGTTGTGCCTGAGATTTATGACGTAACGTCTGCTCACGATGCCGTACAGATGGCAAGCCGTCTTGCAAAGAATGGAGATGTGGTGTTGCTCTCGCCTTGCTGCGCAAGCTTCGACTTGTTCAAGAACTACGAGGACAGAGGGGAACAGTTCAAGGACGAGGTGAGAAAGTTATAAAATCTGACTCAAAAATACATCTCAAATGAGTTGATATGTCTCAAATGAAGTTTACGAAAATATAAGGAAAGAATAATGGAACAGGAAACGACGGCGAGCAGCGGAAAAAGATGGAATATGGTCGAGAGGATCAAAGGCGACAAGGTCGTCTGGATGGTCGTGCTGTTGCTCATCATGATTTCCATGATCACAATTTCCGGCTCCACGTCATTGCTTGCCATTGACAATAAAACGACACGCCTTAATCTGCTCACCAAGCACTTGTGGGTGTGCGCAGGAGGGCTCGCACTGATATTCGTCATCTACAAGATACGGAGCATCAAGTTTTTCGAGTTCTTCTCCAAGTACGGTTTTCTGCTCTCCGTCATCCTGTTGGCGGCACTCGACTCTCATTTCAAGTTCGGAGACTCGTTCAAGACGGAGTTGTTGAACGGAGCATACAGGACCATCCGTATATGGAAAATTCAGGTTCACGTCTTCGAGGTCGTGAAGGTTGCGATGGTGATGTATCTCGCCTGGGCCTGCAAGTCGTACAAGGAGGACAGCTTCCGGCTTTCAAAAAGACTCGCAGCCCTGAACATCTACGTCGGAAAGGAAAGGGACAGGAAGCTTTTCGCATTCATGGACAACCGGTTTGCTGAAATGGTGTTCTATATCCTCATTCCCATCGGTGTTGTAACCGGACTCGTCTTGCCGGGAAGTAACTCCAGTGCGGTTTTCATCCTTGCGATAATGGTGCTGACCGTGCTCGTTGGGGGTGTGGAATTCAAATACATCATGATGCTCGCGGCGGTCGGAATATGCGTGCTTGCAGGAGGTTACGGGATTAATAGGCTGTCAGATGGAAAATACTGCAAGCGAATCGGAACAGCACTCTCAAGGGCAGACAAGGTGACGGTGGACAGTCTCTTCATCGCAAAGGAGAAATACGGAAAGAATTCGAAAGAGTACAAAAAAGTCCTGACAAAGCTCCAGCAGCCCTATGCAGCAAAGATAGCGATTAACGAAGGAGGACTGCTGAACAAAGGATTCGGAGGAAGCACCCAGAAATATGTCGTGCCTGTGATGTACGGGGACTTCATGTACAGTTTCATACTTGAGGAGACAGGACTTTTGGGAGGTCTGGCGATTATCATTCTGTATATGAGTCTGATGGCGCGAGGATCAATCATAGTGAAGAACTGCAGGGACACTTTTGCGCAGACTGCCGTCGGCGGATTGGTGCTGCTGATTGTCGGGCAGGCATTTATGCACATATTCATAAACCTCGACGTCGGTCTGCTCACCGGACAGACTCTACCGCTGATAAGTCACGGAAGCAGTGCATTCTTGTGTTTCAGCATAGCGTTCGGCATCATACTGTCCATCAGCAAGATGGCATGGAAGGAAACAAGCGAACAGGAACGGGAGGCGGACATCGAGCACGGAAGACCTGTGGAGGAGACGATTTCCGCTGACACGGGAGACTTTTAGCGGAAAGGTTTCTTAGCTGGAGAAAATTTACAAAACTATGAACTACAGAAAAATAAGAGTAGTAATCAGTGGAGGAGGCACCGGAGGGCATATATTCCCGGCGCTTTCAATAGCGAACAAGCTTCGGGAACTCAACCCGGAGACTGAGATTCTGTTTGTCGGAGCCGAAGGGAGAATGGAGATGACAAAGGTCCCGGAGGCAGGCTATAGGATTGAGGCACTGCCGATTGCAGGGCTTCAGAGAAAGCTGTCGCTGAGTAATCTCAAGCTACCCTACAAGGTGATAAAGAGCATTGTCGAGGCGAAAAGAATCATACGCAGGTTCCAGCCGGACATTGCCGTGGGGGTGGGCGGATATGCCAGCGCTCCCCTGCTGTGGGCGGCACAGAGAATGGGAGTGCCGACGCTGATCCAGGAGCAGAACGGGTTTGCCGGACTCACGAACAAGATACTTGGAAAGAAGGCCGACTGCATCTGCGTGGCATACAGCGGGATGGAGCGGTTCTTCCCTGCCGAGAAGATTGTAATGACAGGCAATCCGATACGAAGCGTGATGCAGCCCGCTTCGCCGCAGACGAGGGAAGAGGGATTGGAGTTCTACAGGCTTTCACCCGAGAAGAAGCATCTTCTGATCATCGGAGGCAGCCTCGGAAGCGGAACACTGAACCGCTCGATGATGAAATGGATTTCGGAGGGTTGCCCGGGGGGCGAAAGGCTCGAAGTGCTCTGGCAGTGCGGGAAATACTACAAGAAGAGCGTCGACGAGTTCATGAAAAAGGCCGAGTCGGAAGGACTCGGAGGAAAGGCCCTCGCAGGAGTGAGGCCGATGGATTTTATCGGGAGGATGGATCTCGCGTATGCGGTTGCGGACGCAGTGGTGTCGCGTTCCGGAGCAAGTTCCGTTTCGGAGATTTGTGCCTGCGGGAAAGCGGCGATTTTTGTGCCTTCACCTAACGTGGCCGAGGACCACCAGACCCACAACGCGATGGCGCTCGTGAAGGAAGGAGCCGGGATGCTCGTGAAAGACAGTGAGGCGCCGGAAAGACTGATGAGCACCGCCTGCGCACTGCTCGACGACCCCCGGAAAATCGGGGATATGGGAATGAATGCCCTGAAACTGGCAAGGCCGGACGCGGCACAGAGCATTGTGGACGAGATTTACAAGAATTTGACATTATGAACAGTTACAAAAACATATACTTTATTGGCATCGGCGGCATTGGAATGTCGGCGATTGCAAGGTACTACAAGTTCAAGGGATGCAACGTCAGCGGATATGACAAGACCCCGTCAGAACTGACCGGAGAACTCATTGCCGAGGGCATCGGAGTCCATTACGAGGACAACACGGACTTCATCCCGAAGGACGTCGAGAATACCCTGGTTGTCTACACCCCGGCGATTCCGCACGATCTCAAGGAACTTCTCTATGTGCAGGAGCATGGCTACACGCTGCTCAAGCGCTCGAAGACGCTCGGTGAAATCGCCAAGGGACAGCGCTGCCTCGCCGTTGCCGGAACGCACGGAAAGACCACGACCAGCACGCTGCTCGCGCACATATTCACCGACAGCAAGGTCGGATGCTCGGCATTTCTCGGCGGCATATCCAAGAATTATGACACCAACCTGCTTGTCAGCCACAACCCGACGATAGTCGCCGAGGCCGACGAGTTCGACCGTTCTTTCCTCCAGTTGTTCCCGGAGATTGCCGTCATCACGGCTATGGACGCCGACCATCTGGACATCTACGGCGACCTCAAGCACGTCCACGAGGCATTCCAGGCATTCGCCGGACAGGTCAGCGGCACGGTCATCACCAAACTCGGTCTGGACATCACCCCGAACCACACGAAGGCCAGGATAATGCGCTATTCTTACAACGACCCGCGTGCGGACTTCTATGCCGACAACCTGCGCAAGGACGAGTGCGGCTATTTCACCTTCAACCTCAAGTACCCGGACGGAGTCATCAAGGACTGCCGCGTGGGGGTTCCGGGATGGGTGAACGTCGAGAATGCTGTGGCGGCATCGGCAATAGCGCTTGTCTACGGAATTGACCCGGAGGCGATTCGACATGCACTCGGCACATTCCTCGGCGTGAAACGCCGCTTCGACATACACGTCAACCGTCCGGGCTGCGCATATATAGACGATTACGCACATCATCCAAACGAAATCAGCACCGCCATCAGTTCGATGAGGGACATATTTCCAGGAAGACGGCTCACTGCCATATTCCAGCCTCATCTCTACACGAGGACACGCGATTTCGCAGATGAATTCGCGAAGGCACTGAGCGCCGTGGACAAACTCATTCTGCTTGACATCTACCCGGCCCGTGAGGAGCCGATTCCGGGAGTGAGCTCGCGGCTGATTTTCGACAAAGTGACGGCCCCGGAAAAGGTTCTTCTCAAGAAAGAGATGTTGATGAAGTATCTTGAGGACGAGAAAATCGACACGCTGATTACCTTTGGCGCAGGGAATATTGACCGCTTTATTCCTCAAATCACTGAGATGCTATCCTCCCCAACACATCTCAAACCCGCCAAGTGATATAAAATGAACAAGAAAGTCGAAAACATCATCCTCTGCTGTGTCGCGGTTTTGGCTGTGGCTGTCGTGGTCGTGCTCTACATCTGTGGGGCGCGGAGGCAATCGGGCATGGAATGCGGAGGTGTGAGGGTGAACGTCACGGACAGCAAAGTGAACAAATTTGTGTCCGAAGGGGACGTAAAAAAGATAGTTTCGACCAACTACGGCGACATCACCGGCGTATTTGCCGACAGCATCGACCTCGTCTCGATGGAACGTCTACTCGAAAAAAAGAGCGTCATCCGCGACTGTGAAGCCTATTTCACCCGCGACGGATTTCTCAACATCGACATTACGCAGCGCACTCCAGTCGTGAGGTTTCAGAACGCGGCGAACGGATGGTATGCCGATGCCGACGGATACATATTCCCTCTTCAGCGGAGTTATACCTCTATGGTTCAGGTGGTTGACGGTGATTTTCCGATTGACGTCGAACGCGGGTTCAAGGGACAGATTGAGGACACAGGACAGCGGGAATGGCTGATGAGGGTCGTCGGAATGGCGGAATACATCAGAGGAAGCGAATGGAAGAACAGGATTTCGCAGATTCATGTTTCCGGCAACGGCGAAGTCCTCCTCGTCCCGTCAGAAGGAAAAGAGAGGTTTCTTTTCGGACAGCCGGTGGAAATTGAGACGAAGTTCGGGAAGATGGAGAAATATTACCGGATGATACTCCCGCTGAAAAAGGAGTACAGGCAGGTGGACCTGAGATTTGACGGACAAATTGTTTGCAGATAACTGTTTAAAATTTAACGTTTATGGACGACAGATATATAGTTTCAATTGATTTCGGAACATTCAAGACTGCGCTTGCGGTGGCATGTGTCAGCGGCAACGACACGAGGCTCATCTACTACAAGGAGACGTCCTCTGCCGGAATGAGGTGCAGCAGGATTCTGAACGAGGCAAAGGTGGCGCAGCAGCTGAAGACGGCGATTGCGGACGCCGAGGACATACTTGGAATCAAAATTACCGGAGCCGTGGTCGGCATGCCGCGTTTCTATGTGCGCACCGAGGAGAACTCCGCGAGAAACGACACGAGAGACCCGGACAGCTACATCAGCGAGGCCGAAATCGAGGAGCTGAAGAGTTTCGCGCAGGACAGCTATCCGCTTGAAGATCCGGAGCGCGAGGCAGTTTATGGGGCTGTGGCGCAGTCGTTCTCGACAAGCGAGGAGTTCCAGCTGATTGAGGACGACGTCATCGGAATGTCCGGAAAGGTGCTCGAAGGCAACTTCAAGATATTCATCGGGAACAAGTCGTCGCTTGAAAGGATAGACCGCGTGATGAGGTCCGTAGGGATAGTCTCGCTGAAAAAGTATTTCGTGCCGCAACTCACTGCAAATGCGGTGCTTTTCCCGTCGGAGATGGACAACGGAGTGGCGATGATTGATTTCGGAGGAGGATGTACCTCGCTGTCAATATATTACAAGAACGTCCTCCGCTACTATTCGTCGATTCCGTTCGGCGGTGTCAACGTGACGAAGGACATCCAGATGGAAAGCAACATCCGGACGTCGCTCGCCGAGAACATCAAACTCGCATACGGGGCATGCATTCCGGAAAAGCTGATGACCCTGAGCGAGAAGCAGTTGCTCCTTCAGAGCGAGAACGGAGAGCAGGACAAGAGACTGACGGTTAAGTACTTGTCCGAAATCATCACGGCCCGCGAAGAGGAAATCATAAGCGCGATGCTCTACGAGATTGGGCTCAGCAAGTTTGCGGACAAACTTCAGAGCGGGATCGTGATTACGGGAGGCGGAGCCCAGATGACGAACCTTTCCAACCTCATAACTGAGATCTCGGGCTATAATGTGCGCATCGGAAAACCTAATTTCAAGGGGCTCTACAATTGCTGCACCGGAGACAACACCCCTTCTGCCACGACTGCCATAGGACTTGTCAAGGCCGCTGTTCCGGAACAGTCGCTCAACTGCGCGTTCCGCAAGGACAGCCAGGAAGCGGCCGAGACCGTCGAGACCTCTAATCAGCCGACCGAGAGCGAGCACGAGAGCGGGATGCTTCCCGGAATGTTGACCGACGAGGAGATTGCCGAGAAGAAAAAGCGTGAGGAAGAACGGCGGCGCAAGGAAGAGGAACGCAGGAAGCGCGAGGAAGAGAAGAAGAAAAAGAAGCCGAGCATATTTGCAAAATGGACGAAGACAATAGAGAATAAGTTGGGCTCCACCTGCGACAACATTCTTAATATGATGGACGACGACGAAAGTAATGAGCAATAAGAAGTTACTTCTAAAAGAGAAAGATTTATGAACGGAGATTTTGACAATATGATAGGCGTGGTGCCGACGAACTGGGTGCCGAAGAGTTCCACAATAAAGGTCATAGGAGTGGGCGGAGGCGGCTGCAATGCCGTGGACTACATGTTCCGCCAGAACATCGAGGGCTGCATATTCATAGTCTGCAACACCGACTCGCAGGCTCTCGGAAACTGTTCCGTGCCGGTGAAGATACAGCTCGGAGAGGGACTCGGAGCCGGGTGTGACCCGGTGGCAGGACGAAACGCGGCTATCGAGTCCGAAAAAGAAATCGAGGACAAAGTCTTCGCCGACCAGACGGACATGCTGTTCATAACGGCCGGCATGGGAGGCGGAACCGGAACAGGAGCCGCACCCGTCATCGCGTCAATGGCGAAGAAACGGGGAATACTCACGGTCGGTGTGGTCACAATCCCGTTCCGTAATGAGGGCAATGAATCAATGACTAAGGCTCTCGACGGCATTATGGAGATGGAGAAGAACGTGGACAGCCTTCTGATAATCGACAACGAGAAACTCTATAGGCACTACGCCAAGATGCTTGCCCAGGATGCCTTCCCGATGGCGGACGAAGTGCTCTGCACGGCAGTTCGCGGCATAATCGAAATCATAAAGAAGAAGGGACACATCAACGTGGACTTCCGCGACGTGAAGAGGATGATGACCAACAGCGGAATGGCTCTCATGGGCTGTGGCACGGGCACGGGCGAGGACCGTCTGAAGGACGCCGTGCGCGGGGCCTTCGAGTCTCCCCTTCTCAACGACCACGACCTCACCACAGCAAAGAATGTCCTGCTGAACATCACAGTAGGCTACAACGAGCACGGAGTCCGCATGGAGGAACTCGACAACATCGACAGTCTCATAACGGAGTATATCGGCAAGGCTAACCGTTTCAAGAAAGGAATCGTCTGGGACTATTCCGAGGACTTCGGTGACCGCATAAACATCACGGCCATAGCCACAGGCTTCCGCATGGATCTTGAGGGACTCGCAGGCGACAACGGCAATCTGATTGTCATTCCGCCGGATTTCGAATATGTCCCGGCAGTCCCTGACGAGGGCGACATCCTTGCTGAAGAACCGCGCGGCAGCCGCAAAATCGGTTTCAACAACACCGAGGCCAAGCGTGCGGGAGACTTCTGCAAGGGCAAGAAACCGGTTCTCATAGTCACCGACAGCGACGACATCAGCGACCTCGACAACATCGCCGCCATCCGAAGGTAATCACTTCTCGGTGACGATGCGGCCGCGGCGAGTCCAGACGGCGCTGTTCCATTCTGTATTGTTCCATTCGGTGACGGCGAGGATGGTGTCGTTTCCGAGGTCACAGAGAGACCCCCAAAGGGCACGATCGGTGGTCTGGTCGATGGTGAACGGACGGAACTTGCCGCGCATCTTGCCGGTGAACTTGCCGTCCTTGGTCATTTCGTTCAGGGCGCAGACGGTGAACTCCATCGTGGCGTGAGCGGAGCCGATTTCGGAGGCGCCTTCGGAGCTGAGGTAGGAAAGCACGATGTAGTTGTCCGTGTGGATGAGGTACGGCGCACCGGCATAGATGCTACGACTGTCAAGCGGGGTCTTTAGCGGGTTGAAGCGGTAGGCGGAAGTGCCGAGGACGGGGGTTTTCCAGTTGTCGGCAGCACTGCTGCAAACGATTTTGGGATGAAACGACTGAGTGCCCGGGCCGTTTTCCTCAATGGCGACATAGATTTTGTCATTCAGAAGCATCGCCACAGGCATTCCGTCGCGGTACTTGCTGTTGTAGGAGACTATGCGCGGCGTTTTCGTCCAGGTATCTCCGCCGTCGACGGATTCAATGACCGAGATGTTCTGATAGTGCAGCCCGTCCTTGTAGTAGGGGGTCTCGTCAGCGAAATAGACCTGCACAGTGCCGTCCGGAAGTTCGAGGACGAACGGCTCATAGCAACCTTTTTCGACATCGGTACTCCATGTGCGCGAGGCATAGATTTCCTTGATTTTACTCCATTTGACTCCGTTGTCGTCGGAGGTGATTATGGCTATGGAATACGGAGTCTGGCTGCTCTTGTTGCCCTTCGGGCGGAGGTTCGCCGCATAGATGATGCGACCAGGGTGATGAGGATTGCCGGCGCTGAGCTGGGCAAATTCAGCGTTGGCGACGTTCACGCCGGCGGTGCTGCTGAAGTTTTTGGCGATGAAGACCTTGGACGGCTGCGACCATGTCCGGCAGTCGTCGGTGCTGAAGCGGAGGTAGCCGTCGGAGCCGCTGGAATAGACAAGCATATAGCGTCCGTCGTTCAGGTGGTGGACACGGGCGTAGGCTCCGGGGCAGACACGCTGAGGCTCGTCCTCCCATTGCATAACTATGTTTCCGTCGCCGGGAGTCACCGACGGCGTGCCGGGGTTGCCGGGATTGTCATTCGACGGAATGTTCGGTTCGCAGGAGACAGCCGTCAGAAAGAGAGCCACCGCAGCGAGGATAATGTTATATGCTTTCATTGTCCAATCTCTATTTTCAAAGAATCCATATATTCAAAAAAAATCCATATATGGATAAAATCCCCGGCGACACACGAAACGAAGCGATGCCGTCGAGGAAATGATATGTTTATTTTTTCGTCATTGACTTTATGAACCCGACTTCGGAGACGTTGTATGGGGTCCCGTCAGGATAGAGGATGTCATGAAACCAGAGTTCAGGCTCCTCGGTGAACGGAATCTTGTTGCCGTCCGCATCGACTTTGTTCCACTCGTAGTGGCACTGCATCGCTCCCTTCACGAGCCCGAAGTCGTAGGCAGCCACCTTTTCCTTCTTAAGGACAGGCATCACTGTCTCGAATGTACTGCCGAACGGACGGGCGAGGTATTCGGTGCAGAAAATCGGACGGTTGAATGTCTTCATCAGGTCGATGAAGCGCTGCATTTCGTCAGCGGGCTGGTAACAGTGGATGCTCAGGACATCGCAGTTCTCGCAGAGGTAGGTCACCGTCGGAAAGCGCGTGGTGAGGTTGCCGCTACCGCTCAGAGGACGGGTGTAAATCGGAGCCGTGAGAGGCTGGGAAGGGTTGATTTCGCGGGCCCACTCGAAGACCTTCTTGAGCAGAGGATAGGTGTGGCAGGCCGGGACATTCTCCGGTTCGTTGTAGAGACACCACGCGATGATGCGGCTGTCATCCTTGAAGTGGCGGAGCACATCCTGCTCATATTCCTTCACCCAGCCCCACTGTGACGGGTCGTTCACGGTCCCGATGCCAGGAGTCTGAGCCCAAATGCTGTTATGGATGCCTGGAATAGGGGCTATATCCTCATCGACACAGCGGTCACGCGAGCCTCCGTTGGTAAAGAGAGTCACGAGACTGCTGATGCCGTGGCTGTCTGCAATTTTCAGAAATTCCTCAATGTGAGCGAAGAATGCATCGCGGTCGGCGCTCCACACCTTGTCGTGAAGGAATATGCGGACGCTGTTGAATCCGAGTTCCTCGGCCCAACCAAGTTCCTTGTCGATTTCGGCAGGGTTCCAAGTGGAGGACTGCCACATCTGAATCTGATTGCCGGCGTATGCAGGGACATAGTCGCAGCCCACCGGCCAGTCGCGCTCGGCATACCATGCGTTGGCCTTTTCCTCGGACCAGCGCCCTGCAACCTGTTTTTCACAGTTGCAGGCGGTGGTGAGAGTCGCCGCGAGGGCGAGTATTGTAAGTATTTTTATTGTTTTCTTCATTTTTAATTAAGTTACTTGGATAAGAGGTCGAAGAAAAAAGATGGAGTGCAAGGCGCGGGTCGAAGATGAAAGCGCAGCAACCTTGACGGTTGTGAGCATTTCAGCGAGACCCGCAACGCAGCAATCCGCTTTTTTATTCGGCCGCCGAAAGTTCGTGGGCATAAAGGTGATCCGGCTTCAGTTCCAGCACCTTCGCGAAGAGTTTCTTAGCCTGTTTCTTGTGGCCCAGGCCAA